>JGI12367J12837_1000529_pt1 | contig 13408 bp, 9 predicted proteins | sample TtaePargueraPR_11_FD_12837 | JGI IMG/M metagenome (IMG submission 12837)
CATTCGACCGCCAGCGTCGGCATCACCCTGTTCCCGGAAGACGGCGAAAACCCCGAACAGCTGGTCAAGAACGCAGACATGGCGATGTATGCCGCCAAGGCCGAAGGGCGCAACAATTACCGCTTCTTCCTGCCGTCGATGCACGAACGGGTCAAGGAACGCAAAACCATCGAGGAAGATCTGCGCAACGCGCTCGAACATGATCAACTCGAACTTTACTATCAGCCGAAAATCGATTGCCGCACCGAACGCGTCGTTGGTGCCGAGGCGCTTGTCCGCTGGCATCACCCGGAACGCGGCCTGATCCTGCCGGGCGAATTTATTTCCGTTGCCGAGGAATGCGGCCTGATCAACCGTCTGGGCGCATGGGTTCTTGAAAAGGCCTGCCGTCAGACACGCATCTGGCGCGACTCATCACTTTCCGATCTTCGGATTGCCGTCAACCTGTCGCCAGCACAGTTCCAGGATGCCGAACTGGTTGATAGTGTCACCAAGATCGTCAAGGAAACCGCCCTGCCGCATGGCACGCTGGAACTTGAAATCACCGAATCCATTCTGATGAACAACCCGGAAAAGGCGGTCTCGACGCTTAAGGAACTCAAGGAACTTGGCGTTCTGATCGCGATTGATGATTTCGGCACCGGCTATTCGTCGTTGAACTATCTCAAACGTTTCCCGGTGACCTCGATCAAGATCGACCGGTCCTTTGTGAACGACATTCATGTTGATGTCGATGACAAGGCGATTGTCGATGCTGTTATCGGCCTTGGCCACAGCCTTAATCTCGAAGTGGTTGCCGAGGGCGTGGAAGAAGTCGAACAGCTTGTCTATCTGCAGGAAAAGGGCTGCGACTTTATCCAGGGCTTCCTGTTCTCCAAACCGTTGCCCGCCTCGACCTTCGAAAGCTGGGTCACTGAACGGCACGGATCCAAACAGGAAACCGTCTCTGCCAAGTCCTGACGTGTCCCACTGATCGTTTGATTGGCAAAAAGACGGGCCCCCGAATGGAAGGCCCGCCCCATATCATATATTTGGAACTGTTTGATCAGGCATTCATGCCGCTATCGACAGTGAATTCTGAACCGGTGACCACTTTGGCCTCCGGCCCGGCAAGCCATGCGACAAGCCCGGCTGTATCATTGGCATCGCTGTAATCGGGGATGGCCATGATGCTGCGTGCGGCATCGGCGATGTCGCCTTCTGCCGGGTTCATGTCGGTTTCGGTCGGCCCCGGATGAACGACATTGACCGTGATCTTGCGCGGCCCCAAATCACGGGCGACCCCACGGGTAAAGCCGATAAGCGCCGATTTTGACAGGGCATAAAGGCTTAGTCCCGGCCATGGCACCCGGTGCGCAAGGTTACTGCCGGTCGTAATGATCCGACCACCATCGGGCATATGGGCCAGTGCTGCCTTGGTCGCCACGAAAACCGCGCGGACATTGACATCAACCGTGCGGTCAAACTGCTCAATGCTAAATTCGTCAATCGGTGCGAATTCGATAACCCCTGCATTATTGACCAAAATATCAATCTGCCCAAATTGGGCGGCCGCCTGATTGATTGCCGCTTCAATCTCATCGGCATTTCGGTTGTCGGCCTTTATCGCCACGGCCGTGCCGCCTGATGCCTCAATTTCCCTGACCACATCGCCTGCCCGGTCGGGGGCACTGACATACGTAAGCACAACTTTGGCGCCTTCCTGTGCCAGCCGTTTGGAAATGGCCGCTCCAATGCCACGTCCGCCGCCAGTGACGAAAGCAACTTTTCCTGTAAGGTTCTGCATCATGAATTCCTTTTATGTAACGATCATTACATAATTGATGACAACCTTGTGTTTCTGCGTCAAGTGATTTATGTAATGATCACTATAAAAACAGGAATACAGAGCATGGCAACACGCGGTAGACCCCCCGCATTTGACCGGGACAATGCACTGGACAAGGCCCTGGGCCTGTTCTGGGAACGGGGATATGACAATACGTCCATGGCCGAGCTCAGCGCGGCCATGAAGCTAAACCCGCCCAGCATCTATGCTGCATTTGGCGGGAAAGAAGCGTTGTTTGATGAAGTGATCGCCCATTACAACAAACATCACGGCACCATGATCTGGGCTGATCTGGACCGTTTCAAACATCCAAAAGACGCAACACGTCATGTTCTGGTCGCGTCTGCAAATGCCTATACGCGTGAAGACACACCGCATGGCTGTCTGGTTGTGCTGGCCGCACCGCAGGAAAACTCAAATCATGCAACGATCAATCAGACGCTTTGCAGTCATCGCCGCTCGGTCACGAAAACCTTGCGCAACCTCTATGCCGAGGGTCAACGACGCGGCCACATTCCAAGGAACGCCAATATCGATACCATGGCTACCTATTACGCGACCGTTCAGATTGGCATGTCGATACAGGCCCGCGATGGCGCGACCCGCGAGGAGCTGCTCGCAGTTGCCGATGCCGCAATGACGACATGGCCAAACCTGACCAGCACGTCGCTTTCACGACGCTAAAGCAAGCTCATCTGGTCAATAAATGGTGGTTCCCGCCGCATCCGATTTGCCTTTGGCCGAACCAGTATGCGGGTGATCTACCGATGTACGATCCACAAGATCAACAATCTCGGAAATCACCTTGGCCAACTGATAATCCTTCGGGGTATAGACCGCCGAAACCCCCATCTGGCGTAGCACCAGCATATCGGCTTCGGGAATGATGCCCCCGACAACCACCGGGATATGACCGGCCCCGTTGGCACGCAGCCCGTTGACCACTTCACGCACCAGCGGCACATGCGACCCGGACAGGATCGAAAGACCGATGACATGCGCGCCGTCTTCAATCGCATTGCGCACCAGTTCCTCTGGCGTCCATCGAATGCCTTCATACAGCACCTCGATCCCGGCCTCGCCCGCCTTGACCGCAATCTGTTCGGCCCCGTTGGAATGACCATCCAGACCCGGCTTGCCGACCAGCATCTTCATGCGTTCGCCAAGCTTGTCGGAAACCTCATCAACGCGTTTGCGCAAATCCTGAAGGTTTTCCGCATCCCCGGTCACGATCATCGATGTAATCCCGGTCGGGGCACGATACTCGCCAAACACCTCACGCAGGGTTTCCGACCATTCCCCGGTAGTGACCCCGGCATGGGCACAGGCAATGGAACTTTCCATAATATTGCGGCCCTCGCTGGCGGCTGACTTCAATTCGGTCAGGGTTGCATCGACTTCGGCCTGATCGCGCTCGGACCGCCAGGCTTTAAGTTTTTCGATCTGGTCCTGTTCGGCCATATCATCAACGGTCAGGATCGATTTTTCCCCCGATGTCAGCGGTGATGGTTCGGTTTCGGTAAAGGCGTTTACACCGATCACCTTAGTAAGGCCGCTTTCAATATCGGCCAGACGCAGCGCGTTGGAGCGCACCAGTTCCTGTTTCATATAGCCGCGATCAACTGCGGCAATCGCCCCGCCCATCTCATCGATCTTTGCAAGTTCCGCCCGCGCGCCTTCTTTCAGCGCCCCGACCTTGCGTTCAATCGCCGGGTTGCCGTCAAACAGGTCTTCATATTCCAGAAGATCGGTTTCATAGGCCATGATCTGTTGCAGGCGCAGCGACCATTGCTGGTCCCACGGACGCGGCAGACCAAGGGCCTCGTTCCAGGCGGGCAACTGCACGGCGCGCGCCCGGGCATTCTTTGACAGAACCACCGCCAGCATCTCGATCAGAATACGATAGACGTTATTTTCCGGCTGCTGTTCGGTCAGGCCCAACGAGTTGACCTGAACGCCATAGCGGAACCGGCGATATTTGGCGTCTTCGATGCCGTAACGGTTGCGCGTGATTTCATCCCAGAGTTCGCAGAATGCCCGCATCTTGCAGATTTCAGTAACAAAGCGAATCCCGGCATTCACAAAGAACGAAATGCGCCCGACCACCTTGGCAAAGTCTTCTTCGGGTACCTGTCCCGAATCGCGCACCGCATCCAGAACCGCAATCGCGGTTGCCAGCGCATAGGCCAGCTCCTGCTCGGCCGTCGCCCCCGCTTCCTGCAAATGATAAGAGCACACATTCATCGGGTTCCATTTCGGAACCTCGCGATAGGTAAAGGCCGCGACATCCGTAATCAGCTTAAGGCTGGGTGCCGGCGGGAAGATATAGGTCCCGCGCGACAGATATTCCTTGATGATGTCGTTCTGGGTCGTGCCCTGCAGGCTGGCGCGCGCGGTGCCCTGCTTTTCGGCCACCGCAATATAAAGTGACAAAAGCCAGGCGGCTGGCGCGTTGATCGTCATCGACGTGTTCATCTGATCAAGCGGAATGCCGTCAAACAACGTCATCATGTCACCGAGATGCGCGACAGGGACGCCAACCTTGCCGACTTCGCCGCGCGCCAGAACATGGTCAGAATCATACCCGGTCTGGGTCGGCAGATCGAAGGCAACCGAAAGCCCGGTCTGCCCCTTGGCCAGGTTCTGACGATACAACCCATTTGACGCCTGTGCGGAGCTGTGCCCGGCATAGGTCCGGATCAGCCACGGGCGATCGCGTTCCGGCTTTGCTGCGTTGCGCTTGTTTTCCATCGACATCGCGACCTCTTGTATTTTTATTACTCAATGTCTTTACGATAATTACGCCTTAACGTTATTAAATTATCTACTAGACATCACTTGAGTAATTATATAACAATTTGTGCAACGCGATAAAAGCGAAAACAAATATCGCCCAGGTTATCCTAGCTGAAATTCCGCAGGAAACCGGGAGATGCCCGGGGAAAATAAAATAAATTCCGTGGCTTGGAGGATCCGTCGACCGCAACGCAGCATTGGTAATTTAATTACCCTGCAAACCGGATCGACCCCGAACAAGGAGTGAAGGCCATGAATACGTCTGCTGAAGTGCTGCCTTTCCGTGGCGGTCAGGAAGAAAAAGATCTTTATGAAATTGGCGAAATCCCGCCATTGGGCCATGTGCCAAAGAATATGTATGCATGGGCGATTCGCGAAGAACGCCATGGCGAACCCGACACGGCCATGCAGTGCGAAGTTCTGCCGGTGACTCAACCCGACAGCCATGAAGTGCTTGTTCTCGTGATGGCAGCCGGGGTGAACTATAATGGTGTCTGGGCATCCCTTGGCAAACCGATCTCGGTCTTTAATGTCCATGATTGCCCGTTCCATATTGCCGGATCGGATGCATCGGGCATCGTCTGGGCGGTTGGATCGAAAGTCACCCGCTGGAAAGTCGGCGACGAAGTGGTCATTCACTGCAATCAGGATGACGGCGACGACGAAGAATGTAACGGCGGCGATCCGATGCTGTCCCCGACCCAGCGTATCTGGGGCTATGAAACACCGGACGGATCCTTCGCCCAGTTCACCTGTGTTCAGGCACAGCAGCTCATGCCGCGCCCCAAACATCTGACCTGGGAAGAAAGCGCTTGTTACACGCTGACCCTTGCCACTGCTTATCGCATGCTGTTTGGCCATCGTCCGCATATTCTGCGTCCGGGGCACAATGTTTTGGTCTGGGGGGCATCGGGTGGTTTGGGCTCGATGGCGATCCAGCTGATTACAACGGCCGGGGCCAACGCGATTGGCGTTATTTCCGATGAAACAAAGCGCGACTTTGTATTGGGACTGGGCGCCAAGGCCGTGATCAACCGCAAGGATTTCAATTGCTGGGGTCAGCTTCCCACCGTCAACGGTCCGGAATTTGGCGACTATATGAAAGAAGTCCGCAAATTCGGCAAGGCGATCTGGGACATCACCGGTAAGGGCAATGACGTCGACATCGTCTTTGAACATCCCGGTGAACAGACCTTCCCGGTGTCGTGCAACGTTGTAAAACGCGGCGGCATGGTTGTGTTCTGTGCCGGGACCACCGGCTTTAACCTGACCTTTGATGCGCGCTTTGTCTGGATGCGTCAAAAACGTATTCAGGGCAGCCACTTTGCCAACCTGAAACAGGCGGCACAGGCCAACAAGCTCGTGATCGAACGCCGTCTGGATCCCAGCATGTCCGAAGTGTTCAGTTGGGAAGACATTCCGCGGGCCCACATGAAGATGATGCGCAACGAACACAAACCCGGCAACATGGCCGTTCTGGTGCAGGCAAAGCGCCCGGGCATGCGCACCCTTGAAGAAGCAGTTGAGGGCTAGTCCCACATTAATCCTCAACTGAATGATGGCACCCCGCGCGCATTCTCGCCCGATCTGCGCATGGGGTGCCACCACCCTTGATGCTTTGATGCACTCATAAATGATCCGCGCAATCGCCCCACAGGATTGCCCCCAGAGCACCTTAAGCGAGGACCTGATCCGAGGACCCGAAGAATGACGAACAACGCCCTTTTGCCTGACCTCGAACGTTTGTGCGATGACGCCCTTGCCGCACTCAGCCCGGTTTATGATGCGGGCGAATATGCGCTACGGACTGCCGTAACGGTCGATGGCCGGGTTAATGCCGATACCTTTGACGACAACCAGTTTTCCGCCCATGGCTTTGCCTGGTTCACCACCTATGTCACCGCTCTTGGCCAGATGAAGGCATGGGCAAACCGCCTGAAAGACCAAGGAAAGTTCGGCAATCTCGAACAACTGATCCTGCAATCGGCCTTCGGGGAATATCTGGCCCAGATCATTGGCGGCATTCCGATGTCACAGGGCGAGATTATCCGTCTTTCGACCCTTGGCGTTTCGGATGACCTGATTGCATCCCTTGCTGCCAACCCATCGGTTGCGACCCTTGCACGTGGTGGCAATTCCGATGCCGCACGCCGCGCGATTGCCGCTGAAATCGAAGACAGCCTTGATACCGGTCGCTTTGGCGAAACCGGCCTTGAAGACGAAACCCTTGATATGGTGCGCGATCAATTCCGCCGCTTTGTTGAGGAAAAGGTATCGCCGCATGCCCATGGCTGGCACGAACGTGACGAGCTGATCCCGATTGAAGTCGTCAATGAAATGTCTGAACTCGGCGTGTTCGGCCTGACCATCCCCGAAGAATTCGGTGGCCTTGGCATGGGCAAAACCGCGATGTGCGTTGTCACCGAGGAACTGTCGCGTGGCTATATCGGGGTTGGGTCGCTTGGGACACGTTCTGAAATTGCTGCCGAGCTGATCCGCCTTGGCGGCACGGATGCGCAAAAGGAACATTACCTGCCCAGACTGGCATCGGGTGAAATCCTGCCGACCGCTGTCTTTACCGAACCCAATAATGGATCGGATCTGGCACACCTGCGCACCCGCGCGGTCAAGGATGGCGATACCTATAAGGTCACCGGCAACAAAACCTGGATCACCCATGCCGCGCGGTCTGATCTGATGACCCTTCTGACCCGCACCAACCCCGACGAGTCCGGTTATCGCGGCCTGTCGATGCTGTTGGCAGAAAAGCCACGCGGCACCGATGAAAACCCTTTCCCGGCCGATGGCATGTCGGGTGGCGAGATCGAGGTGCTTGGCTATCGCGGCATGAAGGAATACGAGCTTTCCTTTGACGGGTTCGAAGTCCCGGCCGAGAACCTTTTGGGCGGCGAAGAAGGCCAAGGCTTTAAACAATTGATGGCGACCTTTGAGTCGGCCCGTATTCAGACCGCAGCCCGTGCTGTCGGCGTCGCCCAAAACGCGCTTGAGATCGGCATGCGCTATGCCAAGGATCGCATCCAGTTTTCCAAGCCGCTTTACGCCTTCCCGCGGGTGTACGGCAAAGTTGCATGGATGGTGGTTGAAACCATGATCGCCCGCCAGCTGACCTATTTCTCGGCCTTTGAAAAGGATCAGGATATTCGCTGCGATATCGAGGCCGGCATGGCCAAGCTTCTGGGCGCCCGCGTCGCCTGGTCGAATGCCGACAACGCCCTGCAGATTCATGGCGGCAACGGCTATGCGCTTGAATATCAGATCAGCCGTGTACTGTGTGATGCGCGCATTCTGAACATTTTCGAAGGGGCTGCCGAAATTCAGGCACAGGTGGTCACGCGCGGCATTCTGACCCGGTGAACGACATAACATTCTGAAATACTGATGAAATTCTCATCTGAACCGTGGCCCCTGTGAACAACGAGGGCAAACTTGGCCCGCCAACACTGGCGGGCCTTTTTCCATATCAACCTAAAGTATGATATATTTTGGACTTACCAGTAGTGATACACTCCCCAAAAGCACACGCAGACCACTGAAAGTCTGTGAAAAAATCGGACTAAAAGGTCCGCCGGGAATAAGGGAGAGAATGGCAAATGAATCACAGCTCTGCAATGCCAGAAAGTACAATCTATGCGCGTATAAATTCCGCCGCGGAATTGTTTGCGCAACATGGAGAACAGCTTGCAGAAAATCTGGTCACCGAACTGTTGGGGACCGGGCAAAGCAGTGCTGCGCCAAGTGATCCGCAACAGCATGTTGCCGAGCTATCCCGACGTTTTGCGACGCTGATCAACGCAAACAGCCCGGATGCATTCAACCAGTGCTTTAATGACCATCCTCTGGCCAGTGCGGTCATCGGACTGGCACCTGACCAGATNGTACTGGCCTACCACAAGGTTTCAGCACTTTGCGCAACGCTTGCCGCACGGTCCAAGGGTGGAACTGCNGCGGCTGATGCGGCGCGATGCCTGCTGATGGCGGATATGGGCAGCCTGATATCGGCGCGCCAGACCGTTTTGGCCAACCAGCGTTCCGCCTCTGAAATCCAGTCGATGTCGGAAATCATCGAACGCGAAACCGACAATATCATTTCCGAAGTCGGTTTTCAGGCCGGGCGCACCAATGACGTGGCGCAGGCGATGGAAAGTGATGCCAGCGAGCTTTCCCAACTGGTCGAACGCATCACAGCCACCACCGAAATCGCCAGCAGTAATGTCGCCACCGTCGCATCGGCAACCGAAGAACTGCAGGCATCCAGCCACGAAATTGCCGAACGCATCCACAAAACCAATGACATTGCCAGTCAGGCCGTCACCCGCGCCCAGGAAACATCCACCACCATGGGTAGCCTGTCGGAAACCGCGACCGAAATCGGCAAGGTTGTTGATATCGTCAAACGGATTTCCGATCAGACCAAGATGCTGGCACTCAATGCCACGATCGAGGCCGCGCGCGCCGGCGACGCTGGCAAGGGATTTGCGGTCGTCGCCAACGAGGTCAAAAACCTCGCCACCCAGACCGAAAAAGCCATCCTTGATATCAACGCCCAGATCACTGCCATTCAGGGCGCCACATCCGAGGCAGTTACCGCGATTGAGGGGATTGGCGGCGCGATTGACGAAGTCAGCCAGCTTTCAAGCGATATCTCGGCATCTGTCGAACAACAAACAGCCGCGATTGCCGAAATCTCGACAAGTGCGCAGGAAGTCTCCACCCACATGCAGGGCATTTCCGGCGACATCGAACTGGCCAGCCACAAATCGCACAATGCCAGCCAGACCGCCGAGAACCTTCGCATTCTGTCTTCGAATATCCGCAATGATATCAACGAGATGGAAACGCGCTTCCGCATGGTTCTGCGCAGTGCAGACAACACCAACCGTCGTCACGAAGAACGGGTTCCGATTGCCGTTGATATCAAGGTCGACTTTGGCAACGGTGATGTGCGTCAGGGCGTGACCGCGGACATGTCGCTTGCCGGCCTGCTTGCGCGTATTGATGCCAGCGAAGATGACCGCAACAAAGCCATCACGATCACCATGACCGACGGCACCCGGCTTAAGGGGACGGTCAAAGCGTACTCAACACTCGGCACCCACATCCAGTTCACCGAAATCGACGACGAAGCAACCAAGGTCATTTTGGGCCTGCTCAAGAAAACCCACGAACATGACGCCAAGATTGCCGATCTCGGCAAGCAACTGGCAGGCGAGTTGGGCAAGGTTCTTGAAGGCGGCTTGCGCAGTCATGAATTCACCCATGATGATCTGTTCAACACCCGGTACGAGCCGATTGACGGCACCGATCCGAAACAGTTCATGACGCCCTATGTGCCGTTTACCGACCGCAACTTCACCCCGCTGCAGGAAGCCATCCTCGCAAAGGACGAACATATCGTCTTTGCCGCCGGGGTGGATACCAACGGCTATCTGCCGACCCACAACAAGGTCTACAGCCAACCGCAAAGACCGGGCGAGCCCGCCTGGAATATGGGCAACTGCCGCAACCGGCGCATCTTTGATGACCGTGCCGGTCTGATGGCCGGGCGCAATACAAAGCCCCACCTGCTGCAGACCTATTTCCGTGACATGGGCAACACCGTCGTCTTCATGAAGGAATGCGACGTGCCGATCATGGTCAATGGCGAACAGTGGGGCAACCTTCGGATCGGGTACAAATCCTGATCCAAGGCACAAACGCATCGGAACCGAGCAAACATCAAAAAGAAAAACACCCCGGTTATTTTTGACCGGGGTGTTTTTTATAACGACGCGCGCAGACAAATTTCCCTTAACTATGGGAACGCAGGATTGCCTCGGCGATTTCGCGCTCGACATCTTCCGGATAGGCATAAAAGCCCGGCTTGAACGAGGTTGCCCCGCCCGATGCCAACCAGTCGATCCCGCGAATCAGAATGGCCGAAAACGGATCAAACAGGTCCTTGCCTGATCCACCCATACCCGGTGCCAGGTTCAGCAGGCTGCCCCGATTCAGCAAATAAACCTCGCGGCTGTTATCGAGCTCAAACCGTTCGATATGGCGGCGCATTCTTGTGCGCGTCTGGGTATCGAGCCATTTGACGTCAATCTCGGTATTGGAATGCCCGACATTGACCAGGATCGCCCCACGACGGCACTGCTTGATCTGTGCCGCACCCAGAATGCCCGAAAGGCCGGTGGCGGTCACAATGATCGCGTTTTCTTTCAGGCCGTCTTCAAGGCTGACAACCCGGCAACCATGATGCTGCGCCTCAAGGGCGCGGACCGGATCGCGTTCGGCGACCGACACCACCGCACCCAGATTGCGCGCGCGTTCGGCCACCCCGCGCCCGACCGGGCCAAACCCGATCACAAGAACCGTGCGCCCATAAAGTGCCAGCCCCGTCACATTCGAAAAGACCGGCCACATTTCCTGTGCCACGTGGTGGCGGTTATGCAGGCGATCCTTGATCGCGATATCGTTCCAGTTAAACACCGGGAAGGAATAATCAAGCTTCTCAACCCGATGCACACCGGTCGTGGTCGCTTCAAGCGCGCCGTCGACCTTATGGCCCTTTTTGACAAACGCCTCGATCAGCTCCCCGCCCATATCGGCAATGATGTCTGCGGGCTCGGACGACAGGATATCGATGCTTTGGGCATATTCATCGGGCGTCATGCCGGAAAAGGCATGGACCTCGACACCATGGGCGGCAAGGTAGGCGGCCGCGGCATCATCGGTGCTGTCAGGGTTACATGCGCCAACCTTGACCTTGGCGCCTGCCTTCACAAACGGCAGCAATGTGGGAATGGTGTCTTCAAGAACGTGCTGGAAACTGACGATGGTTTTGTCGCGCAGATCACGCTTGGCGACATAGTTTCCGTATTTCGCCGTCACCGGGCAAATCACCTCGCGCCAGGCAAGGGTCTCGTCAGTGATCTGTTGGGCAAGGGCGGCGTCCTTGATGCGGCTGGTCATGAATTGGTCTCTTAACTTCGTGGGACAATGGATCATCCCCTAATTAAGGCCAGCCTGACCGGATGAAAAGCATTTGTCTCCATCCGGTCAAAATCAGGGGCGGTTAATCGCGGGCCGGGATGTTCAGTCCGCGCTGAACGGCCGGACGATCAAGGCCACGCTCCAGCCACGCCGGAACGTTTTTGAACTCGTGATAATCAACAAGACTACCCGCGTCATAGAAACCGATCAGGTTGCGCACCCAGCCAAGCGACGCAATATCGGCAATGCTGTATTCATCACCCATGATCCAGTCACGGCCATCAAGGCGGGTTTCAAGCACACCCAAAAGGCGTTTCGATTCCTTGCGATAACGATCCAGCGGACGCTTGTCCTCGATTTCCTTGCCGGCAAATTTGTGGAAGAAGCCAAGCTGCCCAAACATCGGGCCAAGCCCGCCCATCTGGAAATACACCCACTGGATCGCTTCGATCCGTTTGGCCGGATCGACAGGCAGCAACTTGCCAGTTTTTTCCGCCAGATATTGAATGATCGCACCCGATTCAAACAGACCAAGCGGTTTGCCATTCGGTCCATGCGGATCAATGATTGCCGGGATTTTGCCGTTCGGGTTCAGCGACAGGAATTCCGGCGTCCAGGTTTCATCTTCGCCGATATTGATCAGATGTGGCTCATAGTCCAGACCGGTTTCTTCCAGCATGATCGAAACCTTCACGCCGTTGGGCGTCGGCAGGGAATAAAGCTGGATAACGTCCGGATTTTGCGCAGGCCAGCGTTTGGTAATCTCGAAGTTCGACAGATCAGCCATGATAAAACCCTTTTGAAATCGTTATAGTGTTGACCATAACATTTAGATGATCCTTCGGAATGTGCCACCGGCAATCTGACAGTTTATTGTCGGATAAACTGTACACACCGTATCAAACCAACCACGCTGGCCTCACGTATCAAGAAATTCAAAATCGACCGTCGCAGCTTTGCGGCAAACGAAACCATCGACTAATTGCCAAAATTGCCATCGTCTGGTTGCCTGTTGCGTCCATTTGGCGCAGCATGTCGCCGCTGGGCGCGGTATAAGTCAGCAGGCAGAAACAGGGAAGAAACAGAAATGGCTGGTTTTTTACAGATTGGTGTTTTGCTTGCGATGGCAGCAGTCGCCGGGGTCCTGATCATGGGCATCGTTTCGATGGCACGTGGCAAGGATGCGCGCAAACAGAACAAACTGATGCAAATGCGCGTCCTTTTGCAGGGCCTGGCCCTGTTGCTGCTTTTCATCCTGTCGCTGATGGCAGTCGGTTCCTAAACCAGGCATACGCCTTGAACACACAAACCAAGATTACGGACGGCACATGGTTCAACTGACTCGTATCTATACAAAATCCGGTGACAAGGGCAAAACCGCCCTCGGCAATGGCACGCGCGTTGCCAAAAACGATGTGCGCGTGGAGGCCTATGGCACCGTTGATGAAACCAATGCCGTGATTGGTGTCGCCCGCCTGCATGCGGACGGCAACGTCGATGAAATGCTGGCCCGAATCCAGAACGATCTTTTCGATCTGGGCGCTGATCTGTGCACACCCGGCGATGGCAGCGACGATAACCCCGAACGCCCCGCCCTTCGGATCACCGCCAAGCAAACCGAACGGCTTGAGACCGAGATTGATCAGATCAACGAAGCCCTTGATCCGCTGAAATCATTCGTCCTGCCCGGTGGCAGTGCGCTTTCGGCACAGCTGCATGTCGCGCGCACCGTTTCGCGCCGGGCCGAACGGCTGATTGTCGAACTGGCCGGGATCGAGACGATCAATC
>JGI12367J12837_1000535_pt1 | contig 13305 bp, 15 predicted proteins | sample TtaePargueraPR_11_FD_12837 | JGI IMG/M metagenome (IMG submission 12837)
AATCATGCGAGGTGAGAATTAACTTGTCCGGACGACACCGGAACGCTTGTCCGAATGATGCCGGAATCGCCGTCCGGATAGACCGAAATACGCAATTCATCCGACTACTCGCTGAACTGGGCTCGAAACCGATCTTAATACCCAAATCTCTTTGGCTTAACTTCGCGGATAATCGGGCTTCTTTCAAGCGTTTCGGGAAAGGGTTCGTGGTGTGCAATTCAATATCATCTCACTTAGGAATTGATGAATTGATTGTCTAGGGTTTGAAACATCAGATATACTTAGGAATCCTAAGCATCGTAAATGATGCAAACTACATCACTAACTTGGATCTCCCCAATGTCGTTTAAACGTTCCATTTTGGAGCTCGCGAGCTCCATTTCGACACAAGAATTTACTGTGGAAGATATTCGCAAACTAGTTCAAGAAGACTTCCCCAGACTAAAAGCATCAGATCTGCATGCCAAAACGTACAAAGCAATGTGGGTTTTAAAACAAGAGGGCTTTTTTACATGTGAGCCCAGTGGCGAAGGGCGTAGGCTTAAAAAATGGACTCTCACACCTAAAGCCTGCTCCGTAATAGAGAGTACTTCACCGGAGGCTCAAGTCTCGAATGTAAGCCATCAAGAGGGCATGACTGACCTAATTAGCTATTTAAAGGGGCGGCTGAGTGATTTTAGTGCGCAACTGGCAATATTAAGTGCTGAAGTACAACAGTATCACGATCTATCAAAGGAATTTCCAAACCTATCTCCCAAGTTAAATACCATCTTTCAAGAAGCCAAGCAGAAAGCAGTCGTCTATCAAGGGCGTATGAGGGCCATTGAAAATACGCTAAGCGAGATTGAACGATGAAACTGCGTCAATGGCAATACGAGTGTATAAAATCCGCACTATCTAAATTCCAATCAGGAAGTAAAGCGTTTCTTGTTCAAGCAACTCCTGGAGCAGGAAAAACATATATGGCGGCCGCACTATCTAACGAGCTAATTAGGGCTAATTTGATCGACTACGTGCTTTGCTTCTCTCCTTCCAAAACTGTATCAGACTCAATTAAGGAGACTTTTGAACGAGTTCTTAAACGTGGAATGTCTGGGACCCTTGGGGATGTTGGGGCTGTGTTTACTTATCAGTATCTCAGTTCAGGTCAACCTGAGCGCTTTAATAACCTGTTCAAAAGTCGTGTTTTCGTTATATTTGATGAGATTCATCACGCCGCAGGAGACGACGAGACATCGTCAAACTCTTGGGGACGAGAGATACTTGCCAGAATATCTCAACACGCAACCTACATTCTTTCCATGACAGGAACGCCTTGGCCAAGTGATAAGCTTCCTATTGCCTTAGCGCAATATGTCATACCTGAAGGTGTTTGTAGTGGTCAAGAAAAACTGGCCACCGGTTTATAGTTAATCCAGTATTTTTGCTCTGCCTGATTCGGACTCAAACCGTTATTATGCTGATGCGGCCGAAGTTGGCTGTAATACCCGATTAAATATTTCAGTATATGATTTTGTGCCTGAGTATATGAACGGTAACCATATGTCGGCATCCACTCTATCTTCAGACTTCTAAAAAAGCGCTCCATTGGCGCATTATCCCAGCAGTTGCCCCGTCGGCTTAAGCTTTGTTTTATCTGGCATTTCCAGAGCGTCTGGCGGAACTTCCTGCTCGTATAATGGCTGCCCTGATCGCTATGAAACATAACGCCTTTAGGTCGTCCACGGCTCTCATAAGCCATTTTCAGCGCGTTGCTGGTTAACGTACTGTCTGGTGACAGCGACATTGCCCAACCAACAGGTTTTCGGGCAAATAAATCAATAACAATTGCCAAATAAGCCCAGCGGTTACCTGTCCAGATATAGGTCACATCGCCACACCAGACTTGATTCGGCGCTTCAACGTTAAATTGTCGTTCTAAATAATTCGGTATCTCAACATGTTCATCGCCTGTTTTCTTATATTTATGACCGGGTATCTGGCAACTAACCAAGCCCAGTTTCTCCATCAGTCTGCTTGCACGAAAGCGACTTAATGGCACATCCTGATCAGTAGCCATCTGGGCAATACTGCGGGCACCGGCAGAGCCTTCACTTTTGCGAAAGAGCTCTTTTACCTTGGCTATTTCCCTGGCTTTCTGCGCACACATCGGCTTTTTTGAACATCGTTTCCAGTATTTAAAGCTGCTTCGGTGAACGTTGAACACCGCGCACAGCTTTTTTACTGAATAGCTCGTCTTGAGTTTCTCGATTATCGAGAATTGTTCAGAGAGTCCGACATCAAGAGAGCTGTAGCCTTTTTTAATATATCTTTTTCCGTTTCGACATCACGAAGACGCTTCTCAAGCTCACGTATTCTCAGCTGATCGGGCGTCATAGGTGTCGCGTTGGTTCGCTCACCACCGCGCTCTTTTTTCAGCTGTCGAACCCATTTATCCATGGTCGAATTGCCAACATTCATTGCTTTTGCAGCTTCCCTGACACTGTAGTTTTGATCGACGACTAATTGTGCTGCTTCAAGCCGGAACTCAGGGCTAAAATTACGTTTTGGTCTTCTGGTCATGTTGTCACCTAATTGTCTCTTGGTGCATGATAGCACCTCTAATTAGGTGGCCAAATTTAGTTTGCCACTACATCCATAATGTGATCGGTATCTAACTCTTTAAAAGGCGAATCGCAATGCCCATGCTCAACGATGGGATGTTTCCCAATATAGTCATAACACCAAGTGTCTAATGCATTTAGGTTGGCTGTATTCAAAAAACCTTCAACCATTCGCTCTAAGCTAGCTTCATGACCCGACACGTAGCTTAGAATCATCCGAGCTCGTTCATCTTGGTTTTGTTTAGAGCAGTGAGTCACACACTCCTTCAGGTTTTTGTGGAAATCAACGGTCCAACTCAGTACATCTTTGATTGTTTCTATTTGCATTTTTTACTCCTTACCTATAATTAATTGTTACTTTCGTTTGCTTTTGGTACGTGGCGGGCTTCTGTGGCAACTCCACGGTGTATGCTCTGCATTATCTTTAATATTTTGATCAATAAATTTGTAGTATTCCTCTTTCAAGTGAGTCCACCAGCCACTATTTATTTCAACACCAAATATTCCGAGCTTTTCCTCTATCATAGTCAGATCGACTTTAGAGGCATCATAAGCGACCGATAACAAGTTATGCTCAGAGTCATAGGCAACGCTATCGAGACCAACCAACAAGTCAATTTCTTTGATAGCTTTGCGAATTTCTTTCACACTCTCTGCGTTTAGCTTTAAAGTGCGGTTTACTAAGTTAATTTCCCGCACTCCTGCTCTATGATCGTTATTTGACATCAATACTGTCCTATTTATTAAAACTACCAATATGCTTCAGTCAACGTTGCCGCGATATTAACGTTGTAACGAGAGTTCTTTATCAGTCGCTGCTCGTTTGTCGTGAACCCAAAGCAATTCATCTATTGGCGAGATACAGACTAAGCCCTCGTTAGATACCCCGGTATGGGCCGCTTCAACTACCAAAAACGCAACGTCACGCGCGTCATCACTGTTCACATAAACTTCGAGCTGTACGTGCTCAACTAAGTGATCATCGTTATAACTATCGAAGTAATAGCCTCGACCTCGAACAGGAAACAATGTAAAGCCGCTAACGCCACACCCAACCAGAGTCTCCTCCACTGCGTCTTGCCGAAGTTGATCAAAAATAGCGGTGATTTTAGATAGGTTCATATATTCTCCTACAAGCCTTAAGTCACTTAACTTAAGAGCTCTATCTAGCATGATTAAATTTCGAAAAAAGTTTTAATTGAAATTCAGCAGGAGCTATTTCGGAGGATAAAAAATATCAAAAGACATTTGCTTAACATTCCCTTCATATGAAAGAGGATGCTGCAAGTAACCAATTGACTTTATTGGCAAATTGAACGGAATTAATACTAAAGGTGAGCTTGCAGAGTTGCACCCCGCATCCATTAAACATGTATCAGCAGAGTCAGTTAAACAATAACAGCACGTTTTACTGGCAGGTTGTTCGTCGTCATCACAATGAATGTTGCTTTTTCTCTCGTTTGCAACATCTGCCTGATTAACGTTGATTACGTGCTCTGCGCTGGAGGCAGTATTATGGACAGGAGCAGCTGGGAAGGATAGTTGAATTACTATTCCTAGCATAAGCACAACTAAAAATTTTGTTTGAGCCATATGTGTGTCCCCAATCCCGAATTTTAACCTAGCATACTTGTTAGCGCACATCATTGATCAAGATCAATGATGTGCGTCTCTTAACTAAAATAATTGGTCTTATACACGCTTAACCTTTTGCCCACGCCACAAGTAGTAAACAGCGGGTAACACGAGCAAGGTTAGAATAACCGCACTGATCATTCCTCCAACCATCGGGGCGGCTATTCGGCTAACCACTTCAGCACCAGTTCCTGTGCTGAACATAATAGGCAGTAGACCTGCAATTGTAGAAACAGCCGTCATCATGACAGGACGAACACGAAGCCCAGCCCCTTCCATTACAGCGCGAGAAACACCGTCTTTAGTCAAAGCTTTACCTTGCTCTAGTTGGCGTTGTTCGTATTCGTTATAGGACTGATTAAGATAAGTCAGCATTAATATCCCTATTTCTACGGTAACCCCCGCTAGTGCTATAAAGCCAACCGCTACAGCAACTGAGAAGTTATAATCTAAAAGATACATCAGCCAAATTGAACCGACCAACGCAAGAGGTAAGGTTCCCAGTATGATCGCGATTTCCGTGGCATTTCGAAAATTCATGTACAAAAGAACGATAATAATCGCGAGTGTTAACGGAATCACGTAAGTCAGTTTTTCCTTTGCCCTTTCCATGTATTCGTACTGCCCGGACCAAGTAACTGAATACCCTGCTGGCAACTCGAGTTCTTGTTCTACAACCGTCATTGCTTTTTCAACATAAGTGCCGACATCAACGCCTTCAATATCGACAAAGGTCCAGCCATTAAGTCTTGCGTTTTCGCTTTTAATTGCCGGCGGTCCGAGTTCAACGTAAACATCAGCTACATCCGCCAAACTAATACGCTGCCCATTGGGCGTAACTAAAGGTAACTGCTTTAATTCTTCCGGCGAATCACGGTAATCTTGAGGGTAGCGCAAGTTTATCGGGTAACGTTCGAGTCCTTCAATGGTCTCTGAAACATTCATTCCGCCAATAGCCGTGGCAACAACCTGCTGAACATCCTCAATGTTCAAGCCATAACGTGCAGCCTGCTCTCTTTTTATGTCGACTTTGACATAGCGTCCACCAGCCACTCGCTCTGAATAAACAGAAGCCGTACCATCGACATCATCAAGTATCGTTTCAAGCTGCTGGCCTATCTTCTGAATTTCATTAAGATCGGCTCCGGCAACTTTTATACCTACCGGCGTTTTTATACCTGTTGATAACATATCAATGCGAGTTTTAATGGGGTATACCCACGCATTGGTCAGCCCCGGAAACTTTACAAGCGCATCCAGTTCTTTTTTCAACTTCTCAGTGGTCATCCCGTCTCGCCACTGATCTTTCGGTTTCAGTTGAATAAAGGTTTCAATCATCGTTAGGGGTGCCGGGTCAGTGGCGGTATCCGCTCGGCCAATTTTGCCAAAAACCGTCTTCACTTCTGGTACTGTTTTTATGAGCTTGTCGGTTTGCTGCAACAGCTCCCTTGCTTTACCAATTGATAATCCGGGATAGGTAGTGGGCATATACATCAAATCGCCCTCATCCAAATCTGGAATAAATTCACTACCAATTTTGTCAATCGGCCAGACACCAACGGCCAGGATAACAAGCGCTCCGACAACTGCTGTCTTGGGGTATTTCAAAATGCCTTTTAAAAGCGGTTTATACCCGGCGATCAATAACCGGTTAAGCGGGTTTTTCCCCTCAGGTGTTACCTTTCCTCTGATAAAATATCCCATCAACACAGGAATAACGGTAACCGCTAAGGCTGCACTGGCTGCCATTGCGTAAGTTTTCGTGAAAGCAAGCGGAGAAAACATCCGCCCTTCCTGGGCTTCTAAGGTAAATACCGGCATAAAGCTGACGGTAATAATGAGCAAGCTAAAGAAAAGAGCAGGGCCCACCTCTGAAGCAGAGGCGGCAACCACCCGCCAGCGGTTCTCTGCTGTCAGTGGCGTTTTTTCCATATGCTTATGCATATTTTCAATCATGACGATGGCACCATCGAGCATAGCGCCAATAGCGATTGCGATCCCTCCAAGTGACATAATATTCGCGTTAATTCCTTGCCAATACATGACAATAAACGCGGTTAAAATACCCAAAGGCAAGCTGATAACGGCAACCAGCGAGGAGCGGACATGGAAGAGAAATATCACACAGATAAACGCGACAATAGCGAGTTCTTCTATTAAACTTTTCCAGAGACTTTCCACGGCATCCGAGATAAGCCCCGAACGATCATAGACAGTGACTATATCGACACCTTCCGGTAGCCCCGACTTTAACTCATCCAACTTTTGTTTAACGCCATCAATCGTTTTTTGGGCATTTTCTCCGAAACGCATTACCACAATACCACCCACGGCTTCTCCCTCACCGTTGAGTTCGGCGATACCGCGTCTCATTTGGGGGCCCACACCCACATCAGCAACGTCTTTAAGCAATAATGGCGTGCCATTTTCATCAACGCCAAGCGGGATACTCTCTAAGTCTGACACACCATCAATATAGCCTGAGGCCCGGACCATATACTCAGCTTCCGCCATTTCAACCACCGACGCCCCCACTTCCTGATTACCTCGCTGGATAGCATTTTGTATGTGAGCAAGAGGAATATCGAATGCGCGCAGCTTCTCCGGATCCACTTTCACCTGGTACTGCTTTACCATCCCGCCGAGGGCGGCAACTTCCGAAACCCCCTCGACCGTTTGCAGTTCATACTTTAAAAACCAATCCTGCATACTGCGTAACTCACTCAAATTGTGGTTACCCGTACGATCAACCAAGGCATACAAATACACCCAACCAACCCCTGTTGCATCAGGGCCTAATTGCGGTCTTGCATTAGAAGGCAGTGTCGGAGCAACCTGAGACAAATATTCCAGTACTCGCGAACGCGCCCAGTAAGCGTCTGTATCTTCGTCAAAAATGACATACACATAGGAGTCGCCGAAAAACGAATATCCACGGACGGTTTTAGCGCCGGGGACAGACAGCATAGCGGTTGTTAATGGATAGGTTACTTGATCTTCTACCACCTGCGGCGCTTGACCCGGATAGCTGGTTTTAATGATCACCTGGACATCCGACAAGTCCGGCAGTGCGTCTACGGGCGTATTCTTGACCGCAAAAGCACCAACACCCACGAGGATTAATGTCGCCAAAAGAACGAAAAAACGGTTACTCACTGACCATCGAATGATTGACTTAATCATGGTTATGCTCCTGCTCTCTCACTTGTTTTTGCTCAGGAATATGAATCGATGTGAGCTGGTACTGTTGCTTCCCGACTTGCGTTATTTCCGCATGCAAGGATAACCCCGTGCTAAGCTGAGAAAGTTCAACATCCGAAGCAACATCGAAATCCATCGTCATTGCAGGCCAGTCCCATTCAGAAATCTCACCGTGCTCCAGCGTAACCATCGAGTGCTGAGGCATAACATTTTTAACGGTTGCTTCAACCCAGACAGCTTGAGCTGCTGCGTCACTTGACATACTGTCGTGGCTCTCGCTATCAGTGTTAGAGTCGTGGTTCATACGTTTAAAGTCGGAAGACTTACTGGACTCAGAGTCAATTAAGAACTGAGCCGATGTAACAATTTCATCACCTGCCATAAGACCCGATAAAATCTCAACTCGCGAGCTACCTAACCGCCCAACGTCAACATTAACTGATTTAAATTTCCCATCACCCAGTGCCAGTACAACTCGGTTCGAATCACCCATTCGGATAAGCGCTTCTTTAGGGATGATTAAGTTTTTGTCGCCTAAACCAGCCTTAATGTTAAGATTCGCAAACATGCCCGGTTTTAAAAAACCATCCGGGTTGTCGAAGTGAATTCGAACTTGTCCCGTCCGAGTTTTAGGGTTAAGTGACGGATAGACATAATCAACCTTTCCTTGCCACTCTTTACCTGGAGCATACTCAAGGTTCATTTGAACGTCATTGCCTACCTCAACCTGGTTCAATTGCCGCTCAAAGACTTCTGCAATAACCCAAATTTTATCCAGTTGAGCAATGGTCATTAAATTCATACTCGGCGTTACAAACGCACCTTCACGCACAGTCAGTCTATCCAATACCCCGGACTGCTTTGCTTTTACCGTGATTGTTTTCTGAATTTTACGAGTTTCTTTTAACTTCTTAATCTCAGATTCAGAGACTTGCAGAGCTCTTAAGCGTTCTTCAGCGGCATCAATTAGCACCTGATTACCTCTTTGCGAGGCCAATACAAGCTCCTCTTGCGCATTAACCATTTCAGGAGAGTAAATACTGTATAAAGGCTCGCCGGCTTTAACCGAGTTACCAACCGCTTTTACGAAAAGCTTCTCAATCCAGCCTTCAACACGGGGACTTACTGTCAGCACTCGGTTCTCATCAAACTGAACATAACCGACCGTTTCGATATCCAGGTTGAGTCTCGAAACGGTGACCGTTGCAGTTGTAACCCCAAGGTTATTAATAACGTCGGGATCAATTCTCACCGTACCAGGTGAACTCTCTTCTGCATCATCACCATAGTAAGGAATAAGGTCCATCCCCATTGGAGACTTTCCTGGTTTGTCTCGACGATAATTGGGATCCATCGGAGCCACCCAATATAACGGCTCTTTTTCTGCATTGCCCGATGAACGATCAGACACTTCAGTCGATTGCATTACATAGCCAATAGCGCCAGCGCCAACTGCAAAGCCTACAGCTAAACTTATAAGAGATTTGGTGACTGTTTTCATTTTACACTCCTGAAAGTAATAAGTAGTTTGCTTCGGCAATCAATTTTTGGCGGTTGATGGCGATTGCTAATGCATCAATTTTTGCGTTGACTTCCGCAATCTGTGACCGTACCGCCTCGGCAAAGTCGCCATCATCATTGTTGTAGGCAGTCAATGCGGCTTCAGACTGGGCGGACATTTGTGGAAGTAGCTCTTCCTGATATAGGGCAGCACGTTCATTCAAACGGTTCAGTTGTAAAAACGTACTGCGTAAATTGGCTATTAACTGCCTGGCAATCAATAACTTCTCAGTTTTTTTCGCTTCCGTTCTAAACTTTGCTGAGCGTACCTGCTTATCCTGTTTGTTATCAGTAAATAAAGGGACATCGAACGTAACCCCGGCTGACAGCAAGTTGGCACGGTCATTGCCGCTTGGATCGTCGTTTCTATGGCCATATTTCAGATTGGCTGACCATTGCGGTTTATAACCTTGCTGAGCGAGCTCGACAGACGTCTCCGACGCCAAAATGTCTTGATCGGTCGCTTGCAAAACCGGGTGTTCTTTTATCAATTCGTACAAGGCTTGTTTCGGTATTGTCGAAGGTGATAGCAATGTCTTCTTCAGCGTAAGACTCGGAAGGTCATCCGGTAACCTTGATTTCGCTATAACACCTATCCATTCCGACAATTCGCTTTGAAGTCGCTCCTCTTTTTGTCGCAGTGACGTCAACCTATCATCCAGGCGTGTAAGCTCAAGTTGGGCTCTAACAACATCTTGCTGCCGTGCTTTTCCCTTGGTACTGGTATAACTCGCCTTAGCCGTCGACACTAACTGTTCAAAAAGCGCTCTATCCGATTCAAGCAAGCGAATACTTTGCTGAGAGAAAAAAACATCTAACCACAACTTCGTGACCGTTGTTTTGACTTTAGCAATGCGATCCGCTCTCAAAAGCGGTTGTTTTTGAGCTAATTGGTTTTTCTGCTTACGAGACAACGATAAAGTGTCTCCTCTGGGAAATGCTTGTGAAACACCGACGACTAACTGGGTCATTCCTTCCTGTCTTGAACTAAAACTGTCAACCGGGAAACTGGCAGCCGTGAGCGATATTTGAGGGTCAGGCAAACTGGAAGAGGCTATTGCTTCACTCGCGAATGCTTCTTGGGTTTGCTTACTTGCCGTTAACCAAGGATCTTCTTGTACAGCGATACTCACTGCTTCTTGCAAATTCAAAAGCGGCTCTTGTGCACTAACAACATTTGGCACTACTGCAGTCAGAACACCTAAATAAGCCATTCTTCTTAAAAGTTTCATATTGTTACTCTCAAAAACTGTGAATTTTTAGATTCAACACAGACCAAGCTATGAATCAGAGCGTAACGAGGACGACGATCGGCGTCGTAACAACAATGAGCGAACCAAAGCTTATAGCTGTGCTTTTACCTGAGCGATAGACGCGCCAGGATCGAGAAATCCCGTATTTTTAAGAGTGGATTGGGGGGCGGAAAAGCGAGAGTGAGTGTTTTTCTTTAATATTCGTATCTAAGAATGAGGTTGCGTTAAAAAGCAGCTTATCAACAGGCGGAACCGTCGATTGCTCAGAATAAACGACAGTAATTGACGGACTGTAACAATGTCGCATCATTGAATCAGAGCAACAATTATCGGTAAGAGAGTGCGACACTTCGCAATCAGCAAGATCACAAACCTGCTCAGTAGAATCGTGCATACATGCCTCTTCCGTACTGATAGTTTGTGAAAATGACATTGTTGTTACTGCCAATAGCAATAGAGCAATGATTAAACGATACATGCGAAGTTCTGCTGTAAAAACATGCTTGGAGTGTATCTCTTTGGCTGATAAAGATCAATCAATTAAAGGAAGTACCCATAACGAGGTAGTCAATCCAGATGGTGATACGACTTCTACATCACCACCCAGATTTATTGCTAACTCAGGCGCTTTCAAGCTCTAAATACCAAAGTCATCGAACCTTACTTGTTCTCGCGGAACGCCAAAGTCAGCAAGAGACTTTAACGTTGCTTTCAGCATTGGTGGAGGACCACACACGTAAACGTCCAATGTGTCTTTGTTTTCATCTGCCAACCATTTCATTGCAGTTTCGTGCACAAAGCCAGTGTGCCCGGCCCACGCATCTGATTTAGCAACCTCTGAAAGTACCGGTATATAATTTAACCGCTCATCTCTTTCGAACTCATCCCTATAACAGAGCTCTTTTTCATATCGTGCGCCGTAAAAGAATATGCAACGACGAGGAGAATCTGCTGCTAACTCACTTTGTATTAACGCTCTTAACGGTGCAACACCGGCGCCGCCTCCGATAAAGACTTGCGTGTGATTATTTTGTTTCGTCAGCTGAAAGTCACCAAATGGCCCTATGGCATCGACTCGCGCACCAGCTTCCAGATTGCATAGGTAATTTGAACCGATGCCCGGGGGAACCCCTTCACTTGGCGATGGCAATTGCCTTATGTTAAATACAAACCGAGTCGGATTAGGCCGCGTAGCAACAGAGTAATGCCGTGACAATATTTCGTTTAAATGTGGAATACGGAACTGCATAAATTGCCCGGCTTCATAACTAACGGGGTCTGAACTTACAAAAGTAAGCTCCATAATGGATGGAGTCAGTTGACGCTTTGAATCGAGTGTTAAAGCTATATCACTAACCCCCTCATTATGTAACTTTACTTCATAATTTGGGGTAAGCGGATTAAATGGTTGATCTTACCTTTGCATGAGAGTGAGACAGACCGGCATCTCATCGGATTATCTGGTTGATGCTTCACCTACTGCTGGTGCATGTTTCCTTCGCTAATTCCAGCAAGAACCCCACACGCCTCAACTTCCCGGTCATCGTTGCAACTCGCTCTCAGTGAAACGAGTTGTTTCTCAAGCGCTTGCAGAGCGGTTATCTGCGACCGCACATGAGAGATGTGATCATCGAGCAAGGCGTTGACGGCGGTACAAGGCTGATGAGGGTCGTCCTGATAGCTCTGTAGTTCGTGAATCTCAGCCAGTGACAGGCCCAGGATTCTGCAGCGACGGATGAAGGCCAGCCCCTCACCATGCTTCTCGGTATAGACACGGTAACCGTTGTCCTGCCGATCAGGCGGCGGCAACAAGCCCTGCTGTTCATAGAAGCGGATCGTCTGTGTTTCGACCCCTACCAACTGCGCCAACTGACCAATGCGCATCAGCCTCCTCCCCAACGGATTCTTTACTCTATTGACCTTATAGTAGCTTTATAGTTTAAAATGGTACCACAACATTGTTCAAGTGGAGTCGTATCATGAGCAAATCCTGTGGTGGCGCCTGTGGCGGTGATGCAACGTCCGCAGCGGATACCGATATACAGGCCTCCTCCGAGGCGCCAGGGAGATGGGTCAGTGTTTATGCCGTGCCGAAGATGGACTGTCCATCAGAAGAACGAATGATTCGCCTGGCCCTGAACGGCTTTGAGGAGATTCGGGCGCTGTCCTTCGACTTGTCGAACCGCCGGCTGAAGGTCGTGCATGACGGCGAGGTCGAGCCCGTCACCTCGAAACTGAAGACCTTGGGGCTAGGCGCCTCGCTTCAGGAAACCGTCGCTGCAAATCCGGAGACCATCAAGGCCGCCGAGTTTTCGGCAGCTTCTGCTAAGCAAGAATCCGGGACCCTGCGCTGGTTGCTCGGCATCAATGCACTTCTGTTCGTGGTGGAAATGACTGCCGGTCTGATCGCCCGGTCCACCGGCCTGATTGGAGAATCCCTGGACAATTTTGCCGATGCGGCGGTGTACGGGCTTGCCCTTTATGCGGTTGGACATAGCGTGAAAATGCAGGTACGTGCCGCGCATCTTGCTGGTGTACTGCAACTGATCTTGGCTGTGGGCGTGCTCGTAGAGGTGGTGAGACGCTTTGTATTCGGTAGTGAGCCTGAATCGCTGGTGATGATGGCTATCGCATTCGTCGCATTGATTGCCAATACCAGTTGTCTGCTGCTCATATCCAAACATCGGGAAGGCGGGGCGCACATGAAGGCAAGCTGGATATTCTCGGCCAACGACGTGGTGATCAACCTGGGGGTCATCACCGCCGGCGCCCTGGTCGCGTGGACCGGTTCCAATTATCCGGATCTGATTATCGGCACCATCGCGGGGGGCATTGTACTTAACGGTGCCAGACGCATTTTGGCGTTGAAGGGTTAAATAATGCTCATTATTGGCAAAAAGCTCTCGCCGTATGCCCTATTGTCCATATCGGGCCTGCTGGCAACGTCTGATCAAGCTGTAAAGTGGCTGGTGCAGCAATCAATGGCCTATGGCGAGTCTGTTTCGGTGACCCCGTTCTTTAACTGGGTGCACCTAAGGAACACCGGTGCCGCA
>JGI12367J12837_1000560_pt1 | contig 12848 bp, 6 predicted proteins | sample TtaePargueraPR_11_FD_12837 | JGI IMG/M metagenome (IMG submission 12837)
TCATGGCGGCAATCAGCTCATCCCCAGACAGCTGATCACAATCTGATCTGGCAAAGAGATCAATCACATCGGCAAGGGTCTGGGCCCGTCGCGTGGTCAGCCCAATCGGGATCAGTTCCTGGCCGATCAGACTTTGCGGTGATGGGAAGACATGGGTGATCCCCGTCCCCGCGATGAGATCGTCGGGCAAGACATCGCCAAACCGGGCTACAAGCCGCCCGGCCAAGGTACGTGCTGCCGCCACCGAAACCTGTTGGCCCAAAACGGCCCGAAGGGCGAGTTCAAACCGCTCCCAGCATCCGGGCACACGCAGACCGGGTCGTTTTTGTACCAAGGGTGCCAGCAAGGCATCGTCAGAAAACTGTGCAGTGATGGACGGCACATCGGCATCAAGATCAAAAAGCCTGCGCACCCTTGCGCCGATTTCAAGCACCGCCTCACGGGCCGGGCCACGCAGGATGACATCCACACCGGCTTGGTCCGCGCTGAAATGGCAGATCATCAAGCCGAGCTGACCTTCAATCTTGAAACCGCGTGCATAAGTGCGCTCCCGAACGGTTTCCAATCCCGGAATTGCACGTGCGCGGAAAAAGGCCAAAAGATAATCGGCATCAAACGGTTGGCGGGCTCGCAGACGCAGGATCAAATCATCGTTGCGCGCAGCAAATGGATCATCCGACCCCGGTTTTTCCGGGGTAACGTTTTTCACCCCCCGGCGAAAGGCGGTTGGGGCCTGACCATAAGCTTGTTTCATCGCATCGTTAAAGCGGCGCAAACTGCCAAACCCGGCAATATCGGCGATTTCGGTCATGGTCAGGTTGCTATCGACAATCAACTGACGCGCACGCAACAGGCGGCGCGCCTTGGCATGTTCTTGCGGCGTGACACCGGTATGTTCCTTGAAAATACGCCGCAAATGCCGGTCCCCGACGCCAAGCCGGTCGGCCAGATCGGTGATCGAGCCATTTTCCAGCACACCCTGATCAATCAGGCGCACGGCACGGGCGACAGTGGCATGCACACCGGCACTTGCCGGACTCCCCGGTGCGGCTTCCGGCCGACAGCGCAGGCACGGGCGAAACCCGTGGGCAATCGCGGCCTCGGCGCTTGGGTAAAATTCGACATTGTCGCGCTTAGGCGTCACCGCCGGGCAAATCGGACGACAGAAAATCCCGGTCGTGCGGACGGCGGTATAAAACCGCCCGTCGAACCGACGGTCCCGGGTTTTGAGTGCCTGATAGCAAATATCGTTATTGAGCTGTTCCATGCCGCGCAGTTTAGCAGAAACGAGCAACAAAACTCGCCAGATTCGGACTCAGACGTGAAATGCCTAATTCAGCGGAATGTCGTTTTCAGATTTGCTGTCCTGATACTGAGCAGAAAGCGCGTCATATTCATCAGAGATCGCCTTGGCCCGTGCGATATAGGCTTCTTTTTCATCTTCTGGCATCTCTGCAACCATGCCCATCATCGAATGACTGTCCCAGAACGCATTGGATTTGTTGTATTCGCCGTCTTCAAGCGTGAAGACCTCCTTCATGATTTTCAGATCATGAGGGATGGCAAAGGCATCGCGTGAATCTTCATAAGAAAAGAAGTAGTAGAAATTATCAAACCCGGCCCAGGTGATGGCGGAAAGACACATCGAGCATGGCTCATGCGTCGACAGGAAGATCAGCTCCGAGGTTGCAGGGCGTTGATCGGCGGGCATTTCATAGAAGCGTTTAAGACAATGAACCTCACCATGCCAAAGCGGGTTTTCGGTTTCATTGTTGGTTTCAGCAATCACCAAAGACAGGTCATCCTTGCGCAGGATTGCCGCCCCGAACAGCTTATTCCCGCCCGACACCCCGGCGCGCGTTTTTGGCAGAATACCGTCTTCAAGCACGGAAAACAGGCGCTCGAGGATTTGTTGATTGGTTTTGGTATCGGACATGTTGGCGGCCCCGGATGGCGGTGAATTTACATCAGGCCATTTCATCGCGTCCGGGCCGCCAAGCCAACCTGTTTTTCGTCTTCCAATGCGCAAAACAGCCTATCGATAGGCTTTACAATCAAAGACCACGCAATATGCCGTCATTATCGGGCATCTGGCGTCTTTCCGGCGGAACCGGAATATAGAAATCACGATCAAGCAAGGTGGTGATCGCAATCAGCGTCGGGGATTTCTGATCGCGTACCTTGGTGATCAGCGCATGATCAACCGGGGCCATTTCGCGGATTTTGATGACTTCGAAAATCGGACCGTTGGGTGTAGCGAGTTTGAACTGGTCGCCGACCGCGACCGGACCATGGGACTGATGGGCCATTTGGATCTTCCCGTGAGAGTATGGATGTTTGCTCCGCACGACCTGCCCGTGTCCCGTATTACCCGGGTGTTTTGTTGTATGCGACAGATCGCGCTTGACCACACTGTTGCAGAGCTATCCGGCAATTCTGTGACAGAAATGGGATATTTGCGCTCGATTTACGATTTTCTGCCGGTTTGACCATCGCAAAACAAAAAACACCCCGCCAAATCCGGACGGGGTGTTTTTAAATGCAGGTGGTTCAGGACAGCTGATCAGTCGATATCTTCGATTTCCCCGGCCGATCCGGTGACCTTGGCAGCAAGGGCTGCTGCCATGAAGGCATCGAGATCACCGTTCAGCACACCCTGGGTATCGGACGTTTCCGTGCCCGTGCGCAGATCCTTGATCATCTGATAAGGCTGCAGGACGTACGAGCGGATCTGATGGCCCCAACCGATGTCGGTTTTGCTGTCTTCGACAGCCTGTGCCTCGGCTTCGCGTTTTTGCAGCTCCGCCTCATACAGACGGGCTTTGAGCATCTTCATCGCCGTGTCGCGGTTTTTGTGCTGCGAACGGTCGTTCTGACACTGGGCAACGATGCCGGTCGGGATATGGGTGATACGCACAGCAGAATCGGTTCTGTTAACGTGCTGACCACCGGCACCCGATGCGCGATAGGTATCGACACGAAGATCCTTATCAAGGATTTCAATTTCGATATCGTCATCAATCACCGGATAGACCCACACCGACGAGAAGCTGGTATGGCGACGTGCGGAACTGTCATAGGGCGAAATACGCACCAGACGATGCACCCCCACCTCGTTCTTGAGCCAGCCATAGGCATTATGGCCCGTGATCTTGTAGGTCACCGATTTGATACCGGCTTCCTCGCCATCGCTTTCTTCAAGCATCTCAAGCTTGTAGCCCTTGGACTCCGCCCAACGATAATACATGCGCGCCAGCATCGATGCCCAATCCTGGGCCTCGGTCCCGCCGGCGCCGGCATGTATTTCAAGATAGGCATCATTACCATCGGCCTCGCCCGAAAGCAGGCTTTCAAGTTCACGCTTTGCCGCGATATCGCGGATCGAGCGCAGAACCTCTTCGGCCTCTTCGACGGTTTCGTTGTCGCCTTCGGCTTCGCCGAGTTCGATCAGACCAACACTGTCTTCAAGCTCCTGGGCGAGCTTTTTATAACCATTGATGGCATCATCAAGCTGGGTACGTTCACGCATGACTTTCTGCGCGTTTGCCGCATCGTCCCAAAGGGTCGGGTCTTCGGCAAGTGCGTTCAGTTCGTCTAGGCGTCTAAGAGCGTTATCCCAGTCAAAGATGCCTCCTCAGCAGTGCCATCGACTGCTTGATTTCATCGACCAATGCCTGTGCTTCGGCGCGCATTGATGTCTCCGTTATTCGTCTGAAAATCTGTTTTGCCACATCAAAGATGTAGCAATGTCGGCGTGGCTTATAACAGTTTTTGTCCTGCTTGAAACCCCTGCAACCATGCAAAAACCCGACACAGAATTTGTGCCGGGTTTCGAAACAAAGCTCCGATGGTCTGATAAGGGATCAGCCAAAAACAGGATCAAGCGTCACGGTGTAAAGTTCCTCGTCGGCAACATCGCGAAGCGACACGCGGAACTGCTCGGTTTCGGCATCGATATCGACCAGACCGAAGAACTGCAAACCATAGGATGGCGGCAAGTTAACGCCCTGCTCCTTGGTTGGGTGCTTGGTGAATTTCACCTGCGGACCGAAGGTGTTGTCCATGTCACTCGGGCCAAAAGTCCCTGCATGCAGCGGACCGGATACAAATTCCCAGAACGGCTCAAAATCCTGGAACTGCGCCTTGTTCGGATCATAGTAATGGGCGGCAGTGTAATGCACATCGGCTGTCAGCCAGACGGTATTGTTGATTTTGGCATTCTTGATAAAGCGCAGCAGTTCAACAATTTCAAGCTCGCGCCCGGCAGGCGCACCATCGCCGTTGGCAAGGTTTTCAAANGTGCTTTTGTTTTTCCAGTCATCNTAGACAATCATGCCAATCGGCATGTCNGCCGCGATGACTTTCCANGTTGCCTTGGAATTCAAAAGACCGCGCTTAAGCCATTCCATCTGCGCACGACCAAGGAAGTCGGTATTGTCGGTCGGTGTTGCACTGTTATTGGCATCGTTGGTCCCGCGATAGGTCCGCATATCGAGGAAGAAGATTTCCAATGCCGGGCCATAGGATACCTTGCGATACACCCGCCCCGGTTCGGATGCGTGTTCAGTCACCGGCAGCATTTCGCGAAATGCACGGTTTGCCCGCGCNGCCAGAAGGGATACCGATTTTTCAGTGTAGCGATCATCGCCAAGCAACATCTCGCCCGGATACCAGTTATTGGTNACTTCGTGGTCATCCCATTGATAATAGNCCGGGATCANNCGGTTGAATTCGCGCAGATGCTGATCNAGCATGTTGTATTTGTAGTTACCGCGAAACTCGTCAATGGTTTCGGCAACCTTGGCGGTGTCTTCGGTGGTGATGTTTTTCCAAATCTGCCCGTCCGGGGTTTTCTGGGTTTCGGCAAACGGACCATCGGCATAGATGGTATCACCGGAATGGATGAAGAAATCCGGGTTGTGTTTGGCAATCGTGGCATAGGTTTTCATCCCACCACGGTCTTCATCAATGCCCCAGCCCTGCCCGGCTGTGTCACCTGACCAGCCAAACCGAATATTGCGTTTCGCCGCCGGTGCGGTCCGGAAATGGCCAATAATCGGCTCGGACGATGCGCGTGCGTCATCAAGGCTTTCGAAATGGATCTTGTAAAAAACATCATGGCCGGCTGGCAGGTCTGCCAGCGCAAGCTTGCCGGCAAAATCACGTTCGGGCAGGACATCGACATGCGGGATGCGGACCGAATTTTTGAAGCCTTCGGTGGTTGCGATTTCGGTGATCATGCGTGATGCACGATCGGCACGCCCCCAGATGCAGGCCGTGTTGGCGGTCACATCACCACTTTGCACCCCATGGGTAATCATCGGGCGATCGGCAGCGCGGGAAATAGACGGCATAAAGAAACCACCCATGGCGGATGCAGCACCCGCTGTTGCACCGGTGGCAAGAAATTTGCGGCGGGAAAGTTGAAACGACATAACGAAACCCTCTTCAAGGTATGAGAATCACCTTGAGGAGAATGACAAAATCAAATGACATTGCGATGTCACCCGCTTGATCATTTTGTCATTGTTTGATGACAGCGCAACGTCGTGAAAGGCCTGATTTGAAAAGAAATTCTTTCAGATGAACACATCCCTGAACGAACAAAGCCGGATGCTGATCACATCCGGCTTTGTTGATATTTAAGCGGCGAATTTCGCCACTATATGATCGTTGTCACGTAGCCTAATAAATGCCGCCCGGACCGGACACAGCGCCTGCGCTGTTATCCGAATTGCCGGATCCGCTATAACCGCCATCAATCACATTGTCGTTTGATGCTGGGATGGTGCCGGGTTTGAAGGCCTCCCAGATCACGTCCTGAGCACCCGGGCCAGCCGGAAGGCCGGTACGCGATTCAACACGCACCATGCGAATACCCGGCGGTGTACGGAACGGAATGGCCTTGGTGCCTTCAAGCGCACCGCGCATGAATTCCTTCCAGATCGGGGCTGCGGCACTTGCGCCCTGCTCCTTGTCGCCAAGGGATCGGTTGTCATCAAAGCCGACATAAACGCCAACAGCCAAATCCGGCGAGAAGCCGACAAACCATGCATCACGCGAGTCATTGGTCGTGCCAGTTTTACCAGCCAACGGATAACCAAGCTCGGCGATTGTCCGGCCGGTACCACGCGAAATAACGCCTTCCATGATGTGAACCATCTGGAACGCGCTGGCCGGATCGGTCAGTTGTTCACGGGTATCAGGCAGATCAGGCGGCATCTGATTGCGGAATTCCACGTCCTGACACAAGGTGCATTCGCGTTCGTCACGACGATAAATCACGTTGCCGCGACGATCCTGAATACGGTCAATCAGGGTCGGGGTGATTTTCTTGCCGCCATTGACCAGTTCGGCATAGGCCGCGGTCAGACGCATCACCGTCGTTTCAGCCGCGCCAAGCGACATCGACAGGACATCTGGCATTTCATCAACAATGCCAAACCGTTCGGCATAATCAACAACCGTCGGCATGCCGATGGTCTGGGCCAGACGCACCGTCATCAGGTTTCGCGATTTTTCGATACCAAGGCGCATGGTCGAAGGACCATAGAACTGGCCGCTATAGTTGCCCGGTTTCCATTTACCAAGCCCCGGTCCCTGATCAATCACAAACGGCGCATCAAGCACCAGTGTGGACGGGGTAAAGCCCTGGTCCAGGGCAGCCAGATAAATAAACGGCTTGAAGGCCGAACCCGGCTGACGGCGGGCCTGTGTTGCACGGTTGAATTTCGAAAGATCATGCGAAAAACCGCCCGACATCGCCAGTACGCGACCGGTATGCGGGTCCATAGCAACCAGACCACCGTTGACGTTCGGGATCTGGCGCAGGCCATAGGTATTAGGCGGCAGCTTTTCGCCGTCAAGTTCGGCGAAATGTTTGACGTAAATGACATCGCCGGGTTTCAGCACATCTGACGGGCGGTTAACGACCGCACCCAATGTCTGGCCCTTTTGCCACGGGCGTGCCCATGTCAGGAAGCGCAGTGGAATACGGCCCTGCTCGCCATTCATCAGGCCAAGTTTTGCCTCGTTGGCATCGGTATCAAGGACGACCGCACGATCCCACGGGATATCAGCAGGTGTTTCGACTTCGCGCAGGGCCTGCTGCCAGTTTCCAGACAGATCAATGTTGGTGATCGGACCGCGCCAGCCATGGCGGCGGTCATATTCGACCAAGCCGTCAAACAGCGCCTTGTCGGCGATATCCTGCAAACGCGGAACCACGGTCGAACGCACAGAAAGGCCACCGTCATACAGCATGCCTTCGCCGTAACGATCCACAAGCTGACGACGGACTTCCTCGGCAAAGAAATCAGCCTGATAGGTATCAACCGATTCACGGCTTTTGCCCTGAAGCGGGGCCGACCATGCTGCCTGTGCTTCGGCCTCGGTGATGTAATTTTCTTCCAGCATCCGGCCGATTACCCAGTTACGACGCGCCTTGGCTTCGTCGTGGTTACGGACCGGGTGATAGTTCGAAGGTGCCTTTGGCAGGGCCGCCAGATAGGCGGCTTCTTCGATATTAAGTTCATCAAGCGATTTGTCGAAGTAACGCAAGGCTGCGGCAGCGACGCCATAGCTGCCACTGCCAAGGTAAATCTCGTTCAGATAAAGTTCGAGAATGTGTTCCTTGGAAAAGGCGCGCTCGATCCGGAAGGACAGAATGGCTTCCTTGATCTTGCGCTCATAGGAAACTTCGTTGGTCAAAAGGAAGTTCTTGGCGACCTGCTGGGTAATCGTTGATGCACCAACCGGACGTTTGCCCGTGCCCATATTAACCACGTTGGTCACAGCTGCACGCAACACGGAGGCAAAATCGATCCCCGGGTGGGAGAAGAAGTTTTTGTCCTCGGCCGCAACAAAGGCATCAACCACCTTGGGCGGGATGGCCGAAATCGGTACAAAAACACGCTTTTCACGCGCATATTCGGCAATCAGCGCACCGTCGGATGCATGAACACGTGTCATGACCTCGGGCTCGTAATTTTCAAGCTGGGTGTAATCGGGCAGTCCTTGGCCAAAGTGCCAGAAGATCGCCAGCATACCGGCGCCGCCCGCAACCGCCATCAAGAACAGAAAGCCGAAAATACTAAGTAAAATTCGCATGTAAGCAGGTCTTTTTCATTTTGTTGGCCTGATCCGGTAGGGGCGCATATTCATGCACTCTTACCGGAAATGCAATGTCCCGGCAGACATTTCGCCTGTCTGTGCCGAAAAAACGGATGTATCCGCATTATAGCGGCAAAATAATGACAAGGTTGTGACAGCCACCACCCCAGACGCCATTTGTTCGCGCATACAACGCACGCAAGAAATTCGCTGCCCGTTTCGGACCCAGGCGAAATCATCGGCATCATGCCCGTGTATTAGAATTTGTGTTTCTCGAAATAGATATCAATTGCCCGCAAGACCGCATCGGCAATCTTTTTGCGATGAGCCGGACTTTGCAACAGCTTGGCGTCCGTCGCATTCGAAAGATATCCCATTTCAAACAGGGCCGAAGGAATATCCGGTGCCTTCAGAACCGCAAAACCGGCAAAGCGATGCGTGCGACGTTGCAGTTCGATGCTTTGAGCAAGCTGACTGACCATGTTGGCTGCAAGGGTCGCCGACAGGTTCATGGTTTCACGTTGCGCAAGATCGATCAGAATGCTTTGCACCAGCGTGTTTTCATCGGAAAGATCAATACCGGCAATGACGTCGGCCTTGTTTTCCTTGGACGCCAGTGCCGCGGCCTCTTTGTCCGATGCGTTTTCAGACAGGGTATAGACCGATGCGCCGCGATGCTTTGGGTTGCCAATTGAGTCCGCATGCAGGGATATGAACAAATCAGCCCCGGCCTTGCGTGCGATGTCCACACGTTGCCGCAGTTTCAGGAACACATCCTTGTCACGCGTCAACAGCACGCGATAGCGCCCGGATGCGGTCAGGGTTTCGGCCAACTGGCGTGCAGCGGCAAGGGTCAGGTCCTTTTCATAGACATTGCCAACCCCGATCGCGCCGGGGTCCACCCCGCCATGCCCGGCATCAATCGCGATCAACGGTTTTTCTTCGCCACCCCGGCCCGATTCCACCGCAACATCGACACTTTGTTCGGTCGCACTGGTATCGTTACGGCTGCGCGCAGAATAGGCTTCCATGCTCTGGCGCGATGCGGTCAGAAACGCATCACGCTGTGTCGGTTTAAGATCAACCACCAGACGGTTGGGCTTCCCGCCGCCGGGCGGCAACGAGAAAATCTTTGAAACCAGCGATGGTTGGGCAACATCAAGCACCACACGGAACGTGCCCGGTTTAAACAAACCATACCGCAGACCGGAAATAAGCCCACCGCCCGACGTCACCTTGCCCGGCGGGGCGTTCCAGTCAATTTCCGGCATATCAATGATGATGCGGTACGGATCGGGCAGCAGGAAATAGGTAAAGTCGACTTCCTGATCGAGATCAATCACAAAGCGCGTGTAATCGGGATAAACCCCGAGCCGCGCGCCAAGCACCTTGGCCGTTTGGGCAGACGCACCTGATACGATGATCTGGAACGCACACAACAGCGCCAACACCAGCATCATCGTTCTGGTAATTTTAACCAGCAACGATCGCGATGGTGCTTTTTTCGGCGTGGAAAATGAAGTCGCGTGCTGTAAATACATCTGTCGTTTCAGCGCCTGTTACCCTGCAAGAGCATCTGTTAAGCGCTTATAGCAATGCGTTGGTTAACGGGCAATTGACCAACGACAGAACTTGCAAGACAGACCTTTCAACTTTCCGCGATGGGCATGACATGGGGCAAAACTGTAAAAACAGTGTGTTTTCATATATTTGCCCGAACCAAATCATCCAAAGGAAAATCGCGCGGATTTCTGTGTGTTTTTACACGTTACTGTCAGAAAGTCGTCACATCACGCAACAAAACTGTTTGTAGCATACGCATAAAAGGGATATGTTGCACCCGAGATTCCTATGCTTTGTGGTAAGCAACCAAAATGCCACCAGGCTGAGGACGCGACGAGTGCAGTTCTTACGGTCGGTGTCTCGGTGACGCGGCAATTCCCGCTCCCGATAGAGCCCTCCTTAAAAAGGCTGTCTTGGCGCGCTCGAAGACACGCAATCTAATTCTTTTTGTTTCAACACCAAAACCAGGTCCAACCGGAAGAGCAGCCGACACGCGATGCCCCAGATACATACAGGACATATCGCGACCTTTATGGTTGGCGCCTCCGGACACGCCGGTTTGTTTGCATATCAGCGCAATTGCGCCCATAGCATTGAACTGGCGGGGCCTCCAGGAACAGGTTCCGAATGGTCAAACGTATGCTTATCGATGCAACGCACGCGGAAGAAAGCCGCGTCGTTGTTATTCACGGAAATCGCCTAGAAGAATACGACGTCGAAACTTCGACAAAAAAGCAAATCAAGGGTAATATCTATCTCGCGAAAGTCACGCGGGTAGAACCGTCGCTTCAGGCGGCCTTTGTTGACTATGGCGGAAACCGTCATGGTTTCCTTGCGTTCAGCGAAATCCATTCCGACTATTATCAAATTCCGGTTGCCGACCGTGAAGCTCTTGCCCAGCAGAGCAACACACAGGTCAAAGACGCCGAAATCGTCGAAGACAATATCGGCGATACCGAAGACAGCCCGAAAAAAGACAAGAAACCTTCGCGGTCCCGCTCGCGCCGCAAACCGCGCGCCCAAAGCAAGGACGAAGCATCCGACACGCCAGAGGCAGAAAACACCGACGCCGCCGCACCGTCTGATGCCGCAACCGACAATGCCGGTTCTGGCGAGGAAGAAGAAGCCAAACCGCGTCGCCGTCGCCCGCGCAATCGTCGCAAGAAAAGCGATGATGTCGAAGCATCTGCCACCGACACAGAAGCATCCTCTGACGGCAATGACGACAACGGTTCGGACGGTGACGATACCCCGACCGGTGGCAATGCCGCCATGTCTGCGGAAATCGCCGAGCTTGAAGTTGATGTCGATGACGACGAAGTAACCGCGCTTGACGCGACCGCCGATGTTGAAGAAGACATCGAGGATATGGGCGGCGATGACGATGGCGACGAGTTCGTTGAGTCACATAGCCGTCAGCTTCAGAAACGCTACAAAATTCAGGAAGTCATCAAGCGCCGCCAGATCATTCTGGTTCAGGTCGTCAAGGAAGAACGCGGCAACAAGGGTGCGGCTCTTTCGACCTTCCTGTCGCTGGCCGGTCGTTATTGCGTTCTGATGCCAAACACCCCGCGTGGTGGCGGCATTTCGCGCAAGATCACCAATGCAAAGGATCGCAAGCGCCTGAAATCCATTCTGGCCGAACTTGAGATTCCGGACGGCATGGCGGTGATTGTCCGTACTGCGGGTTCCGAACGGACCAAAGCCGAAATCAAACGCGACTTCGATTACCTGATGCGCCTGTGGGATCGTATCCGCGAAACCACCCTTCAGAGCCAGGCACCGTGCCTGATTTACGAAGAAGCCGACCTTATCAAGCGTTCCATCCGTGACCTTTATGCACGCGATGTTGATGAAGTCCTGGTCGAAGGTGACGATGGTTACCGGGTTGCCAAAGATTTCATGAAGATGCTGATGCCGTCGCATGCCAAGCGCGTGCAGCCCTACAAGGATCAGGGCGTGCCGCTGTTCCACCGTTTCCAGGTGGAAAGCCAGCTTGATGCGATGCTCAACCCGGTTGTACAGCTTAAATCCGGTGGTTATCTGGTTATCAACCCGACCGAGGCTTTGGTTGCGGTTGACGTTAACTCCGGCCGTTCGACCCGCGAACGCAACATCGAAGAAACCGCTTACAAGACCAACCTTGAAGCGGCCGAAGAGCTCGCACGTCAGCTGCGCCTGCGTGACCTTGCCGGTCTGATCGTTGTCGACTTTATCGACATGGAAGATCACCGCAATCAGGCATCTGTAGAACGCAAGCTTAAAGAAGCGATGCGCAATGACCGTGCGCGTCTTCAGATCGGCCGTATCAGCCCGTTTGGTCTGCTTGAAATGTCGCGTCAGCGCCTGCGCCCGTCGCTGGTCGAAAGCGCGTTTGAAGTTTGCACCCACTGCCGTGGTGTCGGCCTTGTCCGTTCGATTGAAAGTGCAGCCCTTCATCTGCTGCGCGTGATCGAGGAAGAAGGCATGCGTCGCCGTTCCGGCGCGTTGACCGTCCATGTTGCCAGTGAAGTAGCGCTTTATATCCTCAACCGCAAACGTGACTCGCTTGGCGAGATCGAAAGCCGTTATGGCTTCAGCGTCATGATCTTTGGCGATGACAGCCTGATTTCACCTGATCACCGTATCGAGCGTACACGTGCGAAAAAAGGTGACGAAGTCGAAGAGGTTTCTGCGGTTCTCAATACCGACAGTGTATCTCTGACTGCGATTGAAAACCCGGTTGATCTCGAAGAAGAAGACGACGAAATCGAACGCAACGAAGACGACGATCAGGGCGGCAAGCGCCGTCGTCGCCGTCGTCGTCGCCGTGGCCGCAATGATGACCACGATGATCGCAACAATGATCAGTCGCAGGAAGCATCAGACGACAGCGATGGCGCATCTGATAATGCAGATGGCAACAATAATGATGACGATGATGACGAAAGCAATCGCAAGCGCCGCCGTCGTGGCAAGCGTGGTGGTCGCCGTCGTTCGCGTCGTCAGGACTTTGACGGCAACCGCACCCGTTCACCGGCAGATGATCCGGCCCTGACGGCAGCACGCCGCAATCGTGATCATGAAGCACCGGACGGCACGGATGAAAACACCGTGATCGACGCCGACAGCGAAGGTCAGGATGCGGACAGCTTTGATCAGGAAGGCGTTCGTGCCGGTCGTACGCGCAGCAC
>JGI12367J12837_1000572_pt1 | contig 12667 bp, 10 predicted proteins | sample TtaePargueraPR_11_FD_12837 | JGI IMG/M metagenome (IMG submission 12837)
TGCCTGAGATTCGCCAGCCACATCCATTAACCGGATCTGCAACACACCCGCCAAACCGGTCACGGTAAAACCGATTAAAAACAAAGCCGCAATCGCACTATAGACTTGAGTCATGCTCAGCGCCGCAATAATAAACGCGGCTGAGGAACTGACTAAAACGCCGACGATGGTTTTATTCAGATGTTTATCGGCCAGCCCCCCCGCAACCAGACCACCGAAAACCATGCCAACCCCCAAAACAGCTAAAGCAATTGGCACAACTTGCACACTGGCGCCGGTGTATTCGGTCAGGATCGGTGAGGCATAACTGTATACGGAAAATAAGCCGCCAAAACCAATCGCACCGATTGCCAGCGTCAGCCACATATGAATGTTTTTAAAACCAGCGATTTCTTTACGAATACTGGCCGTCGCATGCGGTTGAATGCGTGGTACAAAAAAGCTGATAGCCAGAATTGTAACCAAGGCAATCACTGCGGAAAACTCAAAGCCAGCTCGCCAGCCATAGGATTGACCCAGCCAGGTCGCAAATGGCACACCAATGACACTGGCAATGGTTAAGCCCATCATCACTTGGGCAATCGCCGTCGCACGACGCTGTTGCCCTGCCAGATCGGCGGCAACCAATGACGCAAACCCGAAATACGCCCCATGTGGCAAACCAGCAATAAAGCGGCTCAGCAGCATGGTTTCAGGGCTGTTTGCCAATGCCGTAAACGCATTCGCTATGCCATAAAACAGCATCAACCCCAGTAGCAGACTTTTACGCGGTAACTTGGCACCTAAAATTGCCAGAACCGGAGCACCAACCGTCACGCCCAGAGCATAAGCGGTAATGAAATGCCCCGCTGATGGAATCGACACCGATAAATCCGAGGCGATCTCCTGAATCAGGCCCATGGCGACAAACTCGGTCGTGCCGATACAAAAGCCACCGATCGCCAGAGCCAGAATCACCCATGGCAGCGAATAAGAAGGTACAGAAGTGTTGGAAGTCATTACGCTTGCGTCTAACTGAAAGGCGCGCAATGTAACACAGATAAGGTTAAAACAACGTTAATGTTTTGAGGGGAAAAGAGTCATTTGGCTCGCCCGAGGCAGGCCACATAGGTTGGGCTTGAGTGCAAACCCAACCGAATGATGAAATGGCGTAAATCACAGCGTCTAGCGGTGATACTCCCCTGCTCTTTCAGGCTGATAAAGGATCTCTTCCACTTTGACTTTCATGGCTTTGCCATCCGGTGTTGGCCATTCAATTTCATCGCCTTCCAACAAGCCCAGCATGGCGCTGCCGGCGGGTGCCAGAATCGAGATGGTTTTGCCATCATCGGTCATGTCCTTTGGATACACCAGTGTGAGACAAAATGTTTGCTGTGATGAAGACACACTGAACTTTACCGTCGAATTCATCGTCACCACGTTTTTGGGAATAGCATCAGGTTCAACGACATTGGCTCGTTCCAACTCGTCTTCCAGTGTGGCGAGTTTCTCAAGCTCACTGTGTGACAGCGTCGACAGGAGCTGCTCAATACGTTTGAGGTCCAGTTCCGAGATAACGATTTCAGGTTGTAATGCTTTCATGCTGCGTAACTCCAACGCGTACTTTCACCTACCAGGCTTGGCAGGCGCTAAAAATTTAATCGGGAATTTGCTCGCGATAAGCGAGCTGGAGTGGCTATCATGCCATAAGAGTTTGGAAAGTGATATGGCAAAAATTCGTCGTCTGAAACATAGCTGCTGTATAGTTTGATAACTCGATCACACTGTCCGCTACATACCCTTTTCGCTCATGCAATTAAAGTACTTAACTGGCTATCCGGAACCTGTTCTTGACCAGGTCAGAACGGCCATTTCCAAAGAAACGTTGGGACAGTTCCTGCTGCAAAAATACCCGGTGACTCACGACATCAAAACCAACAAGGCTTTGTATGTGTATGTGATGGATTTGAAGAACCAATACCTTCGCCAGTCAAATCCGCTAAGCAAGGTGGTGTATGACGACAAGCTGGATGTGTTGCATCAGGCTTTGGGCTTACACACCTATGTATCGCGTGTTCAGGGCAGTAAATTGAAAGCTAAAAATGAAATGCGTATAGGCTCCGTGTTTAAAACGGCGCCGCCTGAATTTTTGAACATGATCGTGGTGCATGAACTGGCGCATTTGAGGGAGAAAGACCATAACAAGGCCTTTTATAAGCTCTGTACACACATGGAGCCGAACTATCATCAATTAGAATTTGATGTGCGCCTGTATCTCACCTGCCTGGAGCTATTCGGTGAGTTGTACTAAAAGAATAAGTTGGGCTGCATGGTACAGCCCAACCTGTTTCCTTCTGCTCGGTTATTTCAGCAAGCTCAGATAAAATTTTTCAATTTCATCGACCATCACATCCAGCCCGGCTTTTTCCAGTGGATAGTGTCCCGCATCAGGCAGCATTACTGTCTGTACCGGCACTTTTTTGATTCTACGCAGGAACAGTTCACTCAAATGCAGTGGTGTCCACCTGTCTGCCGCTGGTTGGGTTAACAGCACAGGGCAAATATCAAAGTTTTCAGGTGCAATCTCAGGTTGATACTTCATGTAAGAACTGAGGAACGCCATCGTGGTCCAGTTGCCTGCTGATGTCCGGTCTTTCATGCAGACTTTCATTGCCGCCTTATCATTGACCAATGTATGCATCTTACCCGCCAGACACATTGGAATCTTCAATGTCGCCAGTGGTGTTTTCGCGGTAAGGTTAGTCATTGGCACACCCACACGGCTCATGAAGATATTGAGCGTGGTTTCATCACAGACCTGCTGTTCACTTTGATCCAGGAAAGTCATACCGACAATGCCTTTCACCTTTTTATTTCTGGCAGCAACATGGTAGGTCAGCATGCCGCCCGCACTCAGGCCATACAGAAATACCGGGCGATCATCTTTCGCGAGTTCCAGATCAACCAGATCACTGCCCGCCTGCACCCAGTCCTCATACTTCACAACCGCGCCCTTGGCGACTTCAGTCACGCCATAGTTAGGCATGTCCACGGCAATGGTTTCAAAACCGCGCTTGGCTAACGGCGCACCCAGGATAGTGGTCATTTGACGGCCGTTTGTACCAACACCGTGGAACAGGATGACTTTGGCCTTGGCCTGCGGGTTACGGTATGTATCAAGGTGCACGTTGTGGCCATTCCACCGCCACCATTCTTCGACCGGTTTGTTGTTGGCTGTTAACTGGTAGTCAAACGGTAAAAAGCGTTGGATATCTCTCCAGTTTTGTTGCAATTCATAACTCATATTCATTTCCTCCTGGGATAAAAGATGACAATTTGTTTATCTGCACTTAAAATATAACAAATGTTACGTTTTATAATATAACTTATGTCATGTTTTAGCGTCAAGGAAATTTTATGTCTCTGAAAAGTGAAATCCGTGTCCCGGTACAAAAAAGGTCTAGAGAGAAGTTTGAAACTACGTTGCAAGCGGCTGAAACACTGATTATTGAACACGGGCTCGACCAGACTTCAATCCCCGAAATTGCCAAAATGACTGGCTTGCCCAGAGCGACGATTTATCAGTATTTCCCTGATATCTATGTACTTTATGCCTATCTGGCAGAACGGCATATGCAACATATTTCAGCGTTGCTTGAGACGCGCCACCCTGCAGAGAGCTGTTCTGATTGGAGGCAGTACATTGTTGATCTACTCAAGACAAACGCCACCTACTATGCAGAACATCCGGTCGCCCGCGTCCTGCTGCTTAATGGCCCCTTCGGTCGCAGTGATCTTGAAGCCCACAAGGCCAAACACCATGCCTTGTCTGTTTTGTTAAAAACGGCATTAGACTCATCTGCAACCAAGTATCAGTTCCCTGAGTCGCCGGATATATTGATTCTGGCCATAGAAATGGGCTTTGCCTGTTTTCGCTATGGCTGCTGGTATGAGGATGGCATCAGTGATGCTGTGCTTAAGGAAGCGGAAACAGCGATATCAGGTTACTTGTCTCAATACATTACTGAGTAATTTTTGTAGCCGATAACGCAATTATTTGATCATCCTTTTTGCAGAACTTGATCTGGATCAAGAACCCGTCACATAGCTCTTTCATACAGCCAGCTATCCGCTAAGATTGCCGCTTCTGGCTCGCCCCCGGCGTCACAGGCTAACGACAATCCGCGTTGTTGAGCCTGTTTATCCCTATAACCACATCGACTAACCCTCTCGCCTTCAACAAGCAGTTAAATTGAACGGACTCACTTCGACGTCACGCATGAAAAAATCCTCCTCTTCGGTCAGTAAAACCGCTCTGAATATTTCGCTCGCCTACCTGATTATTGCAGCGACCTGGATTTTATTATCTGACGCGGCCATCTTTGAATTAGCCCAGGATCCCCGCTGGCAGAGAACCCTTAACACCTTCAAGGGATGGCTGTTTGTGCTGCTCACAGCTGTGCTGTTGTTTTATGCCGTAAAGTCCGTATTGAAGCGTATTGATAGTGCCCACGAATCTGAGATGGAGCTTGAAAAGCAGTGGCGTTTTGCCATGGATGTTGCCGGCGATGGGCTTTGGGACTGGAACCTTGAAACCAGTGAATTCAATTATTTCGGCGCCTGGACTCAAGCTATTGGCATACAAGACTCGCACTACACGGATACGGACAGCTGGCTCCGCTCTGTTCACCCTGAGGATATTGCAACACTCAGGCGTAATATCGACGCCCATATCTGCGGCCACACAGAAAGCTTTGAAAATGAACACAGACTGAAACTGCTCGATGGCGAATATAAATGGCATCTCGCCAGAGGGCTGGGCACCAAACGCGATGCAAATGGCATAGCCAAGCGGTTTAGTGGTGTCATCACCGATATCAGTTCACAGAAAAAAGTGGAACATGAACTGCGTGTCGCAGCCAGTGCGTTTGAGTCGAATGAAGCCAAAATGATCACGGATAGCAGAAAGGTCATTATCCGCATCAATCAGGCCTTTTCTGATATCACCGGCTATGCTGACACGGAAGTGATAGGCAAGCACCCTTCTATTCTGAAATCAGGCAATCACTCACATGAGTTTTATCAGACGATGTGGGACAAAATCCGCGAATTCGGTTGGTGGCAGGGCGAGATATGGAATAAGCGCAAAAATGGCGAGGTCTATCCCGAGTGGTTGAAGATTAATGTTGTTAAGGATGATGAAGGCCATATCACTAATTACGTGGCTTCATTTAACGACATCAGTGCCATTAAAAAAGCGGAAGAGCAGATTCAGAACCTCGCCTACTTTGACGGGTTAACCCAACTGCCGAACAAATCACACTTGATTAAAAGCCTTGAAAAAGTTCTGTCATCGGCTAAACCCGGTGGTGAATACAGTGCTTTGATGTTTGTCGATATCAAAAACTTCAAGGCCCTCAACAATACGCTTGGCTATCGTGTCGGTGATTATGTGCTGATAGAAATCAGCAAACGGCTCAACGACAAACTCATCAAGGGTGCCAGCCTGGCTCGCTATGGTGCCGATGTTTTTTCTATTGTGCTGGAAGGTCTCAGCCCCTCCATTGAGCAAGCGGCATTTAAAGCGCATGCCTTTGCTTCCAATCTAATGGAGGCACTTACAGCATCGATCACCATTGCGGATCTGAAATACGAACCGGATGTCAGATTGGGGATCAGTATTTTTGAATCAGCCAAACATTCCGCCCAGGATCTTCTGACATTCTCTGAGCTCGCCACCCATGAAGCCAAAACTTCAAAGGAAAAGCCGATTCACTTTTTCGACCGGTCGATGCAGGAGAAGCTGGAAAAACGGTTTTATATCGAATCAAAACTTAAATCGGCTATACCCCATGATCTCTTTCTGACCTGCCAGCCTCAGGTTGACTCGGCTGGTAACACCGTTGGAGCCGAGGTACTGATTCGCTGGAATGATCCGGAAACAGGCATCATTTCGCCTGCGGATTTCATCCCGGTTGCTGAAGAAAGCGGCCTTATTAATCCCATTGGCGAATGGGTGTTAAAAACCAGTTGTCAGTACCTGAAAAAATGGGCGACACACCCACGCCTCAACGCTCTCACACTGTCGATCAATGTGAGTGTCCGCCAGTTCATGCAGGAAAGCTTTTTGTCACAGTTAGCCGATACCATCAATACTGCTGGGATATCGCCGGAGAAGATCAAATTAGAACTGACCGAATCGGTGTTTGTTGAAGATTTTGACATCATCATTAACAAAATGAAGGCTATCAAGTCACTTGGCGTGAAGCTTTCTCTGGATGACTTCGGCACTGGCTTTTCCTCCCTGTCCTATCTCAAGCGTTTGCCGATTGATGAACTGAAAATTGACCAGTCCTTTGTCAGTGATCTGGAACAGTCCAGTCATGATGAAGCCATCGTCAAAAGTATCATTGCTCTGGGCAAAAGCATGGGTGTAAAGGTCATTGCGGAAGGTGTGGAGCAGCTTCATCAGAAAGAAATGTTAATTGCACTTGGCTGTAACAACTTTCAGGGCTACTTATTTGATAAGCCTAAAAAAATTGAAGATTTCGAAAAAATGTTCGATGTTAATCAATAGAGAATGTTCACAGGAAGGTTTCGTCTCTATGATCGACAAAAACACCATTCCGTTGAGCCAGTCCCTCTGTGTAACTCACGATGCATCAGTCCTGATCGTAAGTGATACAAATAAAACCCAGCTTGCTTAGCCTATTGAGGTCAGTCATGAAGAGAAACTTACCCGTCACTGATAATGAAATCACCTTTGACTCCCCACTGATCTCCACCACTAACCTGAAAGGCATAATTTCAGGCTTTAATGAGGCCTTTGTTCACGTAAGTGGGTTTGAACCCGACGAATTGATGAATGTGAACCATAATGTCATCCGGCATCCGGATATGCCGCCTGCGGCTTATGAAGACTTGTGGAACACCATCAAGGGCAAAAAGCATTGGATGGGGCTTGTTAAAAACCGAACCAAAAAAGGCGATTATTACTGGGTTGATGCTTACGTCACACCGATTTTTGAAGGTGAGCAAATCGTGGGCTACGAGTCTGTTCGTGTCAAACCAGCTCCAGAGCAGGTGGATCGCGCCAGCAAGCTTTATCAGCGCCTTAACGAAGGCAAGCGCATCAAGTCGAGGTTTTCTGATTTGTCGATCAAAGCCAAATCAACGCTTGCCAGTATCAGCGCGTCTTTACTCGCATTAATGGCTTTTTCACTGACACCCACGGCTGGGCTTGGTGTTTTACTACCGCTGCTGGCAGGTGTCGTAACTGGTGGTTTGGCCTATAGCGTTGCCAGGCCCTGGATTTTTTCTTCACTGAACGCTGCTTTGGCAGAAGCACATAAAGAAATTAACAACCCGCTAATGTCGATGATTTACATGGGCAGCTCGGATGAAATCGCACAAATCAACCTTGCCGGCAAATTGCTCAGCGCCAGATTAAGAACCGTACTGGTGAGACTCGCTGACACGGCAGAAAAAATCGACAAAGAAGCGGTGAAAACGTTTCAGTCACAGCAGAACATCCAACACTCGGTCGACTCACAGGCCTCGCAGACCGAGCAAGTCGCCACAGCCATGAATGAAATGTCTGCCTCTATCCAGGAGGTTGCCAAGAATGCCGCTGAAGCTGCAACACATGCCAATACCGTCGACTCCCTCAGTCAGAGCAGTTCGGCCAGAGCATCGACCGCCCTGTCCTCGCTGGCCTCACTGGAAATGTCGTTCGAGTCTATCGTCAGCGTGATTACTGAAATCACGGAGCAAACCAATTTACTGGCTTTAAACGCCGCTATTGAAGCCGCCAGAGCCGGTGAAGCCGGTCGAGGCTTTGCCGTGGTCGCCGATGAAGTACGTCAGCTCGCCGCGAGAACCCAGCAGTCAACGCAGGAAATTGCCAAGCTCATTCAGGAACTGAACAAGGCGGTAGCCAATGCCGTGAGTGAAGTAAAACAGAGCCAGTCCAATGCCTCTGCCAGTAAATTTGAGGTTGAAGAATCCATCAGCTCTATCGGTGACATTGCCGATAAAATCGAGAAGCTGAACGATTTGAGTACGATGATCGCTACAGCCGTAGAGGAACAAAGCGCCGTCAGCGAAGATATCAACCGTAATATTACGCAAATCAGCAGTGACTCTGAGAACGTACTGCACAACATCAAACAGGTAAACAGCAACACAGAGTCGCTTGCCAATGAATCCAGTAACTTGTCGAATATGATTAAGCGTTTTTCAATGCATTAGATTCTGGAGTTGGACACGCATCAAAATTATGAAACAACGCTAATGAACTATTTTCATCGTAATAAGGTCACAGCTGAAAATCAGATTAGAGGGCTGACCATGTTAAAAACGTTTGCTGCTTTGTTATTTGCGACCACAACAAGTGCTGTGTATGCCGAGAGCGAATCATGTCCGGCTTTTCTTGACTATGAGCTGCCGAAGCTTCATTCCAACGAAACGGTCAATTTATGCAAGGAAGCGGCTGGTAAACCCCTGTTGATTGTGAACACAGCCAGCCACTGTGGCTTTACCAAGCAGTTTGGTGGTCTGGAAGCGCTGCATCAAAAATACAAAGACAAGGACTTAGTCGTTGTCGGCTTTGCCAGTAACGACTTTAATCAGGAAGCCAAAACCGAAGAGGAGGCTGCTCGAGTCTGCCAACAAAACTTTGGGGTGACCTTTACCATGATTGCCCCCAGTTATGTTAAGGGCCAGCGTGCCAACCCAATCTTCAGAGAGCTTGGAAAACGTACCCGCGAGCCAGGCTGGAACTTCAATAAATACCTGGTTGCTCGTGATGGCAAAGTCCTCTCCCACTTTTCAGCAAGGGTGAAACCCGATTCTGAAGAGCTGACTAAAGCGATTGAGGCTGCACTATAAAACAAGCCCTCGTAATGAGGGCTTTTTTATTCAGTCTGTAAGGCTCAGCCAAGCTGCGCCAGAATGTCGTTAAAGACCTTGCTTGGACGCATCACTGCCAGCATTTTTGTATCATCCGGCAGATAGTAGCCTCCCATATCTACCGTGCTACGCTGAACCGCTGCCAGATCAGCCACAATCGTCACTTCGTTTTCTGTCATGGCTTGAGCAATCGGGGCAAACGTCGCTTGCAATGCTGCATCATTCCCCTGCTCAGCCAGCGCTTGCGCCCAGTACATGGCCAGATAGAAATGACTGCCACGGTTATCAAGTTCACCTGTTGGTTCTTTCGGAGACTGGTTTTCCTGCAGCAATTTACCCGTTGCCGCATCCAGCGTGTCAGCGAGGACTTTGGCTTTGGCATTATTCTGCGTATTTGCCAGATGTTCCAAAGATGCGGCCAGCGCCATCAGTTCACCCAAAGAATCCCAGCTCAGGTGGTTTTCTTCAATCAGCTGAGTCAACAGTTTAGGTGCAGTCCCGCCGGCACCGGTTTCAAACAGGCCGCCACCTTGCATCAGAGGCACAACAGAGAGCATTTTTGCTGAAGTGCCGAGTTCCAGGATGGGGAACAGATCGGTGTTGTAATCACGCAGTACATTACCGGTCACAGAAATGGTGTCCTGACCCTTACGCATTCTGTCGAGTGTGATTTGCGTAGCAACTACCGGGCTGAGAATACGGATATCAAGACCAGCGGTGTCATGCTCCGGCAGGTATTCATGTACTTTGCTGATCAGCTGTGCATCATGAGCGCGATCCTGGTCGAGCCAGAAAATCGCAGGCGTGTTGGACAGGCGTGAACGCGTGACTGCAAGTTTGATCCAATCCTGAATAGGCTCATCCTTGGTCTGACACATACGGAAGACATCCCCCTCTTCAACGTCAAACTCGAAAACGGTTTGAGACTCTTTGTTAGTGACGATGATTTTACCGTCAGCCTGTGTCTGGAAGGTTTTGTCATGTGAACCGTATTCTTCGGCCTTCTGCGCCATCAGACCAACATTGGGGACAGTTCCCATGGTGACAGGATCAAGCGCGCCTTTGGCTTTGCAATCGTCAATCACGGTTTTGTAGACACCGGCGTAGCAACGGTCAGGAATCAGCGCCAGGGTGTCTTTCTGTTCACCGTTCTTGTCCCACATTTTGCCGCCTGCACGAATCATCGCTGGCATGGATGCATCGACGATGACATCAGATGGGACATGAAAATTGGTAATGCCCTTATTGGAATCGACCATCGCCACGTCAGGCTGTGACGCATACACCGCCGCTATATCGGCTTCAATTTGGGCTTTGGTTTCAGCATCCAGTGTTGTCAGCTTGCTGTAGAGGTCACCCAGACCATTGTTGAAATTGACGCCGAGTTCATCAAACAATGCGCCGTGTTTTTCAATCAGGTCTTTGAAATACACTTTGACCGCAAAACCAAACAGAATCGGGTCAGACACTTTCATCATGGTAGCTTTCAGATGCAGCGACAGCAGGATGTTTTTCTGTTTCGCCTCGGCAATCGCATCGGCGTAAAACGCTTGCAAATTGCTGGCACGCATACGGGTCGCATCAACTACTTCGCCAGCCAGTACTGGAATCGACTGTTTCAGCACCGTTTGTTGACCATCGTTAGCGACAAAGGTCACTTTAAATTCGTCGTTGACTCTGGAGGTGACGGATAGCTCGCTGCCATAAAAATCATCGGCGTTCATATGAGCCACATCAGTTGCAGAGTCTGACTTCCACTCGCCCATAAAGTGCGGATTGGTGCGGGCATAGTTTTTCACTGCGGCCGGTGCACGGCGATCGGAGTTACCCTCACGCAGCACCGGGTTTACTGCAGAACCCAGTACCTTGGCATAACGATCTTTAATCGCTTGCTCGGCATCGTTTTTGGGGTTCTCCGGATAATCCGGCAAGTCATAGCCTTTCGTTTGCAGCTCTTTGATCGCCGCTTTTAATTGTGGAATAGACGCAGAAATATTCGGCAGCTTGATAATGTTCGTCGATGGGTCCTGTGTCAGTGCACCCAGTTCAGCCAAGTGGTCAGGGATTTTTTGCTCGTCACTCAGATTATCCGGAAAGTTAGCGATGATTCGACCGGCCAGTGAGATATCACTGATTTCAAACTTGATATCAGCAGGCTTGGTGAATGCGCGAATAATTGGCAACAGTGAAAACGTTGCTGCAGCGGGCGATTCATCGACTTTTGTGTAGATAATTTTCGACATTATAAATCCTATGTAACACCTTAATCTGGCTATAAATTATCGCTATGAACTGACAAGGTCAGTCCCGACTGTTTACAGCGTTGTTGATGTAGAGAGTGATGCGGTCAATGAGGCTAAAAGCAGGGACTCATCACCGTGGACACACCTTCAGTGGCGCTTCATTATACCGGCAAGTGAGGCTTTTTCTCGACCTATTCGGCTTGCTCTTCCGCTTCATTACGAACAAATGCAGCCAGTGGATGAGTGGTAGTGATGTTCAGCATAACGCGTTGGCCGGGGCTTGCCATATTTTCATGGCTGCAACGGATTTTCACGACAGCGCCACTATCGGTACGTGCCGCGTAGAGACGGGCACTACCCTCGTAGCGGCTCCAGATAATTTCGGCATTGCCCTGCTCGACGACATGCAATGACAAGTCATCGGGTCTCAGCAGCAGATCAACCTCACCAGAAGCGTCTTCAACAGGCGCAGCAGGCGCATTTCCCAACTCGGTAGTGACCACATTGCTGCCGTGCCTCAATGTGCCGGGAATAAAGCTGGCATCGCCCAGGAAACGAGCAACAAAACGATTCGCTGGCTCACTAAAACAGGTTTCCGGACTCCCCACCTGCTCTAACTTGCCATCACGAAGCACACCGATTCTGTCACCGACCGATAAGGCCTCTTCCTGATCATGGGTAACCCAGATTGCCGGCACACCCGCCTCTTTCAAGGCATGACGGATTTCCCAGCGAAGATCATCTTTCAGTGCAGCATCAAGGTTAGATAAGGGTTCATCCAGCAGCACAAACGCCGGTTCATGGGCCAGGGTACGAGCCAGAGCAACACGCTGTTTCTGCCCACCTGACAGATTGGCGGGCTTGGCATGACGCCATGGCTCAAGCCCCAGTAACGACAGCCAGTGATCGGTCTTGCTGTTGTCTTTCAATTTAAAGCTGACGTTCTGCTCAACGGTCAGATGAGGAAATAAAGCAAAATCCTGAAAGACCATGCCCACCTGACGTTTTTCCGGTGGAATGGTTTTGCTGGCAGTAACGGTTTGATTGCCAAGCGTGATTGAGCCTTCGGTGATGGGAATAAGTCCAGCCAGTGCCTGCAGAATCGTCGTCTTGCCACAGCCGGTCGGACCGACCAGCGTCAGCAGCTCGGATTTTCCCAACGTCAGGTTCAGATCATCAACGACCTTTTTCTGACCGTAATGAACAGACACGTTACGAACTTCAATCATGAGACAGAAGGCTCCTCCTCCAGTACATCGGTTTGGTTCCAGCGCTCACCATAAAACATGATGGCAAGAGCCAGTGCCGAAATCACCACAAGCAGTAATCCCGGAATCGCTGCCTGACCAAAATAGCCTGCTTCATAAACACGCCACAGGTAGGTGGCCAATGTTTCAAAATCGAGTGGGCTGAGGATCAGCGTCGCCGGTAATTCTCGCATGACTTCGAGAAACACTAAAGCCGCACCGGCAACAATGCCTCGCACACTCAGTGGCAGGGTAATTCGACGGAAGGCTTCTTTACGGCTGGCGCCC
>JGI12367J12837_1000580_pt1 | contig 12541 bp, 8 predicted proteins | sample TtaePargueraPR_11_FD_12837 | JGI IMG/M metagenome (IMG submission 12837)
TGCCGAAATCGGTTTCAAGGAAGTCAAAATCGCAGCCCTGATCGGCCTGAGTCACATGGCGCGAGAACATGTAGCCATAGCCACGTTCGAAACGCGGCTCCGGCGGCGTCAGGGCCTTGCGCCGCGCTTCAAGCTCTTCCTCCGGGACGAGCATATCAAGCGAGCGATTTGGCAGATCAAGGCGGACCGTATCGCCATTTTTCAAAAGGGCGAGTGGCCCACCAACATAACTTTCCGGGCTGACATGCAAAACACACGCGCCGTAAGATGTGCCGGACATGCGGGCATCGGAAATCCGCAACATGTCACGATGCCCTTGTTTGATCAGGGCCTTGGGAATGGGCAGCATGCCCCATTCCGGGAAGCCTGGGCCACCCTGTGGTCCGGCATTGCGTAGAACCATCACATGATCAGGCGTGATTTCAAGGTTCTCGTCATCAACAGCCTTTTTCATTTCAGGGTAGCTGTCAAACACCAGTGCCGGGCCTTCGTGCACGTGGAATTTGGGATCACAGGCGGCGGGTTTGATCACCGCACCATTCGGGCACAGATTGCCCTTAAGCACGGCAAGCGAGCCTTCCTTATAGACCGGATTATCAAGCGGGCGGATGACATCATCATTATAAACCACCGCGCCTTCAAGGTTTTCACCAAGGGTCTTGCCGGTCACCGTCATGCAATTGGTATCAAGACGATCTTCCATCTGCTTCATCAGGGCGCGCAAGCCGCCAGCATAGAAGAAGTCCTCCATCAGGTAATCCTTGCCCGACGGGCGAACATTGGCAATCAGCGGCGTATTGCGGCCAAGCTCGTCAAGATCTTCAAGCTTGAGGCCCACACCTGCACGTTTGGCCATCGCAATCAGATGGACCACCGCATTGGTTGAACACCCAGTCGCCATGGCAACAATCGCAGCATTGCGGCAAGAACCATCGGTAATGATTTGATCCGGGGTCAAATCTTCCCAGACCATATCGACAATCCGGCGCCCACAATCAGCCGACATGCGCTGATGGCCGCTATCGACTGCCGGGATCGAGGATGCACCGGGCAGCGTCAGCCCCATGGCATCGGCAATCGCCGTCATGGTAGATGCGGTACCCATGGTCATGCAGGTCCCGGCAGACCGGGCAATGCCGCCCTGAATGCCAAGCCATTCTTCATCGCTGATATTGCCGGCACGACGTTCATCCCAGTATTTCCAGGCATCAGAGCCAGAACCAAGGATTTTCCCGGCATAGTTGCCACGCAACATCGGGCCTGCGGGCAAATAGATCATCGGCACGCCAGCCGAAATCGCCCCCATGACCAGACCCGGGGTGGTTTTATCACAGCCGCCCATCAGAACCACGCCATCAAGCGGATGCGAGCGGATCATTTCCTCGGTCTCCATGGCAAGCAGGTTGCGATAGAGCATCGAGGTCGGCTTGGTGAAGCTTTCATCGACCGAAAGCGACGGCAGTTCGACGGCAAAACCACCAGCCTGTGCAACACCACGTTTCACATCAACAACGCGTTCGCGGAAATGGGAGTGACAGGTATTGAGTTCCGACCAGGTGTTCAGGACACCAATAATCGGCTTCCCACGAAAATCGTCTTCGGAATAACCAAGCTGCATCATTCGGGACAGATGTCCGAATGTGCGCAAATCGTCGGGGGCGAACCAGCGTGCCGATCTCAGGTCCTGAGGCTGTTTCTTACTCATTGTCTTATCCTCGGAATGTAAAACGCGACCATGCTTGCAACGGGCGGCACTCAGAAAGGCGATCTCCGGTCTTGGACGCAAACGCCGTGGCCTGAGGATTTCCGCCGCCGCTGACAGGCACAGAAAGATATTCACTTGTGACTGTTTGATATAGTAATATATTAGTGCATGTCGAGCAAGACGCCTGTATACAAATTGTGTGACCAGAAATGAATTGCGGGAACATCATGGTCGAAAACCTGTTCAAAGACGCACCGATCGCAAAAAAGCGCCTGCCCAAACTCAAGCGGGGCTCGGCAAGTACGCAGCTCCATGATTCCTTGCGCAAGCGCATCATCGATCTCGAACTTGCGCCAGGCCAATACCTGTCACGGGCCGAAATCGCCGAAGAATACGGGGTCAGCCAGACACCAGTACGTGATGCGTTGCTCAAGCTTGAAGAAGAAGGCCTTGTTGACACCTTCCCGCAATCCAAGACAGAGGTCTCGCGGATTGATGTCGAGCAAGCGCTGGAAACCCAGTTCCTGCGTCTGTCGGTCGAGTTGGAGGTCACCCGCCGTCTCGCCAATGCCAAAGACCCTGCCCTGACTGTCAAAGCGCACTCCATCCTTGCTCAGCAAAATGCGGTCAGTGCCGCGAACGATCTTGATACCTTTGGCAGGCTTGATCGCGATTTCCATTACGCGCTCTATGAGGCTGCCGGTGTTGCCCAACTCTATGGCGTGGTTGAAGCCAGGTCAGGCCACATTGACCGCCTTCGCAAGCTCAACCTGCCCGACCCGGGAAAATCGGCCTCCATCCTTGATTGTCATGCGCGCATTCTGGCCGCGATTGACAAGGGTGACGCCGATACTGCCTGCGCGGTCGTTCGCGAACATCTGATGGGAACACTTGCCACCGTCGATGCCATTCGCGAACGCCATCCATCCTTCTTCTAGGACGGCGCAGTTACCCACAGGCAACCTAACCGATCAGGCCGCTCCCCTTCATAAAGCTTGAAAGCTTTTCCTGCTGGGCGTCGGTCAGCGGCCAGGCTGATGGCGGGCGTGTAGCCCCGCAGTCATCACCCAGCAATTTCAGCGCTGCCTTCACACCGGTGACGTTGGTGCCGTTCATTTCTTCGGCCCGGACTTCCTCGAATGCCTTCATTTCGGCGATCAACTGGCGCGCCTTGGCATAGTCGCTGGCTTCAAGGGCCGCGTGAATGGCCATGGACCGTTCCGGCCAGACATTAATCAGGCCCGAGGTAAATCCACGTGCGCCAACGGCATAAAATGCCGGCGCCCATGTTTCGGCAAGCCCCCCGACCCAAACGATATCCGGATCGCAGGCCTGGATGGCCTCGGCCAGTTTCATCGGGTTGGGCGTCGCCCATTTAACACCAGCAACACCTTCGACCGCGCACAATTCGGTAATGGCCGTGGTGCCGATGGCATCGTTACGCAGATAAAGCATCATCGGCAGACCGCCGGACGCATCGGCAATCCGTTTGATGTAATCAACAACACCGCGCGGTGCGACAAACGGATCCGGCGGTTGATGGATCATCAATGCCTCCGCCCCGGCCTCTGCCGACGCCTTGGCCAGCGCGCAGGCATCGCGCACACCGCGACCAATCCCGGCCAGCAACGGGGCACGACCATCCAGCATTTCGGCGACCGAGCGCGCGATTGTGATCGCCTCGTCTGTGGTCAGGGCATAAAATTCGCCGGTATTGCCATTGACAACCGGGAAATGCACCCCCGCAGCCAACGCACGATCAATCACCGGCACGAGCTTCTTGGGCGCGACATCGCCATTGTCATCATAGGGCGTGACAAGAATGCCCGAAATCCCCGACAAAACGGCGCGCAATTCAGTTTTTGAAAGTGCCATGGATCGTTACCCCTGGATGCTGCGGATCACTGAGCGGTCGATCGCCCCTAATCCTGTTTCTTCTGAGACTCTGTGAGCCGACATAAATCCAAACAAGGGAAGATCATTTACCCAATAAGCCCTACACCCTTCTGAAGGATTAGTTATTTTTTCGGACAAAACGCCCTCCCTGTCTTTTCCCGCCGACTTCATACGATACCCGCGTTCGACGGCTGTCGTTTGGAATGGTGCTTTTTGTATGCGCATACAAAGACAAGTTGTCAAGCCTTCTTTACAAGCACCCTCACTTCTCAAACAGATTCTATCAACCCTTGTAAATAAGCGATTGACACGCTTCTTAACAGAATGTATCAAAAATGTATGCGCATACATTGTGCTTAAAAATTTACAAGTTAGATAACAACAAGAACAAGCAACACCAATGCCCTAACGGTATCTACTAGGGGCACAATCAGATTTTTTGGCTTACGTCATTTGGGAGGAAACTTATGACAGGACTATTTAAATCCATCGCTGCCGCAGTTGGTTTCACGGCTATCATCGCTTCACCGATACTCGCCTCTGCTGCGGATCTGCCAAGCAACATTCGATTGGTCATCGGTTCGAAATCAACCGGCGGGGACACCTATCAGAACAGCGCGATTGTTGCTGACGCACTCGCCAAGAAACTCGACATCAATGTAAAGGTCGACGCTGTTGGTTCGAGCGAAGCCTTCAAGGCATTGGAGCGCGATTCTCGCGGCACCACCATCATGATCTTCCATGACCAATCCTATCTTGGAAACCTCTATGGTGTTCGCGGCTACGACGACATTTTTGAAAATTACATCGTAGGCCCGACCGTTGCGATCAACCCGGGCAACGCATATCTCGTAGCCAAGAACTCCCCGATGCAATCAATGGAAGATGTCTTTGCCGCTGCTGCTGCTGGCAACCGTGTTCGCGTTGCCATTCAGGCCGGTGGCGTTTCCGAGATTGGTTTCTCGGCCATGAAAAACGCAGCCCGTGTGATGAACCCAGGCTCGGAAGACAACATTGTTCCAGTCAACACCGGCTCCCAAGCAGACAAAAACCAACTGATGTTTGATGGTCAGGCTGATGTAATCAACGGTTCGGTCCAGGCCAACGAACAGTTTACCCAGCTTCCTTCCAGTGATCAGAAGGCAATGCGCTTCATCTGGCTGACCGCACGTGAAGAGACCATCGAACAGGCCAATCCGGAAGGTATGGGCGACACCAGCCGTGAAGAACTTTTGGCCTTCACCACCCCGAATGTAAGTGTGACCTTGGATGGGTCGAGCGACTTTACCTTCGACAAGGAATTCTTCTTCCTGTTCAACAAGGACATGGATGCAGAACAGATCGCAACAATCGACACTGCGCTGAAGGAAATCTATGACGCCGGTGAAATCCAAAAAACCCAGAAGGCGTCCTTCTTCATTCCGAACTACAAGCCGCAGGCTGAGGCATCCAATTACCTCAAAGCAAAACGCGATCAGTACCGTCAGGTTATTGACTCAATCGCGAGCAATTAATCATGGCTCTGGCCCGGCCATAAGCGCCGGGCCATTTTACCTGACTAGGTGGGTGCACATATGATCCCACTGCTACTTCCCATCCAAAAATCCCGGCCTGATTTTCATTGTGCTTGAAAATCGGTAACATGGACACAAAGCAGGCACATTTCGGAGGCGTCCCATGTCGTTTGACTCCCCCTTTCATGTGACGGTTGATTTCAACACGTCACATATGATTTTCCCCACGATTATTGCCGTAATCTTGGGCATCCTGCTTATCTCGATCCTGATCACGCGGGGCAGCACCATTCTGGCAACCGTGACCAATGGCGCCTGGTGGCCAGCCGGTATCGACCATAAGCGCTTCTTTGGAACGCTTGCCCTTACTGTGATCTATTTTTTGGCCATGCCAACTGTCGGGGATATTTTCCCCAATACCGGACTTGGTTTTTACCTGTGTTCAATCCCGTATCTGTTCGCCCTGAGCACGCTGTTGTTGCATGAGCGCTGCCGTCGCAGCCTTATGATCGCTGCTGCCAATGCGCTGATCGCGCCAACGCTGGTCTGGTACATCCTGTCTGAACTTTTCAACATCTCGCTGCCTTAAGGCCCGGATCGGGCACCTTTGGCGCGGATTGAGCCAAGAGATTTGTTATGGAACTCTTATCCATTCTAACGCCGCTGTTTTTTGGACTTGTTGCCGCCGGCACCGTGATCGGCATTATCTTCGGGGCCATCCCCGGCATGACAGCGACCATGGCGGTTGCTGTCTGTTTGCCATTGACCTATTCGCTTGGCCTTGAGAATGGTCTGGCGCTTTTACTGGGACTTTATGTCGGTGGAATTTCGGGCGGTTTGGTTCCGGCCATCCTTTTGAACATTCCCGGTACGCCGTCATCAATTACCACGACCCTTGACGGCTACCCGATGACCCAGAATGGCGAAGGTGAACGCGCGCTCAAGATCGGCATTACCTCGTCACTTGTTGGCGGCTTGATCAGCCTTGCTGCACTTTACCTGTTCGCCCCGGCACTTGCCGACTTTGCCATTAAGTTTTCCTATATCGAAAAATTCCTGATCATCTTCTTTGCCCTGACCGTGATGGCCGCCCTTTCAAGCAGTCTTCTGATTGGTATTTTCAGTGGTTTTCTTGGCATATTTATCAGTCTGATCGGAGCCTATGACATTTCACGCGGCGGTAATGGCGAGCTGCGCCTGGTACCGGAATTTTTAGAATATTACCTTGAAAGCGGCTTTTCACTTCTGCCGGTTCTGATTGGCCTGTTTGGTTTGGCAACCATTCTGATTGATGCCGAACAGGGCATGAAGGATGAAAAGGGCCTATCCAACATCAAGATCGGCGGCAAGCCATTCAAACTGTCGGTGTTCAAGGGACAGTTCGTGAACCTGATCCGGTCATCTTCGATTGGCACCTTTGTTGGTATTCTGCCGGGAGTTGGCGGCAGTGCAGCATCCATTCTGGCCTATAGTCAGGAAAAGAACTTCTCCAAGAATCCGGAAAAGTTTGGCAAAGGCGCCCCCGAGGGCGTAATTGCATCTGAAAGCGCCAATAACGGTCTGACCGGCGGTGCGCTTGTCCCCTTGCTATCACTCGGTATACCCGGGGATTCCACCACTGCCATTCTGATTGGCGCATTCACCCTGCAGGGCATTCAGGTCGGGCCACTGTTCATTGGCAACAACCCGGTCACCTGGGATGCGATGATTATTGCCATGCTAGTGGCCAATATCGTGATGTTCCTTGTCATGGTCTTTGCCATTCGTCACTTGGCCAAGGTCGTCACGGTCCCCAAAAACATCCTGTTTCCGATCATCCTGATGATGTGCGTGGTCGGGGCATATACCATCAATTACGGCGTGATGTTCGACGTCTGGACGCTACTGATTTTTGGTCTGTTTGGCTATCTGGCTCATAAGATTGGCCTTGAAATCGCGCCGTTCATCATCGGCTTTATCCTTGGTCCATCGGCAGAGATCTATTTCGTCAAAAGCCTGGAATCCTTTGGCACGTTTTCAATCTTCTTTACCAAAAGCTGGATCGCGGCTTTGCTGTGGGTCCTGATTGCAGTGTCAATTGCGTTTTCGATCTCGATTGCACGCAAGAAAAAGCGCGTAACCACGGGATCAGACGAACAGGCATAAAAACAACTCGACCGGGCAAGAAGCAGAAATTGCTTTTCTGTATTGTAATGCTGTCAGCATACTGACCGCGCTTCTTGTCCACCTTTTATTGCTCATGTAATGTCTAAATAGGATAAACACTTGGCATTGAACGCAGAGCCTGACCTCAGACCACACTGGCAAGGTCGTTAACCAAGAGACAAACAAACTTGTCATCCGCACCAAAATACAGTGACCCAACCACCACCGCCGAGATCAAAAGTGGCGCTGTCACAATGGAGACCATAGGGCGTATTGCCGGTGTTTCACAGGTCACCGTTTCACGTGCTATGAATGATCCTGAGAAGGTCTCTGCCAAGACCTTGCAACGCATTCATGAAGCAATTGAGCTGACAGGCTACGTACCGAACATGGTCGCAGGTGCGCTGGCATCCCGTCGAAGCAAACTGATTGCCGCGCTTGTGCCTTCGATCACAAACGTCATCTACGCCGACATGATGCAGTACTTTATCAATGTCATTCGCGAGTCTGGATATCACGTATTAATGGCAGAAACAGGCTTCTCACAAGATGAAGAGCAGGCCGTCATTTCAACTATGCTTAGCCGCCGACCTGATGGCATTCTTTTGACAGGCATCAGTCATTCGGCAGGCAGCAAACGCATGCTTCTGGGTGCTGGTATCCCGGTGATCGAGGTCTGGGACATTACGGAGAACCCGCTTGACGTATGTATCGGGTTCTCTCACATAAAAACCGGCGAGGAAATGGCCCGCTATGCCTTCATGAAAGGGTATGAGCATGCCCTTATTGTGTCTGCAGGGGATGAACGTGCATTGCGTCGTAAAGATGCGTTTGCCAAGCAATTCGGCAAATTAACTGGCAACGCCCCGACCGAGGTCCTCTATAACAATCCCGCCACCATTGAACGTGGACGCAAAGGTCTGGCTTCCGGACTAGAAAAAGGTTTCAAGAACGGCATTGTCATGTGCAGCTCAGACTTGTTGGCACATGGAATACTGATTGAGGCCCAATCACGCGGCCTTCGCATTCCAGAAGACATCGCAGTGCTTGGTTTTGGTAACCAGAATTTTTCCGCTTCTACCCTACCTGCCCTGACAAGTGTTCAGGTTGATCGATCCCATCTTGGGCAGCAAGCAGCCCAGGCACTGATCGCGCGCATCGAAAACCAGCCGCTGCCGACCAATACAATAGATATCGGTTTTGAGATTATAGAGCGCGCATCCACTTGATCATCCGATTAGGTAACGAACCGGAAAAATCCATCAGGCAAAGCGGCGGAACAGACCACGCCGTTCGCGGCAGATCATCGTCAAACCGGCCTTGCGTGCCAGATTTACCGCCGTCAATGTTGGCCCGGAAAGGGTTACAAGCCCGCCCACCCCAAATTGCACGGTCTTGGTGACAATTTCATAGGAACAGCGGCTGGTCATCAGAATGAACCCACCGGCCGGATCGATCCCCTTCCGTGCGATGGCGCCAAGCACCTTGTCCAGTGCGTTATGGCGTCCAATATCCTCACGGACCAGAACGATGTTACCGCTACCATCAACAAAGGCACTGGCATGCAGCAACCCGCCACCTTCACGGTTGCGGGTCTGATGATCGGGAAGCGCATCAATCGCCCGCAAGACGACATCCTGCGTCATGTTGGATGGCGTGACCGTCCCGATCTTGTCCATCGCGACGGCTTCAAGCGATTGCACACCACACAAGCCGCAGCCCGATCGGCCTTCAAGTGTGCGTTGACGATCAGCCAGACGATCAAAGACATCGTCATGCAGATCGGCCTCGATCACATAGCCCTGAAGGGTCTTGCGCACATCCCGCAAAGCGATTTGGGAAATGTCGTCCACAATCCCTTCGGACAAGGCAAAGCCGACCATAAAGTCTTCAAGGTCGTGCGGGGAGACCATCATCACCGCATGGGAATGACCATTGAATGTCAAAGCAGCCGGAACTTCCGGCTGCAACATAATGGGGGTATCATCATTGCCATCATCGCCTGAAACGGCACGCGCCTGACGATGACCAAGATCAACGTCGCGCCCGTCGAGAATGCGATTTGCCGATGGCTTGGCCGTCATGCAGTTTCCTTGACCTTGCGGATCATGGGGGCAGCGTTGATGACCAAAGGATCAAAGTCGGCATTGCCGTCGGCGATCATGTCAAACAGCTGTTTGCGCATGCGCGGTTCCCAGAAATCGCTGATATGGTTGGCAACACCATCCACGCCCTCGCCCTCCGGCTGGGATTTGAAGAAGGTCGCGATCTGATTGGCCATATAGACAAGTTTGTCGGGTGCCATTGCGGTTCACTCTTTGACTGTAAGCTTTGTATTCAAGCAGGACGCGCCAGACATCATGCCAAGGGAGTATAGCACTATGTCTGGCTCGTTATCCTATTCGGCGGCATCAACACGCGGTTTGATCCGGCGCGACTGTTCGGCCTGACGGTCATATTCGACCTGCCATTCGGTCGGGCCATTGGATGGCGAGACCTGAACCGCGGTAACCTTGTATTCCGGGCAGTTGGTCGCCCAGTCGGTATAGTCGGTGGTAATCACGTTGGCCTGCGTGCCCGGATGGTGGAAGGTGGTGTAAACCACACCCGGTGCGACACGGTCGGTAATGGTGGCGCGAAGGGAAGTTTCGCCCGACCGTGATGCCAGACGGATCCAGTCACCTTCACGAATGCCACGCTGTTCGGCATCGTGCGGGTGGATTTCCAGCAGGTCTTCCTTGTGCCAGGCGGTGTTTTCCGTCCGCCGGGTCTGGGCCCCCACGTTATACTGACTAAGGATACGTCCCGTCGTCAGCAGAAGCGGGAAGCGTGGACCGGTGCGCTCATCGGTTGCCACATATTCGGTAACAACAAACTTGCCCTTGCCGCGGACAAAGCCATCGATATGCATGACCGGGGTGCCTTCCGGGGCCTTGTCATTACACGGCCACTGGACCGAGCCCTTTTCTTCGAGCAGGTCATAGTTGACGTTGGCAAAGCTTGGCGTGGTTGCGGCAATTTCGGCCATGACCTGTGACGGATGGGTGTAGTTCCAATCAAGGCCCATCGCACGCGCCAGATTCTGGGTCACTTCCCAATCGGCAAAACCATTCATGGGCGTCATCACCTTACGCACGCGGTTGATACGGCGTTCGGCGTTGGTGAATGTGCCGTCTTTTTCAAGGAAGGTCGAACCGGGCAGGAAGACATGCGCGTAGTTGGCGGTTTCATTGAGGAACAGGTCGTGGACGACCACACATTCCATTGCTGCCAGACCGGCCGCAACATGCTTGGTATCGGGATCAGACTGAAGGATATCCTCACCCTGAATATAGATGCCCTTAAACGTACCTTCGACAGCCGCATCAAGCATATTGGGGATACGAAGACCCGGTTCATCATCAAGTTTAACACCCCAGATATCTTCAAAGATATCGCGGGTGGCACTGTCCTGAATATGGCGATAGCCCGGCAGTTCGTGCGGGAAGGACCCCATATCGCAGGACCCTTGCACGTTGTTCTGCCCACGTAGCGGGTTTACCCCCACGCCCGGACGACCAATGTTACCGGTCGCCATGGCAAGGTTGGCAATCGCCATCACCGTGGTTGACCCCTGAGAATGTTCGGTCACACCCAGGCCGTAATAGACCGCACCATTGCCACCGGTGGCAAAGGTGCGTGCGGCCTTGCGCATGGTTTCGCAGTCAACGCCGATCATGTCGGCGATGGCTTCGGGGCTGTGTTTCGGATCGGACACAAAGGTCGCCCAATCCTGGAATTCATCCCAGTCACAGCGCTCGCGCACGAATGCCTCGTCAAACAGGCCTTCGGTCACGATGACATGCGCAAGTGATGTCAAAACAGCAACGTTGGTGCCCGGGCGCAGCGGGATATGCGCAACCGCCTCAATATGCGGGGACCGCACAAGATCAATCCGGCGCGGGTCGATCACGATCAGTTTCGCACCTTCACGCAGACGCTTTTTCAGGCGCGAGGCAAAGACAGGATGCCCATCGGTCGGGTTTGCGCCGATCAGAATGACAACATCGGTCTGTTCAACAGAATCAAAATCCTGCGTCCCGGCCGATGTCCCGAAGGTGGTTTTCAAACCATAACCGGTCGGCGAATGGCAGACGCGTGCGCAGGTATCAACGTTGTTATTGCCAAATCCGGCACGGATCAGTTTCTGAACCAGGAAGGTTTCCTCGTTCGTGCAACGTGACGAGGTAATACCACCCAGCGCACCCTTGCCGTATTTGGCCTGAATGCCCTTGAACTTGTCAGCGGTGAAACGAAGCGCTTCTTCCCAACTGACTTCTTGCCAGGGGTCATCCACGTTTTCACGGATCATCGGGTTCAGGATACGGTCCTTGTGATTGGCATAGCCATAGGCAAAACGCCCCTTCACACAGGAATGCCCCCGGTTGGCCTTACCGTCCTTGTAGGGCACCATGCGAACCAGTTCCTCACCGCGCATCTCCGCCTTGAACGAACAGCCGACCCCACAATAGGCGCAGGTCGTCACAACCGAATGTTCCGGCTGACCGATTTCAATGACCGACTTTTCCTGAAGCGTTGCGGTCGGGCAGGCCTGAACACAGGCCCCACAAGACACGCATTCGGAATCCATGAAATCTTCATGCATGCCCGGCGACACGCGGGATTCAAATCCGCGACCTTCGATGGTCAGCGCAAAGGTGCCCTGTACTTCTTCACAGGCCCGCACGCAACGCGAACAGACAATGCATTTCGACGGGTCATAGGTGAAATACGGGTTGGTTTCATCCTTGGCCATATAGCGCGGGTTTTCTTCACCGTTCTGGCGGACCTGAACGTGGTTTTCACCCTCATAGCCATAACGCACATCGCGCAGACCAACCGCACCGGCCATATCCTGCAATTCGCAATCGCCATTGGCCGCACAGGTCAGGCAATCCAGCGGATGGTCAGAGATATAAAGCTCCATCACGCCTTTGCGGATTTTCTTGAGCCGGTCGGTCTGGGTGCGGACAACCATGCCATCAGACGCCGGTGTCGTGCAGGATGCCGGTGTCCCGTTGCGGCCTTCGACCTCAACCAGACACAGGCGGCACGACCCGAACGCATCAACCATATCGGTTGCACACAATTTGGGGACCTGAATGCCGGCCTCCATCGAGGCGCGCATGACAGAGGTGCCTTCGGGCACGGTAATATCCTTGCCATCAATGGTCAGGGTTACCGTCTTTTCGGACTTCTTGGCGGGGGTTCCGTAGTCAACTTCTTTGATCAAGGACATCGT
>JGI12367J12837_1000606_pt1 | contig 12233 bp, 12 predicted proteins | sample TtaePargueraPR_11_FD_12837 | JGI IMG/M metagenome (IMG submission 12837)
AACGATCCTGTTTCGTGACGTTGGATATGACAGTGCGCGCATCGAAGACATTGCCGAAATGGCCGGTGTGTCCGTCGGCACGTTCTATAACTACTTCAAGAACAAGGGCGATATCCTGATGGCCACGGTATCCATGGAGGTCGAGGAAGTGCTTGCCGCAGGGGACACCATCATCGCGCGCAACCATGATGAAGTTGCCCCGGCCTTGTCCGAGCTGATCGGGAAATATTACGACCACTCGCTGACATATCTTTCCAAGGAGATGTGGCGCATGGCGATGTCGCTTTCGATTGCGCAGCCTGAAACACCCTTTTCAAAGCGCTATACCGCCCTTGATCACCGCTTGTCCAAACAGGTCTGCGACCTGATTCGTGCGCTTCAGAAACGGGGCATTGTCCGCCACGAGGTCGATTGCGATGCGGTGGGCGAACTTCTGTTTAACAACGTCAATATGATGTTCATCGAGTTTGTTAAGGACGAGGAGATGGATGTTGATGGCCTGAAAGCAGAAGTCGCCAAGCAAAACCAGCCGGTTGCCAAGCTTATGTCTGCTGTTTGACACGTCAGCATTCGAACGAATTGCTGTTATGCCCCCTTGCCCTGAATAGGTACACCACATAGGGTAACGCAAACGTCAACTTGTGTTGCAGGGCAAAAATGAAGTTTCAGGGTACGGAAAATTACGTCGCGACCGAAGATCTGATGGTGGCGGTGAATGCCGCAATCACGTTGCAACGACCACTTCTGGTCAAGGGGGAGCCGGGGACCGGCAAGACCGTCCTGGCCGAAGAAATTGCCAAATCGCTTGGCAAGAAACTAATTACCTGGTCGATCAAATCCACCACACGTGCCCAGCAGGGACTTTACGAGTATGACGCCGTCTCGCGCCTGCGTGACAGTCAGTTGGGGGATGAGCGTGTTCATGATATCGGCAATTACATCGTCAAGGGGAAGCTTTGGGAAGCCTTTGAGGCGGACGGCGAAGCGCCGGTCCTTCTGATTGACGAGATCGACAAGGCCGATATCGAGTTCCCCAATGACTTGCTTCAGGAACTCGATCGCATGGAATTCTTTGTCTATGAGACACAGCAGACGGTTAAAGCCGCCAACCGCCCGATCGTGATCATCACCTCAAACAATGAAAAGGAACTGCCTGATGCGTTCCTGCGGCGGTGTTTCTTTCATTATATCCGCTTCCCCGACGCTGACACCATGGCCGAGATCATCGAGGTGCATTATCCCGGCATCCAGAAACGTCTGGTGTCCGAGGCATTGAACCTTTTCTATGACATGCGCGAGGTATCTGGCCTGAAGAAAAAGCCTTCGACCTCCGAACTGCTTGATTGGCTGAAACTTCTGATGGCCGAAGACTTGCCGCCCGAAGCGCTGCGCGCCAAGAATGCCAAGACTGCCGTGCCGCCGCTGCATGGCGCATTGCTTAAAAACGAGCAGGACGTCCATCTGTTTGAACGGCTTGCCTTCATGGCGCGGAGCGAAGGGCGCTAATCCCGATGTTCACCGGCTTTTTCTATAAGCTGAAAGACGCGCGCGTTCCGGTCAGTCTGCGCGAATATTTGATATTGCTTGAGGCAGTCGAAAAGGGACTGGCGGGATATTCGGTGGAGGATTTCTATTATCTTGCGCGGTCTGCGCTGGTGAAGGATGAACGCCACCTTGATAAGTTCGACCGCGTGTTTTCCGAACATTTCAAGGGCGTGATCGACCTGACCGAGGGGATGGACGAGGTCGAGAAGACTGAAATCCCCGAAGAGTGGCTGCGCAAGCTTGCCGAGAAATTCCTGACCGATGAAGAAAAAGCCGAGATCGAAGCCCTTGGCGGTTGGGAAAAGCTGATGGAGACGCTTAAGCAGCGTCTGGAAGAACAAAAGGGCCGTCATCAGGGCGGCAATAAATGGATCGGTACGGCCGGGACATCGCCGTTTGGCGCTTATGGCTATAACCCCGAAGGGGTGCGGATCGGGCAGGATAAATCCCGCCATCGCCGCGCGGTCAAGGTTTGGGACAAGCGCGAATTCAAGAACCTTGATGACAGTGTCGAAATCGGCACGCGCAACATCAAGGTCGCCCTGCGGCGTTTGCGCAAATGGGCGCGGACCGGGGCGGCAGACGAGCTTGATCTGCCGGGCACCATCACATCAACCGCGCGCCAAGGCTGGCTTGATGTTCAGATGCGCCCGGAACGCCACAACGCGGTCAAGGTTCTGATGCTGTTTGATGTTGGCGGATCAATGGATGATCACATCAAGGTCTGTGAGGAACTGTTTTCAGCGGTCAAAACCGAATTCAAGCATCTTGAATATTATTACTTCCACAATTGCCCCTATGAAGGGCTTTGGAAAGATAATGCGCGGCGCTGGAACGAACAGGTCTCGACCTGGGATGTGATCAATACCTATGGCGCGGATTACAAGCTGGTGATTGTTGGTGATGCGACCATGAGCCCCTATGAAATTACCTATCCGGGCGGCGCGGTGGAATACTGGAATGCCGAGGCCGGGGCCGTTTGGATGCAGCGATTGCTCGATCATTTCGAACATGCCGCCTGGATCAATCCGCAACCGGAAAACTGGTGGCGCCACCATCAATCGATCCAGATCATGCACAAGCTGATGGAAGGACGCATGTTTCCGCTGACCCTTGACGGGCTTGATCGCATGACGGGGGAACTTAACCGCTAGGCCCGCGTTCTTTACTGTAACAGTTTCATGAAGATTGCACCCAAGACGCGGTGACGCGTTTTTGTGCTGCCAATCCGCGCCTATAGTCCTTGATCATAAAAGGACACTGGATAAGGAAACCCAGGATGCTGATACGCAAAATGATCAAGTCGACCTTGCTGGCGATTAGCGGGCTTGCCGTAGCCACATTGATGCCTGTTACAGGTGCGATGAATTCGGCTGATGCGCAGGCACTTGATCAAGAAATGGTGGTCATCGCCCATCGCGGGGCTTCGGGCTATCTGCCCGAACATACCCTGCCTGCCAAGGCATTGGCCTATGGCATGGGGGCGGATTTCATCGAACAGGATGTTGTTCTGTCCAAGGATGGTGTTCCAGTCGTCCTGCACGATATCCACATCGATACCACCACCGATGTTGCGGAAAAATTCCCGGATCGTAAACGTGAAGACGGCCGGTACTACGCAATTGATTTCACCCTTGCCGAACTTAAGACACTTAATGTGACCGAACGGTTTAAGGCCGATACCGGCAAACAGGTCTATGCGGATCGCTTTCCGGCTGAGTTTGCCATCTTCAAGATACCGACCCTTGAAGAAGAGATTAAACTGATCCATGGACTGAACCACTCCACCGGGCGCAATGTTGGCATCTATCCGGAAATCAAGGATCCGGCGTTTCATCGTGCCGAAGGCCAGGACATTGCCAAAACCGTCATCGCGGTGATGGAGAAGTGGGGGTATAATAACCCGGACTCAAATGCCTTTGTGCAATGCTTTGACTGGTCTGAAACCAAGCGTATTCGCCAAGAGCTTAACTATCAGGGCAAGCTGGTGCAGCTTATCGGTGAAAACCGCTGGGGCGCACCAGAGGGAACCGATTACGATTATCTGAAATCTGACGACGGCATCACCGACATGGCCAGTGTCGTTGATGGTATCGGGCCGTGGTTGCCGCAAGTTATCGAAGGCTTGAGCGAAAACGGCACGGCAATCATGACGCCAACCCTGATTGCCGCCCAACGCGCGCAATTGAAGGTTCATCCCTATACCCTGCGCGCGGACCAGTTGCCGAAATGGGCGGGGGATATGCAGATCGCGCTCAAGGCCATTTTTGATGATGCCGGAATTGATGGCATTTTCACCGATTTCCCCGATCAGGTCGTGCAGTATCTGGCCCGGAATCCCGATGCTTAATCCTGATGCCTGATCAGGTTCGCATCCGATAATGAACAGACTGTTTCCAAGCTGGCCGTTATCAGGGGTGCATTCTTAAGTCACTATGCAAGCCGACGAAATTCAACCAAGGAGGATGACGTGGCGAAAGTACTGGTACTTTATTATTCGATGTATGGACATATCGAAACCATGGCCAACGCCGTTGCCGAGGGCGCGCGCGGTGTTTCCGGGACGCATGTTGACGTCAAACGCGTGCCTGAAACCATGCCCGAAGACGTCGCAAAGGGCGCGGGTGCCAAGCTTGACCAGGCTGCCCCGGTTGCCGAGGTTTCCGATCTTCCGGAATATGACGCGATCATCTTTGGTGTGCCGACCCGCTTTGGCAACATGCCAGGCCAGATGCGCACCTTCCTTGACCAGACCGGTGGTCTTTGGGCCGAAGGCAAATTGATCGGCAAGATCGGTTCTGTCTTTACCTCGACCGGCACCCAGCATGGTGGTCATGAAACCACCATCACCTCGACCCATACCACCTTGCTCCACCAGGGCATGGTGATTGTCGGTGTGCCTTATAGCTGTGCTGGCCTGACCAATATGGACGAAATCACCGGTGGTTCGCCTTACGGTGCCGGTACGCTTGCGGGTGCCGATGGTTCACGTACACCCTCCCAGAACGAGCTTGATATCGCCAAATTCCAGGGCAAGCACGTGGCAGAACTTGCGGCGAAACTTGCAGGCTGATTTTCAAGTCGTCTGATCTGATCAAGGCAGTGCAGGGTTTCTGCGCTGCCTTTTTTGTTGCGATTTGATAAACAATCAGGTGCCTGATTGGGCCTTGTTTGGCGACAGTTTTGTGCGACCATGCAGGGTATGAAATGGTGTCTGGCAAGAATGCCGACAGGCAGAGGAGTTTTGAAATGTCTGAGTCTGTGAAAAATGCACGCGGTGTTGAACGTGTCTTGCGCGCGATGGATACATCCGATGGTGCGGGCGTGTCGCTGCGACGGTCTATCGGGACGCCACAGCTTGATATGCTTGACCCGTTCCTGATGCTTGATTCACTTTCGACCGATAACCCGGACGAATATATCGCAGGCTTCCCGGAACATCCCCATCGCGGCTTTGAAACCGTGACCTACATGGTCGAAGGGGCGATGCGCCATCAGGACAGCATGGGCAATGAGGGCGTTTTGCGTTCGGGCGGTGGTCAATGGATGACGGCCGGAAGCGGCATTGTCCATTCCGAGACGCCAGAACAGGAAAATGGTCTTTTGCAGGGCTTCCAGCTTTGGATCAACCTGCCGGCCAAGGACAAGATGATCGACCCGCGCTACCAGAATATGGAGCCCGATGAATTGCCGGAAATCTCGCCGGTGGATGGTGCGCAGTTGCGCCTTCTGGCGGGTTCAATGCATGGGGCCACCGGCCCGATCAATGGCATTTCAACCGATCCGGTCTTTGTCGATGCCAAACTTGATGCCGGGGCGGAGCTTACGGTTCCGCTGCCAGAAGGGCATACGGCGGTGGTTTATGTCTTTATCGGCGATGCGGTTGTTGGCGGCAAAGATGTCCCGACCCATCATCTGGCGATTTTGAAAGACGGTGATGGTGTTACGCTCAAAGGTGGTGCCGAGGGTGGCCGGATGCTGGTGATTGCCGCACGTCCGATCCACGAACAGGTCGTGCGATATGGCCCGTTCGTCATGAGCAGCAAGCAGGAACTGATGCAGGCGTTTGACGATTACCAGAACGGCAATTTTGTGCGCAAGGCCGCGTCCTGATCAAGGTCGCCGCGTTGACAATTACGAAAAAAGAAAGCCCCCGCTGAACAAACAGCGGGGGCCTTTTGTTTGGCGAAACTGCCGCGTGATCAAGTCGATCAGGCCATTGCAGCTTTCAGACCTTCGTCCAGTTTGTCGAGGAACTGGTTGGTGGTCAGCCATTTCTGGTTCGGGCCGATCAGCAGTGCCAGATCCTTGGTCATGAAGCCGGCTTCGACGGTGTCGACACAGACTTTCTCAAGTGTTTCAGCAAACTTGACGACTTCCGGGGTACCATCGAACTCACCACGGTATTTCAGGCCCTGCGACCAGGCAAAGATCGACGCAATCGGGTTGGTCGAGGTTTCTTTGCCCTGCTGGTGCTGACGATAGTGGCGGGTCACGGTGCCATGCGCCGCTTCTGCTTCAACGGTCTGCCCATCCGGGGTCATCAGAACAGAGGTCATCAGACCGAGCGAGCCAAAGCCCTGCGCAACGGTGTCGGACTGAACGTCACCGTCATAGTTCTTACAAGCCCAAACGAAACCACCGTTCCATTTCATCGCACATGCAACCATGTCATCGATCAGGCGGTGTTCGTAGGTGATGCCAGCGGCTTCGAACTTGTCTTTGAATTCTTCCTCGAAGACTTCTTCGAACAGGTCCTTAAAGCGACCGTCGTAGGCCTTCATGATGGTGTTTTTGGTCGAGAGGTAGACCGGCCACCCAAGGTTAAGGCCATAGTTCATGCAAGCACGTGCAAAGCCCTTGATGGAATCATCAAGGTTGTACATCGACATGGCAACGCCCGAGGACGGGAAGTCGAAGACTTCGTGTTCGATGGGCTCGCCACCGTCTGCCGGCTGGAACTTGATGGTCAGTTTACCTGCGCCCGGAACCTTGAAGTCGGTCGCACGGTACTGGTCACCGAATGCGTGACGGCCGATAACGATCGGCTGGGTCCAACCCGGAACCAGACGCGGCACGTTCGAGCAGATGATCGGCTGACGGAAAACGGTACCGCCAATGATGTTACGGATGGTGCCGTTTGGCGACTTCCACATCTTTTTCAGGCCGAATTCTTCAACGCGCTGCTCATCCGGGGTGATGGTTGCGCATTTGACACCAACGCGGTGTTCCTTGATGGCATTTGCCGCATCAATGGTGATCTGGTCGTCGGTCTCGTCACGTTTCTGAACCGAAAGATCGTAGTATTTCAGGTCAATGTCGAGATACGGCAGGATCAGTTTGTTTTTGATGAAGTCCCAGATGATCCGGGTCATCTCATCGCCGTCAAGCTCGACGACTGGATTCTTAACTTTAATCTTGCTCATAGAATACTCCCTTGCTGGCCGCGGCCGACATGCAGCGCGGCTGCCATTCAAGATGGTTAAATCTCTGTCTTCCGGCGCGCGAGGGAGCGCCCTGGCCGCGTCGGGAGCCCGCAACATACAGGAAGCCACCAGAAAATCAAAGAGGGCTGGAATACAACAATGTGATGAGGGTTGCAAAACCCGGAATTCCAAGGGGTGGCGACGGCAATTCTGTTAATTTTAACCGCTAAAAAGCGCAATGATCCTGATCGGTTAGGCGATTTTGCCAAAATGTTCGAAAAAACGATAGATCGGCTGCACGGGGCCGATTTTTATGATCCGGATCAATGACCGGCTGGTCAGTTAACCAATAATGTGATGCTATTGCCGGTGGAGGGCGGAGACTCCGTTTCTAGGCGGCGTCATCAAAGGGGAACTGCCATGAACATTACGACAACCGAAAACATTGCTGTCCTCGTGATCTGTGTCGTGGGTTTCTGCCTGCTGGGATTTGGCTTTACCAATCGTGATCGCAACTGGGGGGTTGCGATGACGTGGGTCGGTGTCCTGACAATGCTGGGACCGATCGCGTGGCGGCTGTTGACGCTGTTTGCGTAAAGAGTGTCAGATGTTTGTAAGCGGTGCCATGCTTGCAGATCGGTCAGTTCTTGACGTTTTCTGGTCCGGCGCTGTTCGCGATACGCCTGCAATTGCGCAGTAATTTGTTCTTTGCACGACCACTGGAACGCCCTGCGCGATTTAGCGCGGGGTTACGTTTCGTGCTCAACACAAATTTCTTCAGAGTCCTTGTCTGACAGGGGCACATTTAAAAGCCCGCAACGGTGTGACCCAGTGCTGTTTTCCGGCTTATCCGTCCGCTGGAAAAAGCGGCAGCTTTTACAAATTCCAAAGCTTTTCGCATTGTTACGATGGATTGCCTCATTCAGAACTTGTGAAAGGGCGTCTTCAAGGGGCAAACCATTCCGGGTTGCTTCGATGCAGGAAGCAAGTTTTTGCCGAGGGTCATTTGTCAGATGCTGTTGTCCCAGTGGGGTAAGGGCAATGTCCACTGATCGCTTGTCGTGTGCATTGGGCGTTCGCTTAATGCAGTCCTTTTTCTCCAGTGCAATCAACGTTTGGGAAACTGTCCCGCGCGTTGAGCCAAGATATTCTGCAAGCGCGGCTGGCGTTCTTGAAAAACGGTTGGCTTTGGCAAGATAGCGTAATGCTTCCCATTGTGCCGGGTTTAGCGGGCCTTTTTGTTCTTCGGCCTGCATCAGCCGTGCGATCCGTTCAATCAGATCTGCTGCCTTATGTGCGTCTGTGTTCATTTTAATAGCGACTCGATACTAAATAATTGACCTTTTTGCGATCTGCGGGTATAGATAATAGCGACTCGATACTATTAGTGCAAGGATCGCAAAATGAACGTACGTATTCTCTCCCTGGTCGGGGCCACCCTGATCGCAGGCGTGATTGACAGCTCAGCATATGCACACCGGCTTGAAGCTCCCCTGACTGCAGATCGTCCTGCGTTTGATATTCATCATGCCGATATCGTTCGCAAAGATACAACCCTTGAATTCATCATGCATTTTGAGGGGCGTCCGGGAACCGAAACACCAGATTCCCACGGACAGTTGGCAGGTGCCCCGGTTTGGTCATATGTGTGGCCAACCACGATTGACACCTCTGTTATCGGTTTTGATGCAGGTGCCGGTATTCTCTCGTTTGCGGTAACGTCCCATCCTGACTTTGATGACACGCCTCTTTTTGATGAAGACGGTGATGGTGATNCGGAAAATGATGGTCGTCGCTGGCATTCACACTGGGTGGTTCTTGTCCCGGATGATTCCTGTGGACAGGGCGGGTTGAAGGTTCGCGANATTCCTGAGGGTGCAACACCCAGTCTGCCCAAAACCTGGCCGGGTCTTCCTATTCTGATCGACAGNCCCGGTTGGCATCCGCGCTTTACCCAGGACAGTTTGGTTGTGACNGTCCCATTTGATGCNNANGCTGATCTTAAAGGGATCAATTTNGATGCGGTNACGGCNGCCTTGCAGGTNAATGCCAGCGTTCANGATCCNCTTTTGTGTGTGACCGATGTCTTTGAAGCTGCTGGTGGCTTGAAAATGCCCGGCACGATAAACTAAGGGAGCCGCCGATGGGGAAAACAGCAATCGCCATTCGTCATGTCGGGTTTGAGAACCTTGGTGCTTTTGCCCCGGCCATAAGGGCAGCGGGATATGACATTATCTATCACGATGTCGGCATGGATGACCGGGAACGACTGGAAACACTGGACCCCGATCTATTGATCGTTCTTGGGGGCCCCATCGGCGCACATGATGAACACAACTACCCCTTTCTGACGGATTATATTCGTTTCCTTGCCAGCCGACTGGATCGGGACCGGCCGACGATGGGAATCTGTCTTGGTGCACAACTGATTGCGCGGGCAGCCGGAAGCCGTGTGTATCCCGGGTCAGCGAAAGAAATCGGTTTTTCTCCGATTACACTCACCGAAGCCGGGCAGAAATCATGTTTGGCGGTCTTTCAGGAAAACCCGACAACTTTGCACTGGCACGGTGATACTTTTGATTTGCCGATAGGTGCACAACTTCTGGCAAGTAGTCAGCTTTATGAAAACCAGGCCTTTTCCCTGAATGAGAACATTATCGCGTTCCAGTTCCATCCAGAGGCGACATCAATTGGTTTTGAGCAATGGCTGATTGGTCATACAGCTGAATTGTCGGACGCAGGTATAAATATTCCCCGGCTTCGTGCCGATGCGGAAATGTTTGGAGAGTCACTAGAGAAAAAGGCCGACATTATTTGCAGGTCTTGGCTCAACCAACTTCGGGTGTGACTGGCGAAATATCTGCGTGGCTATTGCCTGGTTCGATGCCATAGCCACGCAGAAACATATCGACCGCTGCAATCACATGGCTGCGCAGGTCTTTTTCCTGTGGTTCCCAATCGATATAGGACATTTGGCGGATATCGTAGTCCGCCTTGATCAGGCTGGAAAAGAATATGGCGGCTTGCCACGGATTGCCCTTTGGGAAGTTGTCATCAGACATTTGACGTTCGAAATAAGACGCAATGTATCGACGCCCCGTCATCAGTCCGCTTTCATAAAAGACCTTGCCCAGTTTCGGGAAGCGCGGCACCTCGGCCAGAAACAGTCGCATATAACGAATGGTGTCGGGCATGGTCAGAAGCGTCATCAGCGTTTCGCCGTAATGTATCAGGGCGGCGCGAAGCGGCATGTCCGACATTTCAAGATCGCTCATGACAGAGGTGACTCGACCCGTGCAGTCGCGAATGACGGCTTCGAACACCCCATCCTTGTTGCCAAACAGTTCATAGATCGTGCGGCGTGATCCGCCAGCCTCGGCTGTGATCATTTCCAGTGTCGTACCGGCAAGTCCATGTTCGCAAAACAATTCCCGTGCCGCGGCAATGATGGCCTCACGGCGTTTCAGGGTTCTTGGATCAATCTTCTTGGTGTCTGACACAGGGGATTCCGATTCCGGGCTTGACGTTTGGTACTGGATAGTACCATAAATACACAAGTGGTACTGATCAATACCAAAAGGAAATATCAGGCGATGAGTGTGAAAAAGATCATCCTGCCCCTGGTCGCAGCGGCGATTATCGGTGGCGGTGGATATTACGGGTACTATTGGGTGACCGAAGGTCAGTACCATGAGAGTACCGACAACGCCTATCTCCAGGCCGATGAAGTTGCCATATCCCCCAAGGTATCAGGCTATGTCGGCGAATTGCGGGTTGAGGAAAATCAGCCGGTGCATAAAGGCGACCTTTTGCTGAGTATCAAGGATGAGGATTTCCGCCTTGAACTGGCAAAGGCCAACGCAGCCCTTGAGGCGCGCCGATCCGCTGTTGGCACCATGGAAGAACAAATTGCCCTTCAGGATGCTGCGATCAAGCAGGCCAGCGCCAATGTCGATATCGCGCGGGTCCAACTGGAACGCACCAGTGACGATTACAAACGGTATGAAGATCTGGTCAAAAAGGGTGCGGCCAGCCGTCAGAAATTCGACTACGCCAAGGCCGATCGCCAAACAGCGCAGGCGGAGGTCGCCGCGGCCAATGCGACATTGGCGGTGGAAAAGGGACGACTGGGTGTTTTGCGCGCTCAGAAAGTTGAGGCGGAGCGGGCCGTAAGTCAGGCCGAGGCCGCGCGTGATCAGGCGCAACAGGCATTGGATGATACCAGGATTTATGCGCCGTTTGATGGTGTTGTCGGCAACCGGTCGGTTCAGACCGGCGCACTGGTCCAGCCGGGTGAACAGCTTTTGGTGCTGGTGCCGTTGCCGGGCACCTATATCGTGGCAAACTTCAAGGAAACCCAGATCAGTCACATGGCCCCGGGACAGAAAGTCTCGGTCGAGGTGGATGCCTTCCCGAATGCCGAAATTATTGGCCATGTCGCGAGTTTTGCCCCGGCGACAGGCGCGCAGTTCAGCCTGCTGCCGCCGGAAAATGCCACCGGAAACTTCACCAAGATCACCCAGCGCGTCCCGGTCCGGATTGAGCTTGATGACAGCAAATGGGCCAAGGCATTGCGTCCGGGCCTGTCGGTGGTTGTCAATGTTGATACCCGCAATGCCAATGGCGAAGAAGAAACCGCCGGTGTTGGCCTTGCCCAGGGTATCGTCCCGATTGCGGAACTGTCGGAGCTTAATTGATGGCAACCGCGCCCAAAGCATCGGTTCATCCGGAAAGTCGCCCGATGGAAACAGCCCAGTTTGTAGGCTGGGTGGCCATGGTGGTGGGTATGTTTCTGGCGATCCTCGATATTCAGATCGTGGCCAGTTCGCTTGAAAACATTCAGGCCGGATTGTCGGCAAGCCCGGATGAAATTGGCTGGGTACAGACCAGTTACCTGATTGCCGAAGTGGTGATGATCCCGCTGTCGGGGTTTCTGTCGCGCCTGATGTCAACGCGCTGGCTGTTCGTCATTTCCGCCCTTGGCTTTACTGTCATGTCGGTGGCATCGGCCTTTGCCTGGTCGATCGAAAGCATGATCTGGTTCCGCGCGCTTCAGGGTTTTCTGGGCGGGGCGATGATCCCGACCGTATTCGCCACGACCTATATTATTTTCCCACCGGAAAAACGTAACACGGCCTCGGTGATGATCGGGTTGATTGCGACCATGGCACCGACCATCGGTCCGACCCTTGGCGGGTTTTTGACCCAGTCTTTGTCATGGCACTGGCTGTTTTTGATCAATGTCATCCCTGGCCTGATGAT
>JGI12367J12837_1000610_pt1 | contig 12227 bp, 13 predicted proteins | sample TtaePargueraPR_11_FD_12837 | JGI IMG/M metagenome (IMG submission 12837)
AGGCGAATTCGTCGTTTTGTTGCAAAGTTCTTCACAGGCCTAGACCTTTTGGATACTTTTGGGGCGATGCCAAAAGTATCAGCCCGCGCGGCTTGAGCGCAACACAAAATGTCTTACGAGCCAAAAAACATCCAACACCTTTCCCAAATCTCCCTAAAATCAACTATATTCGAACCAACTCAAAAACATTCAATTGCTCACAAAAGCAACATATCATCCAAGCAATAAAACCTACGAACTCACCAACCACCTCGGCAACGTGATGAGTACGATCAGTGACCGAAAAGTACCGGTGGATGATGCGAACAACAACATCCTCTACTTCCTCCCCGACGTAGATACCTACCAAGACTATTTTCCATTTGGTATGGTAATGAGCGAGCGGAGTGGAAGTGAGATGAGTGCGGAGTATCGGTACGGGTTTGGAGGCCAGGAACAGGACAACGAACTCTACGGCCACGGAAACTCCTACACCGCCGAGTTCTGGCAATACGACACACGCCTGGGAAGACGGTGGAATGTGGATCCGGTACGAGTTGCTTGGGAAAGTGGTTATGCAGTGTTTAGAAATAGCCCGTTATTATTTAGTGACCCGAGTGGGGCCACGCCTGAATGCAGTGGGTGTCCAAAGGACGCAGAGAAAGGGGAAAGTCGTATCACAAAAAATAACGATGGTACAAACAGCTTATGGACTTATAATGGAGAGAGGTGGGAGAATAGTATTCTGTTGAACTCAGTTGATGTTGTGGATACGGATCCTTTAGGTCTCGGAGGTAGGAGGTTAGACCCTACTGGTCTTGGCGGCAGCAGAGTGTTTAGAATGGCTTTTCGAAATAACCCAACTCAGTCGCTAAGAGGTATCAGATATGGTGAGGGCTTAAGTGGCGAGGCTCTGGAAAGGCATGAAGAATTTATGCGTGGTGTAAACTATATGGCCTACTCATTATACATTCCATTGGCAGCACTGACAGCCGAAATTGTATTACCCAGCTTATTGACTCAGTCAAGTGCAACGGCTGTTCAGAATGCAACAGTTTGGACAGGGAGAACTCTAGCCCGAACGTTCTATCAAGGGTTATCGCGGGAACAGATGTTAATTAACGTCATTGGGAATACAGGTGGGCAATACGTTGCCAATGGATTTGATTATAATAAAATAGACATACTGGATGTTGGTCTTTCGGCTTTAGGCGGATGGGGAGCAAATTTAACAGCTTCTACAGTTGATATTACTAATGATAAATTTAGAATAAATAATCCAAAAGACATCATGATTAATTTTACAGTTAATTTATTGGCTGATAGAGTTAACGCGCTACCCATAGTGCCTAGTGGCGCATTATCCCCAACTCAATCAGTTTATTTTCGCTCTGTGGCGGAAACTGGAAAACAATCAGTAGCCAATGGATTGCAAAAAAGTATATCTGAAAATGAAAAATAAAAATCGAAACTATGATAGGTATATAATATTTTTTATTTTGCTTGTTATAATTATATTTGCATTCAATGGAATTTATAACAATACAGTAAATAAAAATAAACTTAAAAACTTTAATATTACACAAGGCATAATAACTGAATTTTCATATGATAATTATGGATATTTTTTGGGGTATAAATATTCTGTTGATTCAATTGAGTACCATGGTAATGTAGATGCTACATATTTTAAGTGCGAAGATGGTGTTCCTGGCTGTTTAGGTAAAACGTTTGAAGTAAAGTATTCAGTAGAAGATCCTTCGATTAGCGAAATAGATTTAGGAGAATATAACAAGTACAAAAGCTATTACCCGACTTTCTGATAAGTGTTAATTATTAACGATATTAATATTAATATCACACCTCACCGATGCCCAATCACTCGCTCATTACAGTTACGATGTTCACGGTAATGTGACCGATTATTTGGTTCAAATACCGGAACTATATGATGTGGCAGAGTTCTACTTGATGGAGTATGATTTCGACTTGCTTTCCGGTAAGGTCAATCAGGTGGATTATCAACGGAATAAAGGATTGGACAGCTGGAGTCATAGGTACCACTATGATGCGAACTTCCGAATTACCGAAGTGGAAACCTCGCGCGATGGGTTACACTGGGAATCACAGGCGAGGTACTCGTATTATATCCACGGTCCGCTCATGCGCACCGAACTGGGGCAGGAACGCGTACAAGGCCTGGACTATGCCTACACCATCAACGGTTGGCTTGTTGGTGTTAACGGAATCAATGTAAATCAAGCCACATCAGATATGGGCCGAGATGGTTCAAATACAGGGCCACACAAAAGGGTGGCGCGGGATGCTTTTGGTTTTGCTCTAGCGTATTTTGAAAACAGTTATACACCCATTAAAACTGGATTAACCCATTCCATGAAGTTGGCTAGCCTAAACGCTGCAACGAACCACAGGGACATGTATAACGGTAACATTAGCGGTATGAGTACATCCATGTTGGATGAAAGTGAGGTAGGAGTTGTAACGCATTATCACCGCTACCGCTACGACCAGCTCAACCGTATAAAGTCAAGTCGAATAGGAAATCTGTTTAGTTCGGACGGTACTTTACCAGGAACTTACGCCGATCAAGCTTCTACGACGTATTCCTACGACGCCAATGGAAATATACTAACTCTTGATCGCTATGACTTAAATGGCGTTCAGTTTGACGACTTTACGTATCATTATGGCACTGCAAACAACCGTTTGGGGCATGTTTCGGATGCGATTCTGAGTTCTTCCTATGCCAATGATTTGGAGAACGGACAATCTTCTGGCAACTACAGCTACGATGCCGACGGAAACTTGATATCCGATGTGCAAGAAGGCATCAACAGCATCACGTGGAACGTACAGGGAAAAGTGTCGAAAATCGATAAAGCCGCCGGGCCCGATTTGGAATTCCGGTACGACCCCATGGGGCAACGTCAAATGAAGATTGTTAAAAACGGTACGCTGGAACCAAATTGGATAAAAAATTATTATATTCGAGACCCACAAGGCAATGTAATGGCAGTGTATAAAATGAACTATAATCCGATACAAATATCTGCAAACCAATATGAACGTGAATATTGGGTAGATGAGCATCATATATATGGTTCATCCCGCCATGGAGTTCGTCATACACAAGAACGAATACAATACCGAGAAATCGAGGTGGGCGGATATGACAGTAATGGCAATATAGAAGGTTATGGAGCAATGAGCACCACCAATTATACGTCTCTACCTACGAAAGCTATTCGCGGAATCACCAACTACGAACTCACCAACCACCTCGGCAACGTGATGAGTACGATCAGTGATCGAAAAGTACCGGTGGATGATGTGAACAACAACATCCTCTACTTCCTCCCCGACGTAGACACTTACCAAGACTATTTCCCATTCGGTATGGTCATGAGCGAGCGGAGTGGGAGTGAGAGCAGTGCGGAGTATCGGTTCGGTTTCAACGGCATGGAATACGAAAACGAGCTCTACCAACCCGGCAACGCCTACGACTTCGGTGCCAGAGTGTACGATGGACGGATTGGACGGTGGTTTAGTGTGGATCCTTACCGAGCGAAATATCCCGACCTAACGCCATATGCGTTTTCTGGAAATTCACCGTTGTTTATTATAGATCCCAACGGAAAAGAACTATGGATTGCCGGAAATATTGAGCAAGCTAAAAAAGACTTATATGCATTGGCTGGCGGAAAAGAGCAATTTGAGAAATACTTCGAAGTTACTGACGACAATCAAGTTATTCAAAAAGTAACAATTGAACAACAGGTAATAACCTCGGATGGGCAAGAGGTCATAGGAGTTGATCCGGGTGTCGATGTGATATCTAAACTTGTAACAATGGTTGACCCTGAAACCAACGAACCCCTGATGTTTAAATACGAGGCGTATAATGAGTTTGATCATGAAAATAACGAAACAATACCACATGAAAGAACTGGGTATAAAACTGGAAAACGAATGGGTAAACAATGGTCTCGAACTTTAGCCCAAGAAGGAGGAATAATGAATATGTCAGTTACCCCTTTTGATCCAGAGGGGTATTTGGCTTCTAAAACAAAAAAGACTCCAAATTCTATAGCTCCTTCTGACCCTGATTACACTGGTCATGTTGTAATAGGTGACGTTTCTGGCCTCAAGAACATCAAAACAGGCAACAGTAAGTCGAGAGAATCAGTTGTTTTTCATGAAATGTGGGAAATGTATTATCGCGGGAAGGGGATGCCGTATGAGTCCAAAGACGAGAAAAATAGTGCACACCAGATGGCAATTGCAAAAGAAAAATTGCTTTCAAAGAGTGATGTGAGACGAGATGTAGGAAGTGAAGGTGAAGCAGATGCAGATTAGTTATTAAATATATGGTTAAGAAATGATGAGATATATATTTTTACTATCAATATTACTTACTGGATGTAGGAGTCAAGTTGATGTAGCCGAAAAAGTTAAAAATTGCTCCAGTGGTCATTATCAAGACGTTATATATGGCTATAGTCACTATTTTAATACTGTTTCTGATACTTGCTTGATAATTTCCATGGTCGATGATTCCCCAGAGTTGAAGAACCTAATTTTGAATAAAAAGCTCACTTACCTAGACTTTGAAAAAATTCGTCAGTTTTCGCATTACAGTTACGTTACAAATGATGACCCTTGGGGGTTAGATTATGAAATTCACGTGCCCAGTTGTTTACACTTCATACCAATTAAATATTTTGCAACTTTTTCCGTCGATTCGGTTAAGTCACTTTCGAATAAAAGTGTATATTATTTATCTACTTTTAATGGTCCAATGCCTGGGAGACCAAACAACTGGACTTTGACAATAGATAGCGACAGCTTTGAAGTAGATTTTGTTAGTAGCGATATTTAAGGTACAATAATGTTGAAATATGTGACTTTGTCTTGAAAAAAGATTACGAACTCACCAACCCCCTCGGCAACGTGATGAGTACGATCAGTGATCGAAAAATTCCCGTAGGAAGCACCATAACCCATTTCCTCCCCGACGTAGACACTTACCAAGACTACTTCCCATTTGGGATGGTTATGAGCGATCGGAATGGGAGTGAGATGAGTGCGGAGTATCGGTATGGGTTTAACGGTATGGAATACGAAAACGAGCTCTACCAACCCGGCAACGCCTACGACTTCGGCGCCCGAGTGTACGATGGCCGAATTGGAAGGTGGTTTAGTGTGGATCCGTTGAGTTCTAAATATCCATATGCAAGTCCATACAATTTTGCTTTAAATAGTCCTATTTGGGCTTTTGATCCTGATGGAAGGGAAGTGGTTTTTGCCAATAAAAAGTCAGAACGGCAGTTTAATAGATTATACAAGGCAGCAGATGATCAAACTAGGGTCCAACTTGATGCTCTTAAAAGTAGCGAAGTGATTTATTATGTTAATACGCAAGCTTCGATAGAAGATCGTCAAGCAGAATCTAAATATAATTTCAGCGAAACTCGATTTGATATTTTAATAGATAAAAGATCCTCCAACCAAATCGGATCATTAGGAGATGAATTAACTCATGCCTACCAATTTGAAATTGGTGAAATAGGGTATGTCCTACTTCCCAATGGTGATGTTAGGACATTAGGTTATGACATGGAAGATGAAGCGGCTTCAAAACGGGGTGATATAAGAGCTACACAAGCTGTAAACGCTTTAGAAGGTGCGAATATTCCTTTGGATAACACTACACAGGCTTTCCAAAAAGCGGATACGGACCCTGTACCCAAAGGAATGACGCGAAACCGCATGATTGAAAATTACTTTAAAACTGACTCGTCCGCTAAACAGTACTTAGGAGATTTTCAGGGAGCTATTCGCGGAAGGCATAGTGGAGGTAATCATATGGGGGTAAATATTCCAGGTAATGGAGGATATACTGAACAAGAATTGCAAAATTTTAAGGATAAAGGAACCATCAAAGATTTTATTTATCGAGAGGTACAAAGTGATGATACTAAAAAAACAATAAAAGGTCAATAATCATGAAAATTGTAATCACCATATCACTTTTATTGACTATTTCAATCGCCAAATCTCAGATTATTGCGGAAAGAGCAAGTCAAGAAACAATAGGGTATAAAATTTACATTCTAGAGAAAAATACGATTATAGACAGTATTCAGATACCACGTCTTTACTCCGAATTCTCTTTTTATTTATCTGACAATACACAGGTTATTTATTTGGTTTACAGTGCGATAGGTTCGGATCCAAAAACGCATTATAAAGGTAAAACCTATTATATTGATGAATATGTATTTAATAGAGATAAACAAATGATTCGTTCATGTCAATATTGGATTGAACAATCCAAATACGAAAATCTATTTGAAAAAGGGTTTCGACTTGAACTAACGCGAAAAGGGCTAGAAATTTCATTTGATCGTGGGAAAATCGTTCAAATCACTTTAGACTATAAAGAATTGGACTTTGATAAGCTCCACAAAGAACTTTCAAAAATATCGAAATGGTAGTTTAAATTATGCAAACAACATCATATGATAATCCACGTGTTTACATGTAATGAGGTTTTAATCCTACCAAGACTATTTCCCCTTCGGTATGGTGATGAGTGAAAGGAGTGGAAGTGAGATGAGTGCGGGGTATAGGTATGGGTTTGGCGGACAGGAACAGGACAATGAGCTCTACGGCCAAGGAAACTCCTACACCGCCGAGTTCTGGCAATACGATACACGCCTGGGAAGACGGTGGAATGTGGATCCGTTGTTTTTCAAATACAATTTTTTAAGTCCTTATTCTAGTTTTGGAAATAATCCGTTAAATATTGTCGATAGTCAGGGTGATACTTTGACAATAGGAGGAAACCTTAACATTGCCATATCTGATGTGTTTAGTATTGTCGACCCGATGTATCACGCCTTAATAAAAATAACAGATAACAAGGTTGTTGTTATGGCCACAAGAGAAATGGTTGAAGAATCCAATGATCCGGGATTAAAAATACTTTATGATATGTCAAATAGCCCTAATAACTATTTGTATCGAGTATCATGGACTTCCTTCGAAAGAATTAGAGAAACAAATGAAATTATAGAAATAGACCTTTCTAACTTCAATTACCCTAGTAACGTTTCCATTACACCACGTTTAGAGAAGGGGCCTGCTGGTATGTTACCGATGGAAGGTTTTGAGGGACAGGTAACCATTCAACCTAACAGAAATGCTACAGAAGTTGTAGACGGTGTAGAATATATTAAACCAAGAAGCTCAACAGTGATACATGAGTTGATTGAAAACTTTGAAAGAACAGAAAATGGTGAGCCTTATATATGTCAACAGCCAAATGGGAAGAGGGATATGAATAGTATTGGAGCTCATGATATAGCAATTGAAAGGGTTAAGGGTGGAAATCCAGATATAGTTGGAAAGACACCTGGTGTATCAAACTCTGTTACAAATCAATAATTGATTTATGAGAAGATTTGTTTTTATTTCCTTGGTCTTTTTTGTTAGTTGCAAGTCCGAGCTTTATCTTAAAGCTCTAATTGATAGTCCATATAGATATGACTATACAGATGACGCGGTCAAAATCGGTATAAGTGAAGGAGATATTCCAATAATAATTGACTTTTCTAAAAAAGGGAAAAGGATTTTTGGATATGCGCGAATGAGCAAGTCCAACGAGCCGTTCCCTAATCTTCCCATTTATGCAGGAGAAAGAATAGTTATTAATGAGAAGGAAGAAATCAGACTTACCGATTCGATATCAATAACGGGAAAAGATGGATATTTTGAGTTTAACACAGAGGAAATTAAGAATTACAACTATATTGTTTTTCACTATTTAAGTTTTGCACCATACGTAATAGAGGTTATTGATGACTGATCGTTAATACTTGCATAATATTAAAACTATTTGAAAATATTGAAAAACCAAACCATTACCCATTTCCTCCCCGACGTAGACACCTACCAAGACTATTTCCCCTTTGGTATGGTGATGAGTGAAAGGAGTGGGAGTGAGAGCAGTGCGGAGTATCGGTATGGGTTTGGAGGCCAGGAACAGGACAATGAGCTCTACGGCCAAGGAAACTCCTACACCGCCGAGTTCTGGCAATACGATACACGCCTGGGAAGACGGTGGAATGTGGATCCGGTTGTAGTAGCTTGGGAAAGTGGATATGCGGCTTTCAGAAATAATCCTATTTGGTTAAATGATCCTAATGGTGATTGCCCTGACTGTCCTGAAGAAAGCGAACCGGAAAAGCGCACTATTGGAGAAGGAGAAACATTATCTGGTATTGCAGAAGAAACCGGCACTACTGTGGATCAATTGGCCGAATGGAACAACATCGAAGATCCAGATGAGATTTATGCAGGTAATGATATATTCACATCAGATCCAAATGCGTCTTCTGGTTCTTCAAGTCAATCTACGGATGGATCTTCTCAAAATGCCAATGATCAAAACCAATGGACGCCAGACTTTCTATTAGCAGGTGAAGGTCTTATTGCCCTCGGTTCTCCTCTTATAGACAAAAACTCGTCTTTGGCAAGGTCTTTATATCCGGGAAGTAGAGTTGTGGGAAATGCTTCGAGAAATACTTCTGTTGCTTCACTTACGCTGAGAAGAGCCTTGCCTAGTACCAGAACATTGAGTTGGTTACCTAAAGCAACTTCTGTAGGCGGACAGTTTGGACGGGTTGTGCCTATTCTCGGTTATGTTGTCACAGTTTATGATATAGCTACTTTTCCCTGGGCAGAAGCTTTTGAAGGATATACCCTGGAAAGAGCTGGTCAAGCTAATGACAGGATTAATGATCAAACTCGTGAGATTTTGGGAGATAGTTGGAGCATAATGCCAACAGGGCCAAAATAATATTGCTATGAGTTCAGTAACATTTAATGATTTAATAGCGTTTATCCCCAAAGCATATCACCCTAAGAAAGAAAAAATTACCAGGGATACTGAGTTAGAAACCGACTTAGGCATAACAGGTGATGATGCGGATGAATTTATTGCAAAATTTGGAGAAGAGTTTAATGTAGATATTGAAAGTTTCAACCCTAATGAATACTTTCTTTCAGAAGGGGAAGACCATTTTCAAACTATCAAATCTTGGCTTTTTGGAAGTAAGATTAAAAAGAATGGACGTAAAAGAATTACGGTAGGTGATCTGGAAAAGGCAATAAAAAGTAAAAAGTTAGTATAATTATTTACATACTTCACCTATTACTTCCTTAACCGACTCATTCCCTTTAGATAAGCTTGTTTTGAAGTCTTTACAAGCTTCATCATACATTTTTAATTGTAGTTCTACATACCCTCTGTTATGGTAATAATCGGCATCCTGGGGATTGATTGTAATGGCCTTGGAAAAATCTTTTAACGCTCCTTCAAAGTTGTTTAATGTCATTTTACAGACTCCACGATTGTAATAAGCTAGGTGATGAGTAGAGTCTTTAGCTATCACTATACTAAATTTTTTTATTGCTTCATCACACCCTGTCTTTTCATTGAAGCAGGCGAAAGCTTTTTGTCTTGCTTCCTGATAAAGTGAATCTACACTTACTTCCTGCTCCACTTGCACTTGCTGTTCAACTACTTGTTCTTCCTCTTGGGCTTGTTGTTCCGATCCCGCAGAGCAGCCTAATAAAAAAACCGGTAAAAAATAATTTGCAACCTTCATAGACTAGTGCTTTATGTTCTCCTGAAAGAACTGATTGAATTTTTTAGTGGTGAGCATTTTATCCACGATCTTCAAAACTGTTTGGCGGTCGTCCTCGTCCAGTTCGTTGAATAGTCTGTTCTGTTCGGCAACAGACTTGTCATTTAAAGACACCTCAGAAGGGATGTCACCCTCATAGTTGACGATCTGATCAATGGTCATATCAAAGCGCTTAGAAAGCTTCTGAAGCTCTGAAACCTTTACTTCTCGCAAACCCTTCTCCAGTTTAGAATAAGACGACTTATCCAAACCGAGTTCGGCCGCAAGTTCCTTTTGTAGCAAGCCTTTCTTCTCGCGAATCTCTTTAATGTTCTCACCAATGGACATGCTGCAAAGGTAGAGATATACTCAATTATTAGCAATAAGTGGAAAGAAAAGAGGAAATGTAGTTGAGAAATAATAAACCAATCTTTACTTTTGCTGTGGAAATAATCTCAACAAAAAGTTGTAGCTATGGCAAAAAAGTTCAACACCACCAACCCGGAAAGCTTAATCTACCAAAACGATTTACTGAAATTAACGGTTTTGGGCGGAATCAAACTCGAAGGCTTGGACCGAATGCGCAGCACGTTGAAAATCGAGCTCAAAGAAAGCAGCGTTCCGCCCGTGCGCCACAACTTGGACCTGTACAATGACACCCAAACCGAGAAGCTGATCCGAAGAGCCGCAGAAAAGTTAGAGATCGGCACAAGTGTAATCGCTGCAAGTGTGGCAGAACTTACCGGCCAGTTGGAAGAATACCGGATGAACCAACTCAAGCAGGCAATGCCTGCCGATAATCAAAGGAAAGTCCTGAGTGCGGATGAGAGAACAGAAGCAGAAGCCTTTTTGAAAGCCCCCAATCTATTAGCCAGGACCAACGAGTTGATCGGAAAAAGCGGAGTAGTTGGAGAAGAAGTAAACCGGTTGATCATGTTTTTGATTTTTACCAGCCGGAAAAGAGAACAGCCCTTGCACATTGTAAGCCTGGGAAGCTCAGGAACCGGAAAAACCCACCTGCAGGAAAAAGTTGGGGAGCTGATGCCGGAAGAAGATCGCATTGAAATCACCACACTATCCGAGAACGCTTTTTACTATTTCGGACAAAGAGAACTGAAAAACAAACTCATACTCATTGAAGACCTGGACGGAGCGGAAAACGTACTCTATCCACTCAGGGAACTCCAGAGCAAAAAACGAATCTCCAAAACCGTAGCGCACAAGAACACCAAAGGAGAAACGAAAACCTTGCACCTGGTTGTAGAAGGTCCGGTAAGCGTGAGCGGTTGCACCACCAAAGAGCAGATTTATGAAGACAATGCCAACCGTTCCTTTTTGATTTACTTGGATGAAAGCCAGGAACAAGACAGCCGAATCATGGACTACCAGCGGAAACTATCGGCAGGAAAAGTAAACACCGAAGAAGAAAGAACAGCCGCGGAGCTTCTCCGCAACTGTCAGCGCTTACTTGAACCCATTAAAGTGGTAAACCCCTTTGCCGAACTGCTGCAAATCCCGCGTGAAGTCTTTAAGCCCCGAAGAACGAATAACCATTACCTGCAATTTATTGAAGCAGTCACCTTTTACCACCAGCACCAAAGGGAACAAAAAGCAGATGAAGAAACAGGCGAAATCTATATCGAAACCACTTTGGAAGACATCGAAGAAGCCAACCAGCTGATAAAACAAATCCTGCTTAGAAAATCAGATAACTTAACCGGAGCTTGCCGAAACCACTTTGAACGGCTGAAAAGTTATCTTGTGGGGGAGCAGAAACACGGCCAGTTTACGAATCGTGAGATCAGCCGCCTTTTTAGAATCCCATTGACCACCATCAAACGCTATCACTTAGACCTGATGCTCAGCGGTTACCTGAAAGCCGAAAAGAAGAAAGGCAGTAAATCCTACTTCTATCAAGTGGTGAGCTATGAAGAATACAACCAGCTGCAAAAGCTGGTAAACACGGTACTTGACGAGTCATTAGAACAGCTCAAACAAGCGTTCACGAGCACCGCTGAAAATCAAAATGGAGCGAGTAAAAAAAAATTAACCGGAAAAGAACAGCCTGCCTTTGGGCAGACACGGCCCAAAAGCCCAGTTCAGCCCAGTAGGAAAAGTGGGCCGATTAACCGGCAGAAAAACAATGAGTTAGAAGCAACAGCCCAAAAGCCCACGGGAAAGGTAAAGCGGGTAAGAATCGAAGAAAAGGAAGAACATACCTTAAAGCTAATCAAAGGACTTGAACAAGAGCAGCCCGGACGGATTTACGTTCCGCAGGACTTCTGCGAGATCACCGGAAGAAGCTACACCACCGAAGCTAGGCACTTAAAAACCCTGTGGGAACGGGAAATCTTAGAGCGGGAATGGATAGACCGCAGTTACCGGTATCGATTAAAACCGCTCCACTCATGAGAAACCTACCCCTGAAAAATAGCAGCTACGAATACCTGTTGACCGCTTTTAAAGAATGGTTGGACATACTCGGCTATAATCCACAGACCGTTTACAACATGCCTTCCATGCTCCGCGAGTTCC
>JGI12367J12837_1000642_pt1 | contig 11688 bp, 10 predicted proteins | sample TtaePargueraPR_11_FD_12837 | JGI IMG/M metagenome (IMG submission 12837)
ACCCGTTCGATCAGATCAAGTTTCCAGGCCCGGCGCTCCACCTGCCAGTAACCAAGGGCGCAGAACCCCGAAAACAGGATGGCTGCCAACATCAGAACGACAATTCTGGTCGTCGTTGACGGGCCTCTTTTCGGGCTATCGGATGCAGCAGCAGAAACGGGATTGTCGGACATGCCGGGGTCTTTCAAATGGCGGTATGAAGGCATTTAAACAAAAAGGGCGCGATCCCCATACAGGTATCGCGCCCCCTTTAAATATCAAGCCAGACTTAGCCGAAACTCGGGATCATATCGTGATCCATCTGCGGCATCATGTTGGTATTGAGGTGATACATCACCCACAGCGACCCGGCGATGGCAATCGCCACGATCACAAGGGTAAAGATCAGCGCCAGCATGTTCCAGCCACCCTCGGATTTGGTGTTCATGTGCAGGAAATAGACCATGTGAACAATGATCTGAATAACCCCAAGCCCCATTACCCAAAGCGCGGTTGCGACCTTGCTGTCAAGAACACCGTCCATCACCAGCCAGAACGGGATTGCGGTCAGAATGACCGACAGGACGAACCCGATCACATAGCTTTTATAAGTACCATGCGAGGCGCCGCCATCATGATGGTCATCATGTGCATGTGAATGTGCGCTCATCCCAGAACTCCCAGCAGATAAACAACCGAAAAGACACCGATCCAGATCACGTCCAGGAAGTGCCAGAACATCGACAGGCACATCAGACGACGCTTGTTCTCAACGATCAGGCCGCGCTGGGCCACCTGAACCATCAGGGTCACAAGCCAGATGATGCCAAAGGTCACGTGCAGGCCGTGGGTTGCCACCAGCGTATAGAACGCAGACAGGAAACCACTGCGCATCGGGGTGGCACCCAGACTCCAAAGGTGATGGAACTCATAGATTTCCAGCCCCACGAACGCGACACCGAAAAGGCCGGTAATCGCCAACCAGACCTGCGTACCCTTGATGCTGCCTTTTTCCATCGCCAGCATGGCAAAGCCATAGGTGATCGAGGAAAACAGCAGCATGGAGGTGTTGATCGCCACCAGTTCAAGATCAAACAGATCAGCCGGTGCCGGACCCGCCGCATAGTTCTGACCAAGAACGGCATAGGTTGCAAACAGGATCGCAAAGATGAGGCAATCGCTCATCAGATAGATCCAGAAGCCGAGCATCGTACCCGTTTCCGGGTGATGCTCTTCTTTCAGGTAAAAGACCGGCGCTTCGGTCTGCGCGGCAGTTGTATTCGCCATTGTCATTCCCTTACGCCTGCTGTTTTGCCAGAAGGGCGGTACGTTCTTCTTCGGTCTTCACAACTTCGGATGCCGGGATGTGATAATCGCGGTCATAGTTGAAGGTGTGAGCAATGGAACCGGCAATCAGAACGATGAAGCTTGCCGCAACAAGCCACCAGATGTGCCAGACCAGGGCAAAGCCAAGAACGAGCGAGATCGCAGCCAGGATAAATCCAGCGCCGGTATTTTTCGGCATGTGGATATCCAGGAAGCCCGACGTCGGACGGACGTAACCACGTTTCTTCATGTCATCCCAAGCATCCAACTCGTGGACAACCGGGGTAAAGGCGAAGTTGTAAGCTGGCGGCGGCGACGAAGTCGACCATTCCAGCGTACGACCACCCCACGGGTCACCGGTTTCATCGCGCAGCTTGTCACGTTTGATCACCGCAACAACGATCGACATGATGAACGAACCGATACCACCGGCAATCAGAAGCGCACCAAAGGCCGCAATGATAAACCAGATCTGAAGCGACGGATCGTCAAACTGGCTCATACGGCGGGTGACGCCCATCAGGCCGAGAACATAAAGCGGCATGAAGGCAAAGTAGAAACCAATGGTCCACAGCCAGAAGGACATCTTGCCCCAGAACTCGTCGAGCTTGAAGCCGAATGCTTTCGGGAACCAGTAAACGATACCGGCAAACATCCCAAAGACCACACCACCGATAATCACGTTATGGAAGTGGGCAATCAGGAACAGGCTGTTATGGAGCACGAAGTCGGCCGGCGGAACAGCAAGCATAACACCGGTCATGCCACCGATCACAAAGGTCAGCATGAAACCAATGGTCCACAGCATTGGGACATCAAAGCTGATGCGGCCCTTATACATGGTGAACAACCAGTTGAAGACCTTGGCCCCCGTCGGGATCGAGATGATCATGGTGGTGATGCCAAAGAAGGCGTTCACGCTTGCACCCGACCCCATGGTGAAGAAGTGGTGCAGCCAGACGATGTAGGACAGGATGGTAATAACCACGGTGGCATAAACCATCGAGCTGTAACCAAACAGACGCTTGCGGCAGAAGGTCGACACAACTTCGGAAAACACACCAAACGCCGGCAGGATCAGGATGTACACTTCCGGGTGACCCCAGATCCAGATCAGGTTGATGTACATCATGGCGTTACCGCCAAGGTCGTTGGTGAAGAAGTTGGTGTCTGCGTAACGGTCAAGACCCAGCAGAACCAGAACTGCGGTCAGAACCGGGAAGGCTGCAACAATCAGAATGTTGGTGCAAAGCGCGGTCCAGGTAAAGACCGGCATCTTCATCATCGACATGCCCGGTGCGCGCATCTTTACGATGGTCACAATCAGGTTCACGCCGGAAAGAAGCGTACCGACACCGGCAATCTGCAAGGCCCAGATATAGTAATCAACCCCGACCCCCGGACTGTAGACAATGTCAGACAGCGGCGGATAGGCCAGCCAACCGGTCATTGCGAATTCGCCGACAAACAGCGACGCCATGATCAGCGCGGCACCACAGGTAGTCATCCAGAAGCTGAAATTGTTCAGGAACGGGAAGGCAACGTCGCGCGCACCGATCTGCAGCGGCACAACGAAGTTCATCAGACCGGTCACCAGCGGCATCGCGACAAAGAAGATCATGATCACGCCGTGGGCGGTGAAGATCAACGAAGAAGATCATGATCACGCCGTGGGCGGTGAAGATCTGATCGTAGTGGTGCGGCGGAAGGAAACCTTCGGCACCATTGAAAGCGATGGCTTGCTGGGCACGCATCATGAGGGCATCGGCAAAGCCACGCAGAAGCATGATAATTGCCAGAATGATGTACATGATGCCGATCTTTTTATGGTCGATCGACGTGATCCACTCGCGCCAGAGGTATCCCCACAGACGGAAGTAGGTCAGACCACCGACAACGGCGATGCCACCCACAACCACACCCAGAAACGTCACAAGAATGATCGGATCATGGAGAAACGGGAAGGAGTCGAGGGACAGCCGGCCAAATATAAAATGTAAAAGGTCCGGATTGGAGAACATCGGATTACTCTTCTTTCAAATGCAGAATGGCACCGCAACCGATGCCTAAACTGCGAAGGGCCGGTTGGCATTCACCAACCGGCACTGCTTTTAGAACCCTGTCGAAACACCTGCGGGTGCAACACTCATCGCGCGCGAAACCGGCCCATTGTCAAACAACGGAAGGTTCGCGATTTCGCCAGACAAGCCACCCTCCGGGGTGGTGCACAGCGTCGCAACGAACGACTTGCTATCAGGCAACGGCTGACTGCCACGCATCTGCGGAACGTCATAGGTCAGTGACATGACGTTGTAGACACCAGCAAGACCGCCACCGCCATTTTCGTCAATGTGCATCATCTCGTTCATGCACATTTTCGACTGGTCAACGCACATGTTGAGAATGGCCTGATAGAGTTCTGGGTCCACAGAGCTGTAGTAGCGGACCGGTTCCTTCACACTCGGCTTTTCAAGTTCGAGATATTGCGAACGGCCCAGGAAGTTCTCGTCGGACTTCACATCATTGACCCAGGCATCAAAGCCGTCTTGGCTCAGACCATGGAACTTGAAGCGCATGTGAGAGAAGCCCTCACCGCTGTAGTTCCCGGAGAACCCGTCATACACGCCTTCTTCGTTGATCACGGCATGGAGTTTGGTTTCCATACCCGCCATCGAATAGATCTGCCCTGCAAGGGCCGGAATGAAGAACGAGTTCATGATGCCCGAAGATGTAATCTTGAACTGGATCGGCGTATCGACAGGAGCTGCAAGCTCGTTGACCGTCGCAATGCCCTGCTCCGGGTAAAGGAACAGCCATTTCCAATCAAGCGAAACGACTTCGACCACCATCGGTTCGTGATCCTTGGGCAATGGACGTTCAGCATCGATACGGTCGAGCGGACGATACGGATCAAGCGTATGGGTCGTGACCCAGGTAATCGCACCAAGAGCAATAATGATCACCAGCGGCGCGGACCAGATGACAACTTCCAGCTTGGTGGAATGGTGCCATTCGGGATCGTATTCTGCATCCTTGTTGCCCTGGCGGTATTTCCAGGCAAAGAATACCGTCAATGCCATGACCGGAACGATGATCAGCAACATCAGGATGGTCGAAACGATAATGAGGTCGGCCTGCTGGGACGCAATATCACCCGACGGATCGATCACAACCAAGTTGCAACCGGCCAAAAGCGAGAACATCGAGGTCAAGGCGACGCCACGTACAAGTTTTGAAAGCATGCGCTTCATACTTCCTCATCTCTGGAAGATGTTCTCACAGACAACCATATGCCTGCGAGCCGCATAGCGACCTACCAAAGATCGCCACGCGTCGTACCCTGCCGCAAACGCATATAGGAATTATAATTCCAGACATCCACGGAAAGGGCACAAAGAAAGCAATTTTTTTTCAAAAAAATGCCAAATCGGAAATTCGCGGGAATTGCTATAGCTGCGTTGCAGCAATGTCAAGCTACCCGCGGCGCATAGCAGGGTAGTAATGACAATTATCATTCGGATGTAAACCACGCGTTGTGCGGTGCATCACAATAATTGACACTGACGTTTGCAATTCACATGTCTATACTTAGACTCGATCCAAAGTCGTATCGTCCTTCGAGCCGGATTTGTGATCCAATCAAAAGCAGTTAGGGCCCAAAGGCCCGACCAGTGAATAAGGGAGAACGGCGTGACCCAAACAACAGAACACTACGCGACCGCCACCTCTTCGGGTTTGGAACGCGATGCGCGGCATCACAATGCCGACGCCACCAACGATCCGGGACAAATCGCGCTTGGCGTGATCATCGGCCGGACATCTGAATTCTTCGACTTCTTCGTTTATTGCATCGCATCGGTACTGGTCTTCCCGCAATTGCTGTTTCCCGGTGAAACCGCACTAATGGGCACCATGTATTCCTTTGCCATATTCTCTCTGGCCTTTATCGCACGCCCTGTCGGGTCGCTTGTCTTTATGACGGTTGACCGTCAGCATGGCCGCGGCGTCAAACTGACGATTGCCATGTTCCTGCTTGGCGGGTCCACCGCCGCAATGGCCTTCTTGCCAAGCTTTGCCTCGGCAGGCGTGGTTGCGATTTACCTTCTGTGTGCCTTCCGCTTCCTGCAAGGGCTTGCATGGGGTGGCGCATGGGATGGTCTTGCGTCCTTGTTGGCCCTTAACGCACCGGACAACCGCAAGGGTTGGTACGCGATGATCCCTCAGTTGGGCGCACCGCTTGGCTTCATGCTGGCATCTTCGCTGTTTGCCTTCCTGCTGTTGACCCTTCATCCTGATGACTTCCTGGCCTTTGGCTGGCGCTATGCGTTCTTCGTTGCCTTTGCAATCAACGTTGTTGCGCTGTTTGCCCGCCTGCGTCTGGTGGCAACGTCCGAATTCGGCCATCTGCTTGAAAAGAACGAGCTCGAGGCTGCGCGTGTCATCGACACACTCAAACATAACGGTCGTACTGTTGTGCTGGGTGCGCTGGTCCCGATGGTCAGCTATGCCCTGTTCCATCTGGTCACTGTCTTTGCGCTCAGCTGGGTCTATCTTTATGCCAACGGCAATCCGGGTCAGTTCCTGCTGACCCAGGGTGTTGGCGCGGTGCTCTGTGCCTTTGGTATCATTGCATCGGGCTTTATTGCCGATCAGCTCGGCCGTCGCCGGTTGCTGGGATACAGTGCGGGCATCATCCTGCTTGGTGCGATCCTGACCCCTCTGCTTTACACCTATAACATCATCAATGAAGGCATGATTGTTCTAGGTGGCTTTGCGGTTCTTGGCCTGTGCTTTGGTCAGGCGGCCGGTACACTGGCATCCAACTTCAAGCGTGAATATCGCTACACCGGATCGGCCCTGACATCCGACCTTGCATGGTTGCTGGGGGCTGGTTTTGCACCGCTGATCGCACTTTATCTGTGCGACAAGTTTGGTCTGCCCGGTGTTGGTGCCTACCTGCTTTCGGGCGCGGTTGTCACCTTGCTGGTGCTGCAATTCAACAAGCAGTTCGGCGCAAAAACCACCGACTGATTGCAAAGACATACACATCAAAGCAAACACCCCGGCCAGTTTGGCCGGGGTGTTTTCGTTTGCTGGGCCGTTTCGTCGGCTTATGCGTAGTTCGACGGGAACATGGCCCGTTTTGCGTCTTCGTCCATTTCCGTCTTAAAGGTGTGGTCCTTGCCAACCTCGCGCGCACTGACGGCTGCCGGCAGGCGATTGATCGCATCAAACCAGCGTTTGATGTTGGGATACTTGTCCCAGACATCCGGGTTCTTGTGCACGAACGGGGCCTTGTCGATCCAGCCCCAGGCCGAGATATCAACAATCGTCATTTCATCGCCGACGATGAATTGGCGACCTTCCATATGGTCTTCCAGCACCTGATAGTGGCGGGCGATCTCGTTGCGATAACGGTTTACGCCATAATCACTGCCCTCGGGTGCTACATGCTGGAAATGCACCGCCTGCCCTGAAAACGGCCCCAGACCGGTGGCAATGAACATCAACCAGGACAGAAATTCACCGCGGTCTTTCGGTTTACCCAGGAACTTGCCGGACTTTTCGGCGAGATAAAGCAGGATCGCGTTTGAATCAAACACGCGCACTTCCTTGCCGCCCGGTCCGTCGGTATCGACGATTGCCGGGACCTTGCCATTCGGGTTGATGGCACGGAATGCCGGGTCATGCTGTTGACCTTTACGGGTATCAACCGGCAGGACCTCATATGAAAGGCCGCATGCCTCAAGCATCATCGATATTTTCTGCGGGTTTGGGGTCGGATGGTAATAGAAGCGGATCATGACACGTCTCCTTGCCAGGTATCGCCGTTACACAATGGCGTGACCGGCTCTTGCATTTTGGAATGATCGTTTTAAATTGACCGATAACAACCTGATTGGCAAGCTTCGATTATCGAATTCGCCATCACGAATAGTTTAAAGGAGCCTTTGGCCCATGATTGATCTGTATTACTGGCCAACCCCGAACGGCCATAAAATCACGCTGTTCCTTGAAGAAGCCGGACTGGACTACAAGATCGTACCGGTCAATATCGGTACCGGGGATCAGTTCAAGCCGGAATTCCTGGCCTTTTCGCCCAACAACCGTATGCCGGCGATCATTGATCACGATCCGGCCGATGGCGGTGAGGACATCACGGTGTTTGAATCCGGTGCGATCTTGCAATATCTGGCCGAGAAAACCGAAAAGTTCATCCCGACCGATGTGCGCGGACGCAAAACGGTGATGGAATGGCTATTCTGGCAGATGGGGGGCCTTGGCCCGATGGCCGGTCAGAACCATCATTTCGGCACCTACGCACCGGAAAAAATCCCCTATGCGATCACCCGCTATGTGAATGAGACCAACCGTCTTTATGGTGTGCTGAACAAGCGTCTTGAAGGGCGCAAATTCATTGCCGGTGATGACTACACGATTGCCGATATGGCTTGCTATCCGTGGATTGTCAGCCACGAGAAACAACAGCAGGACCTGAATGACTTCCCGAACCTGAAACGCTGGTTCGAAGCCATACAATCCCGTCCGGCAACGATTGCGGCCTATAAGGCGGGCGAAGGTCTGCGCGCTGGCGAGATGTCGGAAGAAGATAAAAAGGTACTGTTTGGCCAAACGGCAAAAAGCACCAGTTCACGCTAAGAATATCCTTATTATTAAAAAAGCCGCCGGATTTCCCCGGCGGCTTTTGTTTCATATGATTTTTGATCAATCCGCTGCTTTAGGCACTGCGGACTTCTGCAAGGAAGGCCTCGACTGCCTTGTTAAGATCATTTGCCTGCCCGCCAAGACCATCGGCAAGGGCCAGAACCTCGTTCGAAAGGCGATCTGCCTCGTCGGCGGCAGTTGATACACCGGTGATGTTTTCTGTGACTTCACGGGTGCCTTGGGCGGCTTGCTCGACATTGCGGGCGATTTCCTGGGTCGCGGCCCCCTGTTCTTCAACTGCTGCGGAAATCGTCGTGGTCGACCCATCGAGCTGACGGATAGTTTCGGCAATTTCAGCGATGGCATCAACAGCGTTGCGGGTTGCGACCTGAATGTCCTCGACCTGAGAGCGGATATCTTCGGTTGCCTTGCCGGTCTGGCTTGCCAGATTTTTGACTTCGTTTGCCACAACGGCAAAGCCTTTGCCTGCGTCACCGGCACGCGCTGCCTCAATCGTTGCGTTAAGCGCCAGCAGATTGGTTTGCTCGGCAATGTTGGTGATCAAGGAAACCACCTCGCCAATCTGATTGGCCGCATCGGCCAGAAGTTCGATCTTCTGATGGGTATCTTCGGATGTGCGGACCGCGCCATTGGCAATCGAGGACGACTGCGAAACCTGATTGCTGATTTCCGCAATCGAGGCACTGAGTTCCTCGGCCGCGGCGGACACGGTTTCAACATTGGTTGACATCTGCTGTGATGCAGCGGACACAACAGTTGATCGTTGGCCAACCTGTTTGGCAGTATCGGTCATCGCATTGGCTGAGGACTGCATATTGCCCGACGCCTTGATAACCTGTGCAACCACCTGTCCAACCGTTGCTTCGAAATTGTCAGCCATTTTGTGCAGGGCCTGACGTTTTTCGATTTCGGCCTGGCGCTCCTGCTCTTCACGCTGGACACGCATTTGTTCCATTTCGATGGTTTTCTCGCGGAACACTTCCATCGCACGGGCCAGATCACCGATTTCGCTTTTCTGATCGGTATATTCGACCGACACGTTGTGATCACCGCCCGCAAGCTTCAACATGTTATCGGAAATGGCAAACAGCGGAATGGCGATACCACGGCTGATCATCAGGGCACCTGCAATCACAACCAGCAAAATGCCGCCGGCGACTATCCCCATCACAATCATACTGTTGATGAAGACCGCATTGACGTCATCAATATAAATGCCGGTCGCGATGATCCATTCCCATGGTTCAAACTTTTTCACAAAGGATAATTTGGGGCGAGTCCCGGTGCCATCGGGTTTCTTGTATGTGTAGTCAACAAAACCCTGACCGTTTTTCGCGGCCATGTCGGCAAAGGCGGCATAGTGTTTTTTGCCGGCACCGTCGGTTGCCTCGCTCATGTCGCGTCCGATCAGATCGGGCTTGATGTCGTGGAACAGCACAACTGGCGTATAGTCGAAGACAAAGAAGTAGTTGGTTTCATCGTAGCGCATACTTGAAATCGCCGCGCCGGCGGTTTTCTGCGCTTCTTCTTCTGTCAATTCTCCGGCAAGCTGCTTGGAGTGATAGAAATCTGCGATGCTGATCGCCGTTTCCACCAGACCGCGTGTCTTGGCCTTGCGGTCTTCGAGCATGTTGTTGCGTAATTCATAAAGGCCGAATGCCCCAACCAGAAGAGCCGCGATGATCGCAGCCCCAACGATCAGCAACAAACGTGTGCCGATTTTGATAGACCCGAGCTTTAGCATGAACGTCCCCAGTTCAGTATCATAGTACGATAGCGGATATGTTTGTTTTCATAGGTTTTTTTCAAGATATGTAACAATTTATTTCTACACATTCTTTGTGAACAACCTATTACACGCCTACGTTGATACGGCGATCCAAGCGATGCTAAGATCACCAACCGATGTGATCGCTACGCTTGCAGTCTCCGTAACAATTCAAACGATTCCGGCCCAACACCGTCCCCATATCAACCAGCGGAGAACAGATGCACCCGAGAACGCCGGATCACCGGGCCTTCCCCAAGAAATTTGTCGCATTCATTCGCAAGTCTCATTTTGCCCTTTTGATGCTGGCACCGGCATTGATCCTGACGGCTTGCGCCTTTCCACCCGAAAGCGAGCTTTATCAGCAATCCCCTGACATCCCGCCTTACAAGCAGGACAGTTTTGCGCAATATGTTTCAGAAACTCGTGACTGGGTTGCTGCACATCGCGTGTTTATCACCGATGATCGCGACACCGAACTGGCGCGCAACATTCCTTTTGAACTGGGACGGACGACAACGGATGGCACCGCGCCAAAGCGTGGCATCCTGTTCATCCATGGTTTGGGGGCAAGCCCGTGGTATTTCCATGACATCGCCACCGAACTAGCAAAGAAGGGCTGGCTGGCACGGTCCATGCTTTTGCCTGGTCACGGCACACGTCCGGCCGATCTTGGCATTCCGGATTATGCGGACTGGAAACAGGCGGTTGCCCATCAGGTCGCGCTTTTGCAAGATAAAGTCGATGAAGTCTGGCTTGGCGGCTTTTCAACCGGCGGAAACCTTGTCACCAGCTATGCGGCGGAACATTCCGAAATAGCAGGACTATTGCTGTTTTCGCCGGGCATTTATCCCGATAACGGCTTCCTTTTTCTGACGCCGGTTATCAAATATCTGTGGGACTGGGTTGATGCCGATCCCGAAGACAATGCCATCAACTATCAATCACTGTCGACCAGGGCAGCGGAGCTCTATTACCGAACCGTACAGGATGCGCAGGACCATCTGGAGGCAACGCCGTTTGATCGCCCCGTGCTTCTCGCCATGAGTGCTGATGACAGTGTGCTCAATCCTTATGAGACACTTCAGGTTTTTGAAAAACGTTTCACTCACCCCAAATCACGCTTTGTCTGGTACGATGACGCACCAGCACCAAGCAACGACAACCGGGTTAAAACGCTCAACAGCAAGCTGCCAGAACAACAGATCAGCTCATTTTCGCATCTGAGCCTGCTGTTCTCGCCCGACAACCCGTATTATGGCGTGAAGGGCAGCTTTGTTTTTGTTGAAAACGGTCAGGAAGACATCGCCCTGCCAGATGATCTATCGACCATCTGGCGCAGCAGCTGGGGCTATACCGAGCCCGGAAAATACCACGGCCGGTTAACCTGGAACCCCTATTTCGATGCGATGATCGACACAATCGGTGATGTCACCCAATAAGTCAGAGGACCCGCCAATATCATGACCAGCGTTGAACAGGAAACGATCACCCCGCGCCCCAACCATCGCACCCGTGTCTTTGCCCTGATTGCCTTTATGGTGCTGTGCCTGATCATATCGGCGTCCGGCGGGGCGGTGACTGCAACCAGCGTCAATGACTGGTACGCAGCACTGAACAAACCGTTTTTCAATCCGCCCAACTGGCTGTTTGGGCCGATGTGGACGTTGATTTACTTCTTGATCGCGTTCAGTGGCTGGCGGGTCTGGTTGAAAACCGGGATCAGCAACGCAAAAGGCCCATTCGCGCTTTACGCAGTACAGCTGACACTTAATCTTGCGTGGTCGTTTTTATTCTTTGGTGCGCAGTCACCGATCCTCGGCCTGATTGATATTGTCATCCTGCTTGTCGTGATCATCGCCAACATGGTTGCGTTCTGGAAGATTGACCGTCTGGCCGGGATATTATTGCTGCCATATGCAGTATGG
>JGI12367J12837_1000648_pt1 | contig 11562 bp, 9 predicted proteins | sample TtaePargueraPR_11_FD_12837 | JGI IMG/M metagenome (IMG submission 12837)
TGAATGGCGTATGGATCGCGACCTTTACGACGGGCGCGAACCCGTCCGGCTTGAAGTCGTCGAAAGCAGCGAAATGATTGAAAAACAAACGACTCGCAAAACGTTACAAATAGAAAACAGTCCGCTTGTAGTCTCACTGGTGAGAGATTTCCTTTCTGCAATGGGCATCTCGGAAAATATAGGACGAAATTGAATTTCTCCGCCAAGACCATATTACTGATCATGTTTTTGATGCCTTATTTCAGGAAAATTACGCGCCTTAATTATTCCTCAATCCCCTGAGCAGATTATTCGTGCATCGGCTTATTCCTTACGCTATCAAAGCCGGTACATTCGCTTTTGAGATTTTACTTTTAACCGGGGCATAGGGCAGGAATGTTTTCCAAGCTTCTTGGGGTTTTATCCTCCGACATGGCGGTGGATCTGGGCACCGCGAACACACTGGTTTACGTTAAGGGACGAGGCATCGTTCTGAACGAACCATCCGTGGTGGCCATTACCGACGAAAAAGGCAAGAAACAGGTCCTTGCAGTTGGTGAAGAAGCCAAACAGATGCTCGGTCGTACCCCGGGGTATATTCAGGCGATCCGCCCGTTGCGTGACGGCGTTATTGCGGAATTCCACATCGCCGAGGAAATGATCAAGCACTTTATCCGCAAGGTCCATAACCGTCGCAACTTTGCCAGCCCGGAAGTCATCATCTGCGTACCGTCAGGTTCGACCGCAGTTGAACGCCGCGCCATTCAGGAAAGTGCAGAAAGTGCCGGCGCGCGTAAAGTCTGGCTGATTGACGAGCCGATGGCGGCTGCCATTGGTGCCGGCCTTCCGGTGACGGAACCAACCGGCTCCATGGTTGTCGATATCGGCGGTGGCACCACCGAGGTTGCCGTTCTCTCGCTGGGCGGTATCGTCTATGCGCGTTCTGTACGTGTAGGTGGTGACAAAATGGATGAAGCGATCATTGCTTACATCCGTCGCACTCATAACCTTCTGGTCGGCGAAAGCACCGCCGAACGCATCAAGAAGGAAATCGGTTCTGCCTGTGCACCGGATGACGGTGATGGCGCAACTGTAGAAATCCGCGGTCGTGACCTGATGAACGGCGTTCCGAAGGAACTGCTGATTTCTGAACGCCAGATCGCAGAAAGTCTTGCAGAGCCTGTTTCGGCAATCATCGAGGCGGTGAAAGTCGCCCTCGAACAGACTCCGCCGGAACTTGCTGCTGACATCGTGGACAAGGGTATTGTCCTGACCGGTGGCGGCGCGATGCTTGGCAACCTTGATTACGTTCTGCGTCATGCAACCGGTCTTCCGGTTTCGATTGCAGATGATCCGCTTTCCTGCGTTGCACTGGGTACTGGTCGCGCGCTGGAAGAGAAAAAGATGCTGCGTAACGTCCTGCACACAGCATACTGATAAAAAAGCGGCCTTGAATATCATCACCGGGTCGTATCCTTACTGGACGCGACTCGGTGATTTCGTTATGGTTGAATATCCCGCACGGGATGAAGAACAACCTTTTGGGAATTTGCGGGGAATACATTGGCACAGCATGGTGGTCCGCAGCAGCGTATCTTTTCGCCGTTACGCACGGCCCTTCACCGCTTCGCTTTTATACTGCTGATTTTATCGGCTTTTGGCCTGATGCTTCTGGGCAAGGCCGACACCGTTCTGATCGAGCGGATCCGCGCCGCGTCGGCTGACCTGGTATCGCCGGTGATGAACGTCATTTCCCGCCCTGCGGCCAGCATCAACGAGCTGACCGACAAGATTTACAACCTCGCCCATCTCTATGAAGAAAACGAGCGCCTGCGCCGCGAAAACCAGCAATTGCTGGCCTGGCAGCAAGCCGCTCGCAATCTGTCACATGAGAATGCCCGCCTTCGCGATCTGGCAAGCTACACCTCGCCGCCGGCCCTGCATCTGGTGACCTCACGCGTGATTGCCGATATGGGCGGTGCCTACGCCCACAGTGTGATGATCTCAGCCGGATCGCGCGACGGCGTTGCCAAGGGGCAAGCCGTGATTTCGGACGAAGGCCTGATTGGCCGCGTCGCCGAGGCGGGGTATCAGGCGTCCCGTGTTCTTCTGATCACCGATATCAACTCGCGTGTTCCGGTCGTTGTGGAAAATTCGCGCGACCGTGCATTTCTTTCCGGTGACAACACCAACCGCCCGCTTCTGACCTTCCTGACTGCGGATGCGGCCGTGGCTCCGGGTGACCGCATTTTGACATCGGGCCATGGTGGTGCGTTCCCGCCGGGCATTCCGATCGGGGTTGTATCATCGGTATCGGAAAATGCCGTTCGCGTTGCGCCGATGTTCCGCCGCCATCAGCTGGAATACCTGCGTGTTGCTGACTACGGCCTTCAGGGCATCCTGAGCGAGGACCGCATTCGCCAAAGCCAACCGTCCAACGATGCAAACATCACAGAAGTATCGCCGGACCTTCCTGATGGCGTGGGCATTGTTCCCGCAGGCCCGACCGGCAATACAGGCACATCACCCTCCACCAGCGCGGCAGGGGAAGCCCAGTGAAACCCGGCGTCTGGCATCGACTGGACATTATTGCCCGCGGCCTTTTTCCTGCCTTCAGTGTTTTCGCTCTGTTGCTGATTAACCTTCTGCCGCTCAGCGTGCCGTTGTTATCGACTGCCTCACCGGCGCTGGCATTGATGGCCGTATTCTACTGGTCGGTTAACCGCCCGGATCTGTTGACGGCTGTCACCGCCTTCCTGCTGGGCCTGTTGCAGGATCTGTTGATGGGGTTGCCGCTTGGCGTCAGTTCGCTTGTGCTCGTGCTGGTGCAGACCGGATCGGCAAGTCAGGGGCGCTTTTTCCATAACAAGCCGTTCAGTGTAATGTGGTGGGGCTTTGCATTGGTGGCCATTCCGGCACTTTTGGTTCAGTGGCTGCTAAGTTCGGCCCTGATCGGCGCATTGTTGCCGTTCAAGGCCACCATGATCAGCTATGTGTTGACGGCTGCCTTGTTCCCGATTGTCGCCTGGGTTCTGGCGCGCGCACAAAATACCCTTTTGCGTTATGTCTAGGTTGCCATGCGCGAATGATGGACTGCGCAATATTGATGTTTTGGCAACGGCTACTAGCTATGATGGGGAAAGGCTGTTTTAATCCCCGATCAACCGGGATAAAACGGGCCAGAAATTGAACACTCGGCCTTGCGGCTGCTGACGAAATACAGGTATCCAACGCCCATGTGGCATCGTGACTCAGACCGGTTCAGACTGTTTACCCGACGCGCCCTGATGCTGGGTGCGGGCAAGGGTGTATTGCTGACTGGTCTTGCCGCGCGCATGTACTACCTGCAGGTCCTTGAAAGTGACCGCTATCAGACGCTGGCCGATGAAAACCGCATTTCGCACCGCCTGTTGCCGCCGCCGCGTGGACTGGTGACCGACCGTTTCGGTGCACCGCTTGCCGTAAACCGGCAGAACTATCACATCATGATCGTGCGCGAACAGACCCCCGATGTCCGCCGCACGCTTGAAATCCTGGATCAGATCATCGAGCTTGGCCCCGACACCATCGAGCGCGTTGAACGCGATGCCGCCCGTCGGCGTTCGTTTGTCCCGGTCACAGTGCGCGACAACCTGACATGGGATGAAGTCGCACGCGTTGGCGTCAATGCACCCGATCTTCCCGGCCTGATCATTGATGCCGGGCGATCACGCGACTATCCCGAAGGGCCGCACCTTGCCCACACGCTGGGTTATGTTGCTGCCGTCTCTGAAAAGGAATTGACAGGCGATCCGCTTTTGGAATTGCCCGGCTTTACCATTGGCAAAAGCGGCGTTGAAAAGGTTTATGATCTGGCACTGCGTGGCACGGCCGGCACCAGCCAGGTCGAAGTCAACGCACTGGGTCGCGTCATTCGCGAACTGGAACGCGAAGAAGGGGACAGTGGTAACACGGTTGTCATGACGCTTGATCTTGAATTGCAGCGCTACACCAATCAGCGGCTGTCGGATCAGGAAAGTGCGGCCGCCGTGGTTATGGACATCCATAATGGTGAAGTGCTCGCCCTGTCGTCGCACCCGGCCTATGACCCGAATGCCTTTACCAATGGTATTTCGCACAAGCTTTGGAACAGTCTGGTCAACAACCCGTATGCACCGCTTTCCAACAAGGCGGTAAATGGCACCTATGCGCCCGGTTCGACCTTCAAGATGTGTGTCGCACTTGCCGGACTGGAAGCAGGCATTATTTCGCCCAACCAGAAATTCTTCTGTAACGGGCATCTTGATCTTGGCAATGCACGTTTCCACTGCTGGAAACGTGGCGGTCATGGCTGGATGAACATGCATGACTCCATCAAGCATTCCTGTGACGTCTATTACTACGAAATTTCCCAAAAAATCGGGATCGACCGGATTGCTGCGATGGCGCACAAGCTGGGCCTTGGCGAAGATACCGGCATTGACCTTCCCAACGAACGTAGCGGCCTGATCCCGACCAAGGACTGGAAAGAAATCCAGCTTGGCAAACGCTGGCAGGGCGGTGAAACACTTATCGCCTCTATCGGACAGGGATATGTTCTGGCAACACCGTTGCAACTTTGCACGATGACAGCGCGTCTGGCCTCCGGCAAGGCGGTGCGCCCGCACCTGACGCGTGACAACGTCACCCCCGAAGGCGTTACCAGCCGCCAGGCAGAAGAATTTCCGGAACTTCAAGTCAGTCGCGCCAACCTGGCCCGAATTCGTGATGCAATGAACGGTGTGACGAATGAATTGCGCGGCACAGGCCATGGCGCACGGATCGCCATCAAGGGCATGGAAATGGCTGGCAAAAGTGGTACGAGTCAGGTTCGCCGAATCACCATGCGCGAACGCCAGACAACCGGGGTGCTTGATAACAATGACTTGCCGTGGAAATACCGTGACCACGCCCTGTTTGTTGCCTTTGCGCCGGTCGATAACCCACGTTACGCCTGCTCTGTGGTGGTTGAACATGGTGGTGGTGGTTCGAGTGTTGCGGGCCCGATTGTCCGTGACCTGCTGCTAAAAGCGCAGGAACTGCAATCTGCGCGTCAGGGCATCTCGGCCGCCGACCAGCCCAATAGTGCAAATCTCCGGCGCAATCCGGCCCATACCGATCAGGACGAGGGTTAAGCCATGGCAGGAAGCAGATTTCGCATTGGAGAAGACCCGGATTATGTGCCGATTGGCCGCCGGCTGTTGTTGCTGAACTGGACGCTTGTTCTTTTGATCGCAGCCCTATCTGGCATCGGCTTTGCCATGCTCTATTCAGCGGCCAACGGGTCACTGCAACCCTGGGCCGAACGCCAGATGATGCGTTTTGCCGTGGGTGCGGCACTGATGATCATCATCGCGGTAACCGATATACGCGTCTGGCTGAAGCTTGCCTATTTCTCGTATTTTGTCGCGCTTATTTTACTGGTAGCAGTCGAAATCAAGGGCGATATCGGCATGGGTGCACAGCGCTGGATCAATCTGGGTTTCTTCCAGTTGCAGCCGTCCGAACTGATGAAAATTTCTTTGGTTCTTGCACTTGCACGGTATTTCCATGGTTTGACGACCGAAGATGTCGGTCGTATCCCGCTTTTGATTCCGCCGATTTTGATGGTTCTTGCGCCCTCTGCCCTCGTATTACGCCAACCTGACCTTGGCACCACGTTGCTTCTGATTGCCGGGGGTGGTGTGATCTTCTGGCTGGCAGGGGTGCGCATCTGGAAGTTCGCGCTTGTTCTCGGCACGGCACTGGCGGCTATTCCGATTGGCTGGCAGTTCTTGCGCGAATATCAAAAAAACCGCGTTCTGACATTCCTGAACCCGGAAAATGATCCGCTTGGTGCGGGCTATCACATTACGCAATCAAAGATCGCGCTTGGTTCTGGCGGGCTGTTTGGCAAAGGCTTCATGTTGGGTTCACAAAGCCATCTGAACTTCCTGCCAGAAAAACAGACCGACTTTATCTTCACCATGCTGGGCGAAGAATTCGGCTTGGTCGGCGGCATGGCGTTGCTGGGCCTTTATGCGCTGGTGATCACCTATGGCTATGTCATCGCGCTGCGCTGTCAGAACCAGTTTGGGCGCCTTGTCGCCATCGGTGTGACCTCGACCTTCTTCCTTTATGTCTTTATCAACATCGCAATGGTGATGGGCCTGATCCCGGTGGTTGGCGTACCGTTGCCGCTTGTGTCTTATGGCGGCACGGTGATGATGACCATTCTGGTCAGCTTCGGCCTTTTGATGAGCGTATCAATCCACCGCGACATCCGGATTTCCCGCCAGGGCAATGACGACGGCCGGAATTAAAGACACGCATTCCTGATGCAGATGCATCCGGCGTCGCGCCGGAACTATCAGATCAATCAAATGTCAGACGGCAGCTGATCTTTGAATTCCGAAAGCGTGCTAAAGTCAGCCAGCTTGCATCGGTTACGCCCGGCGGCCTTGGCCTCATAAAGGGCCTTATCTGCCAAGGAATATAGTATCCCCGAAATGTCGGCACGCTGTGCATTCCTCATAACTTCAAATTGCTTGACAACATCGTCATCAAAGTCATCCATACCCTTTGCGGATGGCAGGCCCGAGACACCAAAGCTTGATGTGAATGAAAGCTTGCTCCCGCCATAGTCGACACTGTTCTGCTCAAGCCCTTTCCGCAAGCGTTCGGCCAGAATCATTGCGCCTTGCAGTTCCTCGCCCGGCAACAGAACCGCAAACTCTTCACCGCCCATGCGCGCCGGAATATCAATGGAGCGCAGTGTTGTTCTAAGTGTTTCTGCCAAGGCAACCAGAACCGCGTCACCGGCCAGATGCCCACAGGTATCGTTAAGCGCCTTGAAACGGTCGATATCAAGAAGAATGAAGGATACCGGTGTATCCCTGCGGCGCCAGAACGCAACGGCTTCATCCAGCCTGCCTAGAAAGGCACGACGGTTCGGCAACTCGGTCAATGGATCCGTTGATGCAAGTACTTCAAGCTTTTGCATCGCAGAATTGAGTTCTTCTGTACGCTGTGCGACACGCTCTTCCAAAGTGATGTTCGCATTTTGAAGCTCATCGCGGGCCCTGCGCAGTTCCCCGACTTGCCTGCGGATCGTGCCAAAAAGCCCGACCGTCACCGAGCCAAGCAATTGCACCTCGTCGTCATGACGATGTTGCGGCGGCATTTGAAGCGGGCGACTATCATCAGTCGGGTTCGCACTGACGATATAGTTTCCTAGCCGAATAACCGGTCTTGAGAAGACGAAATAACTCATTGCCGCAAAACACAGCGCCATCAAAACTGCAAGAACCATAGTCGTCAGAAAGGACCAGGCAAGGCGTGACATGTAGGCATCTACATAGACCTGTGGATTAAGCTCAATCACCATCTCGCCAATGGTGGCAACAGGTTTGCGTTCGGGGTCGCGCACCGGAACTGTGATGGTTTGCAGCCCGCCAAACATTTTCTCGGCCCAGCGCGAGACAGGTATTTCACCCGCCGGTCGTTTTAATTCAAAAAAGATACCGTCATCGGCGTTGGTAAGAATAACGCGTGCGATGGATCTATTGTTGAGCATCCCGCGCACCATGATATTGGCCAGTTCGCGGTCGCGCTTGATCATCACTTCAGTCGCGACAGGCGCACTGGAGGAAAAGATACGCTGGTTGCTTTGCTGATAGACACCTTCTAGCCAGAGATAATCCTGGTATCCGCGAATGGCGACGATGACGAGGCAAAGAACAACTGCCAGGAAAAGAGAGTACTTTAACTGGCGGGCCGCAATTGTGCTGCCCAATCGCATCCCGGCAAGAGCATCAAAATGCTTTTCGTCTGATTCTCGTGCCAAGCGTATCGACCTTGTCTTTCTATTGGGGTACCGGATGATGACTTTTGCTATTCAAGCTGGCCATCTCCGGGGTGTAAAACAAATTTATACTCTGTGCCGAATGGGGAATTGGCAATACTAAACCCCTTAAAATCCAAGCTGTTCCAATCCCTGCTGCCCAGAACATCAACAAAGTGAGATATGTTTTCACGTGTAATCGCCTCCATCCTGAAAGAAATTTCGGGATGATGAGAGAGAAATTCAACGCCATGGATGTAATCATGAAGCAACACCATGACCCATGCGCCAGCAAAGAAGTGCCCCCCGTGGGTCATGGTCATCTTGCCGTCTGCGACGTTGCGCAACCCCGCAGGTGACCAGTTCAGCCCACCGACAAAGACATCTTTCCCGGGTTTCCGCCCCGCCTTCTCCAGAGCCGCAATCGCACCCAGCGCAATATCATCATTGGCAGCCCAGACCGCATCCACGCACCCGCCCCGTCTAAGCCAGTTTTCTGTCTGACGGTATGCTTCGTCATATGACCAGTTTGCGACCAGACGACGCTGTTCGCGAAGAAGCGGAAAACGGCTAAGCGCATGATCAAGTCCCTGCAGTCGCTCAAGCGAGGCTGGTGTTTTGCTGTCTCCTGCGATGGACAACAGACATAGCGGCGCTGGTTGCCGATTTTCGGCTTGAAGACGTGCATTATCGATGAGGGACTTGGCGATGTCGTATCCAGCACGCTCGTTGTCCGGCGTCAGGGAGAATATCCAGTGATCAAAGTCCCTGCCCGGATAGCCATATGCGTTCTTCTGCTCTTTTGTCAGGTCATTGAGCAACATGATGACCGGGATGCCCCGTTCTTCCGCTTCCAGAACGATGCGCGTTCCCTGCTGATGTTCGTTAACGGCAATGATGTAATCAGGCGCGGGTTCAAGGGCGAAAACCTTCTGCGCACTTTCGATCATCATCTTGCTGTCGCGGTTGCTGTCAAAAACGATCAGTTCATAGCCAAACTGATCTGAAGCCGCCTGCATGGTGTCGCGCACATCTTTCCAGAAACCGCGATCACCATACCCCGGATTGATAAAGGCGATGCGTGTTGGAACGTTAGTGGCGTCATGCTCCGTCGCTTGTGGGGTTGCCAATGGCAGGCACCAAAGCACAAGCACGAAAAGCAAAACCACCGCGCACAACTTCAAACCAATTTTCTGTTCTCGCTCTTTTTGCTGCGGGCTACAGCGTCGGACTAAACGACCCACTTAGGCATACCTCGATTTACAATACATCGCTTCAAACTCGGCAACGCGTGCACGCTCACGCCATGCCACATTCGCAAACAGCTGCGGAAGCAACAGGCGACCTCCACCCCAACCGGTTAGTTATAATATACCATGGTATACAAACTTGATGTCAGGATGGGAACCGGTTCTTTGCAAAATCGAGGTAAAATAAACGCAACATCAGCCGCCGGTTGATTGCGTACGCTTCAACGCTTCGACCAATTCTTTGTTCGACATGTTTGCCCGGTTCTGTATGCCTCTCTGCGCGGCCAAATGATAAAGATCATCTCGCCGCCACTTGTCGTAACTTGGCGCACCGTGAAGACGCTGTGCAGTAGTTTCCTGATCTGTTTGCCCAGAAATTCTATTAAAGCTCGCCACTGTTGCCTCCATGTTGGGACGGTCACAAGCAGTCTTGGCACTGTGTAAAGTGCTGGTGGATGAAAATCCGTTCTAGATTTCATGTAGGGGGAATTGACTGATTTTCTATTCCCCACAACGCATTTTTCATCGCCAAGCGGCGTAACAAACTGAGTAATCTTGTAAAAATAATGAAATAGGCAGATCAAATTGATCTGCCTTTGGGGTTACTCACACTACTGAAGTAACAGATGACAGCTATGGCGTGACAAGGAACGCACGCATGGCGCCAACTGTCCGCTGTGTTATATCGTCGAGTTCCTTGATCTTGTCATCAAACGACGGATCGAAATCACCTTCGAAACGCTCAAATGCCAATGCAGCTTCTGCAAGTTCGGGNGCNGCCATNTTTCTNGCCATCCCCTTGATNGCGTGTCCANACCGCTTGATACNATCAGGGTCCTTTGTAGCTGCNGCTTCGATCAGNCGGGCGCGNTCTTCGTCGTANGAGGCCGGGAGCAGATTCACCANCAGCAACANNTGATCCTTGCCAAGGACCTGGCACAACTCGTCAAAACGGGCGTTATCAATCAATTCCATCGACNAACCTTTCTGTGCAGCCCATGGCAGTATCACGTCTGACGCAACACCATCCAATCTGCAACAATGTCGGGGGCATCCCGGCTTTTACTGCATATGGTTAATCGTAGCACAGGCGTCCAGCACATCCTTTGCCCATTTAAGGGTTTTGGCATCCATTGATTGCATATGACGGTATTTTTCAAATTGCTCGGCAATCAATGACAGACGCTGCAAAAACAGTGGCGGCTGTTCAAGCCCCAGCAACTGATTGGCAAGTGGGTCAAAGGCCGCATTCTGAAATTCAAGGGACAGGCTGATTCTGGGTTCGTTGGCATACGGGCTTGCCCTTCCACCCCAATGATAAAGATCCTGTCGCCAGCCCATTACCGCACCAGGCTTGGCTGGAAGGGCACGAATGTCTTGAAGGCGAACCTCACCCGGTTCTGAAACCGGTGCCGGATAACCTTTCTCGAAATTGCTGGGCAAAACATGCATACAGCCATTTTCAGGCGTGGCATTGCTCAGCGGGATCCAAAGAGAAAGGCTGATCAACATCTCATCGCCAATCGTACTTTCACCCTGATAATCGCGATGCGGTGGCCAGCCGCTTCCATCAGTATCGGGATCGATATGCCACGCCCAGAAGTGCGGCAAAAGCGCAATCCGATAGCCCAGAAAATGGGTCAAAAGCGGGCGCAACCGACGAAACACATTCCACGCTTCATCGTAAAGATATATCAGCGCGGGTGGCAGGCCATTGGCAACAAGCACTTCAATCCCGCGACGAAGTTTTTCAAGCTCGCCCGCCGGCAAAACATCATGGACTAGGAAATATCCCTCATCCCAAAACCGTTCAGAAAGCGCGCCCCCGTCAAAACCACCTTTATCGGCACCAATTTCCGCGACATCGGTGCCCGGACTTACACCGTTGGAAATTGATAGTTGCGGGTTAAGCTTCTGCCATACCTGAATGTTGGTGGCATTTTGGGCTGTGATCATGGGAAAATGTCCGGTATTGAGGATGGCCGGACGATACGCAGCACTTTCCGCAATGGCAAGCGCGGAAACTTGATCCAAACCACAGACAGTTCACTTTCGATCAGGCTTGGCCCCATCATGACAAACAGCCATATCACGCCAAAAGAAGATCCGCCGATCAATCACGGTGGCGCAGTTGATCGGGCGGCAAGCCGATATGGCATTCCAACAAGCGACTGGTTGGATTTATCGACCGGTATCAATCCAATAGCCTACCCGGTTCCCGATATTGAAAATGCGCATTGGCAACGCCTGCCACTCACCTCGGAGCTTGATGGCCTGAAAGCGGCAGCCAAGCAGTATTACAACCTGCCGACGACGGATCATCTTGTTTGCGCGCCCGGGACACAGGCCCTGATCCAGATGATCCCGTTCTGGCTAAAAGACCGGTTGGCAGATCCGGCAACCAAGACGATCCATGTCATAGGCCCGACATACGGCGAACATGAACGGTGCTGGCGACGTGCCGAGTACCACTGCCAAAGCCACCAAACCGAT
>JGI12367J12837_1000660_pt1 | contig 11415 bp, 10 predicted proteins | sample TtaePargueraPR_11_FD_12837 | JGI IMG/M metagenome (IMG submission 12837)
CAATCACAAGGTTGTCCCGGCCCTTGATACCCCGGCAACGCCAGAGGCGGTTCTGCATGCGGTGGCCGATTGTGCCAAGCGTATGATCGAACAGGTTCACACCACGCAATCCATGGCAGGGGAATAGACAATGACCCTGTCGCGGCGCGATCATATCAGGCTTTTGTCGGCACCCGGTCCGGTGATGCTGGTCAGTGTCGCGGCCATTCGCGGATCGACCCCGCGTGAGGTCGGGGCCTTCATGCTGATCACGCCCGATGCGATTTCGGGCACGATTGGGGGTGGCAATCTTGAACATCAGGTGACACGCCGGGTGCGTGACGGATTTGCCCAAGGTGTCGATACAGTAACCCTTGCCGAGATCGTGCGGTTTCCGTTGGGACCGGGGCTTGGCCAGTGTTGCGGTGGATCGGTCGAGGTCGGTTTTCATCTGTTGGGCGGTGTCGCGAAAGAGATGCTGCGCAGTGTTTTGACAGAGATCGAGACGGCACCGGCCCGTGCCGATGGCCATTGGGTAACCGTGCCGACCGATTGTAGTGACATTGCGCGGGTCAGTGGCACGCATGCCAAGATGCTATCGGACAGTTTCGGGGCTGCGCGCGGCGGGATCGTGACGCTTAATGGGGCGGAAACGCTGTGTTTGCGACTTGATGATGCGCGCACGCCGATCTGGGTTTTTGGCGCTGGTCACGTTGGCAAGGCGGTTGTGCAGGCCTTGGCACCTTTGCCGTTTGATATTCAACTGATCGATTCGCGTGATGACTTCCTGGCGGGGGTTGAAGGCGAAAATATTCAGGTTTGTCAAAGCGATAAACCCGAAACCGAGGTCGCAGATATTCCCGCCGGCGCGCATGTTTTGATCGTAACGCATAACCATGCGCTTGATTTCGATATCTGTCGGGCGGCTTTGGGGCGCGGCGATCTTGGTTTTGTTGGCATGATTGGCAGCCAAACCAAGCGTGCACGCTTCATCCGACGTCTTTCAGATCGGGGGTTGAACGCGGTTGAAATCGGTCGTCTGACCTGTCCGATTGGAATTCAAGGCATTAGCGGCAAACAGCCCGCCGTGATCGCGGCATCGGTTGCCGCACAGATGTTGTCGGTGCGCGACGCACAAATGGCGAATGCGCAAACGCCAAAATCCGCGTCAGACGGTTTGGGCAACGCTTAAGGCCTTCTTTGAGGGCAATATAAATGATAAAGGGCCGCGCGATGATGGCCTGATCAGGTGGTTCGGGAAACCGGACCAGAGGTTTCGTAGAGGAGAGTTTGGCTGTGTGTGACGCCAAGGGCCATATGCGCCATGCCGTGGATTTGTCGCGGCAAAAAATGGAAGAGGGATGCGGTGGTCCGTTCGGGGCAATCATCGTTCGCAAGGGCGAAGTGATTGCAGAAGGATGGAACAACGTCACGTCCAAAAACGACCCGACCGCCCATGCCGAGGTCAGCGCCATTCGCGCAGCTTGTGAAAAACTGGGCACGTTTGATCTGTCGGGATGTGAAATCTATACCAGTTGCGAACCTTGCCCGATGTGCCTTGCGGCGATCTATTGGGCCCGTCTGGACAAGATCTATTATGCCAATGGCCGCGAAGATGCTGCTGCCATCGGTTTTGATGATCAGTTCCTGTATGATGAGGTGGCAAAACCGATCAATGATCGTTCCTTGCCAATTGTGCATGTCGATTTGCCCGAGGCGCGCGAAGTGTTTGCCGCCTGGGATGCCAAAGCCGACAAGATCGAATATTGAGACCGTTTGACTGCAATGCGTTATGCGGTAAAACCGCGTGTCGGGTGCAAGACATATCGCTAAATGGGGGTGGCAACAGTGACGTCAATGACCGGTGAAACCGGGACAGAAGCCATGAAGGGGGCAGGTCCTGCGCAGCTTGAAGTGCGCGGTGTGACCAAGGCCTTTCCGGGGTGTCTCGCCAATGACGATATCAGTTTCCGCATCGAGCCGGGTGAAATCCACGCGCTGTTGGGGGAAAACGGGGCGGGCAAAAGTACGCTTGTGAAGATCATCTATGGCGTGCTGCAGGCCGATGAGGGCGAACTGATCTGGGAAGGCAAGCCGGTTACGATCGCAAGCCCGCATGATGCGCGCGAAATGGGGATCGGTCTGGTGTTCCAGCATTTCTCGCTGTTTGAAACCATGACGGTGCTTGAGAACATTGCGCTTGCGATGAATGACGTGCGCGATATGGATGCACTGCGCAAGCAGGTGCTTGAGGTTGAAAAGACATATGGCCTGCCGCTGGATCCCGATCGCCATGTTTACACCCTGTCGGTTGGGGAACGTCAGCGCATCGAGATTGTGCGGTGTCTGTTGCAGAATCCCAAACTTCTGATCCTCGACGAGCCGACATCGGTCTTAACACCGCAGGAAGTTGAAAAGCTGTTCGAAACGCTGCGTCGTCTGGCCGATGAAGGCTGCGCGATCCTTTATATCAGCCACAAGCTGCATGAAGTGAAGGCACTGTGCCAGAAGGCAACCGTGCTGCGCGGTGGCAAGGTTGTTGGCGGTTGTGACCCGCGCGAAGAAACCGCAAAATCGATGGCCGAAATGATGATCGGCCAGAAACTGACCGCACCGGATCGTGGTAAATCCCGCGAATTTGGCGAAGTGCGGCTTGCGGTTTCCAATCTGTCGCTTGAAAGCGATGAACAGTTCGGCACCGACCTTAAGGGCATTAATCTTGAGGTGCGGGGTGGTGAAATCATGGGTGTTGCCGGGGTTGCCGGCAACGGCCAGAACGAACTGTTCCGTGCCCTTGCCGGGGAAACCGAACAGCAAGCGGCACCCGATAGCATCAAGATNGATGGCAAGTCGGTTGCGCATTTCGGNCCGCGCCGCCGTCGTCGACTGGGCGCGACGTTNGTNCCCGAAGAACGCAACGGNCATGGNGCCGTGCCNGANATGAGCCTGTCGGAAAACGGGTTTTTGACCGCATTCCGGCGCATGGCGCTNTCGGCACGTGGNNTGATCCGCGAAGTTCCGACCAAGTCATTTGCCGATAACATCATCAAGACTTTTGATGTGCGTACCACCGGTTCNGGGGCNGAGGCCGGATCGCTTTCGGGNGGCAACCTTCAGAAATTTATCGTCGGGCGCGAGATTTTGCAGGACCCGGGTGTTCTGGTGATTTCCCAGCCGACCTGGGGTGTCGATGCCGGGGCGGCCAGTGCCATTCATCAGGCATTGCTCGATTTGGCAGCCAAGGGCACGGCGGTTTTGGTAATTTCACAGGATCTGGACGAGATTTATGCCATTTGTGACTCGGTGGTAGTGATGGCGGAGGGCAAAATGTCCAAACCGCGTCCGATGGCCGATGTCAGCATCGAGGAAATTGGTCTGTTGATGGGGGGCCTTCATGACCTTGAAGGCAACGCGACCCCTGCGAACGACATGGAAGTTGAAGGAGGTCGCGTTGGTCAGGCTTGAACCCCGTCGCCAGCATTCACAGGCGATGGTTTATTTGTCGCCGGTTCTGGCAATCCTTATGACGCTTGTCGTCGGCGGGATCATCTTTGCCTTTATGGGCAAGAACCCGTTTGACGCGCTTTATACGTTCTTCATTCTGCCGATCAATAACAGCTATGGCATCTCCGAGCTGTTCGTGAAGGCAACCCCGCTTGTCATCATTGCGGTCGGTCTTGCCATGGGATTCCGGGCCAATGTCTGGAACATCGGGGCCGAAGGCCAATTGACCATGGGGGCGATTTTCGGCGGGGGTCTGGCACTTTATTTCCATGATAGCGAAAGCGTGCTTTTGCTGCCAGCCATGTTTGTGCTGGGCGCGCTGGGCGGTGCGTTTTGGGGGGCGATCCCGGCATTGCTGCGCACCCGTTTTAACGCCAACGAAATTCTGACCAGCCTGATGCTGACCTATGTCGCGACGCTGTTCTTAAGCTTCCTTGTCCATGGTCCGTGGCGTAACCCGGAAGGGTTCAACTTCCCGGAATCACGTCCGTTCCCGGATGCCGGTTTGCTTCCGATCATCTTTGAAGGATCGCGTGTTCATCTTGGTACGGCCGTTGCCGTGTTCGTCGTGATTGCCGGTTGGTTGTTGCTGTCAAAATCCGTGATCGGTTTCCAGTTGCGTGTTGTCGGCAAGGCGCCGCAGGCCGCCCGCCATGTCGGGTTCCGCCAGAAGCGTATGGTCTGGTTTACCCTTCTTCTGGGTGGTGCGCTGGCCGGTTTGGCCGGTTTGTTTGAGGTGTCAGGCCCCATCGGGCAGCTTCAGCCATCGATCTCGCCGGGTTATGGCTTTACCGCGATTATCGTGGCGTTCCTTGGCCGGTTGCATCCGGTGGGCATTTTGTTTGGCGGTTTGATCATGGCGCTGACCTATTTGGGGGGCGAACTGGCACAGATTACACTCGGCCTGCCCAATGCTGTGACTGGTCTTTTTCAGGGGATCTTGCTGTTCTTCCTGCTGGCCAGTGATGTTTTGACCAAATACCGCATTCGTTTCGGCTCCATCGCGGCAAAAGGGAGAACCGCATAATGGAATGGATTGTTCCCTTTATCCTGACCGTGATCACCGCCTCGACCCCGCTTTTGCTGGCGGCATCGGGTGAGCTGATTACCGAGAAATCCGGTGTGCTTAACCTTGGTGTTGAAGGCATGATGCTGGTCGGCGCGATTGCCGGTTTTGCAGTGACGGCATCAAGCGGATCAGCATCTCTTGGCATTCTGGCTGCTGTTGTGGCGGGCACATTGATGTCGCTGATCTTTGCATTTTTGACCCTGACCCTGATGGCCAATCAGGTGGCGACGGGTCTTGCGCTGACGATCTTCGGGGTTGGCTTCTCGGCCCTTGTCGGATCGGGGTTTGTTGGCTTTGCGATTGATCCGCTGCCAGCCCTTTCGATCCCGGGCATCAGTGCCATTCCGATCATCGGCCCGATCCTGTTTGGGCAGGATTTTCTGGTTTATCTGTCAATCGCGGTTGTGATTGGCATCGCGTGGTTCCTGTCCAAATCGCGTGCGGGCCTCATTCTTAAGGCGGTTGGGGATTCCCATCATTCGGCGCATGCGATTGGCTATTCGGTGATCAAGATCCGCTATCTGGCCACCATGTTTGGCGGGGCGATGGCGGGCCTTGGTGGCGCGTATCTGTCGCTTTCATACACGCCGATGTGGGCAGAAAATATGACGGCTGGGCGTGGCTGGATCGCGCTGGCGCTGGTGGTGTTTGCCACGTGGCGTCCGGGGCGTCTGGTTGCCGGGGCCTATATGTTTGGCCTGATTTCTGTGATGCAGTTGCATGCGCAGGGGGCTGGCATTCATGTGCCCAGCCAGTTCATGTCGATGTTGCCGTATCTGGCGACTGTGATCGTGCTGGTGATTATTTCAAGCGATCGCGCGAAAATCAGACTGAATGCGCCGGCCTGTATTGGTCAGGCGTTCAGGGCCGCTCAATAGAGTTTCTGCGGCCTTAACTGCGGAACCGAAACACGTCAAATGATGTTTCGGCCCGACGACGGGAGGAAGACTGTGCTTGCCAAACCTCACACAAGCCGGGCACGGGTTGGCCGGTTTGTCTGAGATTTGGTTTGTGCAGGAACGTGTCATTGATTGCGATCAGGAAGTCAGTATAAGTCCTGATTGAGTGTCTAACAGGGAGACTGAAACTATGAATGCAAGCCTCGTGAAGCGCACACTTGCCGCCGTTGCGGCTGTTGGTGCCCTCGCAACCGGCATGGGTGCAGCCCAGGCCGAAGACGTTAAGGCCGGTTTTATCTATGTCGGCCCGATTGGTGACCATGGCTGGTCTTACCGTCATGACATTGGCCGTCAGGCCATCGAAGCAGAACTCGGCGATGCCGCATCGACCAGCTATGTCGAAAGCGTGCCGGAAGGTGCCGATGCTGAACGCGTGATCCGTCAGATGGCCCAGACCGGCCACAACCTGATCTTCACCACCTCGTTCGGTTTTATGAACCCGACCGAAAAAGTTGCCAAGCAGTTCCCGAACGTGAAGTTCGAACATGCAACCGGTTACAAGCGTGCTGACAACCTGTCGACCTATGCCGCACGTTTCTATGAAGGCCGTTATGTTGCTGGTGTGATCGCCGGTAAAATGACCAAGTCGAACATCGTTGGTTATGTCGGCTCCTTCCCGATCCCGGAAGTTGTCCGTGGTATCAACTCCTTCATGATGGGTGCTTGGTCGGTTAACCCGGACGTGCAGGTCAAAATCGTTTGGGCCAACACCTGGTATGATCCGGGCAAGGAAGGCGATGCTGCCAAGGCCCTGATTGACCAGGGTGCAGACATCATGGTTCAGCACACCGACAGCCCGGCACCGCTTCAGGTTGCTGAAAACCGTGGCGTTCTTGGTTTCGGTCAGGCGTCTGACATGATCAAGTTCGCACCGAAGGCACAGCTGACCGCGATCGTTGATAACTGGGACAGCTACTATGTTGCCCGCGCCAAGGCCGTTGCCGATGGCACATGGGAGTCCATGGACACTTGGGGTGGTATCGATTCCGGTATGGTCGACATGGCACCTTACACCAACATGCCTGACGACGTGAAAGCGCTGGCAGAAGAAACCGAAGCAAAAATCGCATCGGGTGAATTCCACCCGTTCACCGGCCCGATCTATGACCAGGCTGGCGAACTGCGCGTTGCAGAAGGCGAAGTTGCGGATGATGGCATGCTGCTTGGCATGGACTGGTACATCCAGGGCATCGACGCAGAACTGCCGAAATAAGTCGGATTTCCGATCCGTGCGAATCGGTTAAATGACGAAGCCCCGTGCATTAGCTTGCGCGGGGCTTTTCTTATGACGGTTTGTCAGGTCGGCTTCTTTGGATTGGGCCGGGTTGGTTCGTCTGACTTTTCATAGGCGATCATTTCGGTTTTTGGGTGCCGCAGGGCATAGAGTGCTGCGCGCCAGCCATACAGCTTGACCTTGTGTTCGCGGGTTTTACCGGCCCACTTGTCGCGGAACCGTTCCATATCTTCGCGGCGATTGAAATAGATCACCATATCGACAATCGGGGCATTCTGACCGCCACGCGGGAGTTCGATATTCCGAATGCCCATCGTCCAGTTCTTGCTCATGACATTGATGTCGAGCCAGTCCAGCACAGCTTGGGCGGAATGTTTCTCGTGAATAACGACACGATATGGAAAATTCCGAAGATCTTTCGACATCGGTGTGTCCCTGACGGTTCCCGTTTGCAGCGATGATACATGAAATCGTTACAAAGTTGCTTAATTCATGAACTGACTGACAGCAGGTTGTCGATCGGCGTGATGAAGATGCCGTTCCACAAAGCCGGGCCCAGTTCAACGGGCGGGCCAGTTTCCTGCCAGATCATCAATGCGATTTTATCCCGTTTCGAGCATGTCACCCGGATTGCCAATACTGGAAATCCTTGGTTGGCGCAGAAAGAAAAATGGTGAGCGCAGGTTGAATATCTACTAATCGGATAATACTTTATCCAATAATAATTCCAGATTACTGTGTTAGTTATTGAGAATGAAACGTGTGGAAAAATAATATTTAGCTTCGCACGATCATTTTCACATGATAATTGAGTAATTCATCGTGCCCGCAGCCCGAAATTGCGAGCATGTTTGGAAATAAAAATAAAGTATCGGGGTCTTACAGGTGAGTGAAAAGCCTTCAGGCATTCAGCCTTCTGGGCGGGAACGTCATTTCAAACCGGAAGAATTGATCGTCAGCAAGACGGATCTCAAAGGGCATATTACCTACGCCAATGAGGTGTTTTTGCGCCTTTCTGATTATTCGGAAGGTGAGGTTTTGGGGAAGCCGCATGCGCTGATCCGACATCCGGATATGCCGCGCTGCGTTTTCAAGCTTTTGTGGGACCGGATATCATCCGGTCACGAGATTTTTGCCTATGTCGTGAATATGGCCAGCAATGGGGATCATTATTGGGTCTATGCCCATGTGACGCCGACCTTTGATGCCAGTCACAAGGTGATTGGATACCATTCCAACCGCCGGGTGCCCGATCCAAAGGTTCTGAGCGAAACGATCATTCCTCTCTATGCGGAACTCCGCAAGATCGAGGAAAGTCTGCCCAATCGCAAGGACGGCATGAATGCCGCATCCGAGGCCTTGTCACAGAAGCTTTCTGATATGGGCATGTCGTACGACGAGTTTATCCAAAGTCTCTAGGGGGATCCAAAGGCGGTTCCCGAAAATGCAAGGTTTGAGGTTCTAATGTCTCTGTTCGGTGGTTCAAAATCGGGTATCAAAAAGGCACTGGATGTGGTTCAGGCCGCAGCGGACGGTGATTACGAAGCCCGCATTACCAATGTCGACAGTCATCCCGACATGCGCGAACTGTTTATTGCGATCAACCGGCTGATTGACCGCAATGATGCGTTCCTGCGCGAAAGTGCGGCATCCATGGGGGCGGTTTCCGAAAACCGTTATTACCGGCGCATTGTCGAAACCGGGTTGGTCGGGGATTACCTTTCTTCGGCCCAGCGGATTAATGCTGCAAGTGCCTCCATCGAAAAGAAACTTTCCGGGTTTGCCGACATTCTTGATGAATTCAAAAGCGGTTCGTTTGCCGCGGTTGATGACATTGCCAATGCCGCATCTGCCCTTTCTGAGGCATCCGGGGACGCCAATTCTATCGCGCACGAAACCAGTTCACGTTCAACCAACGTTGCCGCCGCGGCCCGCCAGACGGCGGCCAATGTCAGCGAACTTTCGGCCGCATCCGAGGAGCTGAACGAGGCGATCCGCAATGTGTCCGAACAGGCACGTGAATCGGTTGAAATTGCCAACCGGGCCAACGGCCTTGCCCAGGAAACCGATGGTCGTATCGGACAGCTGGAAGCGGCTGCTGGCGAGATTGTCGAAGTGGTCAGCTTTATTCGCGACATCGCGGCTCAGACCAACTTGCTTGCGCTGAATGCGACGATCGAGGCTGCACGCGCCGGTGAAGCCGGCAAGGGCTTTGCCGTTGTTGCCAACGAGGTCAAGGGACTTGCCAATCAGACCAGCAAGGCGACCGAAAGCATCGAAGAAAAAGTTCAGGACATCCAGACCGCGATTGAACAGTCGGTTGGTTCTATCCGCGAAATCGCAGGCGTAATTGATGACCTTGCGGCGCGTTCGGACACGATTTCGGGCAATGTTGAAACCCAGGCCAGCCTGTCATCGAACATCACCCAGAATGTCGAACAGGCATCGGGCGGCGCACAGGAAGTGACCGACAACATCACCGTGGTTTCCGACATGGCCGGACGCACCGGGGAAGCTGCCGATACCACGCGTGACATGGCCGGACGACTGGCCGATCAGTCCGAAAACCTGCGCAATCAGTTGGGCGGGTTCCTCGATACCATCGAAAAATTGCTGTATACCGCCAAGAAATAGCCGCTTTCTGCGTGCAACACGTAGCATCGGGCGTCATTATGATGTTCGATCGTTTTTAGTCAGGAGAAGCGGTGCCATGCGGGTTTTCTTCAATTCGCGTCACGATGCCCATGATGGGGCCGGCGAAATGCATCATGGGCGCATGGTGCCATGTTTCGAAAATGCCCGGCGTATCCCGATCATCCGCGATGCAGTGGCGCACGCGATCAAGGCGCAGCTGTTCGACCCCAAGGATTTCGGCATGGACCCGATCCGTGCGATCCACGATCCCGATTATATCGATTTCCTTGAAACCGCATGGGATAGCTGGACCAAGGCTGGCAACAAGGGTGATGCGTTTCCCTACGTCTGGCCCAGTGCCGGTTTTTCCGGCGGCAAGCCCGAACATATCAGTGCGCGTCTTGGTCAATATGCCATTTCATCGGACACACCGATTACGCAAGGGACCTGGAAGGCAGCCTATTGGGGGGCGCAGACTGTGGTTTCCGCCGCCGAGGCCGCCTGGAGCGATAATGAGTCTTCATTCGCGCTGACGCGTCCACCGGGGCATCATGCCCATGCCAACCGATATGGTGGATATTGCTTTCTGAATAATGCCGCCATCGCCGCTCAGCACATGATTTCCAAAGGTGCGAAAAAGGTCGCCATCCTTGATATTGATTACCATCACGGCAATGGTGCGCAGGATATTTTCTATGAGCGTGGCGATGTCCTGACGATTTCGATCCATGCTGACCCGACCCATCAGTTCCCGTTTTTCATGGGGTATGCCAATGAAACCGGCCGCAATGACGGGCAGGGGGCGAACCTCAATATCCCGTTGCCCGGTGGCAGTGATTTCGGGGCCTGGGGGCAGGGGTTTGCCAAGGCCATGCAGAAACTTCTGACCTGGCAGGCTGACGCGCTGGTGGTGGCCCTTGGTGTGGATGCCCATGAGGCAGAGCCGATCTGCGATTTCAAGCTCCAGACCGATGATTTCAACCGTATCGGTCAGATGATTGGTCGGATGGGCCTTAAAACCATGTTCACCATGGAAGGCGGTTATGCGCATGACGTCATCGGGCACAATGTGGCCGCGGTTCTGAAAGGCTATCTGGAACAGGCGAAAAGCTGATCAACAGGATGCTTTAAAACAAAACGCCCCGTGCAGATTGCCGGGGCGTTTTGTCTTGGAAATTAGCGCTCCCACGGCGGGATGCTGCCAAACTCCGCAACCAGAAAATCAACAAAGGCACGTACACGGGTCGGCAGATAGCGGTTTTCCGGATAGAGCGTATAGACCGCATGCGAGGGCGGTTGATGGTCGGGCAGGACGACCTTGAGCGTGCCATCGCGCAGATGTTCGCCGACTTCCCAGTTTGATTTCAGCGCAATGCCATGGCCTGCAAGGCACCAGCTTGTCAGGACTTCGCTGTTGTCGGAATCCATCGAGCCTGAAACCGCCAGGGTTGTTGGTGCCGCGTCATCTGGCCCGGTCATGGTCCATTGATATTGCTGGGAACCGGGGAAGCGCAGCAGCAGGCAGTTGTGGTTTAAAAGGTCGGCTGGCACTTTGGGCGTGCCGTGTTTTTCCAGATAGTCCGGACTTGCGACCAGCATGCGTTTGTTTGCGGCCAGCTTGCGCACAATCAACGAGCTTTCCTTAAGCTCGGCAATGCGGATGGCAAGATCGACCTTGTCTTGCAAAAGGTCAAACAAACGATCCGACAGATGCAGCCGGACTTGCACATCGGGGTTCTGTTCGACGAATTTCGGAATGATCGGGGCGACATATTTATTGCCAAACGCCACCGGGCAGGTCAGCGTGACCGGACCACGTGTGGTGTTTTTCTGATTGGCAATCGCGTTTTCGGCTTCCTGCATTTCCGATAAGATGCGCAGGCAATGGCGATAATAGACGTCACCTTCGGTGGTCAGGTTCACCCGGCGTGTGGTGCGGTTTAACAGGCGCACACCCAACCGTTCCTCAAGGCGTGCGATCCGGTTTGACACCACAGCTGCGGAATGGCGCAGCTCGCGCCCGGCGGCAGACAGGT
>JGI12367J12837_1000711_pt1 | contig 10779 bp, 11 predicted proteins | sample TtaePargueraPR_11_FD_12837 | JGI IMG/M metagenome (IMG submission 12837)
CCTGCCGCTCCTGCGACCAGCGCAGGATCGCAGACGAAGTCAGTTCGGTGCCATTGTCGCTGACCACCGTGTGCGGCTTGCCGCGCATCCCGATCAGGCTGGTCAGCTCCCGGGCCACACGTGCCCCAGAGAGTGACGTATCGGCTACCAGCGCCAGGCATTCCCGCGAGAAGTCATCGACTACGCACAGGATGCGGAACCGGCGCCCGCAGACCAGGCTGTCGGATACGAAGTCGAGCGACCAACGCTGGTTCGGACCATCCGGCAGCACCATCGGCCTGCGTGTGCCCAGCGCCCGCTTGCGACCGCCACGGCGGCGTACGCGCAGCCCTTCCTCGCGGTAGATGCGCAGCAGCTTCTTGTGGTTGGGCGTCATGCCTTCCCGCGCCAGCAGGTAGCCCAGACGGCGATAGCCGAACCGGCGGCGTTCTCCCGCCAGCTCACGCAACCGTTGCCGCAGCAGTCCGTCATCTGGCCTCGTCGGCTCGTAACGGATCACCCTGCGGCTCACACCGACCAGACTGCACGCCCGACGCTCGCTCAGCCCGTGCTGTTCACGGGCATGGGCGACGGCTTCCCGCTTCGCGTCGGGCGTTACCATTTTTTTGAGGCCAGATCCTTCAGCACAACATTGTCGAGCATCGCCTCGGCCAGCAGCTTCTTCAGCCGGCTGTTCTCCTGCTCGAGCGTGCGCAGCCGACGGGCATCGGACACTTCCAGCCCGCCGAACTTCGACTTCCACTTGTAGAACGTGGCGGAGCTGATCCCATGACGACGACACACCTCTGCCGTCGGCATCCCAGCCTCCTGCTCCTTCAATACCGCGATGATCTGCTCTTCGCTGAACCTGCTTCGTTTCATTCTCATCCGACTCCTTTGCGTCGAACTCTACCAAAAACCGGTCACATTTCAGGGGAGCACGTCACCTTCGAGCTGGTTTTCGATCAACACGACACTATCGTCGGCGGGATTCCGGGCAAGAATGTCAGCGCTGAAGGTGCCGACCCTCATTTCTGTATCAGTTAAATCAAGCGGAATTCCTATTACCTGCGACAATCGATACAGGTTCTGAGCCAGCCAAGGAGTAAACTGATGAGCCTCATGAGCCCACGCCTCACGTAAAGACGCGTCTACCAGTGTACCAAATTCAATTTCTGACTGGCTCACCTGCGTAACTCCGCGATTGAAACAACATCTATCGTATGCCTTTGGCAGCGCATCTTAGCCGGTGATCCGTGCTAAATTGGTTTATTCAAGATTTCACATAGATTTCGCACGATTCAGGCCCAAGATCGTAACGCGAGCGCATCCAACCTGCCCAGTTCGAATGCGTGGGATCGGCGGCCTTGATTGCAGAGACGACGGCCGCAGGGCTTAATGCCTCGAATCCCGCTTTGGGAGCAATACGCCGTGCTGCATCCAAGGCATCAGCCGTGCCGGCAACCGCATATTTGAGCTGATGCGCGATATGGTTCCCAGCGTGCACACAGACAGCCACTTCTGACCATTCTGCATCCGCCTCTACCATCAATGCTCTTGCCAAGACGGCATTCCGCATGAGTTGATAGACCCCGTCGCGAAACGGGCATCCCTCGGCATCTGGAACGTGGCTTAGGTCAAACCACTCAGTATCGCCCAACCAATCCCAGTACCGCCGTCGGTGCCGGGCAACCATCCAGCAATCTGTCTGCGGCGAGCGATGGATTTGGCCAAAATCTTTGCAACGGCTCGGGTCAGGATTTCCGGAGCCATTCTTGTTTGCGGGTTTCGCGCCGCGACATGTACCAAAGCTGGTTTCGGCAAGTTTCACCTCCACCAAAACAAAGCCGATTTGAGTGTTACCGCGCGAGACAATGAAGCAGGCGTCCACTTGAGTGGTTTGCCCTGCTTCCCCTAGCCATTCTCCGGTTTGTTCGGGTGCAAATTCCAGAGCAACCTCGACAGATATTCCGGACTCCACGCGATGCGGACAAAAGCGTCTAAACACCGCCAGTGCGAGCGCGGGATCGTCAACCAATGGCGCGAACAAATTTACGGCAAAGCACTGGCTTGAAGTCAGCGCACGAGCCCAGCGGTGCTCTTTGCCACTAATCATCTCCCACCAATCCGGTTTATAGAGATTCTGTTTCCGATGTTCGTGCAGCAGGACATGATCGCGGCTACCGCCGTTCTCAGTGGCAGCGGGATGCAATCCATTCGCCGATGCCCAGCGCACCTGATGGTGTTGCATCTGCTTTACGAAATTGGTCCTAGTCACAAAGGTGCTCTTACCACGACCTCCCGAAAGTTTGGGCACAAGATGCCCTGAGCTGACCGGCTCGACTAAAATGATGAAATCCAGGGCAGAGCCCTTCAGCAAACCGAAGATCTCCGCGCGTCAGAACCCCCAGGGGTCATCATCGTATTCATCAATCTCAATGTCGAAAAGCTCATCATCGCCGCTTGTCTCGATGCTTCCGTCATCGTGCAAGGTGAACAGTATGGGACCGACTGGTGGCAAAGGCTGATACATCCAGCGGCTGCGCACATAATCCAGGAGCTGTGCCAGCGCATCGACTTGGTCATCATGCCGAGAACTTGGGAATGCCAGAAGTTCGCGGCGAAATTCGTCAAGCCAAGGTGCTTTGCTAGGAAGCAGGAGTTGGCCGGATTCGACGATGCTGCTGATGCCGGCGGCGCGCGAATACTTGTCCTGCTCCGGATGACGCCCGATTGGCTTTGGAACCCCGGAATGGCTCCCGGCTCGCAAGGCCTGAAGCAATTGCTGGCCCGAAGCCTTGTCCTCGATGATAATTGTGCCCGTCTGGTGCAAACGCGCAAGTTCGATCGCCTTGCGCTCGAGCTCCGGAAATTCAAGCTTGCCACGCCACACATCGATGAGGTGAACGCTCTTTCCCCGCGTCACTGCAGTGATGCAGACCGAGAAGTCGTTGTTCGATCCGATCTTTATTGCCGTGTCCCAGGACTGAATGATCTCACCATAGGGCGGTGCAGCGGGATCGGGCTCGAAATAGGTCAGCCAGTCAGTCTTGAAGAGGTTGCCCTCGGCAGGCAGCGGCTGTTGCTGGTACTGGGCTTCGAAAGCGGGAGATCCCATCGAAGCCTTTAGCTCCATCAGAATGTCGAGTGGTTCGCGCTCAGGATGCAGTACGTCGCCCTCGCGCCGGCGATAGACACCGCCGCGCGCCAGCATGATCGATTGTTCTTCGGTCGCGATGGCGGGCAGCGATAGATGGTGCCAGCCACCCTGTTCCAAAAGCATCCCAGACAGATCGTGCTCGTGAAGCCGCTGCATCACGCACACGATCACGCCTTTCTGCTTGTCGTCGAGGCGTGATGCGAGGGTCGATTTAAACCATTCGTTGACGGCGTTACGGGTCGTTTCGGAGTTCGCATCCTCAGGCTTGATCACATCATCGAGGATGATGACGTCGCCGCCGCGCCCGGTTAGCGATCCGCCAACCGAAGTTGCTAGCCTTCCGCCACCGCGCGTCGTTTCGAAGTCATGTGAAGCGGACCGTGCACGCGAGATTATCGTCCCCGGAAAGATCTCACGGTACCAGGTCGCCTCCATGACTGCCCGGCAGTCACGCGCGAACTTACCAGAGAGTTCGTTCGAATAACTTACGCAAACAAAGTTCAAGGTAGGGTCGCGGCCAAGCATCCATGCCACCCAAATCACCGACACCGTCTTCGACTTGCCATTGCGCGGTGGCAAATTGATCAAAGAGCGTTTCAGATCCCCGTCGCCGATGCGCTCAAGATGCTCGGCTATCGCATCGAGATGCCAGTTCCAGGCCAGCATGTCGCCGCCGCTGATCCACGGCCAGGCTTTGCGTAAGAAGGCCGTAAAATCATGACGGCACAGCTGAGATAGGAGAGCCTGCGGGTTCTCCATTGCCAGTTCAGTCATCACCCGCCTCCTGCGCAGAAGGCGAGTTCGTGCCGTTCTCAGACGAGGGTACGCCAGCGGGCGCTGCTTCCGATCGGCGGCCGAGCAGTTCATCGAGTATCTGCTGGTCTTGTGCAGACAGCCGCTTGGTATCGTCGCCGCGGTCTTCTGGCCCGAATACCTGCATCACCAAATCAATAAGGGCCTTAATCGCCCTGACATCGCCCGCTGCTGCGCGCGCTGTCAGCGTCTTGAGCATGAGCTGCTGCTTGGTCCCGCTAATGCGCTTGCCGTTCATCTGAATTTCCATGCGCGAGATCAGCTCTGCATGAAGATCGGCCTTAAGGCCGCGGGACGCCTTGGGCCGGCCGCGCGGATTACCTGACTGACCCTTCTTCCATCGGTTCTGCGCAGGAGGCTTGCCGTAGCCCACTTCATAGTCGTTTTGATCGGTCATAGCTCAGGCCTCCCCGCTCTTACGAGCTGCAGCAACGGCATCGAAGCATCGGCCGTCGCCGGCCAGAATCGGAATGAGGTCGGCCATTGCAGCGAGGCGCTTTATGGCTGTGTCCGCATAGCCGGGATCAAGTTCGATCCCGGCACCGCGCCGACCGGTCTTGTGGGCAGCGATCAGCGTCGTGCCCGAGCCCAGGCACGGATCGACGACCAGATCACCCCGGTTTGAGCAGTCGATCAGGAAGTCGGCAACGAGCGCGGTCGGCTTGACCGTGCTGTGCGCGGCGAGATCAGCATCGCGGCCTTTGCGGAAGGTATTGGCGCCGGCATACTCGACTACGTTGGTCCGGTAGCGGCCTGTCTCACCTAGCCCGAAATTGTTCGTGTGCTTTCCTTTACCCGACTTGAACACGAAAACCAGTTCGTGCTGACTGCGGTAGAAGGCGCCCTGACCACCATTGTCCTTCTTCCAGACAATCAGCTGCTTGTGCTCGGAATAGATGCCGTCAGCGGCGTCGAGCAACTCGCGCGTATGACGCCAATCCATACATTGATAATGAATTGAACCGCTGGTCGAGAACCGGACGCAATTGCGGAAAATTGCGCGCAGGAATGCAGTAAACTCTGGCTGGCTCATTTCGCCTGCACCCATCACAAACTCGCGGTGACGATTTCGGCCGTTGCCAGACACGAAGCCATCAATTTTGACGTTGTAGGGGCAGTCAGCGAACACGAGTGCCGCGCGTTCGTCGCCTAGCAAAATCTCCCAGCTGTCGGCATCCCGTGCATCGCCGCAGTAGACGCGATGGGGGCCGATCAACCAAAGGTCGCCGGACCGCGACACTGGCTCGCCTTCCGGGTCGGGCAGTTCAACATCTTCAGCCTTGGCGTCGGCAGTTTCCGGCATCGAGAAATCAAGATCCGCGATGCTGAAGCCGGTTATTTCAAGCTCGTAGCCGTCCTCGAACAGAAACGTGAGCTCTGCAGCGAGGAGGTCTTCATCCCAGCCTGAAAGGTCTGCAATTCGATTCTCTGCAATCGCAAACGCGCGTCGATCGGCTTCAGTGAGGAACTGAACGCGGATGACCGGCACTTCAGGTATCTTCAATTTCCTGGCGGCAAGCCAGCGGCCGTGACCGGCCGCGATCATATTCAAGTCATCAATGATAACCGGTACAAGCCAGCCGAAACGTTCAATGCTGGCGGCGATTTGCGCGATCTGCTTGTCGGTATGAGTGCGCGCATTGCGCGGATTCGGTTTCAGCGAGCTTGTCGCCAATAGCTCGATTTTGGGATGGGAATGAATTGTCACGGGCTCAGCTCCTTTCGAGGTGGAGCTTCCCGATAGTGCAGTCGGTCAGCCTTATGACTTACGTTCTCGGGCGTCTTTTTCTGAGCGGATTTTTCGAGATGATCTTCAGCATGGTCCCAAGGGAAGGGGGGCGAACCGCGGTACGCTGTGCCAATAGATCCTGGGTTATCTTGAGGGCCTTTTCGTGCCTCGTTCGGTGGATCTCCACAGGCACCTCAATTGAGCCCAGGATTGGATGCTCGACGATAGTTGGGTCGCCCGCCAACAGATCATAGATCTGATCGTAAACGCCATTGATGATGGCGTCGCGGTTGGGGATCCGCCATCTGCGAGCATAGTCTCGATTGCTGTGCGACCGAGTGTAATCCGCACCTGTCTGTAGCCGCTCAATAATGACGTTGATGAACGCGTGGTGACATTCCTGTGTTCGCAAGAGCCTGAGCCTGGCGAGAAGCACTGTTTTTGGCATCACGTCTGCTGACGGTCGCCCCCGCCGCTTGGCACTCGGACCGAGCAGTCTTCGTATGGCAACATGCCCAGCTCTGCCAATTGGCAGTCGCCACCGGTCTAAAACTTCCAGTAGATCCTCGTCAGTTATCCTGTGCCCCTTGGAGACAGCGCGCGCTATCAATGCAGGGGTCAAACGATAGTGCGAGAAATCAGTCGGTGACATCGATCCAATTCTGCCCATGACTGAATTCTACTGCAACGAGCGATTATATTCTGGGTCTAGATATTCCTTGAAGAATATGCGCGTCAGCCGGACTGTACGGCTGACGCGCATGGGATATCGAGGACCATTCGGTCCTCGGGTGGGCTTCATGCGGGTTCGCCGCCATTCCCACCGCCGCACTCGATCCGCCTCACAGTGCGGCGTCTCCTGCGGTCCCCGCGCTTATTGGGTCCGGGTCCCCATCATGCCACCTTTCGCAAATCGGCAATTTTTTGGAATTCATTCAGAAGCTCAGGATGATGCTTGGCCAAGTGACGCACTACGCTGGCGTTCTCGAGCAAGTTTGCGAGATAGGCGGAGGCCAGCACGAGATCGAGATGATCAACCCCGTAGCTGTGCTCGATGGCCTTGAATTCTCGGTCAAGCCGCACGGACTCTTCTGTCATGAGATCCGCCTGTTCCGCGGTAAGACCTGGAATGGCTGCGGCTTTACCTTCTACCAGTTGATCCGCAGGCGTCGCCGCAACGATCGATTTCGCATAACTAATCGAATACTGGTTCATTGCGACCATCATTTCAGCCGCCGCGATCTGGCGCATCGGCTTCAACTTGCGCAGCTGAATAAAGGTATTCATCGGCACGTGCTTGTCACGCAGCAATTCGGCAACTTCGGCGCAAATTCCAACAAGCAGGTTCCGCTTCTTCCGAATGCTGGCGATATTGACGTTGAGTGTTCGGGCCAACCGTTCTTCTGGCACGCCCTGCTTCACGGCTTTCATAATCATCCGATGCTCCTGGATGATCGCGATGCGGCTCACGCGCTTGTTGTAGGTGAAGGCCTCGTCCTCGGTCGCGACAAGGCACACGACCTCAGTTTCACCTTGAGCGATCAGGATGTCCAACCGCAGATGACCATCCAGCAACCGAAATCGTCCAGGAGCTGTGGGGTCGCGGGCAACGACCGGAGGTTCTATGATGCCGACTTCGCGGATTGAGGAGGCAATCTGGCCATATTTAATCGACTTGCGCACTTCAGGACGCGTCTCGCGCAAGGGGACGATATCGGCGATGGCGATGCGAAGAGTTGTATCCTCAAATGCCCTCCCAGGACCTTGTTCGCTTCGCCGGTTCATAAGGCGGGCTCCGGAGGCGGTGCCAATCGCTCGGCAAGATTTTGTGGCAGCGTCGCCAAGTCCTCGTCTTCCAGTAATGCGAGAAAGGTCTGATCGTCCGACAATCGGCGCAGCGCTTCGACAATGAATAGCAGGCGGTCGCGCGTGACCTGAGCTCTCCGGATCAGCGAGCGCTTGCGCGCAGCATCTTCCTGATACGCCTTGACCAGTGCATCGGCGGAAACTGGGGCGCGCTTGCGGCCATCACCAGCGGCAAGACCCTTCCCGCGGCGGCGCCGAGCTTCGACAACCTTGCGCGCAATGAGCAATTTGCGCCCCTTGAGAAGGCCGCGCTCATAAGCACTCGATAAGGCAGCCTGAACATCGTGGTCTTCTGCCTCTGCAATCTCGACGGCCACGCTGAGTGGGATATGCCCGCTCTCGACCGAGCGCAGGAGCCGTTGCTCACCTTTTTCAAGCAAACGGGAAACACCATGCACATATTCGTAAGTCAGGCCCGTCTTGCGGGCGATCTCGGCTTGCGAATAACCGCGCTCTCCCATTCCGCGAATATCCTGCAGCAGATCGAGTGCCTGGTGCTGGCGGCGCGCGCAATTCTCGACCAGGCTCGCAACAAGGCAATCTTCCTGATCCGCGCTGACCACAAGAGCGGGAACTTCAACCTGGCCGAGTGCCATATAGGCTTCGAGCCGACCCTGGCCGCAAACCAGGTCGTAGTAAGGCCCGCCCGCTTCAACACGGCGTGTCACAGTGATCGGCTTCTTCAAACCGACCTTTGCGATGTTGTCGACAATCTCTTTGAAGTTACGCTGATTACGCACGCGGGGATTAAGGATCTTGACCCGGTCTACCGGAATCATTTCGACGCGTTGGGCTGGTAGTGCTGACATTACGCGGCTTTCCGAAAGCGGACGCGTGCGGCCATCTGGAAGAATTGCTCCAGGGAGTCGAAACGGTAGGCATCGAAGGAAAGACCATTGAACTCGGCAAGCCGCAAGACGGCGTCTCGCATGTCGAGCTGAGGCAGGAGATAGTAGTCCAGCGCTTCCTCATTGCTGCTGTTCATACGCACGGCAACGGTGATGTTGGGTTTCAGCTTCGTGTCTAACCGCAGCTTCCAGCGCAGCGAACCTGCTGAGGTCTGGAAGCAGCGGACGATGACCAGCGAGGCGGTGAATTCGCGATTGACGGTCAGCAGATCGGTCAAAGGGTCACGCGAGACCGAGCCCCCAACAAGCTCGATGCCAGCCATAACCGTTTCCATTATGTCCGGATACATCGTCCGCAGCTTGCGGTTCGTTTCCAGATATCGATAGTCATGATCAGGGGTGAAACCGACCAGCGTATAGGCGCGCAGTAAGCTTCCAAAGCGCGTGCGGAATGAGCTGCTCGATGGGCAGTCGTCGGTCTCGTCAATGATCAGTCCAGAAAGGCAACCGTTGCGCGAGAGGATCTGTGATAACGCACTGAGCATGTCTTCGTCACTCAGACGCGCGCTTCGCTGCCGAATAATTGTTTGAGCTGCCTCAAACAGCCCAGCGTCAACAATTCCGGCGAATGCACCGTCGGCCCTAATCCACTCCTCCGGGTCATTGCGCACATGGCTGCCTTTGAGCTTGCAGGAGGTTCGTGCCCAAACGTTGTTGCCGATGTATTTTTCATTGATCAGCAATTGATGGACAGAGCCACGCGTCCATGGCCGGCCGAGATCTGTAGTGACACCCCGCTCATTGAGCTCGTCTGCTATTTCCCGCTCGCTGCGTCCGTGTTCTACGAAAAGTCTATAGACCTCGCGGACGATATTCACCTCTTCCGCGGGGCCAGGTACGAGGATCACGCGATCGGTGGTTATGCTTTTGTGCTGGCCATGATCGAGCAGGCCTTTTTCACGACCTTCCTGGTCGACCAGCATGCGGCGAAGGCCAAAGCCTGCTGGGCCGCCCTGCCGATAGCCTAGCCGGATGAGGTTGGCCTGACCGGCAAACACCTTGACCGAAAGTTCGCGGCTATATTCACCGGCCATCGCCCGCTTGACGGTTTTGATGATCGAAGAGCCAATGCTGCCATCGTTCTCGAACTGCTCGGCGCAATAGTGAACCTGCACGCCGGCGCGCCGGCAGCGCAGTTCATAGGACGCGGCTTCATCGGGATCCTGAAAGCGCCCCCATCGGCTGACATCATAGACAAGCAATGCCTCGAAGTCGGCGGCGCCTGCTTCCACATCTGCCAACAGTTTCTGGAGGCCAAGGCGACCGCCAATATTGAGGCCACTCTTCCCTTCGTCGGCATACGTACGAACAAGCTCGTAGCCGCGTTGCTCGGCATATTTTCTGATCGCTGACGACTGGTTGTCAGTCGAATACTTCTGGTGCTCGGTCGACATGCGGACATATTCCGCGGCCCGCAGCTTGGGCGGATCGACCGGTGGCGCCGGTCCTTGGGTATCCAGCCATTTTATTACCATTGCTGCCTCACCGGGCGCCTGTTGCGATGATCGAATATTACAACAGGAAGGACCGAAGCATGGTTCGTAAAACCGTAACTCAACTTCGGGATTCACGATTTGTATTGCTGGAATCCGACTTGGCGCACCAAATTGGCGATGCACTTCGTCAAGAACTTGGTGCGACTCGGCAGTCGTCCAAAACAATCATGCGTTGGACTGGAGTGAGTGACACGACTGCACGGTCCTGGCTCTGTGGGCGAGCGAGTCCGAGTGGGGCGCATCTGGTGACTTTGGCAGCGCACTCTCCATCAGTGATGACCGTGTTTCTGAATCTATCAGGCCATGGCGATATCGACGTTGGGCTTGAGCTTCGTAGGATCGAAACTGCTCTGGAGCAGGCGCTTGTCATTGTACGCGGAGCCATGCTGGATCCCAGCAATTTGGGAGAGGACAAACTGCACTGATGCGCTGAGCTTGCATTCTTGATCCGCCTGTTATGGCTGAATTTGTTCATTGCTCGCGCGGGAGAATTCCCTGTTTCGCTACTCAGGGAATTTCGAGCTGACTACCGTGGATTCCTGCGAGTTTCGGCTCATGCCTTTCATGAAATTACGCCGAAAACTAAAGATTTCCCTGTAGATTCCCTGCCTTTCAGGGAATCCGCACGAGAGACTGATTCGCTCAGGACTGCGTCGCGCACCAAACAGTCTTCAAGCAGACCTGATTTTCGCCTTCGGGCGCCCTGCCTGCGCAGAATGGCGCAGTCCTGCGGGCTTTGCGGGGTCCGTGGATTCGGCTGCGGGCGAGAGACACCCGCTCCTTCGAGATTCCCACGCCCAAAACCGCAGGATTCTCTGCGGAAGATTT
>JGI12367J12837_1000735_pt1 | contig 10453 bp, 7 predicted proteins | sample TtaePargueraPR_11_FD_12837 | JGI IMG/M metagenome (IMG submission 12837)
TACCCGGACTTTTGTCTTGGGGGCCCGTAGCTCAATTGGTTAGAGCCGACCGCTCATAACGGTCTGGTTGGGGGTTCAAGTCCCTCCGGGCCTACCACGGGAAATCATCATATTATATGATGATTTCCCGTGGTCACCTTACTCTCTCCGTAAATCATCAGACTTTTTGCGTGCCGTTCGCCCGGTTGTCATAATTCGGGGTTAATGAGTGTGCTAGGCTGGCTGGGTCAACGCACAATTCTCCTCAAGCCAATCAAAAAGATCTTGTTCTTTTGGAGGCAAGACGATTTCCAGACCTCCGGCAAATTCCTTGAATGCTTCTAGGTTTAGTTGGTTCAGGCCGACCAATACCGGGATGTCCTTTACCAAAGCATCGGCAATGACATCCCGAAAACCGCGCCCTTCGGCCTCATGCTTGCCGAATTTGTTGATGACGAGGACATCGGCACCTTTTTGAAGCTCTTGGGTGACGAAGCCAACGGCATCTTCCAGTGCACTTGTGTCGAGGCGGCAGCCGCGTGAATGTTTGCCCAGTGCCTGAGAAATGCGAATAACCGGACCATCCGGCAGTACCTTGACATCCATATCACACGGATCGTCCATCTCCCGTTCTGAATTGATCTGGACGGTTCCGCAAACGCGCAATCCCTTGTCCGAGAGGCGCTGGGCAACGCGTGACAAAAGCAAGTCTGTGTCGCCTCTACCCGCAGCCATCGTGTATGCGATTTTCATCTTGGTATTCCTTGTCTCGTTTCGTCGGGGGAAATTGCTCACCTCAGTCAGAAAGCCCGTTCCTCGGAATTGGGAAAATCCGATCGACGGATTGTGCATCCAAGGTCGCGTAAAAGGCCGTCTTTCAGACTATAAATCAGGCCATGAATCTTGATGTCTGCACCGGCCCGCCAGGCCCGCCGCATAATCGGGGTTTCTGCAACCCGACCAACACCTTCGATAACATTGAGCTCTGCCAACCTGTCACGCCGCACCTCAATTTCACCGTGCTGCGCTAGTTCGCGGGCATGAAAACGGGCTTGGCGCCGGATGGGTTCAAGCCAGTGATCGGCAAGACCATGTGGAAGGTCCTCCGTCGCTGCTCTCACCCCGCCACACCCGTAGTGACCGCAAACAATAATCTCGCGGACCTTTAGGCTTTCGACGGCAAACTCCAGCGCAGACAGAAGGTTCAGGTCTGATGAATGCACCACATTGGCAACGTTGCGGTGAACAAATACTTCCCCGGGATCGAGTCCGGCGACTACGTTCGCAGGAACGCGGCTGTCTGAACAACCGATCCAGAAGAACTCCGGGGCCTGATGACTTGCCAGTCTGGAAAAGTATCCAGGTTCTTCTTTTTGGCGAGAACGCGACCAGACCTTATTGCGTTCCAATAGGTTTTCAAGCATGGAAACCTCACACAGGTTGTGGGTTATATGCGCTAAAACCGCGCGCTTAATTGGGTTTCGTATTGTTGGTCCCGCGTCCAAGGTCGGCTCCGGTGATGGAGGAGGACGCGATAAGGCCGTCGACAAACGCCTTTGCCTTGCGGGCCCACTGGGCTTTTTCCATCGCTTCGGAGATTTTTGGTTTCACGGTCTCGAATGGCAGTGGGTGTCCCTCTGCCAGCGCGTCCATCCGGATAATGTGATAGCCATATCTGCTCAGTACAGGCTCGAGCGCGATTTCACCCTCAGAAAGCTGGCGAAGAGCGGCTTCAAATTCCGGCACCGTGTCGCCGGGGCGCAACTGACCAAGCGATCCTCCGGCAGATCGCGATCCGCAGTCGCTTTGCGCGCGTGCAATCTTTTCGAATGTCTTACCGTCTTTGCGAAGGTCGCTGAGGATATCGTTTGCCCGTCTGAGGGCCAGTTCTCTCTCCACGGCGTCATTCGGGTCGCATTTGCAAAGGATGTGGGAAACTTCCCACAGGGGCATGGAGCGAAACCGTTCGGGGTCCTTCTGCCACTCTGTGCGAATATCTTCTTCGCTGGGGCGGGTGATCTCGATTTCTGCTTCCAGCAGGGCGCGGATCTTAGCCTCATCCTCGGTTTCGAACCGATTTGGCGAGACTTCGTGCGGGACGGTTTCAATGCCTTTTCTGCGCGCTTCCTGAAGCAACAGGGTGCGGATCACCAATGCATTTGCCGCGTTACGCAATGCGTCGGCAAAATTGTCCTTTGACGCCGTATGGTTCTGTAATTCCGCAGCAACCGCTGTTTGCGGGATGGTTTCGCCATTGATGACGAGATCTGGAAACATTTGAGTATTCATCGCACTTTGTCCTTTTTGAAAGGGGTTAGTCGGCGCAAAAATGCGCCGACCATCCGTTACCGGTTTGACAAAGGCCTAGTACGCCGTGACCGAACAATCTGATAGCCCGGACGCATGAAGTACCGCACTGGAACTGAGAACATGTGCACAAGGCGCGTGAACGGGAACACCAGGAAAATCGTAAGTCCCAGAACAAGATGCAGTTTGAAGATCCAGGCCACATCGGCAATGTGGCTGGCGGCATCAGACTGGAAAGTGAAAATTCCCTGTGCCCAAGACATGAACTTGGTCATTTCATGCCCNTCGAGATGTTCGAGCGACACAAAGATGGTGCCAATCCCNAGAACAAGNTGTNCCAGCAACAGCGCAAGAATACCGATATCGGCAAAGCTTGACGTTNTACGGATACGCGGATCNGTCATCCGGCGATGAAACAGCATCAGACCACCAATGAGCGCCATGGCACCGGCGATACCACCNGCAACAACGGCCAGCGTCTGNTTGGCCCCGTGACTGATCCCCAAGGCGTCAAAAATCCAGATCGGCGTCAGNAGTCCGACNAGATGACCAAAGAAAATCACNAGNACACCGACATGGAACAGNACCGAGCCCACCATCAGCTGCTTGCGACGCAGAAGCTGGCTTGATGATGTTTTCCAAGTGAAAGGATCGCGTTCATATCGGGCGATAGAACCGATAATCAGGACCGATAGCGCGATATAGGGATAGATCCCGAAAAGGAAGTTATGCATTTGGGCCTCCTTTACTCTGCTGCTTCCGGNGGTACCGGTCCAGCGGGTTGATCAATACGCGACAGAATGTCNCGCACTTGCGGGCAACCGGCATTCGGGTCCGGTCCGAACGTGACNTCGCTTTCTTCCCAAACCTCATCAAGCGCTTCGAGATCGTTAGGNTCGTCTTCAGGCTGTTCAAGAAGTTCGGCAACAGCAGTTGCACTGGCGGTTACATCCGCCAACTGCGTCAAAGCCGCAAAGACCGCCTGATAGGCGCTCTCGCGATGTTCAAGCCGTGCCCGAATGGCTTCAAAAATATGAGCCGCATCCGCAAGGACTTCCTTCGCATCTGCCGGGGGCTGTGTTGCCAGGAATTCCAGCAACACAGGCAAATGATCGGGTAATTCCGTGGTTGCCGGTTCAAAGCCGCCAGCCCGATACGTTTCAAGCAGGCTAACCATGGCCCCGCCACGATCACGGCTTTCGCCGTGAACATGTTCAAACAGATTGAGCGAAAGGGTCCGCGATCGATCGAACAGCATGACAAAGCGTTCTTGCAGATCGTAAATGTCGTCGCTCGACAGCTCTTCGACCAGCGGGCGTAAATCGCGACGGGTCGCAGCTGTCAGTCGTGTTTCGGATGCCAGCACAGCACCGATTTCAGGCATAGCACGTTGCAGTTCCTCTGTCGGGTAGCTCAACAGAAGCGAGAGTGATTTGATTGTGCGGTCCATCAGCGTACCTCCTGTGGCATTTTCAGAGGCTTCTTGCTGCCTCCAAACAGGGAACCCTGACTGATTCCCGAAGAACAGCCGTTGCAGTTGGTGAACCCTTCATCGCCACGCAGGTCATAAGCTTCTTCGACCTGCTCGCGGTGTGTCGTTGGAATCACGAACCGGTCTTCGTAGTCGGCCAGCGCCATGATTTTGTACATATCTTCGATGGTTGCACCATCCAGGCCGACGCGTTTTGCCACGGTCTCATCGATGACACCTTCTACAGTTTTCGAACGCATATAGGCACGCATTGCCAGCATTCGCTCCAGCGCATTGGCAATCGGTTCTTCATCACCAGCCGTCAGCATGTTGGCGAGGTACTTCAGCGGAATGCGGAGATTGCGTACATCGGGCATCGCACCGTCCATACCGATCGCACCGGCCTCGGCGGCGTTCTGGATCGGGGACAATGGCGGGATGTACCAGACCATCGGAAGGGTGCGGTATTCCGGATGCAGCGGGAAGGCAACCTTCCACTCCATGGCCATTTTCCAGATCGGGCTTTCCTGTGCAGCCTTGATCCAGTCTTCGGGAACACCATCGGCACGGGCCGCCGCGATAACTTCTGGATCTTTGGGATCAAGGAATACACCAAGCTGGGCATCATAAAGATCGGTGGTTTCTTCGGCATTGGCGGCCGCTTCGATCTTGTCTGCATCGTAAAGCATGACACCGATATAGCGTATGCGCCCGACACAGGTTTCTGAACAAACAGTCGGGTTGCCCGATTCAATACGGGGATAGCAAAGCGTGCATTTTTCCGACTTACCCGTTGACCAGTTATAATAAACCTTCTTGTAGGGGCAGCCCGAAACGCACATGCGCCATCCACGGCATTTTTCCTGATCAATCAGGACAATGCCGTCTTCTTCACGCTTGTAGATCGCCCCAGAAGGGCAGCTTGCCGCACATGCCGGGTTCAAGCAGTGTTCGCACAGACGCGGCAAATACATCATGAATGTATTTTCGTATTCGCCGTAAATGTCCTTTTGGATACCCTCGAAATTGTAGTCTTCCGAGCGTTTCGAAAACTCCCCACCCAGGATTTCTTCCCAGTTCGGACCCTTTTCGATTTTTTCCATCCGTTCACCCGTTATGCGCGAACGTGGACGGGCCGTCGGGAAGGCTTTCATTTCCGGGGCGGATTTCAGGTGGTCATAATCGAAATCGAATGGCTCGTAATAGTCGTCGATTTCCGGCAGATCCGGGTTGGCAAAGATATTTGCCAGAATGCGCCATTTCGATCCCTGTTTGGGTTGCAGCTTGCCCGACTTGGTGCGTTCCCAACCACCATTCCAGCGGTTCTGATTTTCCCAGTCGGTTGGATAACCCGTGCCGGGTTTGGTTTCGACATTGTTGAACCAGGCGTATTCAACGCCATCGCGGCTGGTCCAGACGTTTTTGCAGGTTACCGAACAGGTGTGGCAGCCAATGCATTTGTCGAGGTTCAGCACCATACCGATTTGTGCGCGGACTCTCATTTCCCGACCTCCTTGTCGTTTGCTTCTTCGTCGAGCCAGTCGACTTTCTGCATTTTGCGGACAATGACGAACTCATCACGGTTGGCACCCACGGTTCCGTAGTAGTTGAAACCGTAAGATTGCTGGGCATAGCCCCCGATCATGTGCGTGGGTTTAAGTGTCGTGCGGGTGACTGAGTTATGAATGCCACCACGTTTGCCGGTTTTTTCAGAGCCGGGCGTGTTCACGATCTTTTCCTGGGCGTGGTACATGAATGTCGTACCATCCTTAATACGCTGGGAAACGACCGCGCGGGCAGTTAGCGCACCGTTGGTGTTGTAAAGTTCCACCCAGTCGTTGTCGACGATACCTGCACGCTGTGCGTCGTTTTCGCTGATCCAGATGACCGGACCACCCCGGTTGAGCGTCAGCATCAACAGGTTGTCGGTATAGGTCGAATGGATGCCCCATTTCTGGTGCGGTGTAATGAAGTTCAGCACCACATGCGGCACACCATCGCGAGCCTCGTCGTTGATTTCCTCAGTGACGGTCTTGAGATCGACCGGCGGACGATAGGAGACAAATCCTTCGCCAAAGGCCCGCATCCATAGGTGATCCTGATAAAGCTGCTGACGTCCTGTCAGGGTTCGCCACGGGATCAGCTCGTGAACGTTGGTATAGCCCGCATTGTAGCAGACATGTTCTGACTCAAGCCCCGACCAGGTTGGCGAAGAAATGATCTTGCGTGGTTGGGCTGCAATGTCGCGGAAGCGGATTTTTTCATCTTCCTTGGGCAGGGCAAGATGGGTGTGATCACGCCCGGTGAATTTGCCAAGTGCGTCCCATGCCTTGACCGCGACCTCACCGTTGGTTTCCGGTGCCAGCATCAGAACCACTTCTGTGGCATCGATGTCGGTATCAATCTTCGCACAGCCTTTGGCAGAACCCTCCTGCCACACGCCGTTCAGATCGCGAAGATGTTGCACCTCTACCTCGGTTTTCCAGTTGATGCCCTTACCACCATTACCCAACTTGTCGAGCAACGGACCAAGTGCAGTAAAGCGGTCGTGGATTGCGGTGTAATCGCGTTCAACGGCGATATAGTTCGGGGCGGTCTTGCCGGGAATAAGGTCACATTCGCCTTTTTTCCAGTCCTTGACCTGGTCCTGGGCGACTTCGCCGGGCGTGTCGTGCAGGATTGGCAAGGCAACAATGTCGGTTTCCTTCCCAAGATAACCCGGGACTATTTCCTGGAACTTCTTGGCAATGGCCTTGAAGATTTCCCAATCCGACTTGCTTTCATAGGCCGGGTTAACAGCCGCCTGAAGCGGGTGGATGAACGGGTGCATGTCCGATGTATTGAGGTCATTTTTCTCGTACCAACTTGCAGTTGGCAGAACGACATCGGAATAGACTGCGGTCGTGCTCATACGGAAATCAATACAGACCAGAAGGTCAAGCTTTCCACGCGGACCTTCTTCATGCCATTTGGCTTCCTTGGGCAACTGATGGCCTTCTTCACCCAGATCCTTGCCCATAACGCCATGATCGGTGCCAAGCAGGTGCTTCAGGAAGTACTCGTGACCCTTGCCCGAAGAACCCAACAGGTTGGACCGCCAGACGAACAGGTTGCGCGGCCAGTTTTTGGGGGCATCGGGATCTTCGCAGGACATTTCCAGATCACCGGCTTTCAATTGCTCGGCAACGTAGGCCGGGATTTCCTTGCCGGCTTTTTTAGCCGCCTTCGCGACATCCAGCGGATTGGTTTTTAGTTGCGGCGCCGATGGCAACCATCCCATCCGTTCGGCACGGATATTGTAGTCGATCATCGAAACGTCCCAATCGCCTTCCGGTGCGGTCGGAGACAGGATTTCATTGGCCGTAAGGGTCTCATAACGCCACTGGTCGGTATGGGCATACCAGGCACTGGTGGAATTCATGTGCCGAGGCGGACGTCCCCAATCAAGAGCAAACGCCAGCGGTTGCCAACCAGTTTGCGGACGGAGTTTTTCCTGCCCGACATAGTGGGCCCAACCACCGCCCGATTGGCCGACACAGCCACACATCACCAGCATGTTGATGACACCACGATAATTCATGTCCATGTGGTACCAGTGGTTCATCGCCGCACCGATGATGACCATCGACTTGCCTTTGGTCTTTTCGGCATTCTGGGCAAACTCGCGGGCGACATGAATGATCTTGTCGGCCGAAACACCNGTAATCTTTTCGGCCCATGCCGGGGTGCCTGGCATGCCGTCNGCATAGTCATTGGTGACCCAGTCACCACCCAGTCCTCGATCAAGGCCGTAATTGGCACAGAACAGGTCAAATACGGTCGCAACCATGACCTCGCCATCGGCAGTCTGGACGCGTTTGACCGGAATGTTGCGGGTCAGGACGTTGGGATGCTGAGCGTCAGTTGCAAAATGTTCCGAGGCATCACCACCGAAATAGGGGAAATCGACACCGGTAATCTCGTCATGATCTTCTTCAAGGATCAGCGACATTTTCAGATTGGTATCCGCCCCGGCAGCGCGCTCTTCGAGGTTCCATTCACCAGCTTCGCCCCAGCGATATCCAATCGAGCCATTCGGCGCGACCATGCCACCCGACTTTTCGTCGATTGCGATGGTTTTCCATTCCGGATTATTTTCTTCCCCGATCTTGTCGCTAAGGTCTGCGGCACGCAGGAAGCGGCCGGGAATGAGCGAGCCATTCTTTTCGTCGAGTTTCACCAACATCGGGAAGTCCGAATATTTGCGGCAATACTCTTCGAAATAATCGGTCTGACGGTCGAGATGGAATTCGCGCAGGATCACGTGACCAAAAGCCAATGCCAATGCAGCATCTGTACCCTGCTTGACGTTCAGCCAGACATCGCCAAATTTCGCCGCTTCGGAATAATCCGGGCAAATGACCGCTGATTTGGTCCCGCGATAACGGGCTTCGGTATAGAAATGGGCATCCGGTGTTCTGGTTTGCGGCACGTTTGATCCCCAAAGGATCAGATATCCGGCATTGTACCAGTCAGCCGATTCCGGAACGTCGGTCTGCTCGCCCCAGGTCATCGGCGATGCCGGTGGCAAATCGCAATACCAGTCATAGAATGACATGCACACGCCACCCAGAAGGCTGAGATAGCGTGAACCCGCCGCATAACTGATCATCGACATAGCCGGAATAGGCGAGAAACCAAACACACGGTCAGGACCATATGTTTTTGCGGTAAAGGCATTTGCTGACGCGACCAGTTCGGTGGCTTCGTCCCAGGTCGCACGGACAAACCCGCCTTTGCCGCGGCTCGCAACATAGCTTGCACGCAGAACAGGGTCATTTTGAATGGCTGTCCATGCCTGGATCGGGTTCATCGTCGAACGCATCCGACGCCACAGCTTCAACAATTTGCCACGGATCAGCGGATTTTTGACGCGGTTGGCGGAATACAGATACCAGCTATAGCTGGCACCACGGGCACAGCCACGCGGTTCATGGTTGGGCAGTCCGGCACGAGTACGCGGGTAATCGGTCTGCTGCGTTTCCCAAGTGACAATCCCGGATTTCACATAGATTTTCCAACTGCATGAACCAGTACAGTTCACACCGTGTGTCGAACGAACGATTTTGTCGTGGCGCCAGCGGTTGCGATAGGTTTCTTCCCAGTCGCGGTTTTCGCGGGTGACCTGACCGTGATCGTTTGAAAACCTTTCCAGTTCTTTGTTCTGGAAAAAGTTAAGTCTGTCTAACAGGTGACTCATGGCGTTTCTCCTGAAGGCTGCGGGCCCTGCCCAAACCGGTTAGGTTGGGCAGGGAGAATTTCGGGTAATCAGCACGAAACCGGTGCGTTCTTGCGGCTGTAATAGAACCAGGTGATGGCAACACAGACCGCATAGAAGATTGCAAAGCACCACAGCGCACCGGCAGGGCCGCCGGTCAGCGCGATGGAGGTGCCATAGGCTTTGGGAATGAAGAATGCGCCGTAGGCTGCAATCGCACTGGTAAAGGCTATGATCGCGGAACTTTCGAGTTCCGACTGTTTGAGCTGGGTGGCCTGATCGGCATCGGGCATCAGGCGCGGGATTTCCTGACGCATGATCGACGGGATCATCTGGAAGGTTGATGCGTTACCGACACCGGTCAGGAAGAACAGAGCCATAAAGCAGGCAAAGAAGCCCCAGAAATGGCCGCTCGTTCCGCCAAGCGGCAGGAATTGAAGGACGCCGACAACGGCAATAATCATGCCGATAAAGGTCCAGAACGTTACCCGGCCGCCACCAAGCTTGTCAGAAATCCATCCTGTACCTGCACGGCTCAGCGCACCAACCAGCGGGCCAAGAAATGCATATTGCAAGGCATCGACTTCCGGGAACTGGGTTTTCATCAGCAGCGGGAAACCAGCGGAATAACCGATAAAGCTGCCAAAGGTGCCGGTATAGAGGACGCACATAATCCAGTTGTGTTTGCGGCTGAAGATGATCGACTGTTTTTTGAAGCTGGCTTTGGCATCGGCGATGCTGTTCATGCCAAACCAGGCCGCAATCGTCGAAACCACAATGAACGGCACCCAAATAAAACCGGCATTCTGCAAGAAAATCGTGTTGCCATCAGCGATAGTCTGACCCTCCCCCCCAAGCGCACCGAATACACCGGCAGTAATGACCAAGGGCACGACGAATTGCATGACCGAAACCCCGAGATTTCCAAGCCCGGCATTCAGTGCAAGTGCATTGCCTTTGGATTTTTTCGGGTAGAAATAGGCAATGTTGGCCATGGAAGATGCAAAGTTGCCGCCTCCGAAACCGCACAGCAGCGCAAGGATAAGGAACCAGCTATAGGACGTATTCGGGTCCTGAACGGCAAAGCCGATACCAAGGGCTGGCAGCAGCAAGGATGCCGTACTTACGGTTGTCCAGACACGGCCACCAAAAATTGGCACCATGAAGCTATAGAAAATCCGCAAGGTTGCTCCCGATAGCCCCGGAAGGGCCGCCAGCCAGAACAATTCGCCTGTCGTGTAGGTAAAACCGATCACCGGCAGTTTGGAAACCACAACGGACCAGACCATCCATACCGCGAAGGCAAGCAACAGACATGGAATGGAAATCCACAGGTTGCGGCGGGCAATGGCACTGCCCGTGTTTGACCAGAACCCGCTGTCTTCGGGTCTCCAATCCGTTACCACTTGTTTACCCAATGGCTTGTCAGGTAGATCGGA
>JGI12367J12837_1000738_pt1 | contig 10412 bp, 11 predicted proteins | sample TtaePargueraPR_11_FD_12837 | JGI IMG/M metagenome (IMG submission 12837)
GTGCGACAGCCAGGCCACGGAAGCGAGAAACGCCTGGCGCTGACGGCGCACCGGCTCGCCGTTCCAGACGAGTTCGCCGTCGTCCGGCTCCAGGATGCCGACGATCGTCTTGAGGAGGCTGGTCTTGCCGCTGCCATTGCGGCCCTCGAGCAGCAGCAGTTCACCGGCCGACACGGAAAACTCGAGATTGGCGAACAGGCAGCGCTCACCACGGACCAGCATCAGGTTGTCCGCGACCAAATGTGGGCTCAAGTGAACAGCACCTGCGTGGCTCCCGGATTTCGTGCGCGATGGCCTCTCTTATTCTTTTTTATTTCAGATGGTTGCATGTGCTTTTTGAGGTGAAATCAGCAATCCGGCCCCGGCCCCTGCTACGCGCGTTCCTACCGATCGGCAAACAATTGAACCGGGCGAATGGCAGACGTAGACTGACCGACCCGGCCAAATTTGTACATAACAAAAGGCCGGGCCGCGAACAATAACGATTCCTGCGACTGGCTTCCCGGAGCGACTTCAAAGTAATGGATCTGGCGTCCGCCGGCTTGCATGACCAGCCTTTCCGTACCCACGGGAAGCCGGCGACCCTCGTGCCCTACGAAGGCTTCCGCAGCGCCCTGAGCGCCCTCGACCAGGCCCGGCGCACGTCGCTTGGCATCACGCTGCTGCAGGGCCCGCCGCTGTCCGGTAAGTCGCTGCTGATCCGCGAGTTTCTTGCCGAACTCCCGGCGGACGTATCCGTTGCCGTCGTGGACGGTACCGGTCTGAACATGCACGGCCTGCTGGAGGCCTTGCTCCGGCAGTTCGGCTACGTCGTCGAGTTCGATTCGCCCAACGAGCTGTTCGCGATGCTCCGCATGTTCGTGCTGCACCAGGCGGCCACGCATGCGCCGCCGGTCATCGTCATCGAGAATGCCCATGCCCTGAACCGGAGCGGCCTGCGTGCCGTCAGCCAGCTCGCGGCGCTGCAGGTGCGGCAGTTCGGCGCCGTACGCATCGTGCTCGCGAGCGATCGCTCGCTCGGCAGCCTGCCCGGGGAAATGGCATTCGAGGGCACCTGCCTGCGTGTGTCCGGCGACATTCACGTGCGCCCGCTGACGATGGAGGAAACCGCCGGCTACCTGCACGCCAAGCTGCGAGCGGCCGGCAGCAAGGTGCCCGAGTATGTCTTCCCGCAGTCGGTGTGCAACGAGTTGTGGCGCGCCAGCGGCGGCTGGCCGGGCGTGCTCGACCGGGTGGCGCTGCTGGCCCTCGCCCGGGCGCAGACCCTGCCGGTCGCGCTTGCCTGCATCGAACGCCCCGTCGTGCCCCGGGGCACGTGGGAGTCCGCCGTGGAGGCGGTGATCAATGACCCCGCCGGCGAGTCCCCGGCGCCGCCGACCCTGTACATGTCCCACGACGGCACGCTCCTGCAGACGATCGAGTTCACGTCGCAGCGTTTGCTCGTCGGCCGCTCGGAGCACAACGATATCGCCGTCGACAGCCGCTTCGTCAGCCGCCACCACCTGCTGCTGGTGCGCAACGGCGGGTCGACGTTCCTCATGGACCTCAACAGCACCAACGGCACGTTCGTGAATTCGAGGCGCGTGTCGAACCACGTGCTGGTCCACGACGACGTCATCGCCGTGGGGCATCATCGCGTCAAGTTCTCGGACCCGCACGCGACGCGCCGCGGCTCGCTCGACGGCAGCGAATTCGCCGACACCACGATCATGAAGACGCTCGAGGACATGCGCGCCCTGCTCGCGCGGGAGAACACGGAGGTCCTGCCCGTGTCGAGTGAGAACGAGCCCACGCTCAGCAGCTAGACGCCGCGCGCGTCAACGTCCGTAGAAGTGTTCCTTGAAGTGCCGGCGGCACATCGACAGGTACCGGTCGTTGCCGCCAATCTCGATCTGCGAGCCCTCCCGGATCGCATTGCCGTCGGCGTCCAGCCTGAGAACCATCGTCGCTTTCCTGCCGCATTCGCAGATCGCTTTCAACTCGTTCAGGACATCCGCCCAGGCCAGCAGGTACTTGCTGCCTTCAAACGGTTCGCCGCGGAAGTCGGTGCGCAGTCCGTAGGCGAGTACCGGGACACCGAGTTCGTCCGTGACGTCGCTGAGCTGGAAAACCTGGTCCCGGCTCAGGAACTGCGCCTCGTCGATGAGGACGCAATGCAGCGGGCCGGCCTGCAACTCCCTCGCGACGATCGCGTGCAGGTCGTCGTCGGGCCGGAACACCACCGCGTCTGACTCGATGCCGATGCGGGACGTGACCTTGCCGATGCCGTAGCGGTTATCCAGTTCGGGCGTGAGCACGACAGTGCGCATGCCCCGTTCCCGGTAGTTGTAGCTCGATTGGAGGAGTGCCGTCGATTTACCCGCGTTCATCGACGAGTAGTAGAAATAGAGTTTCGCCATGGCGCTATTCTGGCACCAAGGCGACGCGGAATCACTGCCCGGCAGGCTTCCTGCGGAACGGCAGCAACTTGCCCATCAAGCGGCGCCGGCCGGCCGGCAGCGCGCCGTGCCGGCAGTCACTGCAAACGTTGCGCACTTTCCGCTCTGCCGAGATGATCTGCGGCACCGGCGTTACCCGACCATTGCGCAGGCAATGGCTGCAAATGACGAGATTGCTGAGATTGTTCAGCAGGCGGTAGTCGACGTTGTCCTGGACGGCCGTGGCCATGTCGGTCTCCCACGAGGGTGTGAGACGATTCTGGGGCGCGCGCGGTGATCCGCGCATGACAAGCCGCATCGGCGTATCAAAAGTGTTAACCAGTCGTGGTTTTGCCTGTGATGCGGTTCCGGTTTCGGAACCGGCGTCGCCCTAGTTGGGCGTGATGCGGAAATACTCGTGCAGCAGGCGCTGGCGGTCGCGATCGTACTGGAGCAGCGCATGCTCGTAGCGTGCAAGTCGCTCGGAACTCGCCGGATGACGCAACCAGCCTGCGTGGGCGGCATCGACCTGGGCTCGGAGGACAGCAGACCTTCGTTCGTATTCTTGTTCGGTCATGCGAGGATGATAAACTCCCGCGCCGTGAAATCAAACGTATGGATACCGGCCGTGAAGCCACAGGAAGGCGAGAGCGATGAAGATCGCGGTGCACGCCTGATGCAACATTACGAACGTGTTATGAAACGGCTCGGCCCAGGCGGCCGGCCGGACCCGGACACGGTGCCGGCGCGGCCTGACGAAGACTGATTCGGAGGGCTGGTGCCCGGGGTGGGACTCGAACCCACAAGGGATTACTCCCAGCGGATTTTAAGAGCCTGACACGGCGTAGCGCAGTGTAAGGCCACGTCACTCAATATCAATCAAAACAGTAATTTACTTGCGTTCGTCAAGTATTGAGCGACGTCGAGTGACGTCGAATGACGCCCTCTACTGTGCCCTAAGTGTGCCCTGAGGCTTTGAGGTGTCGCTCGCTGACAGTCGGGTTGTCGTGCTTCGCTACCGTATTGATTTTAGTCGGACTTCTCCCCGTTGTTGTCACCACGGTTCTGGGCTGCTTCTGGGGCCTGATCGGGCGTCGATGCTGCCGCTGCACTCATGATCCTCTTGAGCTGTTCGTCGCTTCTAGACGGGCTGGATATTGCAGACGCCGCCTGAATCGCTACCCCAAAGTCCCGCTTCTCTATCGCTAGGTCCACAACTTCAGTGAGCTGCTCGTTCATCCTCGTGGGGCTGTTGATTTGAAGGGCTGCCGCAAACATGACCTCCAGCTCTGACGACTGGTCATCAACAACGACCCTTTCGACCTCTGCCTCCCGCAACTCCGGAGCATTCAATTCCGTAATCTTCTTGATTCCAAAGGTAAATAGGAACATGAATCCCAGAGGAACCAGTACGAGTGCGTAAATCCCAATGAAGTCCATAAGCATGGAAAAGACACCGCTGCTATCTTTTTCCTTGGCCGCTTGTGTACCCGCCCCAGATGCCCCTTCGGATGTTCCACCACCTGCCTTGTACTTCGCCGCTTTGTATAGCCCGATCAAGGCAATTGCGAGCATTATTAGGCTCGTGAGTAGGTCGATGCCTTCGTCACTCATTTTGCGTCCCTTATGAGTCTTCGGATGTACTTCCGCGACTTGCTTATCTTGTGTCGGTGCCCTCGCGTGTCCTCAATCCAAAGGACTTTATACTGAACGATCTCTCCATCCGGCCCCATATCATGGATGCCTTCTTTGTCCAATGTCCTCTCAAAGACCTCATTTTCCTTAAGAGTCAGGCCGCCTGATTTGTGATCTAGGTACTCGCCCGACGTTCCGCCGCCAACGTGGTTGCCGCCAAAAAGTCTCAGAATCGCCATCCGTCGTCCTACGTTGACGACGCGCACCCGCAATGTCGCTGGTCCGTATTCGGATTCAGGAAAATAGACGCACTCTGTCTTCAGTTTGTAGCGATCCCGAAATCCGAAGTACCAAGAGATTCCGAGGCTCGTCGCCGAAATGATCAGCGCTAGAATCGAAATAACCGTAGACACGTCTACCTCAGGAACTTCAATCGCCACTGAACTTCACCCCCTTGGCGCTCGCCAGCCTGCAGCGCGGGCCTCTGCTTCGGAGCAGAACCAACGTTCGCCTTTCGATTCGTCGATTCGGGTCGCCGTATAGGAACCTATTCCCGGTGCGTGATAAATCTTGTCGCCCTTGCTGTTGATGTTGCCCTTGATTACGCAGCCGTCAGGGCGCTCTCCCCCAGCTTCTAGTCCCCGCCGCCAGTTCCACGGCTCAACCTGCTGCGATTCGGTCAGGCCCCAGATGCCGCGCTTGGCTTCTCGTGCCTCGCTCTCAACCCCGAACAGGCTCCGGTCAACGACGTACTCCCGATCGACCCAAGCAGCGCCGAGTCGGACCATCTCCTCGCAGACATCGAGGTCGCCGATGTAAGGCCGCCCCACGGCCCTGCCGTAACGATCTTGGGTCTGAACCTCGACCCGTACGTTCTTGCCGAATACAAGCCTTGAGAGGGCCTGCTTCGACCGATTGCCGTAAGGCTGTCCGCCCTCGGGGGCATCAATCTCCGCAAGTCTGATTCTAATCTGCGACTTGCCCTCAGTCAGCAGCGTGAAGGTGTCGCCGTCCGCTATACTTACGACCTTGCCGTTTAACTCGTCTGCAACAGCCGATACTGCGACGAGTACTAACGCAAGCGCAAGCACGAATCTCCTCGCGAAGTGCTTCATGTCGGTGTCCTGCTCTGGTTCAACTTCAACAGATTCTTGAGTATTTCCTCATCACTCAGGTCTGCTGACCAGCCGTAGGCGGAAGTTACGGCTTCATCGAGCAAGCGGTGAGCATTCTCAAGCCATGAGGGTTTCTCGTTGTAGAGATTGGTGAGCGTTCTTTTCTTCAATTGATTCTCATGGCCCTTCTTTGGAATCAGTCTCTCCGGGTAACCCTCAACTACTTCTGGTGCGCGATCCGCCCACTCAGGCGGGTTGAGCCAATTACCCCTCAAAGAAACTAGCGCTTTGGCCGCTTCCGCGATATTTGCTTCATCGGTATTCGTGAACGAACTTGCTTCGAGATTCGGCGTCAGGCCGCTAGGGAATGGAAACATCTCGAAAGTTGAAGCATTGTATGTAGGATCGTTACCCACCCCGTGCCACGAGCAGACGGCGAGCGTCCACACCTCGTGAACTCGCGAGTGAAGAATCCCGAATATAGCGTCGGACTCCGATGCAATCGCATACACCCTGCTGTCGGGCCAAACCGGCATGTCTTGCCACACGAACAGACGGTGCTTCGCCACCCTCGGAGTTGCGATGTATCTACTCAGACCGTCTAGTGCAGTACGCATGTCCTCGCCAGTCCTACCGTGAATCCACCACCTTTCCTTCCGCCCCTTATCGCGTTGAGCAAGTCGCTGAGGACGGACGTTCTCTTTCACGTGTGCGAAAGGCTTCTCATAGCAAGCCGCATCCGCCTCAGACATGGCTGCGCCGAAGTCGATGATCCATTTTCCGGTCAACCGCTTCGTAATGTCGGAGCCATTAACCCACGGCTTCAGAACCTCGCTATTCGGTCGTCCATGCGGGTTGGGGCTGACAAGCCACTCTCGCGCTAGGTCGCCCGGAATATCGAAATTGCCGACTTTCACGGGACCTTGAAACGCAACACGAGTGTTCTCCGCAAGTCGCCGGGCCGTAGTCACATCAGCAGAATCTTGACCTTCGGCGCCGGTAAGGTCGGCTCGGATTGCCGCCGTCGCTTGTCCGTTTAAGATGATTTCCCCCGTGAACGGTCTAGGGGTGAAGCAAACCAACGAGACCCTTACTGCGGCACCCTCGTTTATCCACGGCTCGTCCGACCAAGCGTTGAATATGACGTTCTTTGCTTGAATTTTCTCAAGCACCTTTCGGTTACTTCCTGCGCGAATACTATTCGTAGCAACGAATCCAACCCGACTCGCGCTGCCCGCCTCGACTTGGGCACGAGCCTTTTCGTACCAGTACATGACCAAATCAACGCCGCCAGCCAATCGACCATTGAAAGTCTCACGCAATTTGCCAACGTACTCTTCACCAAGCTCGGCGATCATTTTCTTGTTGCCCAGAAACGGAGGGTTGCCGATTACTACGTCCGCAGCGGGCCAACTCGTCTCGGTTCGATCTTCTTGAATTAGCGCGTCTCCTTGCTCGATGGTATCCAGCGGCTTGAGTATAGGCTCACGATGTAGTGAGTAGCCTTTGTCGAGCATCCACTGTATCTCGCCGATCCAAACTGTGACGCGAGCAAGCTCGGCAGCGTAAGAATTTAGCTCGATTCCGAGTACAGCTTCAGGACCAACCAGAGGAACGACTTGTCGCTGAAGGCCAAGCGCTTCAGCTTCAATGTTCGCTCGATGCTCGATGTCCTTTAGGGCCTGAAGAGCCAGATACAAGAAGTTTCCAGAGCCGCAGGCTGGGTCGAGAACCCTGAAGTTCCGCAGTCGCTCAAGATACCCTTGAAATGCACCGCTCGCGGCCTGAAGGCGCTTCTGAGCAGCCGCCTTCGTCTTGACCTTCTCCATGCGCTGCATCTGCTTTGAAATCTCGTCACGCACAGCACGCCACTCGTCGAGTAACGGCTCAACGATAGTGGGATTAACCAGTCGCATGATTGAGTCGGGGTCTGTGTAATGCGCCCCGAGCTGGCTGCGCTTGTCCGGGTCAAGGCCGCGCTCGAAGAGTGTTCCGAAGATCGCCGGTTCGATCTGGCTCCAGTCCATGCGAGCAAGGTCGCGAACTTGTCGAATCTGAGACAACGACAACGGGATAGTGTCGTCGTTGTCAAACAGCCCGCCATTGAACCAGTCGATGATTTCTGTGCCGAATGGTCCGCCGGTTTGCATGGCCTGAAACAGTCGTTTGATGAATGTATCAAAGTGCTCCGGGTGTTCCGTTCCCTTCTCTGCAAGCTCGGTAAAGAGGTCGGATTTCAGAAGACCTGCATCTTCCGCGAACATGCAGAAAAGCAGCCTGTTCAAATAATGAGCAACCAACTGCGGATCGTGGCTATCTGCCCGCAGCGCGAAAGCCAGCTCGGCAAACTGACCTGCCGCATCTGCCGTGATCTGGTTTCTGGTTCTCCTCGGTCGAAGGCGCTCCGGCTCGTTGAGCAGCCATTTGAGCTTGCGGAGATTCTCCGCTTCACCGATGTCGCCAAGTCGGATCGTGTGGACTTCCTGAACCGCATTCTGGAAGGCCGTGTGAATCTCGATGATGTCAATATCGGAAACGACAAGGAGCGGCGGGGACTCCAATGCGAGGGCGTACTGCTGAAGTTGCTTGAGCGCTCTGGCTAGCGTGGATTCACGGCCCCCGCTCTTGCTCTTGTACTCCCAGCCGAAGCAACCACGCTTCCATACGTCTGCCCAGCCTCGGCCGGCGCCAGTCTTCTCGACACCCTTCTCGAATGCATACCACTCGCCAGCTGGATCAGCGTCGTGGGGCGTCTTCTCATCCAGCAGCTTGCACAGGTCATTAAAGTGCGATTGAACGGTCGCCCGTTCGAGCGTCGTGACCTCCGACCACTTAGCAATAAACTCGGCTGGCGTCATGCAGGCTCCGTCTAGTGTTGGACGCCACTATGATTCCCGCGCAACCACAGATATGCAAGGTCGCGGTTCCAGCCGTCGATAGTCCCGGCCAAGAAGGCCGATTCGAGGAGATCGGCGAAGAACTCTTCGACTTCGAAGTCTCTTTGAAGTTGATCCAACACAAACGGCAGGATGGCCTCAAGGAGGCTGGTCAGCTAGGCTTGAATCTTGTCAATCTTGGGAGATTCGCGGTGCCCCTGATTACGTTGAATCCTTACAAGGACTATCCGACCGACTGGCGCAAGTATCAGGGTAACCATACCAAGTACCTGTTGCCCCCGGAGCTGCCACGCCCAACTGAAACATACCGCTTCGGGGCCAGATACAGAGCCGCAAAATCCTACAAGGGGTCCAAGTTCGATGGCTATACAAGCAGAGATACAGCGAAGGGATACTCGGCTCTGGTAGCGATGATGCTCGCGTTTTCAGCATTCGAGTACTTTCACAAGCAGGCGTTGAATTTGAACGTGCCAGACTTCCTGAAGCAGCTCAATTCCGACCATCCTACCGAGATGACAAATTTTCAAGACGACCTAGAGACACTCGCCAAAGACGCCGATATCGACAAGCTCTTCCGGGCGATTCATCCGCATCTTGACGGACGACATCAGAAGAGCATTGACGATCTGTTGTCTGGTAAGGACGTGAATTTAATTCGTGCTTTCGCCGCTGTGCGGCACGCATTCATTCATGGGCATTTGACCCCGAACATGAAGGAGGTCGATCCGACGACCGTGATCGAGCTATGTCGGCTAGGTTATCGCTTCATGATGACGATGATGGACATCCAATTCTCGGCACGCCTCAACTGGACGATGCCGCCGCCCTATGCCCCATGATTCTGCTTCCCCCGCCGAGACAAGCGGAACCAACTTGAACGCCGAACTATCCGGCTCTACCATGTAAATTACGTCGCTCGTCATCGAATATAGACAGCTCGCACTCGATTAGACGGCACTCGGCTCTAGTGGAGATTGATTTCCTGAATAGGTTCTTTCCATTGTGGTTGTCGCTTCTTTCAGGTTGCGTGACGGCTATGTCTGCGCAGCAGTTCTACACAGAATTTCCCAAAGCGACTAGCACGAGATTTCTGACTGGAGCGGAGGCAATGGCCTCTATTGAGGATGGGAGTTGTAGGGCGATTGCCGACCATACCTACAATGCCCCGATTGGCCTGACGGTCTACGGTGACGTAAATGCCGGCGCTGAAGGAGTTGATGGAATTGTTGCGAATGAAGGCGGCAACGCTTACCGCGTAACTAATTTCAGTTGGCATCCAGTGGCCGATGGATCGGGTGCAACCCAGCTCCGCATCGAATTTGAGTCGCTGTCCTGTGACTGAGCGCGGTCAGCTCTCGATCTCCTGCAGGTTTGGCAGTTAATACCGCTTAATCCTCCCCCTAGTCGCGGAGTGGTATTCCTCTCAGTAGTCGAACTTCATCCATTGCCGACAGGCTTGTCGGGATGCCGGTCACTGTCCCGCCGAGTTTCGGATTGTTGATCGCCGAAGCAAGAGCCGCGCCTCGAACCTTATCAACAAGCTGCCATGCTGGTACTTGTGTCAGGCGATAGACCGCCCCGGTCAATGCATCTGCCGAGTCCTTGCTACCCGATGGCGGATGATCTATCCGCATCTTCTTCTGATCGAGTTCCAATTGCAGCAATTCCTCGACGACCTTCTCGTCTGTGGGGAATTCGATTCGGCCGTCGACGACGCATGCCCGCAACGCTTCATAGGCCGCACAGGGATCGGTCGGAGCGGTCATATCGACGGATAGCTTGCCGGTCTTGATACCCAGTCGCCCCGTACGCTGGATAAGGTCGGCGCTCTGGTAGCCGTCAGCAGTGAACCATTCGACAGGGACCTTTGCCTGCTTCCATGCGCGCACAAGCCGGAACACACTGTCGAGGTCGATCTGCCCGAATCTCGGAGGGTGAACCCGACCGAGGGCATCGACGACGATCTTCGGGCGGCCCTCTCCATCAAATCCGGCAATATGGGCGCAACAGATGCCGGTGCAATCCCCCGACAGGCTTAAGTCGGCATGTACTGCGCGGGGCGACTGCGGGTTCTCTAGAGTGATCGTGTGCGCCTCGAAGAGCAGGTCGAGGGCACTCGCTACTGCATCCGACTTCTTGATCAAGACGTTCTCCCGACAAGCTGCCTGTGCCAGCGCCCCCCGATCCGTGAAGAACGAGCCGACACGTTCGACAGCGACGCCCGCGAGGTCCTGAAGACTTCGCGTGACGTTCGTCTTGAACTGGCGGCGGAACTTCTCCGGAACATGAATTACAAGGTCCCGGTCAGCAGCGTCAGTCTCTTCGTCCGCCGCAAGAATCCGCGCCGG
>JGI12367J12837_1000762_pt1 | contig 10079 bp, 10 predicted proteins | sample TtaePargueraPR_11_FD_12837 | JGI IMG/M metagenome (IMG submission 12837)
CGTGGCCGGGCGGGGCCGGCCGGCACGCGGATGGCATTCGACGCTGCCATCCGCCGCGACGACGTAGCGGCTGCAGCGGCGCCAGGCACGGGCCAGCCGCCAGGCTTCCGCGCCGCACACCGCCACCCAGGCGCCGCAGAGGACGCCGGCCACGGCCGGCGGAAACACCGCGAGGAGTACGGCCGCCCCGGCCAGCGCCGACGCGGCGCCACTGGTCAGCAACAGGCAACGGCTGCGGCCATCAGGATAGAGTACCGCCGTGCAGGCGGCGGACGATGTACGCAAGGTCGTCGGTCTCCGGCGTACGGGATTGCAAGAGATACGCCGAGAGTTCCGGGTCGGGAAGGTCCAAAAGTGCCTCGAACGCGCGCTTTTCGGCGTCCGGCGCGCCGGGGTAGTCGCGTTCGAGGTAGCGCAGAAGCAACTCGTCCAGCTCCCGCATCCCGCGCCGGCATTGCCACCGCAACCGGGCGGCAGGTCCTGTCTGCACGGTCAGAGCTTGCGCTCGGCAAGCATCTTCTTCGTCTCAGCGATCGCGCGCGCCGGGTTCAGGCCCTTCGGGCAGGTCTGCGTGCAGTTCATGATCGTGTGACAGCGGTACAGGCGGAACGGGTCCTCCAGCTCGTCGAGACGTTCGCCGGTCGCCTCGTCGCGACTGTCGACGAGCCAGCGGTACGCGGCGAGCAGTGCCGCCGGCCCCAGGTAACGATCACTGTTCCACCAGTAGCTCGGGCAGGCCGTCGAGCAGCACGCACAGAGGATGCACGCCGACGGCTCGTTGATGAGCTCCTGGTCCGCCTTGCTCTGGAGCCGCTCGCGGTCCGGCGGCGGCGGCGTGCGCGTCTGCAGCCAGGGCTTGATCGACGCGTACTGCGCATAGAAGTTCGTCAGGTCCGGGACGAGGTCCTTGACGACCGGCATGTGCGGCAGCGGGTAGATCTTCACCTCGCCCTTCACGTCGCTGATGGCGCGCGTGCAGGCCAGCGTGTTGCCGCCGTCGATGTTCATGGCGCAGGACCCGCAGATGCCCTCGCGGCAGGAGCGCCGGAACGTCAGCGTCGGGTCGACCTCGTTCTTGATCTTGATCAGCGCGTCGAGAACCATCGGCCCACAGGCGTCGAGGTCGACGTCGTAGGTATCGATGCGCGGGTTGTCACCGCTGCCCGGATCGTATCGGTAGACCGCGAAGCGGCGGACGCGCGACGCGCCGTTGGCCGCGTCGAAATGGCGTCCCTTGCGAATCCGGGAATTGGGAGGTAAGCGAAACTCCGCCACGATGGGGCCCCTCAGTAAACGCGTGCCTTGGGCGGCACCGGCTCGACGTCGTCCGTGAGCGTTGTCTCGTGCACGGGACGGTACTCGAAGCGCACCGCGCCGTTCGTATCCACCCATGCGAAGGTGTGCTTCATCCAGTTCTCGTCGTCACGATCACTGAAATCCTCGCGCGCATGCGCACCGCGGCTCTCGCGGCGATTCGCGGCCGACTCGATCGTCGCGACCGCGTTCAGCAACAGGTTTTCGAGCTCCATCGTCTCGACGAGGTCCGTGTTCCAGACCAGCGAGCGATCCGCAACGCGCACGTCGCCGAACGAGCGGAACGTGTCGCCCAGTTTGCGCGCACCGTCCTCGAGGGTTTCGCCGGTACGGAACACCGCCGCATGATTCTGCATGATGCGCTGCATTTCGAGCCGGATCTCGGCCGTCGGCCGGTCGCCGTCCGCGTTGCGGAGCCGATCGAGGCGCTCGACGCTGTTCGCTCCGGCATCCGCCGGCAACGGCCGGTGACGGGCACCGGGCTCCATCGTGTCCGAGATGTGGTGTGCGGCCGCACGCCCGAACACCACGAGGTCGAGCAGCGAATTGGACCCGAGCCGGTTCGCGCCGTGCACGGAGACACAGGCCGCCTCGCCCACGGCCATCAGGCCGGGCACCACGGACTCCGGATCGCCATCCTTCAGCGTCACCACCTCGCCGTGGTAGTTCGCGGGGATACCGCCCATGTTGTAGTGGACGGTGGGCAGCACCGGAATCGGCTCGCGCGTGACGTCTACGCCGGCGAAAATCCGCGCCGACTCCGCGATACCCGGCAACCGTTCCTCGATGACTTCGGGACCGAGGTGCTCGAGATGCAGGTGTATGTGGTCTTTCTCCGGACCGACGCCGCGGCCCTCGCGGATCTCGATCGTCATGGACCGGCTGACGACGTCGCGCGACGCGAGGTCTTTCGCGTTCGGCGCGTAGCGCTCCATGAAGCGCTCGCCGTCGGCGTTCGTCAGGTACCCGCCCTCGCCGCGCACGCCTTCGGTGATCAGGCAGCCGGCGCCGTAGATTCCGGTGGGGTGAAACTGCACGAACTCCATGTCCTGCAGCGGCAGCCCGGCGCGCAGCACCATTGCGTTGCCGTCGCCGGTGCAGGTGTGCGCCGACGTGCAGGAGAAGTACGCGCGGCCGTAGCCGCCGGTCGCGAGGATCACCTGGTGGCTGCGGAAGCGGTGCAGCCGCCCGGTCGCCATGTCGATCGCGACGACGCCGCGGCATGCGCCGTCTTCCATGATCAGGTCGATCGCGAAGTATTCGATGTAGAACTCGGCGTCATGTGCCAGCGACTGCTGGTACAGCGTGTGCAGCATGGCGTGGCCGGTCCGGTCCGCGGCCGCGCAGGTCCGTTGCGCGGTGCCCTCGCCGAAGCGCGTCGTCATGCCGCCGAACGGCCGCTGGTAGATGCGTCCGTCCTCGGTGCGCGAAAACGGCACGCCGTAGTGCTCGAGTTCGATCACGGCGTCCGGTGCTTCCTTGCACATGTACTCGATCGCGTCCTGGTCGCCGAGCCAGTCCGATCCCTTGATCGTGTCGTACATGTGCCAGCGCCAGTCGTCCTCGCCCATGTTGCCGAGCGCCGCGCTGATGCCGCCCTGCGCCGCGACCGTGTGGCTGCGCGTCGGGAAGACCTTCGTCACGCAGGCCGTACTGAAGCCGGCCTCGGCAAGCCCGAACGTGGCGCGCAAGCCGGCCCCGCCGGCACCCACCACCAGCACGTCGTAACTGTGGTCGATGAAGTCGTATTCGGCACTCATGAACCGAGCCCCACTCGCAGGATGGCATACAGGCACACGATCGCGACGAACACGTGCGCGAAGCGCGCGGCGAGCAGCGAGAAGATCTTCAACGCCGGTGCATGCACGTAGTCCTCGATCACGACCTGGATACCGAGCCAGGAATGGTAGGCCAGCGTCACGGCGAGCAGGGCAAGCAGCACGCTGTTCAGCGGTTCCGCCACGAAGCGCACGACTTCCAGGAACGCGAAACTCTCCATCGCGAACAGGCGCAGGAGGAACCACGCGCCCAGGATCAGCAGGGCGACGGCCGAGATGCGCTGGCTAAGGAAATGCCCGGTGCCCTCCTTCGCGGAGCCGAGGCCGAGCACGCGTCCGAGCGGCGTCCGCAGGCTCACAGCGCCGTCACCCAGAGGACGGCGGTGCCGGCGGCGGCGAATGCGAGTGCCGCCCAGGCCGACGCATTCGCCTGCGCCTTCTCGAACCCGTAGCCGGCATCCCAGACCAGGTGCCGTACCCCGTTCGCCAGGTGCAACAGGAACGCAAACGTCCACGCAACGAGCATCGCGATGCCGACCGGCGTGGACATCGTGGCGCGAAACGCCTGGTACTGCTCCGGCCCGGCCGCGAGCTGCATCAGCCACAGGGCCAGCACGAGCAGGCCGAGGCTCAGGAACACGCCGGTCATCCGATGCAGGATCGACAACAGCATCGTGACGGGCCAGCGGTAGATTTGCAGGTGTGGCGACAGCGGTCGGCCGGTATTGCTCATGGGGTCCTACTGCTTCGTGTTGTTGGCGACGCGGGGCGTATTATCCCCATTCGACCGGGGTAGACAAGTTGATCGGGGCAAACCCGCCACGCGGGACCGTCAGAAGTCGATGCAACGCCCTGCTTTTTCCCAGTCGCCGTAACGCGTCGGGTCGGGCCCGTCCCGGCCGCCGATCTCTTTGGGCCGCGCCGGTTCGGCGAGGCGCGATTCGTGCTCCGCGGGGGTCCCGGGTTCGGTGGCGTCGTCGTCCGGACGGTTGCCGGCAGTGGGTCGATCTGACATGGGGCGAGTATGCCAGACGCACCCGGCGGCTGCATGCCGGCATACATTTACATACAATACCGGCCCTCATTGTGTGCGCTCCCATTCCGCGATAACGCATGTCCGCTTACGTACAGATCCGGGCCCGTGGCGCCGACGCGCTGCCCTTTCTCCAGGGACAGTTGACGAACGACCTCGCGTTGCTCGGCGACGATGGCGTGCAGCTCAGCGCGTGGTGCAACCCGAAGGGGCGCGTCATTGCGTTCCTGCGGGTCAGCCGTGCCGGCGAGGACCTCCGGCTCGCGCTGCCCGCCGCGCTCGGCGACGCCGTCGTTGCGGGGCTGCTCCGGTACCGTTTTCGGGCCAAGGTGGAGTTCGTGCTCGAGGTCGTCGAGAACGCGGCGCTCGGGCTGCCCGACGATGCCGACGGCGCGAGCGAGGACTGGCTGCACCGGAACCTGCTCGGCGGTATCCCGGATATCGGTCCCGGGCAGTCGGAAGCCTTCACGCCGCACATGCTGAACCTCGACCGGCTCGACGCGATCAGCCTCGACAAGGGCTGCTACACCGGGCAGGAGATCGTGGCCCGCACACATTTCCGTGGCGCCACGAAACGCCGGATGCTGCGCTTCCGCTCGGACGCACCGGTCGCGGCCGGCGACGCCGTTACGCAGGGCGACCGTAAAATCGGCGACGTCGTGAACGCCATCGGTCCCGACCTGCTCGCCGTCGTCCCGATCGACGGTGCGGACGATGTGCTCAGCGTCGGCGACGCCACCCTGACGCGCGCGTCGCTGCCCTACTCGCTCGAGTAACCGCTGCGCGGCGGCGTGGCCTTCAGGTAAAGACTTCCGGCCGCATGTGCGGGAACAGCAGGACGTCCCGTATCGACGCTGAATCCGTGAACAGCATGACCAGGCGGTCGATGCCGATGCCGATGCCCGCGGTCGGCGGCATGCCGTACTCCAGCGCGCGAATGTAATCGTGGTCGAATGCCATCGCCTCGTCGTCGCCGGCGTCCCGGCTAGCGACCTGCTGGCGAAAACGCTCGGCCTGGTCCTCCGGGTCGTTCAATTCCGAGAAGCCGTTCGCGATCTCCCGGCCGGCCACGAAGAACTCGAATCGGTCCGTGAGGAACGGGTCGTCGTCGTTGCGTCGCGACAGCGGTGACACCTCGGTCGGGTACGCAGTGACGAAAGTAGGTTGCCGCAGGCGGTCCTCGCCGGTCTTCTCGAAGATCTCGATCTGCAGCTTTCCCGGTCCGTAGTGTGCCTCGACGGCGATGCCCAGCCGCTCGCAGACGCCGACGAGGTAGTCGCGGTCGCGCAGGCGATCGCGGTCCAGGTCCGGGTTGTAACGCACGATGACCTCTTCCACCGTCAGGCGTTCGAACGGTTGCGACAGGTCGAAGGTCTCGCCCTGGTACTCGATCGTCGTGCGGCCCAGCACGGCATCGGCCATGCCGCGCAACAGCGCCTCCGTCATGTCGATCAGGTCCGCGTAGTCCGCGTACGCCCGGTACAGCTCGAGCATCGTGAATTCGGGATTGTGTTGCGTCGAAACGCCCTCGTTGCGGAAATTGCGGTTGATCTCGTACACGCGCTCGAAGCCGCCGACGATCAGCCGCTTCAGGTTCAACTCCGGCGCAATTCGCAGGAACAGCGGCATGTCGAGCGCATTGTGATGCGTCCTGAACGGCCGCGCGATCGCCCCGCCCGGCGTCACCTGCATCATCGGCGTCTCCACTTCCAGGTAGTCCTGCGCATCGAGGAACGACCGGATGTACTGGATGATGGCGGAACGCGTGCGAAACACGCGCCGGCTGGAGTCGTTGACGATCAGGTCGACGTAGCGTTGCCGGTAACGCATTTCCTGGTCGGACAGGCCGTGGAATTTCTCCGGGAGCGGGCGCAGCGACTTCGTCAGCAGGCGAAGCTGGTCCGCCCGGACGGTGAGTTCGCCGGTGTTCGTCCGAAACAGTTTCCCCTGCGTCGCGACGATGTCGCCGACGTCCCATTTCTTGAAATCCGCGTAGCACCCTTCCGGCAGGCGGTCGCGCTCGACGCGCACCTGGATCTGGCCTGAGCGGTCCGCGAGCTTGATGAAACTCGCCTTGCCCATGACGCGCTTCGCCATCATCCGGCCGGCCACCCTGACGTCGATCGCCATCGACTCGAGCGTCTCGTTGTCATGCGCGTCGTACAGGTGCAGCAGTTCGTCCGCCAGCGCATTGCGCCGGAAGTCGTTCGGGAACGCCTCGCCGGCGTCACGCAGATCATCAAGCTTCCGGCGGCGCTCCGCGATCAGCTTGTTCTCGTCCTGTCGGGTTTCGTCGTTCACGGTTTGGCTACAGTCCCTGTTTCAGGCTGGCTTCGATGAAGTCGTCGAGGTGGCCGTCGAGTACGGCTTGAGTGTTACCGGTTTCGACGCCGGTGCGCAAATCCTTGATCCGGCTCTGGTCGAGCACGTAGGAGCGGATCTGGCTGCCCCAGCCGACATCCGCCTTGTTCTCCTCGATCGCGGCTGCGGCCGCGTTCCGGTTCTGCAACTCGAGTTCGTAGAGCTTGGCCTTGAGCTGGTTCATCGCCTGCGCCTTGTTCTTGTGCTGCGAACGGTCGTTCTGGCATTGCACGACGATGTTCGTCGGCAGGTGCGTGATGCGCACGGCGGATTCGGTCCGGTTCACGTGCTGACCGCCGGCACCGCTCGCGCGGTACACGTCGATGCGCAGGTCGGACGGGTCGATGTCGATGTCGATGTCATCGTCGACTTCCGGCGACACGAACACCGAGGCGAACGACGTGTGGCGCCGGTTGCCGGAATCGAACGGCGACTTGCGGACGAGCCGGTGCACGCCGGTCTCCGTGCGCAGCCAGCCGTAGGCGTGATCGCCCTGCACGTGAATCGTCGCGCTCTTGATGCCGGCCACTTCCCCGGGCGAGGCTTCGATGATGTCGGCGCGGAAATCGTGGTCCTCGGCCCAGCGCAGGTACATGCGCAGCAGCATGTTCGCCCAGTCCTGTGCCTCGGTGCCGCCGGCGCCCGCCTGGATGTCGAGGTACGCGTGATTCTCGTCCATCTCGCCGGAAAACATGCGGCGGAATTCGAGCGCCTGCAGCGTCGTCTCGAATCCCGCGAGATCGCGGCCGACTTCGCCGATCGTGACCTCGTCGTCCTCGTCCTCGGCCAGTGCCAACAGCTCCGCCGCGTCCGCGAGGCCGGTCGTCAGCGAATCCAGCGCGACGACGACCTGCTCCAGCGTCGCGCGCTCCTTGCCGAGCGCCTGCGCGCGTTCCGGTTCGTTCCAGACGTCCGGCTGCTCCAGCTCCCGCCGGACCTCGGTCAGGCGTTCCGACTTGCTGTCGTAGTCAAAGGTACCCCCTCAACGCATCGGTGCGTTCGGCGAGGTCGTCGATCGTTTGCTTGACGTGACTGAGTTCCATGCCCGTGTCTGTGTCGAATTGGCGCCGCGCGGCGCGGCAAACGCGCGATGTTAACACCAACCCCCGCTCACGCGGCACCCAGCGGGCTGATTTGCTCGACGATGAGCTGCGCGCTTTCGACGCCGCGATACTCGTTCACGTCGAGCCGGTACGCCAGGCGCACGCCGCCGCGGTAGGCCGGGCCGGCCTGGTTGAACGCGATCGCGTCGACCGAGCCGCCGCCGGTCAGCGGCCGCACGCGGAGCTTCAAATGCTGCTCGCCCACGACGCGCTGCTCCAGCAGCTCGAAATCGCCGGTCCACAACGGCTCCGGGAAGCCGGCACCCCAGGGACCCGCATCCCGCAGGCTGCGCGCAAAGCCGAGCGCTAGAGCCTGCGCCGGCAAAGGACCGTCGGCGATCAGCGCGCCGCTGAAATCGGCCTCGGGGTACAGGCGCTCGAGTTGCCGCGACGCGAGCTCGGCGAACTCGGCGAAATGCGCCTCGGGCAGCGTCAGGCCGGCCGCCATCGCGTGGCCGCCGAACCGGTCGATGAGTCCGGGCCTGGCCGTCGCGATGCTTTCGAGCAAGTCCCGGGCGTGCACGCCGGGAACCGACCGTGCCGACCCCTTGAGCCGGGAATCGCTTTCCCGGGCGAACGCAATGACGGGCCGGTGGCAGCGCTCCTTGACGCGGGCCGCGATCAACCCGACGACGCCCTGGTGCCAGTTCGCGTCATAGACGCACACGCACGACGGGAACCGTGCCGGATCCAGCCGTTCGACAGCCGCGAAGGCCTGCTCCCGCATCGTCGTCTCGATGTCGCGACGCTCCCGGTTGATGCCGTCGAGAACCGCGGCATGGCGCGCCGCCGTATCGGCATCGTCGGTCAGCAGGCATTCGATACCGATGGCCATGTCCTCGAGCCGGCCGGCGGCATTCAGGCGCGGTCCGACGAAAAAGCCCAGGTCGGCACTCACGACCCTCGATGCGCTTCTCCCGGCCTGCGCGAGCAGTGCCGAGATGCCGACGACGCAGCGGCCGGCGCGGATGCGGCGCATGCCCTGCTCGACCAGCACCCGGTTGTTCTTGTCGAGCGTGACGACGTCGGCGACCGTGCCGAGCGCGACGAGATCGAGGAAGCCGGCCGGAATTCTCGCCGCGCCCTCCATGCCGTGCTTCTCGAGTTCGCGGCCGAGCGCGGCGAGCACGTAGAACGCGACGCCGACACCGGCGAGGTGGCGGCTCGGGAAACGGCTCCCGGCGAGATTCGGGTTGACGATCGCGGCCGCCGCCGGCAGCTCGTTTCCCGGCAAGTGGTGGTCGGTCACGAGGACCGGGATGCCGAGCTCGTTCGCACGAGCGACGCCGGCGATGCTGGAGATGCCGTTGTCGACCGTGACGATCAGTCCGGGCGCATCCTTCGCCGCCACGTCGACGATTTCCGGGGACAACCCGTAGCCGTACTCGAACCGGTTCGGTACGACGTACCCGGTTTCCGTGAACCCGAACGCCGCGAGGCAGCGGAGGAAGAGCGCAGTGCTCGTCGCGCCGTCGACGTCGAAATCGCCCACGACCGTGATTCGCCGATCGCGGTTCGCGAGCAGTAGTTGCACGGCCGTGTCGACGTTTTCGAGCTCGCTCACCGGCGCGAGCTGGGTCAGCCGGTAGTCGAGGTCGCGGGGTGCCGTCACGCCGCGCGCGGCGTAGACCCTGGCCAGCACCGGGTCGATGCCATCGAGCGCGGACGGGACGCCACCGGGTACCGCGCGCAGCCTGACCGGGCGCGGCCCGATCACGAAGCGGCCTCCGGCGCGTCGAGCAACGGATGCCGGCGGCGCCAGACACGGAGTCCGTGCGCGCGCCGCAACTCCACGCGGATGCCGTCGCGCGTCAGGAAGACGATCCTCGGCAGGCGGCCACGCTGAAGCAACTCCCGCAACTCGCGGAGCAGTGTCGCCGCCCCGTCGATGTCGTCGGGCGGCGCGACGGCGACGAAGCCCGCCACCGACGCCTCGGCGCAGGCCGCCATCGACCCGTCGACCCGGGCCAGGACTCCGCCAGGCCGGTGTGCCGCAGCCAGTGTCCCCGCAGCAGCGGATCGTCGCCGAACAGCGGTGGCATGGGGCGCGTTTCCGCCGCGGGTGACACACCGCCGCCCCACAGCCACAGCGAGTTCACCGGGAGCCGCCCGTCGGCCTGGCGTTCGAGATTCACCGGGTGCTCGTGCAACGCCATCTCGATTTCAGACAACAGGCGGCGATAGCCGGCGCCCGCTTCGCCAGCCGGCAGGAATTCGTCGGGCCGCCGCCCATCGATCGCCACGGCCGGCAGTGCCGCCGTTGCGAACGGTTCCGGCGCCGTGACGTAGCCGAACATACCGAGGCGCGCGAAGCCGTAGCCGGACGCGCCGCCGAGACTCGCCTGCAGGTGGTCGAACAGCGCACGCAACTCGGCGGCCGTGAGCGATTCGGGTGGCACCGCGTGCAGGCACAGGTGGTCGAGCCGCGGCTCGAGGTACACCGGGTCCGCCGCGGCCATCCACGCCGCTGCCCGGTCGCCGGTCTGTCCC
>JGI12367J12837_1000775_pt1 | contig 9975 bp, 7 predicted proteins | sample TtaePargueraPR_11_FD_12837 | JGI IMG/M metagenome (IMG submission 12837)
GTTGAGTCTTGTGGCATGAGCCATCACTGGCGTCGGGAAATAGAAAAGCTGGGGTATAAAACGGTGGCGCTGCCACCGCGATTTGTAAAAGCTTACCTGCAGGGCGAGAAGAACGATGCAAATGATGCACGGGCGATAGCCGAAGCGGCATCGAGACCGAACAGGAATTCGGTTCGGATAAAAAGCATCGGGCAGCAGGACTTAGCGTTAATGGTTAATCAGCGTGAAAGTTATGTGCAGACACGAACCGAGATGTCTAATCGCTTGCGCAAGATGCGGACAACGCTCTGACTGCCCGAAGCAGAAACCTTGTTTTACGGCAGTATGAACTGCTCAAAACAATGGATGAAGAAGTCAAAGCCATGGATAAGTTGTTGTCTGCTGAAGCGAATAATACCGACGACAGTCGACGTCTTATGACGATACCGGGTATCGGCCCGGTAACAGCGGTGTCCTTGCTGGCATTAATCGGTGATGTGAGCGATTTTAAGCGCGGACGCAACGTATCAGAATACCTGGGGCTTGTGCCGCGGCAAAACAGCAGTGGCGGCAAAGACCGGTTAGGCAGTATCACCAAAAAAGGCAATACCCGGTTGCGAACATTGCTGGTGCATGGCGCTCGCTCCGCACTACGGGTGGCGCATAAACGCAACGACAAACTGAGCCTGTGGGCGCAGGATGTTGCAAAGCGGCGGGGCAATAACATTGCCGCCGTGGCACTGGCCAACAAGCATGCACGGATAATCTGGGCGATGCTGACACATAAAGAAGATTACCGGATGGCTGCTGCCTAAGCGGCAACCACCGATAAACCGGTAAAACGAAGGTTCACACCTTCCGGAGTTGCTAACCTCAACAGGATGGTAAACACGGGTAAACCGGCAACGGCTGAGACTGACAGGGCGCTGTTACTAGATAACGTTAGCTTGATAAGCCAGTCGTTGGGCGGAGTTCATCCAGGCCAGGTGACACGTCACCAAAAACAGGCCGTATATATGCGAGCACCCAACATTTACCACAACGTTGAAGTTGCAAAACGGGAGGGGACCATATATGCGTCCTGACGCAAGTTCTCCCCAGAGTGTCAATACCCGTTAACACCCAGAGATAAGTCCTGAGCTTTGTTCAGACCGAACAAGCAAAGCGCAACAACTACAGAAAAAAAGCTTAATCCCCTCATCAATCGGGGCTTTGTTCAGACTCATCCCACGTATCGTGATCAACCGTATCACTTCGTCTTAATCCCCTCATCATTCGGGGCTTTGTTCAGACCTTAAGGGTACTGACGAACGTAAACCAATGCAGGTGTCTTAATCCCCTCATCATTTTGAACCCATCCTGCCGTACCTTGCGTCCTGACGCAAGCTCCCACAGTCAGCTCAAAACCTGAAGTTATATTCACAACTAAAACCACGTGCGCCAGGGCGCACGCTACGTGTTGGTAACATCATTCGGGGCTTTGTTCAGACTACGTATGTATTTGGGCTGATATTGAACCAAGGTCTTAATCCCCTCATCATTCGGGGCTTTGTTCAGGAAACAACAAATGGCATTAGAGTGGAAATACAGCGTCTTAATCCCCTCATCATTCGGGGCTTTGTTCAGACTATTGCTAAAATTTTACCTTACCTATCAGTGAGTTAAAAGCACCAATTGACAGGGTCATTTTCACCCTAAAAGTTGGCTAAAATTTAACCGGAACTTTAAAGAGCCTATGACACAAAACAGGAGAAGGTAAAAGGCTTCTACGGTAGTGTGTCAAAAAACATTTCATTTTGTGGTTACTGAAGCACTTCATTTTCTGCATTCAGTAGGCAGCGGGTAACAACTTAGAAATACTACCCGCCAATCACCCTAATTTGACCCAGACCAAAGGTCGTTTTGCCGCCGGTCTGAAGTTGTTCCCCCACTAATAAATAAGGTAACAACGGTGCCAGATCGCCCTCATAAGCTATTTGCCCTTTGATGCCCCCAAAAGGTAATAAGCGACGGGATTTATGCGAAAATCTGAGCCAATCTTCGTAGTAACTGTTATCGACCACGCGATTAACAAAACCCCGTGGTATCTGTTTTGTTATTAGCGCCAATAACTCAGGTTCGTCCATCGCCCAGTACGTTGCCAGGTCAACCAAACGGCGAGCGCCTTGTTGGGCAATAAATTGAATATCAGGGATATGACGGCATATATTGCCCCTGAGTTTATACCGAGCAGGCGTTAAAAAACTCAACGTTATCGCCTCTGCCGGCATCCCTAAATTCGTCGTTACCCCTTCTGCCAGTGAATACGGATGATTGCCATGCAACATACGGCCGTTGGGAAGCATCGAGCTTACCGAACAAACAGCAAAGTCTGCTTCGCCGTCCGCTGCCTTGGACGGAAACTGGTTCAACGCTTCAACAACGGCGTCAGCCACTTGCGCGGCGTCACCAAATAACGTAAGACCAAACTCGTACAACTCACCAGCCTGCCACTGCGTCTTTTGATCCGCACCAACCGTTATACTATAAGGTTTTGGGTGTGAGCCATCGTGCTGCTCAAATAGCAAGTGATATAAGTCGCCACTATACTGCTGTAAGGCTTGGCCTAACCAACCATGCAAAAGCGAGCCTTTGAACGGCGGCAACCGTGTTGAGCGCGTAAACTTAACCATAATTTGTAGTTTAAGTAACTCTAGCTGAGCCGCCGCCGTTAATAGCGCTTCCGATGGCATCATAACGGTTGTAACTGATAAGCTTGCGCTAATTGCTCAAGCAGGTCTTTATGCTCGTCTTTACGCTTTTTCGGCTTTTTATGAAACTCATAAGCGCGCACAAGCTTACGTAACGCTTCAGCCGACTCCTTCTGATACTCGGTACTGTGCTCAATAAATTGTTGCACGGCGTTGCGCATTGGCTCGGCACGATTTTCCGGAGCCATGGGTTCGAGTTCTTCGGAAAGCTTTTGCAGAATTTGCTGGCATTCTGGCAAACGGGCCAGCGCTGCTTGCTCTTGCAGTTCCTGGGCTACTTGCTGCTGTGACTGCACCCAGCGATCGTCCTTTGCGGCATCTACTAGTTTGGCTAAACGGCCTCGACCAAAAGCCACTGACGGCTCAGTTTTTAACAAGGGCTCTTTGCGCGCCTGACCATGCAATGAGGGTAGGCCTCCATTATTTGACTTTGCGTCTTTAAATCCTTTGCCGTCGAGCGACATATAAGCGGTATCAACATCCGCATTGGCTTGATAATCGGTTAGCAACATCAGGTATTTTATTTGAGGGCTATCAATCCAGGCGTTTTCGGGGGTGTCCGGATACGCTTGGTTCATATAGTCAACAAAGGCGTTGGTCAGCTCATTAATTGAGTGCTCACCATCGCGCAGATTTAATACCGGTGTAAAGCTCACCAGTCCCGCCCCAAAAGGCTTACCGTGGCCCAACCCATGGACATGTTGAGTGTTCACCTCGGTGCCCAGTTGTATGCACCAAAGCAATGCCCCAAGTTCTACCGGGCGCAGGTTGTGAAACACCAAGCGGCCTTCAAATTGGGTTTGTTGTGGTACTAACTCTAGCTGACTGGCCACGTTAACCTTTACGCTATTGTCCGCCGATGACGCTAACTCGGCTTGTTCGGGCTGTTTGGCAATATAGCGCTTCCACCCGGCAAGCTGAGCACCATCGTCGTTATAGGTTTGTAATTTGCCGCCTCGTTGCTCTAGGTACGCCGGGTAAAACGAAGGTTTGGGTCCGTTTAAAATCAACGGGTTAGACCAGTAAAGCTTGCTTTTTGCCGGCAAACTGGGTTTCAGATCAGTAAAGCCCACCCGCCCTTTTAGCGATAACTCCTGATCACGTAACGTACCGAATATCAATTCCGCTAGATCAAAAACCGTTTCGTGGGTGTGAGCGTTATTCTTTATCAAGTCAACAAACGAATTTTTATAAGCAATACGCGGCATTTTTGCAAAGCCGAGATGCTTGAGGGTATTGGATTGCTTATCAAATAAAGCGAATACCGGAATGCCCAAATCCGGGTGAGGATTATTTTTAAGGTGGTTTACTTGCTCTTCGTTGTGGTTCGTAAACAACTGCTCAACTAATGGGCTGATATCACGCACTGGCGCTTCGGGATTGTTATCGAAGAAGAAATAACTAAACTCATAGTGCTCAGCTTTGCCATTCACTATTCTTTTATTAGTAAAAATAACATGTCCATTATACTTTCCATTAACCTCTGGAACTGCCCACTGAGTTTTATTTTTGTCATTTCCTACAACAATCCCCGCCTTAAGACTCTTAGTCAGATCAAGCTGCTTGTACTTGTCGACGGCTGACGATTCATTTTTTATCCGGGTTTTAAAATGTTCGTTGATGGCTTTGTGTTTAATTTTTACAAACCGACATGGGGTAAAAATCCAGCTTTTAGCTTGGTTATCGAACTTCACCCAGCCAGCCTGGATACGCGAGTTACTGATTTCATTAGCATAATCGGTTCCCGAATTAGCAATGTTTCGGTGGCTCAATCGTTGGTCATCCAGCGCTTTAAACTTACCAAAACCGGCAACTTCTAACACACTGCGCAATAAACCTTTGATACTGGAACCCGGGATAACCGGCTCACCCGCGGGATCCTTTTGAAAATGAACCTTGGTCGGCTGCCCTTCTACCCGAGTTTGGTCTCCACCCACACACAGCGGCGAGTGTGTTTGTAGCTTTAGCTCAATACTGCCCGACAATCCATCGGAAAACGGCACGTCATGGCTAACCTGATCGGCCCAATCGGGCATGTGGACCCACTTAGACAGTGGCACAAAATGATACGGTGCATGAACTTCACTCATTATGCTTCCTCCCTGGATTCGGGTACTTCAGTAAATCCTTTAAAAACCTGCGCCACCGGCTGCCATTGGTGATCTTCGGTTAGTTGCCACCAATGCCGGTAACAGGCAAGTTTGCGGTTATCGCTCACAAGGTTGGCTCTAACCATAAAACTACTATCGCGACAAACCATCGTCACGGCTTGCGCGTCAGCCGCTACCTGTGACTCTTCGTAGGTCACCCACAAAAAACGGTCACCGTGCAGATGACGAATATGATGTGAGCGAGCTTCTTCGGCCAATTCAGCCTCTAATATCGCTGTCGTTTTGTCTAAGTCGGGTAGTCTTGCGGCAAAGGCCAGTGTTTTGGAAGGCATTTGAAGCCAACCAAAATCAATTGACCCTTGCTGCTGCGTTAACGCTTCGTGAAGCTCACTCAGGCGATACTCCGCTTGTTTGATACTCAGCTTAGCCGGACGCAGTCGGGGCAGGATGCAGCCTATTGTTTGCGTGTGTTGTTGTGACTGTTGCTGAAGTTGTGCGTATTGATCCATTATCATGCCTGCGCTCCCTGCTCTGAATGATCCGCAATAACCGTAGTTAGTCCACCGCCTCGACTGGTGCCTCCGGCAATAGCGAGTAGTCCTTGTTTTAAGTCGTAAACCGTCTCGTTTACGGCTTGTTGTAACGTCTCAGAAAGTGGGTAATTTTTATCAATGTTGACGGTTAGCCTAAAGCTAGGCTGATAAAGCAATTCTTCTGCGAATAAAGCACTGTTTCGGACGCCGCCGGTAAAGCGATCAATATGATTGTGATGGCGCACCTGCAACTGCTCACCGTTAACGATGGTATCTTCGACGTATAAATGACCTGCTTGCGCCGTATCGATGTCACTAAAGCCGAGTAAATTAGCCAGTTCGCCGTGGCGCTGGGCTTTTACCAAGAGTTCGTCGGGGCTGAGTTGATCGGCAAACACCCCATTTAAACGGTTAAGATGATACAACATACGGTGCGCTAAAATGCCTTTTACGCTACTACCACACAACACCGGCTGCTTTTCTTTTATTATTGCTTGGTTTTGCTGCCACTGCAGCCGAGGTTCGCTATAGGTTACCGCGGCAATGCTATGTTCATAGGGTTGGTCCGTTAATAATGCGGTGCCACGACCACAACGCCAAACATCATCGGCTTTTAATTCGAGATCAACCAGCGTTTTAACACTGGATTGTTCAAGTTCAGGTAATTCACATTGGGTTGGCAATGGTCCGTTAAGACAGTCACGAACTGCCAAGGCTTGGGCCGGGCCTTGAGTGAGGTCAAAGTCACTGACTTCACAAGCAACCACCTTTATCCGCCCGAGGCCATTGCGTGTCGCACTACCAAAAGCCATTTTGCGGTCTTGCCATAAACTCAACAGGCGTTGCCATTCATCTTGTTCTTCAGCTGCAATCGGCGCTTTAACATACAAACTAAAGCGAGTACCTGCCGGCAACATCACTTGGTCAAATTTTGCGTTCTCAGCGGCACTCCCGCGATCGTTAATACGCACTCGTTCCCGGTACAAGGGTTGGGATTGCGCTAACAAACGCAGTACGCTATCCGTTTGAATGTGTTGCGGCTCCGCCAACCCGATCATCGGTTGATTGCTACTGTCATGACATACCGCATCGCTGACCGTTAATGCTGAGCGCTGTGATTGACTGCCGAACCAATGCTCAACGGTATTATTATCAAAATGACGCTCTGCCAGATGTCGCCAAACACCCGCCACCGAGGTCGCCGGTATTAATGGCAAACCGTTAACGTCTCTCACTAATTGCGTATCAAAGCCGGTATCACGACCACCGGTGCTCACCGCCATCGGGCTACTACATTCAATGACTAAACGCGCTACTGTTACTTGGCTCATTACACGGACTCCCTGTCGTTGCGGTAGTGGGCTAACCCTTTCACGGTTGATAAATCATGCCGTGTTATGCGTTCTAGCAATAGTCCCAATGCCTCGCTCGACAATGGCGCGACGACGCTTTTTACGGCTTCGCTCATGCTAATAAAGCCCGTTGCGTCAGCCTGCCACTTTATGCCCCAGCCAATCGGATCGTTTTGTGCTTTGCAGATAGCATGATCACCCTCAAAACATTGTGCTAACCAATTGCTTGCACCTTGCCTGAATAACTCCTGAATACGCCGCCACTGAGTGGCTGACGGTCCCGCCTGATGCGCCGGACTGATGCGGTTGTAATTTCGCGCTTGCTGATAGCACTCAGCAATTTTATATTCTGCTGTTTGCGCCGCATCATGAGCGGATTGAACTTGTTGTTTGACTGTTGCCTGTGCGCTTAACCATTTTATTAATGGCGTAGCTGGCGTTTGTAATGGCTTTTCAGCCGCCTGATTTACGGTTATAGGAGTGAAGAAAGGACTGGTTAGATCCGCTTTTTGCGCCCAGGCCGGATTAATCATAACGCGGCCAAAGCCAGCGGCACGATTACGACCGATACCGTCGCTTAGTTTATGGCAATCGGCTTCTGATAACGGTGAATTAAGTTGATAAACCAGCACTGAGCCTTTGCTGATCAGGCGCTGCTCAGAATCAAAGCCTTGTCGGGCTTGATTAAAACGACTTAATGTCAGTTCGCGCACAAAACTTCGTGTTTTATCCAGTTTAGCGTCGGTAGCCAAACCCAGATCATTCGCACTTGGAGCTAATGTAGTAACGCCATTAGCATCCACGACTTCGGCATCACTTAAACACCAAATAACCAGTGTATCTCGGGCCGGGTTGGGATCATTTTTGTAAGGCTGTACATCAATAATATCGACTCGACCAAATTCACTATTACGCGACTTACCCAATCGTATCTGTTGCCCTTTTAATGCATTTACTGCCTGCTTTACAAACGCTGCAGTCGCTTCGGATGCTGTTTCATCAACACTGATAACGGCAGCAAATGTCTGTCCGGGCTCGAGAAACTCATATTGGAATAATTGACTTTCAGCGGCTGTGCCGGTGGCAGAATCGATTGCTGTTTTGACCGTAATGTTTTTGCGTGGCCGCTGGATTGTGCCCTGACTGTCGATAAAGGCACTGCGTAATTGCTGATATTGGACTCCGATACCAATGCTCTCTTTTTGGGTAAAGTTAACCCAATGCTGGCTGTCGTGACTCGGTTCACCTTTGGGGTAATGAAAGCTCAGCGGTGCTGGCAAACAGCGCTGGTTATTTTTTACTAAGTATGCATTACCAAAGCTAACACAACCACTATGAAAAATATCCCAGGCGATGCCCTGTTGTTCGGCTTCAGCATAGTGCGACGAAGCAATGGCGCCAAGCATAGCACTACCGGGAATATAATCTAAACAGCCACGGTGGCCACTGGTAGCGCTAGACTCATTAAGCACCAACGGGTCTTGGTTTTTCAACGTCACTAAAAATTTCATGCTGCGGCTCCTTCCACTCTTATTTTGCAACGTCCTAAGCCTCGCTGACGATGACCTCCTAACTCACTGATTAAGGCCGTACAAGCATCCAGCAACTGTGCTAGTTCGGCTTGATTAAACGGCAATTCCTTAAACTTTGCATGTTGCGTATTCAACTCAATTGCCGCCGATAACTGCATCGGTACTGCTACTTCAAGAGTGCGTAACGAACCGTTTTTTGCAGTACCGGTGTCACTGTCAATCGCCGTAGAAGCGCGAGTCGAAAATAAAAACTGCCGCAACGACGGTTGCTGAACAATCGCTTGTTTTTCGGCGTCTGATAGTTCCGCATTGCTAACGCGTAATAGCCCTTGGGCTGTAGCACCATCCGTACCCTCGCGACCAAACAGCAAGTCGACATAAGCGGTTGAACTATCACCAAACCAACCACTCTGCGCTGCTTCTGTAAAGGCTTGTTTTAAGACGCCGCGCAACGAGCGCCCTGGCAGGTACGGTAATCCATTACTGTCTTTAATGACCAAGGCATCCGCATAGGCACCACCCTCGCGGCCGGCACCGATATGCCAATCCCCCAACATATCAATCTTAAGCGTCCACATCATTGTCACTCCCTTGCTGTGGTTCAAAATGCGCCAGCGTTAATAAGTCGGCGATCGGGCTGTAATAATTGCCTGCGCCGTCGTCACTAAACCAATGTTTAAAGGTTGATGAGCTGTTTACATTAATAACTTGCTGTATCAACGGCTCAAATTCTGTTGCTGATGTTTTGCTCAGCTCAAATCCTCGCTCGTAGATGCGTTGAGCTTCGTAACGATTACCCTTGGCTAGCTCTGCCAGCATTTTTCGCCAACGGTTCATACTGACAGGGGCGTTGGGCTTACTGGATGCCTCAGCAAGAGCCCTTAATGCAGTGATACTTTGTGAACGATCGCGTTGTACCCGATAAGCTGGTTGTGCAACCGTCATGCGTTGACCATCAGCCAAGGTGAAACGCTGTGCTCGATCAATATAGTTTTGATAATCATCCGCTAGCGTATTCGACACTCGACAAAAGCTAATATGAGATTGCGTTCGATCAACATTTTTTGCAGCCGATGTTAAGCTTTCAACGAGAGCCGATGTTTGTACGTACGGGTGTGATGCTTTGTGATAAGCAATGCCACCACTGGCCGTTAATCGCTTGGGTAGCTGGTTCAGTGTTTGTTTATCGGCGTGTTGCAATTGCGCAAACACCGCTTTTAACCGTTGCTCGGTTTCTGCTTCAAACATCAAGATAAAGTTTTCGGTATAACGCATGGCGTGCTCTGCATCACATAACAGCGTTAAATCATCGCCTCCCAGAACAATCGGGCGAATAGGGATAATATCCGCCGCTGTTGCTTTGATTAGTGTTTTTGTTGCATGTTTAGCGGCCGCAACCGTGGCACTGTTGATGGCTTCGGAAAACGCGCGAAAGACTTTTCGATAGTCCTCTTCGCTGCTATCGGTAAGAAGGTGTCGCAAGCTTTGTAACAACTGCCCCAGACCATTACCGTCAACGTGGATTAGAGCGATATCGTTGCCTTCAAAATCATGTTCAAGATCATATAGATACTGCACATCGCTGACATCGTCGGGGGTAAAACGTTGTTGTAAATCCGAAGATTGGCGAATGGCCAGCGCATAATCCGCCTGGCGGTGCAAATCTGTATCGATATCTGTTGCTGTGCGCGAGCCAATGCGTTCGTTTTTGCTGGCTC
>JGI12367J12837_1000780_pt1 | contig 9917 bp, 8 predicted proteins | sample TtaePargueraPR_11_FD_12837 | JGI IMG/M metagenome (IMG submission 12837)
GGCAGAAAATGATTCAGCAGCAGCGCCGCCGGTAGGATAAAAATCAGCTTGTTGCGGATAGAACCCAGCGCGATCTGCTTCACAATCGCCAGCTCACGCTCTGCCACTACCCCGTGCAAATATTGCGGCGTCACCGCCGCATCATCCACCACCACCCCGGCCGCCTTCGCCGTCGCACGCCCAGCGGCAGCGCTCACATCGTCCAGTGATGCTGCGGTCAACTTCGCCAATGCGGCAACGTCATCCAGTAATCCTATTAGACCACCAATGGCCATGGGTGCTTCCTCCATGAATAAGCATTGCAGACAGTAAAGCACACGGTGGCTGGGGCGGGCGGCCTCTTTTGCATCCCGATTTGCACCTCTTATCCCAGCAAGTGCTCCAGCTCATGGCGTTGCTCAGCATGTTTCGAGGCGTTATCGCTTTTCAGTTTTTTCAAATTGATGAGTTTCCAGCGTACAGCAGGCAGATTGGCTGCTTCTGGGCGGCCGATGGCATCAAAATCCGGTAGACCGTCATGCAGGCTCAGTAAGAAGCGTTTGGTATTTTCATCAAAGCGTGACTGAATATCCGCAATCAATCGCTTACTTATGCTCAACAATTCTTCGAGGCTAACAGGAGTTCTGGTCATACCCTCAAATTCTTGTGTATAAGGCTGACCAAGATCGATGAGGTTTGGATTCAATAGCTCATGTGAAGGGCGCGAAGACCTCTTCCTTAGCAACATACGGAAGGATACGTACCAGTAGCGCAACCTGCGCCTCATAAATCTCACGTGCCATCGCTAGCACCCTCCCCCGTAAATTCTGCAGGCACCATAATACGATAGCGAGGATGAATCTTACCGCCTTTGACGAGTGCCCTATCGCCACTGCCAAGGTTGAACGCGGTGACATCAAGACGCTTGCGCCAAGGGTGGTCATGGCGATCCGCAAAGACAAAGAATAGCCGCTTTACCTTAATCTTCTTACAACTGTGCAGTAGTACGGACAGCACTTTTGGTCGTAACGTCGTCAAGCTCTCAAAGAGCATATCGAGGTGATGAAAGCTCTCGTGGTCGGGCAGCTCATCCATAGCTTCCATCACCGCCCTTTCGGGCATCGACATATTCAGCACCCACTCCCATGGCAGTGCGTCTTCATCATTGTTTCTCTGATTAGCTAGCCCTAGCGATGAATCAGAAAACAGTGACGTGTTGCGGATTTTGATGGGGGAGGTAAGTGGTAGCTTGCTGAGCCAGCTAGGGATCGTATCACCGTATACCCAAACAGGCGCATTGCTGCCCAAACGTAAATAATGATCATACCCCTGCAAGGAGAGTGCCGTGGTGCCACCGATATGAATGTCATAACGCATGATGTGCTGCATGGAGAGCAGGCAGGTTTTCCAATCGATGGCTGTGCTGGGCGCAGGACGCCGGAATACGCCTCGGTTAACCCTCTCTAGCCAGCCATTTTCGACGTATTTACGTGCCAGAAAGCGGCTAACGCCATGTCGTTCAAGCCAAGCGGTATCCGCCATAAACCCAGGTGGTATGGCTTCTAATAGGTTCTTTAATATTGATTTATTTTGTGTACTCATAGGACACAAAGTAGCATTTAACTAAAGGAGTTGCCACACTATACTTTGAAAAATATAAATTTGGTGTACCTATAGACCACAAACCACCAGATTCATAAAGCAAAATAACGGTATACTTATTTACTTATTTGTTTTCAATCCTGATACTCCCGCTGAGACTCATCGCCATAGCTTATGCTCATTAGCTATCAGGCAGCGTGATTTGCCCCATTAGATAAGGCGCAACGCGGCCTTTAATCATCACGCGCTCGCCTTCTACCACGCAGCTCAGCGCGCCTTGGCGTGCGCCACCCTGGCGGGCAGTCAGCGCTTGCTTACCCAAACGCGCGGCCCAGTAAGGTGCGAGCGACGTATGCGCCGAGCCGGTTACCGGGTCTTCTTCCACGCCGACCTTGGGGCCAAACCAGCGAGAGACTACATCCACGTCATCGCCTTTCGCGGTAACGGCCACACCTCGCCCTGGTAACTGTTTAAGCCGCTGCATATCCGGTGCAAGGCGATCAATCACACTCGCCTCTTCAACTACCACCACAATGTCATCCGAGATCAGCAGTTCCTCGATTTCGATACCGCCCAGGGCAGCGGCGACTTCCGCGTGCATGTTTAGCGGTGCGAGCGTTTTTGCGGGGAAATCCATCACCAGCGCATCGCCCTCGCGGCGAACGGTCAGTACACCACTTTTGGTTTCAAAGGCCACCGCCTCGGCCACTACGCCCAGGGCATGGAACACCACCCACGCCGCCGCTAACGTAGCATGGCCACACAGATCCACCTCCACCGAAGGCGTAAACCAGCGCAGGTGATAGCCTGCTTCCGTGGGTACGAAAAACGCGGTTTCAGAAAGGCTATTCTCCGCTGCAATGGCCTGCAGCAGCGCATCATCCAACCACGCCTCCAGCGGGCACACGGCGGCTGGGTTGCCTTCAAAGGGTTTTGAGGCGAAAGCATCTACTTGGTAGAGGTCGATTTTCATGGCAGTTACCGAAAAAGAGAGGCGAAAACGCTAGGTTAGTGCCGCTTCTGGCGGAGGCATCAAGCTCAATCGCGCGTCGTCATGCGCTGAGCTCGTCTCCGCCTGGAAGCCATCACGGCCACTGCCGCGATGCAAAGGGCAGCGGCAACACCCGCCCACACAAAATGGGAATAGCCGCTCAGCCGCTCGAACAGTGGCGCAAGGGCCTGACCAAACATATAACCGAGCGTGACCCAGGCGGCCGACCAGATCAACGCCGAAATAGCATTGAGCAGGATAAATCGTGGCCAAGGATAATCGGTCGTGCCAATCGTCACCGCACCGGCCATGCGTAGCCCATAAAGGAAACGCAAGGAGAACGCGAAAACATCCGGGCGAGCATTGAACGTGGTCAGTACACGCGCACCCGCTGCGCTACCCTGAACCGAACGAACGATAGCGCTATTGCGCCACCAGTGCCCGAGCAGGAAGAATACTTGATCCGCCAGGAAAGAACCCAGCGCCAGAGCGATGATCGCGGGCCAAAATCTAATCAAGTGCTGGTGAACCATGATGCCGCCCAGCATTGCGCTAGCTTCGCCCTCCAGGCTCGACCCCACGAACAGGCCGACGCTGCCATAAGACTCCACCAACTGCTCGACCGTCATTTGCGTTCATCCATAAAGTTACCCCGGAGCGGTGGGCGGCACGTAAACGCCATTTTTATCGCGATTCGGGATGATGCGGAGGGTTGAATAGGGCTTTTTAGCGGCAGGCAGCTTATTCAATCGGCGAGAGGCATTCAACAGCAACGCACGCAGCCCACACCCATCAGTGCAGCGAAACCAGCAACCCATTATTATTCTGCTAACTACTTTCCCTGCTGGCACCATGCACACCACACCTACTCACTGGGCACGCTATGCATAACCTATGGATTCCCGTCGTCGCCATTTTCATCGTTGCGGACCTGATCTTCGGTGGCCAAGCCTACTCAGAGGCCCAGCGTGATGCGCACATCGCCGCAAGCATATCGCAACGCCTCGGCAGCCAAACGCAGGCCGACATTTCGCATTTAAAGCGCTTGCGGGGATTATCACCTTGCCAACGTTGAGCATGGCCACCTCTACTACAACAGCGCCACCGAGCGCCTAGCGCTGGACACCGATGCGCCGCTGTACCAAGATAATTGCGATAGGGTTTCTTACTAACTCCCAGCACAGGCACATTCTACTCAAACTGCGGCCTATGTTGCTGCTCCCAGAGGTATCTGAGCCGATCATTGTGGGTATTCATCTCATGGGCTAGTTAGGGAGTTTTGAGATGTCGCCCACTTAACAATCGCTCGCTAACGCTCTACCGTTATTCCGTGCAAATATCTCAGGTGCACCACCATCCATTACCATACTTGCCGCGTTTTCCGTCGCACGCCCTGCAGCAGCGCTTACATCTACAGCGTTACCGCAGCTAAGGAATCGCGGCAGTACAGATTCGCCTCCACCAAAGGTGTAAACCTGCGCAGATGATATAACTCCTAATTAGAGACGCAAAACTGGTTTCGGAAAAATTATTATTCACTGCAACAACTTGCATCAGCGCATCTTTTAACCAGTTATTTAGCTAGCACACAGCCGTGGGGTTGCCTTCCAATTGTTTCGAGGCAAAAGCATCTACTTAGTATAAGTCAATTCTCATGACATTGGCCACGCAGGGAGGCGTTAAACAAATAAAAAATTGAAAAAACCAGAAAGCGAAACTTCGCACACTACAGTGTGCTGCATTATAAAGTGCATGCTACAATCATAACAAATAAACGGTTGCAACTCATCAGATTAAAAATCAATTAAAAAAACCTACTAGACTATCAAATTTTAACCTAACTCGGCACTTTCACAAATCGCACTAGCTAGAGAGTACCGTTGCTTATCCTGAACCAGATCACACAAAAATACTCAAAAAATGTTAAAATCATGTACGCAAATTACGCAACACGCTCTTGAAGATAGTCAGCAGCGTCTTTAGAACTATCAACTATTTTAAAAGAGATATCTAAATGATTTGCAACACCTTCTACTTCTTTATAGCTCCTTAGCCTTTTTGACTTAGATCTATAACCTTTATCAATCATCACCACTAAAGAAACCTGCTCGAATTGAGATTTGACCATACTAAGATCAAGACAAGAAACCTCAGCCTTGTATATTCTACTATTTTTTTGAAAAACAAAAAAATTAACTGCTAGCCCACCGGAATCATCTGCAAAATCAAAATTTTTGACCGCTCCAGAAACTCGAAGTTGCCGATTAAAAAAGCCAGCCAATCTAGATTGCCTTTTGATCAACTGATCCTGCACGAAGTTTGCGAACTCTTTTCTAGGTTCAGAAGGGGCTGACTCTTTATTATAAAATTCAATATAACTAAAAAATGAAACTTTTTTCAAAGCCCTAGAATGCATTTCCCCTAGATCATAGCCTTCTATCAAGCGCCTATTACCTAAATAAACCCCAGAAGCAATCTCTAGACCACCAACTTCACCACCTCCCTTTAAAAGACGAACAGCATATTCACATGCGTGCCTAGATAAATTTCCAACTGCTACTTTTCGATCATCAAAAATCAATTCAGCCAAATCTTTTCTGAGCGAGTTTTTATAAAAAAATTCATTTTCATGGTTTTTATAACAAATGCCCACACAAATTTTTTCATCAGAATCTAAAATAGGTTCCAAGTAAACTGGCCACCAACTTAAAACAAATTTATTATTCATAAAGGAAATCCTATTTGATTAAATTTTTGGCTATCACATGTCCTACTTGCCAAGCTAAGTATATCTCTAGATCGATAACAATAAGTTAGCGCATCTATTTTAAGACCCCGTTTACTACCTACTTCTAGCTTTTCATAAATCGTCACCAAATCACTCCAGAGCAAACCATATGCCAAGCTAGGAAAGGTTTCAAAACCTTTTGACTTTAGAAGCTCAAACACTTTTCTCTCTATACGCTTAAAACTAAGCTCACTTGCATTTCTTGCAATCGACCACATCCAATTATTGTCGCCTAGTTCTTTATCTACATGCTTATTACTCAAAATATTTTCATGATCAATCAAACATATATTTTCACCATCGTACAAAATATTTTCATGATGTCTGTCTTGATTAAACAAAACCTCATCAAAAATACCCATCAGCGCAACATCATTTTTTCTCAAAAACTCCTCAGCAATTCTTTCACTTTTAAAAAATTCTCCCGAAAAGTTGCGACTCATATCAGGATACTGTTTTATTTCCATAGCAAAGCAGTGGCGTTCAGAAAACTGTTCCCCCCTACCACCAGAGACATAGTCTTTAGGGATATAAACCAAATAAGGATCAGGAGTTGAAACATTGAAAAACTTCGATAAAAATACCGCAAAGAATTCTCGAAAAGCGAATCTAGGAGGCAGCTTAGGCTTGAGATAAACGCTTACTATCTCTCCATCACTTTTTTCCACATCACCCTTATAGATTCCCCAACTAGAAGTCAGTTTCGACAACTCCATACCTGCCAGGAGAACACCTTCATTCAAGCTCATCACCAGATCTCTTAACAGTTATAATTTTCTCGACCCAAACAATAGCCCAAAAAATAAGAACAAAAAAGCCTGCTTATTCGCAGGCTCTAATTACTCAAATCACTCTAGAAATTTATTCCCACTCAATCGTAGCAGGCGGCTTACTGCTCACATCATAGGTCACCCGAGACACCCCTTCCAACTCATTGATAATCCTGTTGGAAACCTTCTCCAGCAGCTCGTAGGGCAGGTGCGCCCAGCGGGCGGTCATGAAGTCGATGGTTTCGACGGCGCGGAGCGCGATGACCCACTCGTAGCGGCGGCCGTCGCCGACCACGCCAACCGATTTCACCGGCAGGAACACGGCGAAGGCTTGGCTGGTTTTTTCGTACCAACCGGCGGCGCGCAGTTCTTCGATGTAGATGGCATCCGCGTCGCGCAGAATGTCGGCGTACTCTTTCTTCACTTCGCCGAGAATCCGCACGCCCAGGCCGGGGCCAGGGAACGGGTGGCGGTAGACCATATCGTAGGGTAGGCCGAGTTCGAGGCCGAGTTTGCGCACTTCGTCTTTAAACAGTTCGCGCAGCGGCTCGACCAGCTTGAGCTTCATGGTTTCCGGCAGGCCGCCCACGTTGTGGTGGGATTTGATCACGTGCGCTTTGCCGGTTTTCGAGGCAGCGGATTCGATCACGTCCGGGTAGATGGTGCCCTGGGCCAGGAAGTCGACGCCCTCGATTTTGCTGGCCTCTTCATCGAACACGTCGATGAAGGTGTTGCCGATGATCTTGCGCTTGGCTTCCGGGTCGTTTTCGCCTTTCAGCTTATCGAGGAACAGCGCTTCGGCGTCGACGCGGATCACCTTCACGCCCATGTGCTTGGCGAAGGTTTCCATTACCTGGTCGCCTTCGTTCTTGCGCAGCAGGCCATTATCGACGAACACGCAAGTCAGCTGGTCGCCAATCGCTTTGTGCAGCAGAGCGGCGACGACGGAAGAGTCCACGCCGCCAGAGAGGCCGAGCAGCACGTGGCGGTCGCCCACTTGCTCGCGTACGCGCTGTACTTGGTCTTCGATGATTTGCGCAGGCGTCCACAGCTTTTCGGCTTGACAGATATCTAGCACGAAGTGCTCGAGAATCCGCTGGCCTTGCAGGGTGTGGGTCACTTCCGGGTGGAACTGTACGCCGTAGAACTGCTTCTCTTCCCAGGCCATGGCGGCAATCGGGCAGCTCGGGGTAGAAGCGGTCACGGTGAAGGTGTCGGGGGCTTTGGCGACTTTATCGCCGTGGCTCATCCATACATCCAGCAGCGCGTTGCCTGTCTCGGCGTCGACGTGGTCTTTGATGTCTTTGAACAACGCGCTTTCCGCGTCCAGGCGAATCTGGGCGTAGCCGAACTCACGCTGGTTAGAGCCTTCTACCTTGCCGCCCAGCTGCTCGGCCATGGTTTGCATGCCGTAGCAGATACCAAACACCGGCAGGCCCATTTCGAACACGCACTGCGGGGCGCGGGGGGAATCCAGCTCGGTGACGGATTCCGGGCCACCGGCCAGGATGATGCCGTTGGGGTTGTACTCGCGAATCTCTTCTTCGGTGATATCGAAGGCGCGGATTTCGGAGAATACGCCGATTTCGCGAACCCGGCGGGCGATCAGCTGGGTGTACTGGGAGCCGAAGTCGAGAATCAGGATCTTATGGGCGTGAATGTCACTCATGGCGGAGCCTCTATAACGCGGAACGGGCCGCATTGGCTAAAAAGCAAGCGGCGGGGCAATGCCCGCCGCCGTGTCACTTGATGCGCTGGTTAGCTCACCCGGTAGTTGGGGGCTTCTTTGGTGATCTGCACGTCGTGAACGTGGGACTCGTTAAAGCCAGCGCCGGTGATTTGTACGAATTCCGGCTTGGTGCGCATTTCTTGAATATCGCGGCAGCCGGTGTAACCCATGGAGGCGCGCAGGCCGCCCATGAGCTGGTGGACGATGGCGCCCATCATGCCTTTATAGGGCACGCGGCCTTCGATGCCTTCCGGTACCAGTTTTTCGGCACCGGCATCTTTGTCTTGGAAGTAGCGGTCGGCGCTGCCTTGGTTCTGGGACATCGCGCCCATGGACCCCATGCCGCGGTAGGCTTTGTAGGTACGCCCTTGGTAAAGCTCGACTTCACCCGGCGCTTCTTCGGTACCGGCCAGCAGGCCACCTACCATCACCGCACTGGCGCCAGCGGCAATGGCTTTTGCCAGGTCGCCAGAGAAGCGGACGCCGCCATCGGCAATCAGCGGAATGTCGAATTCTTTCAGCGCTTCGGCCACGTTGGAAACGGCGGTGATTTGCGGTACGCCAACGCCTGCCACAATGCGGGTGGTGCAGATGGAGCCGGGGCCGATGCCTACTTTCACGGCGTCTGCGCCTGCTTCCGCCAGGGCTTTAGCAGCGGCGGCGGTGGCGATGTTGCCGCCGATCACTTGAATCTGCGGGAAATGCTCTTTGATCCAGCGAACACGATCAATCACACCCTGAGAGTGGCCGTGGGCGGTATCGACGATGATCACGTCAACGCCTGCTTCGGCCAGTGCCGCCACGCGGTCCGGGGTTTCCGGGCCGGTACCGACCGCGGCACCTACCAATAGGCGGCCATCGCTGTCTTTGGCGGCCATCGGGTAAGTGCGGGCTTTTTCGATGTCTTGGAAAGTCACCAGGCCGCGCAGGTGGAAGGCGTCATCGACGATCAGCATTTTCTCGATGCGGTGTTCGCGCATCTTGGCTTTGCTGACTTCGAGTTCGGTGCCTTCCGGTACGGTGACCAGACGCTCGCGGGGGGTCATGATATCGGCCACGCTGTCACCGTGGTTCGGCTGGAAGCGCATGTCACGCTCGGTGACGATGCCGACCAAGGTTTCGCCTTCCACCACCGGGAAGCCGGAGAAGCCGTATTCGCGGGCCATGGCCAGCAGGTCTTCCAGCTTGGCTTTGGGGCTCACGGTGACCGGGTCTTTGACGATGACACTTTCGTGCTTCTTCACCTTACGCACTTCAGCAGCCTGTTGCGCCATGGTCATGTTCTTATGGATGATGCCAATGCCGCCTTCCTGCGCCATGGCAATGGCGAGACGCGCTTCGGTCACGGTGTCCATTGCAGCGGAAAGCAGGGGAATGTTCAGGAAGAGATTGCGGGTCAGGCGGGTTTTTAGGCTGACATCCTTGGGCAGAACGTCGGAGAAGCCAGGAACGAGAAGTACGTCATCGAACGTAAGCGCTTCTTGGGCCATACGTAGCATAGCGGCAACACCCATTGAGAAGTGGGAAGATGGGGCGTGGAAAGTTAATCGCCCATTATAACGTTTCGAGGGCCGCTCCAGCAACGCGGAGAGGCGGTTAGGCTTATACCAATTGCTAATGACGGTCAGCGTCAGCCGGGAATATGCGGTGAAGGGAAGCCTTATGAGCCGCGTTTGAGGTATCGTGACATCTACGAGAGAACCACCAAGGTCAACGATGGAACCAACGAGCACACCACCCACCCCCCAAGCGCTCTCCGTGAGCCAACTCAACCAGCGCGCCAAGCAAACCCTGGAGCGCGACGTGGGGGACGTGTGGGTAGAGGGCGAGCTTTCCAACGTCTCGCGTCCGGCCTCGGGGCATATCTACTTCACCCTGAAAGACGACCGGGCGCAGATTCGCTGCGCGCTGTTCCGTCAGCGGGCGCGCTTCGTGGCAGCGCCCATGCGCGATGGCGACCAGGTGAAGCTACGCGGACGTGTCTCGCTGTTCGAGCCACGGGGCGACTACCAGCTCATTGCCGAGGCGGTCCAGGCCGCTGGCCTCGGCGAGCTGCTA
>JGI12367J12837_1000781_pt1 | contig 9901 bp, 9 predicted proteins | sample TtaePargueraPR_11_FD_12837 | JGI IMG/M metagenome (IMG submission 12837)
CGCCCGCCATTGCTGACGGGCGCCTTGCTGGTTTCAGACTGGCGGCAGGCCTTGCCCGCCGCCGAAAGGCTCAGGCCGGCTGCGGCGCGGCGTTGCGCACGCCTTCGTCCACATGCGCTTCGAACTCGGCGAAATTGTCGATGAAGAGCTGCATCAGCTTCTGCGCCGTGCGGTCGAAATCGTCCTTATCGGCCCAGGTCGCGCGCGGATCGAGGATCGTGTCGTCCACGCCCTCCACCGAAACCGGCACGTCGAAGCCGAAATTTGGATCGACGCGGAATTCGGCATTGTTCAGCGAACCGTCGAGCGCGGCATTGAGCAGCGCGCGGGTGGCCTTGATCGGCATGCGGTGGCCCGTGCCGTATTTGCCACCGGTCCAGCCGGTATTGACCAGCCAGCAGGAGACCCCGCCCTTGGCGATGCGCTCTTTCAGCAGGTTGCCGTAAACGCTCGGATGGCGCGGCATGAAGGGCGCGCCGAAGCAGGTCGAGAAGGTCGCTTCCGGCTCGGTCACGCCGATCTCGGTGCCGGCCACCTTGGCGGTGTAGCCCGACAGGAAGTGATACATCGCCTGGTCCGGCGTCAGCCGCGCGATCGGCGGCAGGATGCCGAAGGCGTCGGCCGTCAGCATGATCACATTGGACGGGACCGGGCCGAGATTATGCTCCGACGCGTTCGGGATGAAGTCGATCGGATAGGCGCCGCGGCTGTTTTCGGCGAGCGAATTGTCGTCGAAATCGAGCTCGCGCGTATCCTCGTCCATCACCACGTTTTCGAGCACGGTGCCGAACATCCGGCTGGTGGCGTAGATTTCCGGCTCGGCCTCTTCGGACAGGCGGATCATCTTGGCGTAGCAACCGCCTTCGAAATTGAACACCGCCGTGTCCGACCAGCCATGCTCGTCATCGCCGATCAGCGTGCGGCTGGCATCGGCCGAAAGCGTCGTCTTGCCGGTGCCGGACAGGCCGAAGAACACCGCGCTCTTGCCGTCCGGGCCGATATTGGCCGAGCAGTGCATCGGCATCACGCCCTTCACCGGCAGCAGGTAGTTGAGGATGCCGAACACGCTCTTCTTCATCTCGCCGGCATATTTGGTGCCGCCGATCAGGATCAGCTTTTCCGACAAATTGACGGCGATCACCGTCTCGCTCTTGCTGCCGTGGCGCGCGGGATCGGCGCGGAAGCTCGGCAGGTCGATAATGGTGTATTCGGGCTCGAAGCCCTCCAGCTCTTCCGCCGTCGGGCGGACCAGCAGCGTGCGGACGAACAGATTGTGCCAGGCCAGCTCGTTGATCACGCGGACATTGACGCGATGATCCTTCTGCGAGCCGCCGAACAGATCCGCGACATAGAGATCCTGCTTCTCGCCCAGCGCCTTGAGGAAATCCTCCTTCAGCGCGGCGAAATGCTCGGGCGTCATCGGCACATTGACCTTGCCCCACCACACCGTGTTCTCCGTCTCCGCATCGCGGACGATGAACTTGTCCTTCGCGCTGCGGCCGGTGTGTTTGCCGGTTTCCACCACCAGCGGGCCATGCGCGGCCAGCTTGCCCTCTCCATTGGCGATCGCATGTTCGACCAAAGGAGCGGTTCCAAGATTGGGGTGAATCGTGGCATCGGTGCGAATGCTTTGCGCCGAAAGCGGAACGAAAAGCTGGGCGGTCACTGGAAGAGGTCTCCCTCGCAATGTGGGTGGAGCCGCATAGCGGGCAGGCGGCCGGGCTTTACCGAGCGCATAATAGGCATGGGCGCTGTCGTCAATTTGCCAAAAGGGGTGTCCCAAAATGGAGAATTCCATGCGGGAAACCCTTCGCAATGCAGCATTTTCTTGTTGCACCGCAACAAACGCCTCTCCCGCGCGCCAGATTGTCTATTTCGCCGGATCACGTTAGGGCGAGTTACATGTCCCTGTGCGTGAAACCATACGCAATATGACCGAGGAAGCGCCGCTTCCGGCAACGGCCGAGGAAATCCAGCGCAGCATCGCGCTGGTCGATGACGACCGTAACATCCTCACCACCCTGTCGATCGCCCTGCAGGCCGAAGGCTATGCCACGCGGGTCTATTCCGATGGCGAGGCCGCGCTGAAGGCGCTGAGCGAAAATCCGCCCGACCTGGCCGTGTTCGATATCAAGATGCCGCGCATGGACGGCATGGAGCTGCTGCGCCGCCTGCGCGAGCATTCGCAGCTGCCGGTGATCTTCCTGACCAGCAAGGACCAAGAGCAGGACGAGGAAGCCGGCCTCGCGATGGGGGCCGACGATTACATCGCCAAGCCCTTCAGCCAGCGCCTGCTGCTGGCGCGCATCCGCGCGATCCTGCGCCGGTCCGGCCCGGTGCGCGAGCCGGAGCCCGGCAGCGCCCCCACCCCGGCACCCGAAAGCGCGGTGATGGATCGCGGACGGCTGCGGATGGACCCGGCGCGCCACCAGGTGACCTGGGACGGGCGGCCGGTGTCGCTGACCGTCACCGAATTCCTGATCCTCGAAGCGCTGGCCCAGCGCCCCGGCGTGATCAAGAGCCGCAACCAGCTGATGGACGCGGCCTATCCGGACGACGTGTTCGTGGACGACCGGACGGTGGACAGCCACATTAAGCGGCTGCGGCGCAAGTTCCGCGCGGCCGACCCCGATTTCGGCGCGATTTCCACGCTTTACGGCGCGGGTTACAGCTTCTCCGATGGCTGAGAAGCCCGCGCGCACCAGGCACCTGGAACGGCTCGCCTTCCCGCTCAACACATCGCTCACCGTCCGCATCCTGGCGGTCAACCTGATCCCGCTGATCCTGCTGGCGGGCAGCCTGTTCTTCCTCGATTCCTATCGCCGCCAATTGCTGGAGGAGCGCTTCCGGCTGGCCCGGATCGAGGCGCAGATCACCGCGGAGGCGCTCGCCGGCGCGACCCGCGAACGGCAGGAAGCGCTGCTGATCCAGATCGGCAAGGAACAGCATTTGCGGCTGCGGCTGTTCGATCCCAAGGGCAAGTTATGGGCCGACAGCTTCGTGCTGGACGGCCCCTCCTTCACGCTTGGCGATCCGGTGGCGGCGCCCTGGCCGCAGGACCTCGCCCGCTGGATCGACCGGGCGGTGGACATCGCCGTGGGCGCCCCCTCCCCGCCCCCCTTCGCCGATCCCGAAAGCGACGAGGCGAGCGACTGGCCCGAACTGGTCCGCGCCCGCGAGCAGGGGCTGACGCAGATCGAACTGCGCCGCGCGCCCGACCTCACGCCGGTCATCACCGCCGCCGCGCCGGTGGGCCTCAACGGCGCCACGCTGCTGACCACGCGCAATGCGGTGGACATCACCCAGGCGGTGCGCGACGCGCGCGGATCGCTGCTGGCGCTGATGGCGGTGGCGCTCGCGCTGTCGATCGTGCTTTCGCTCTATCTCGCGCGCACGATCATCGAACCCTTGCGCCGGCTGGTGCGCGCGACGGTGCGCGTGCGGCTGGGCCGCGAGCGCGAGGTGGAAGTGCCGCGCATGCAGTCGCGCGGCGACGAGATCGGCGTGCTCGCGCGCGCCGTGTCGGACATGACGGCCGCGCTTCGCCAGCGAATCGACGCGGTCGAAAGCTTCGCCGCCGATGTCGCGCATGAGATCAAGAACCCCCTCGCCTCACTGCGCAGCGCGCTCGAGTCGCTGGCACGGGTCGAGGATCCCAAGCTGCGCACCCAGCTAACCGAAGTCGCCGCGCATGACGTGCTGCGCATCGACCGGCTGGTGACCGAGATTTCCGATGCGAGCCGCATCGACGCCGAGCTGAGCCGTGCCACATTCGAGGCGATCGACATGGCCGACCTGGTCGAGAATGCCGTGCGCGCGCGCAACGGCCGCAATCTCAATGAAGGCCGGACGATCGTGATCGAGCGCGGTCCCGGTTCCTCGCTCGTCATGGGCGTGCCTATCCGCATCGAGCGGATCGTCGAAAACCTGCTCGACAACGCGGTGTCCTTCTCGCCGCCCGACGGGACGATCTCGATCGGGATCGCGCGCGATGGCGACATGGTGCGGGTGAGCGTCTGCGACGAAGGGCCCGGCATCCCTGAAACCGCGCGCGAGAAAGTGTTCGCCCGGTTCCATTCGGTGCGGCCGGAAGCGGAAAGCTTCGGCAATCACAGCGGGCTCGGCCTCGCCATCGCCCGCACCATTGCCGAGGCGCATGACGGATCGCTGATGGTTTCCGACCGGCCGGACGGCCACAAGGGCGCCTGCCTCGTGCTCGAACTGCCGGCCGCGGCATGATCGCGACCCACCAGGCAAGCTGCGTCGCCATTGGCGGGCGCGGCGTGCTGATCGAGGGGCCGCCCGGCTGTGGCAAGTCCAGCCTCGCCCTCGCCCTGATCGATCGCGGCGCGGCGCTGGTCGGCGATGACGGCGTGCGGCTGGAAGCACGCGAGGGGCGGTTATGGGCCTTGCCGCCGCCCAACATCTCCGGCCTGATCGAAATCCGCAATGTCGGGCTGGCCGCGCTGCCGCCCGTCAGCGCGCCGCTGTCGCTGGTCCTGCTGCTCGATCCGATCGCCCCGCGCCACGTGGAACAGGCTGAAAACGCTGAACGAGCCGGTTTCGCCCTGCCGCTGATCCGCCTCTGGCCCGATAGCCCGGTGCTGCATTTGCGCGCCGAGCATGCTCTCGAAATCCACGGATTGGCCTGACGCGCCCCCTTTTCTTTTGCCATCGGCAAAGGCACATCGCGCGCATGGCCAGCGATCCCGTGGACAATCGCCAGCGAATCCTGCTCGTCACCGGCATGCTCGGTGCCGGCAAGAGCACCGCCTTGCGCGAGCTGGAGGATCTCGGCTGGGAAGCGATCGACAATTTCCCGATCCGCCTGCTGCAGCGGCTGCTGGGCGGCGATATGAGCAACCAGTCGCTCGCCATCGGCTTCGATTGCCGCACGCGCGGCTTCGTGCCGGCCGACGTGATCGAACGAGTCAAGAAGCTTTCCGAGCGCGACGATCTGGTGCTGACCACCCTGTTCCTCGATTGCTCCGGGCACGAGCTGGAACGGCGCTTCAACGAGACGCGGCGGCGGCATTACCTGGCGCAGGACCTGCCCGCCGCCACCGGCATCGCCGCCGAGCGCGAGCTGATGGCGCCGCTGCGCCGCTGGGCCGATGTGCTGATCGACACCACGCATTTCTCCAGCAACGATTTGCAGCACAGCATCCGCGAGCATTTCGCCCCCACCGCGCCGCAGGAAATGACCGTCACGATCACCAGTTTCGGCTTTGCGCGCGGCATGCCGCCGGTGGCCGATCTGGTGTTCGACATGCGGTTTCTCGACAATCCGCATTGGGACCCGGAACTGCGCCCGCAGACCGGGCTCGATGCCGGCGTGGGCGAATATATCCGCAAGGATCCGGCCTTCGAGTCCGTATTCGCGCGGATTCGCGACCTGCTGCTGGAACTGCTTCCGCGCTATGCGGCGCAGGGCAAGAGCTATGTGAACATCGCTTTCGGCTGTACCGGGGGGAGACACCGTTCCGTATTCATGGCCGAGCAGATGGCCGGGGCCTTGCGTGACGGAGGCTTTTCGCCCACTGTGCTGCACCGCAACCTGGGGTCGCGCGCTTCCGAAATGTTAGAAGGGCCGCAACAGCCGTGACCTGCTCGAATTACAAACGGACACGCTTAAATGTCGTGCTTGCGGACTTCGCATTGATGAGTTGCCGTCCTTCATGATCGGAATGATCCTGGTTACCCATGGCGATCTCGCCGTGGAGTTCGTGCATGCGATGGAGCATGTGGTCGGCGGGCAGGAAGATGTCGCCACCGTATGCATCGGCCCGCATGACGACATGGAAGCGCGCCGCAAGGAAATCGCCAAGGCGATCGACACTGTCGATTCCGGCAGCGGCGCGATCATCCTTACGGATTTGTTCGGAGGCACGCCCTCCAATCTCGCGATTTCGCTGCTGCAAACGGGCAAGACCGAGGTGATCGCCGGCATCAACCTGCCGATGTTGATCCGCCTGGCCGGCGCGCGCAAGGAAATGGACCTTCGCGCCGCCACCATTGCCGCGCGCGACGCGGGCCGCAATTATATAACGATAGCCTCCGAGTTTCTCGGCCAAGAGGCATGAACGCAGGAGAGGCGGCTGTGGACGAGCAACGCCGCGAAGTCATGATCGTCAACAAGCGCGGGCTGCATGCGCGGGCCAGCGCCAAATTCGTCGCGACGGTGGCGCAAATGGAAGGCTGCCAGGTCACGGTGAGCAAGGATGGCAGCTCCGCCGCCGGCGGCTCCATCCTCGGGCTGATGATGCTCGGCGCGGCCAAGGGCGACACGGTCGAACTGGCCGTTACCGGCGAAGCGGCCGAGCAACGGCTGGCCGAACTGGTGGCGATGATCGAAGACGGTTTCGGCGAGGATTGATCCTTGCGCCGCGCGATCACCGGATTTTCCAACCCCACCGTCAAATATCTCCGCAGCCTGCGCGAGAAGAAGCACCGCAAGCGCGAGGGCAAGTTCCTCGCCGAAGGGCTGCGCCTGCTGACCGATGCGCGCGAGACCGGGCGATTGCCGGAAATGCTGGTGATGGCAGACAGGCGCGATGCCCATCCGCTGCTCGCCGCGCTGGAAGATGCGGTGGAGGCGGCGGGCGGCGAGATCGTGGAGACGACGCCCGACATCCTCGGCAAGATCACCGGCAAGGATAATCCGCAGGCGGTGGCCGGCGTCTTCGCCGAATTCGACACCTCGCTCGCCGCGCTGGACCGGGATGCGGCGCCGATCTGGCTGGTGGCGCAGGCTTTGCGCGATCCGGGCAATCTCGGCACCATGCTCCGCACCGGCGATGCGGTGGGCGCCGGCGGGCTGATCCTGATCGACGACTGCGCCGATCCCTTTTCCGTCGAAGCCGTGCGCGCCAGCATGGGCGCGGTGTTCACGCAGCGGATCGCGCAGGCGCGGTGGGACGAATTCCTGCCCTGGCTGCGTTCCGGCGCCGGGCAGCTCGTCGCCGCTTCGCTGCGGGAGGCGGTGCCTTATCGCACGGCGCCCTATGCGGCGCCCTGCTTCATCCTCGTCGGCAACGAGTCCCGCGGCCTGCCCGAGGAATACGAACTGGCCTGCGACCTGCGCGTGACCATGCCGATGCGCGGCCGGGCAGACAGCCTGAACGCCGCCGTGGCCGGCGCGGTGCTGGCCTATGAAGTGCTGGCGGCGCTGGAACACATGGAACACAGTCCTGAGGCTTGAATTCCTCCGGGCGCGCAAAGGTGCGGAAGGACGGTTTTCGGAAGCCGACAATTGCAAAGAGCCAGCGTGATTCTGGCTGGGCGATTGAGCATAGGAAACGACGAAGATCGGCTTCCGCCCCCCATTGCTGCCATTTGGCTTGATGGTAGAAGGGGGCATGTTCAGTCGCGTGCTCGAAATAATTGCAGGGGTTGCAGTCGTTTCTGCGCCCATGCAGTCAGCTCAAGCTCCTGATGCCCCCCCGCACGACGAGTTCATAATGAACGCTTGGTCGAACCCCGCCGACTGCAACCAAGCTAGTGCTGAACGTGTTTCGTTTTCCGCTTTGGCCGCCGATGCGGAAGCACTGATAGGCGAGTGCGTCCAAGTCGAAGGGTATTGGTCCGGACGAGCTTTATTTGGCTCGGCGCGGGATGCCAGGGCTCGCCACTCCAACACAACCGATCGACTTCGCGGCAAGCGGATTGGAATTTACGCGCAGTGGGAGGTAGTGGGCGAACCTACAGATAAGCCCACCCGCACCCTGTTTGTGGGACGTGTTGGACAATGCGAAACACAGTGGCCCAGCGCGATGATGGTGTTGGGTTACTGCCATTACACCGGCGGCCCGATTCTTCTTGTGTCTCAAGCTTTCCCAAGCTGAAGCGGGCAACAGAAAACCGACCAATTACGGACAACCAACTCCTCACACTCGGTCGCCCCTCAATCCCCCGCGATAAAGCTCGTAATGCTCCACTTGCCATTGCGGCTGGAAGCGATCAGGCGGTAGTCGATCACGCTGCGCAGCATCGGCGTGGCGATATAGCCGTCGATGGTCTCGTCCTTCGTCGCGAAAGTGACGTGCTGGAACGGTGCATCGGGATGCCAGCCATCCGCCAGCGCCACCGCTTCCCATGAAAGCCGCTTCAGCGTTTCGCCAGTGTCGGGCGAAAGCACCGGCACCTGCTCGCCGGTGACGATCATGGTCTTGCCCGGATCGCCGGGAACGTCCTGCGCGAAATACCACGGGATGGTGATGCCGCCCTGCGAATTGGTCGCGCAGCCGAGCGCGACCAGCCGGTCCAGCTCGTCCCACAGGGTGGAATCCTCGGCGCTCAGCCGCGCGCGCAATTCCTCCGTGCCGGCGCCGCCGCCGAAATCGAGCTTGATGTCGCTGGCCGCCAGCGCGATGAACCCGTCAAGGTCGCGCGCCTCCACGGCAGCGGCGAGCTTTTCACGGAAATCGTCCGCGCCCTTGAGATCGCCGCATTCGTCCTGCGGGGCATAGGGGCCCTCGGCGAGCTTCGGCGGCTCGGGCTCCTCACCCTGCGCCGCTTCGACGATATCCGTCGCCGCCTGCTCCACCTTGTCGGACGGCGCATCCTCCTGGCTGCATGCACCCAGCAGCAAGACCGCGGCAATTGCGACTATTCCAAACCTCATCCAGCCTCTTCCACTCCCTGCCGTTCCCCGCTTTCGACCAGATGCGGGCTCTGCGGCGCTTCGATATCCGCAGCCGTGTAGCGCGGCGCGCTTTCGACGAGCTGAACCTCGTCGGCCTCGCGCTTGCCGGTCTCTATGCCCTTGTCGCGCAATTTGCGTGCGGAAGACAGGACATTTCGTTCATAGCTGCCAACGAATTTGTTGTAGTTCGAGACCGCAGTTTCAAGCCCCGAACCGACACGTTTGAGATGTTCACCGGCTGTTGCGATGCGATCATAGAGCTCCGTGGCGAGCTGGCCGATGGCCCGCGCCTCCTGCGCCAGCGCATCCTGCCGCCATACCTGGGCCACGGTTCGGGCGATGGCGACGAGGTTGGTCGGCGTGGCCAGCAGCACTTTCCGCTCGAAGGCGAAATCCCACAATCCGGGATCGTGTTCGAGCGCGGCGGCGACGAAATGCTCGCCCGGCACGAACATCACCACGTAATCCGGCGCATCCTCGAACTGGCTCTGATAGCTCTTGGCGCCCAGCTGCTGGACATGGTTCTTCATCGAGGCGACATGCGCCTTCAGGGCCAGCTCGCGCGCTTCCTCCGTATCGGCGTGAAAGGCCTCCTGATAGGCGTTGAGCGAAACCTTGGCGTCGATCACCAGCACCTTGCCGCCGGGAATGCGCACGATGGCATCGGGCCGCAGCCGCCCGTCCTCCGTATTGATCGACTGTTCGAGGAAGAAGTCCGTGTGCTGCGCCAGCCCGCAGGTTTCGAGCAGGTTCTTGAGCTGCTGCTCGCCCCAGCGCCCGCGCGCCTTGGGCGCATTGGTCAGCGCATTGCCGAGCTTCATCGCCTCGGCCCGCACCGCTTCCTGCCCTTCGCGCATCGAGGCGATCAGGCCGGTCAGCTCACCGAAAGCCGTGGTGCGCTTCTCCTCCAGCGAGGAGACATGCTCCTCATAGGATTTGAGGCGCTTGTGCACGGGATCGAGCAAGGCGGCGACGGCTTCCTTGTTGGCCTTCTCGGCATTGCCGAACCGTTCGGACGCATTCTTGAGGAATTCCTCCTGCGCCTTGCCCAGCACTTTCGAGCCGGTGAGCTGGAATTCCCTGAGCAATTCCTCCCGCGCTTCGACCAGCAGGCGCTTCTGCTCGTCGAAATTGGCGGCATTGGCCTTCATCGTAGCCAGCTCCGCGCCGAGCCGCTCACGCTCCGTGCGCACGGTTTCGAGCTGGGCGGCCAGCGCATCGGCCCGTTCGGCGCGGACGCTGGCATTTTCCAGGTCG
>JGI12367J12837_1000788_pt1 | contig 9862 bp, 7 predicted proteins | sample TtaePargueraPR_11_FD_12837 | JGI IMG/M metagenome (IMG submission 12837)
GAAGCCGCCATATGGCTGGAACAGGTCGGGATAGCTCTCGTTGCCCCCCAAACCGAGACCGGCGGCAATGTTCAGCGACATCTGGTGCCCGCCATGCGGAATGCAGCGCGATGGCGACCAGCCGCACTCGTGCAGCGCATCGAGGGTGCGCATGTACTCGACCAGGCCATAGGAGAGCGCGCAGTCCATCTGCAGCCAGTCGCGATCGGGCCGCATCCCGCCGTAGCGCAGCAGATTGCGGGCATCCTGATGGCTGAACAGGTTCTCGCCTGTCGCCATCGGGCCGGGATAGAATTCCGCCAGTGCTGCCTGAAGCTTGTAATCGAGCGGGTCGCCCGCTTCTTCATACCAGAACAGAGGATACTCGCTCAGCGCCTTCGCATATTCGATAGCGGTCAGAGTATCGAAACGGCCATTGGCGTCGACAGCCAAACGGGCATCGGTGCCGATCTCCTTGAGCACGGATTCGATCCGGCGCCGGTCGATCGCGAGGCTTTCGCCACCGATCTTCATCTTCACCACGTTATAGCCGCGGTCGATGTAGCCGCGCATTTCGGCCTGAAGGGCGCCGTCGTCCTTGCCGGGATAGTAATATCCGCCTGCCGCATATACGAAGACACGCGGATTGGCCTCGCGCCCTTTCATCTCTGCCAGCAGCCGGAACAGCGGCTTGTCAGCGATTTTCGCCACGGCATCCCAAACCGCCATGTCGATGGTGCCGACCGCGACTGATCGTTCACCGTGACCGCCCGGCTTCTCGTTGGTCATCAGCGTTTTCCAGATCGCGCCAGGATCGAAGTTTTCGCCTGTTTCATCGAGCAGGCTGGCAGGTTCGGCCTCCAGGAGCCGGTCGCGGAATCGCTCACGGATCAAGCCGCCCTGCCCATAGCGGCCATTGGAGTTAAACCCGTAACCCACCACGCGGCGGCCATTACGCTCGATGTTCGTGACCACGGCAACGAGGCTCGCGGTCATCTTGCTGAAATCGATATAGGCGTTGCGAATAGGCGACGAGATTGGCTTCGTCACTTCGACGATGTCGAGAATGCGGGGTGGTGACACGATGTTGGCCTCAGATTTTGCGGGCAGGCGTCAGAGTGATGCGCCGCCACAGATGAGAATGTCCTGTCCGGTGATCGCCGCAGCGCCATCCGACAGAAGGAAGGAAACCGTTGCGGCAATTTCGTCCGGCTGGATGTATCGCCCGATCGGCGGCGTGATCGGGGGAACGTCGGCGCGCGCGCCCTTGGCGAGGAATGGTGTCTCGGTCGCCGCCGGTGAGACGATATTCGCGGTGATGCGCCGGACGATGGCCTCTGCCGCGACCGAGCGGATCAACCCGTGCAAGGCCGCCTTGGTCGCCGCATATTGCGCCTTGCCCTTGGCTCCGTTGCTGGTGCGGCTACCGATGGCGACGATGCGCCCTCCTTCCGCCATTTTGGGGAGAATACCCTGTAACAATTGCGTAAGCGCCCGGACATGAACTGACCACATGAGGTCCCCATCGGCGGGATCCAGTTCGGCAATCGTGCCAGTGCGCATGAAGCCCGCTGCGTGGATGATGGCGTCTGGCACGGATAACCGCGAGACGAGCGCTGCCACGGCCCCGGCATCTCCCAGATCGACAAGTTGCTGGGCCACGAGATAATCGCCATCGCCTGCCGCCTGAAGGTCGATGCCGGTGACCTCCCAGCCCTCCTGGGTGAGCCGGCGCGCAATTGCCTGCCCGATGCCCGAAGAGGACCCGGTAACCACGACCGAGCGAGCGCTCGCTTCATGCATCGATCAGGCTACCAGCTCAGCCGCGATGCCAGCTTGTTTCACTGCCGCATCGATACGTGCGATCTCGTCGGCGCTCGGCGCGACGGTGGGCGGGCGCACCGTGGCCCGTTCCAGAATGCCGGCGGCGACCATCGCCTGCTTCATGCAGGCATGGGCCTCGCCGGTTGGCTCGCCGGTGCCGTAAACGGCCATCTTGAGCGGATCGATCAGGCCCTGAATGCGCATGGCTTCCTTCAAGTCGCCCGCGTGAACCGCATCGAGCAAATCCATGATCAGGCCGGGAATGAGCGAGGCGAAGCCTACCAGCGCGCCATCGACACCCTGTACCATCGAAGCCAGCAAGTACTCGTCGTGGCAGGTCAGCAGCGCCTTGTCGGGCTCCACTGCCCGGATCGCCTTGAGATCACTGGCATACTTGTTCATCTCACGGGTGCCGATCTTGAAGGCCTGGACGCTGTCCATCTGCGCCAGTTCGGCCAACAGTTCGGACGAGAACGAGGCCTTCGTCCAGGCCGGATAGACATGGACGATCAGCGGCAGGCCGCAGCCTTTCGCAATGGCATCGAAATACTCCATGACGTGGGAAGCGCGAAAGCCGAAGCGGAGCCAGTGATGCGGGGGCATGACGTCGAGTACGCTGGCGCCGGCATCGCGGGCCATCTTTGCCTGTTCTACCGCATCGATAATGCCTTCGCACACGATCGAGGAAACCACCGGCACTTTCCCGGCGACGGCATCGGCAGTCACTCTTGTGACCCTAGCACGCTCGGCGGGCGTCAAGGAGAACACTTCTCCTGTGTGCCCATTGGTCATCAGGGCCTTGATTCCCCGCTGATCGGCCAACCAGGTCGCAAAGCGAGACAGCCCCTCTTCGTCGATGCTGAAATCTTCCGCGAAGGGAACGGAAATGGCAGGAATCAGGCCCTTAAAGTCCAATGTAGATGGCACGGCAACAGGTCTCCAGTTAGGATGGGGTTGTTCGAGTTTGAGATGCTGTTCCCCCTTGTGAGCGGACAGCAGAAGAGAGTTGTCGGGCTGCTTCGCGGGTCGGTTCACGAACCAACTCGATGAAATCTTCCAGCGACTGGCCAAATGCTGGGGCGGCGACCGACAGGGCCGCCACGGGCACCCCGTCGACGTCGGTGATCGGAGCGGCGAGCACACGCAAGCCGGAGACGGTCTCCTGATCCGAAACCGCATATCCCTGACGCCTGACCTCAGCGATAATTTCCAGCAGGTGTTCGACATCGACAACGGTCTTGTCGGTGAGCCTGGCAGGGGGATTGGCTTCGAGGATAGCCCGCTCATCTTCCAGCGGAAGATGAGCAAGGATAGCTCTGCCGAGCGCTGATGAATAGGCTGGCACACGGTTGCCCACGCGCACATCCACAGCGAGGCGCTGCAAGCCAGCCTGGATGCGTTCGATATAAACCACTTCCGGCCCGTCCAGCACGCCAATGGAAGCCGCTTCGATCTGTTCGCCGACCAGACCGCGCAACAACGGCCGTCCCAGATCACGGATGTTTGAACGCGCAATTGCGTTAAAGCCCAGTTCAAGGCACTTGAGAGTCAGTCGGAAACGCTTCGTACCCTCGACCTTGTCCACGTAGCCAAGCGAAACGAGGGTGTTGAGCATTCGGAAAGCAGTCGCATTGTCGATTTCTGCCGACCTGGCGACTTCGGCTATGACCAGTTCTTCGCTGTCAGGTCCAAATGCCTGCAACACAGCAAAAGCCTTGGAAACTGACTTGACGATGTTCTTCTCGTTGGTGGCGCCGACTTTGTCGTCCATAAGTTTGCTCCCAGCAGCTAGTTCGTTGAACTGGCTAGCTGTGACACAGGAGGAAGCAAAGACACTTACGCGCTGTGTCGGTATGCCGCAGCCACGCCGGGAGGCGTTGATTGTGCACCTCAGCCGCGACGATCCAGCCACGCCAGATCCCCATGCTGGGGCTTTTCGGATGCCGACGACCGACAATTTGGCCGTCGGCATCCTGCACAAGGGAGGCTGTGCCAGGGTCATCGATCAATACGAGAAACGGATACCAAACCGGTAGCGGCGACCGATCTGGTCGTAGAATGCCGGGTTCGTGGTCTGGTGGAACTGCGCGAAGGTTCCAGGAGGCGACGCGTTTGCCCGCGAGCCCGATCCCGAGAGGAAAGGCGGATCACGGTCAAGCAGGTTGTCGACGTTAGCGAAGACCTGAAGCTGGCGATCACCGTCGTCGATGATGTTGTAACGCAGGCTGGCATCGAGATAGATAACTGCATCGACTTTCGGATCGGGGAAGGTTCCCGGCCCGGCAAGGGCATAGCGCTCCATCGGCCCGATATATTCAGCCTGCAGCGAGGCCCCGAAAGGCCCGCCGTCGTAGTTCAGCGAGGTAATCCCCCTCCAGTGCGGCAAACCGGACTGGTCACCTGCTGTATCGATGGGATTGAGGCCGGAGCTGTTGATCAACAGTTCTGCAACGTAGTTCGCCAGCACCCTTACGTTGAGATCGCCGAAGCTTTCGCCGACCGGCAAGTCATAGCTGAGGTCAAACTCCACGCCATGCGTGTCGATCGTCCCTAGGTTCAGGAACGGATCGATGATCGTCGCACTGGTTCCGTTGAATGAAATCAGATCGCACAGCGACTGATCAGGCGGGAAGCCCTCGGCTTCACCGGTTCCATAACACCGGTCAACAATGGCCTGCGAACCGAGCTTGCCGATTGAATCTTCCAGACTGATGTCATAGTAATCGACCGAAAGACGCAGACCCGGCACGAGGAGATCGCGCATGGTAACGCCGATCGCAATCGAATCCGCCTTTTCCGGGGACAGGTCGAGATTATTGCGACCCGGGGAAACCGCTGGCGTCGAAGGAGCACCTGGAAAATCGACTTGCGCATACGTCGTGTTGGAGCCGAAAGACTCGAACAAGCTCGGTGCGCGGATGTCGCGTGAGCGTGAGGCGCGGATCAGCAAGCCATCGATCGGTTCGTAAGTGGCTCCAATTTTCCACGTCGCCACGGTTCCACTGGTGCTGTAATCGGTAACGCGCAGCGCGGCGTTGAGATCGAGCGACTGCGCCATCGGCTTGTCTGCCAGCAGCGGCACGATGATTTCGCCAAATCCTTCGAACACTTCGTTCGAGCCCGAGAAGCCCTTGGGGTTAGACTGCTGGAACCCGCCGGAAGCGAAAACCGGTTCATTGATGAACTCGGCATAGTCGCTGACGACCTGCACCACTTCCTCGTGGCGATATTCCACGCCCAACACGACCGAGACAGGCCCAGCCCAGGTCGAGAACGGATCGCCTGAAACCGAAGCACCGCCGGCTTTCTGCGTGTAGACCGAGTTCTGCACCAGCTCGCCGAGGATATAGTCGGCAGCACTTGCTAAAGACCCCGGGCCGAACGGATTGGCCGGAACACACATCGACTGCGCACCGAACGCGAGTTCTCCCGGAGAGGCCGGGCCTTCGACATTGATCCGGCAGTCAGGCTGGTTGGTCTCCGGATTGATCACGACATCGGTGGCCGCATAGAGGTTCGAGACGATGATGTTGTTGCCGTAAGTGGTGTCATACCAGTCGCGGCCATAGGTGGCGTAGGCATCCCACGACCAGCCATCGCCAAATTCGCCCTCAAGGCCGCCGACGATACGGAAAACCCGGTTGTTGGAATCCGTGCTGGCATAGCCCAATTCGGGAGCGCGGCGGCCGAGATAGATCGTGCCGATTCCTTGATCGTCCATGATCTGCTGGACATCATCGGGAATGAACGGATTGCCGTTCTGAATCGGGATCGGATAATCTGTCGAGGCCGGGATCGAATTGACGAACATACCCAGCTTTGTGCCGGACTCTCCGTAAGACAGGTCGAAAGATGCTTCAACGCTCGGGCTGATTTCGTACAGCATCCGTCCGTAAACGATTTTCCGTTCAAGAGGCGCGCGAATGGCCGCATCTGCACCCTTGAAGATGCCGTCGCCTCCGATCGACAGGCCCTGCAGGATAGGGACGGGGATCGGAAAGATCGTGCCGTATTCGAAGGGTGCCGAGGAATTGGGAGTGAGGAACTGGCGTCCATACAGAGGATCGCTCGGGCTGAGCGGCGCGCCGTTCTGCTGGGTGATCACACCGCCGTCGGTATAGGCGTTGTGACGAAGGCCGCAGGTCGGGACAGCGAAATAGCTTTCGCCATCGACAACGCCGGGGAACAGGCCACAGGCATCGCGCCCCGGGGCCCGGTCGCTTGCACGCGGCTCGTTGAAGGTGGACAGGTACTCCCCTGCAAACATAAACTGACCGCGACCGTCGGCGAAGGAGCTGCCAGCCGCGAGGCTGAGGTTGACGCTCTCGGCATCGCCATAGTCTGATATGCCATATTGGACCTTGCCCCGGATACCTTCGAGGCTGTCGCGAAGGATCACGTTCACCACGCCGCCAACTGCGTCCGAGCCCCAGGCTGCTGAAGCGCCCCCGGTCACGATTTCAAGGCGTTCGACCAGGGCTTCGGGAATGAGGTTGAGGTCGACCGAACTGCCGCCCGAATTTTCTGCACCATTCGATGGAACGAAGCGTTTGCCATCCACCAGCGTAAGCGTGCGCGTGGCACCGAAGCCGCGCAGGTCGACGTAGTTGCCCGCCGCCTGTGAAGTCGCAGCAGGGTTGCGCGCCGGTCTGACTGATGGAACTTCGAACAGGACGTCGGCAATGGTTGTCGCGGCTTCGCTTTCGATGGCATCAGTCGAAATGCCGGTGATCGGCGTAGGCGCCGTGTAACCTTCGCGAGCGATGCGCGATCCACTCACGACGATCGTATTTTCGTTGATGGCACTGCCTTGCGAAACTTCGTCCGAATTAGGCTCCTGCTGCGCGTAGGCGGGGCTTGCCACGATTGCGAGACCGGCTGCTCCGCAAGCCAACCTCACCTTCACACCGACTGAAAAGCAATTCCTCATACATCCCTCCATCCTTTCCGATTTCACCAGATCCGGGAGGCTCGAAGTGTGTCAGCCTGACCGCTCGGTGAGCATTATTCGGATTACGAACTTTAATTCGTATATCTATTAGCTATCAGAGTCGGCGGCTTTGTAAAGCCCCCAAAATTTCCGCTGGGAGCTGTAGGCAGCCTCATACGAGTGAATTTTTCCCCAGCGCATCAGCAAGCCTGGGCGGCGGCGCGCCCTTCCCGCCACAAGACGACCAGGCTTCGAGGGGCCAGGAAATCATCGGTTTAACGGGAGTTTCTGCGCATTTTCTTGACGGCTTGCTTGCGCCACTCCGCTGTCGGAGTTGACGCTTCTGCTGAGGTCGCGCATATTACGAATATATATTCGTAATCCGAATACTGGGAGAGCAGCTATGAAGACCACACTCGCAAAGTCATTCCGTTTAGCCTCTGTTTCGGCCCTGCTTGCCGCTGCGCCACTCCAAGCTGAAATCCCCGACGTTCCAGCGGATTCGCCTTTGCGGAATATCGATCCCGCGTTGGTCGAGTGCGGCAGGCCTTTGATCGCGCTCATGGATGCAACGCGCACAACGACGGGCTGGGACAATCGCGCATTTCCCGGCTTCAAGACCATCGGGAACACCTACTCGGTCGGCATTGCGGCAGTAACTGCCTATCTGATCGACACTGGCGATGGGCTGATCCTTATCGATACGACCTTCAATGAGACGGCGCCCATGGTGGCTTCATCCATCGAAAGCCTCGGATTCGATGTGGCTGACATCAAGATTATCCTCGGATCGCACGCTCATGCCGACCATCAGGGTGGTGCGGCATGGTTTCTCGAGCGTGCGCCCGAGGCGCAACTGATGATCATGGAAGGAGATGCCGAAACTGTTACGGCGGGCGTGCCGCCGCGCGCCGGGATGGGGTTCGGCATGCCAGCGGCGAATGTTGACCGCGTTCTGCACGATGGCGACACCGTCACCCTTGGCAATACGACGGTCAAAGTCTGGAAGACCGCCGGCCACACACCCGGCGCATCCTCTTTTGAGTGGACCGAAACGGTGGATGGCAAGGACTACGACGTTTTCCTGGTGGGCAGCCAGCAGGCCGCAAGCGAGCTCGTCCCCGAAGGCTATCCCGGCATCGTCGCCGACCAGATCCAGGGTTGGAGCAGGCTGCTCTCGATGACCCCCGACGTATGGTTCGGAGGTCATACCTGGCAGCACAACAATATGGACAAGTACGAGGCCATGTTGATGACCCCTTCCTCGAATCCCTTCATTGATCCGGAAGGCTATCGCTGCCTGATCGGTGCCCGGGCCTACGACTTCGTGCAGGAGCTGGACGCCCAGCGCGCCGCAGCGCAAGCCGGTGAGTAAGATGCGCGACAAGCCAGCAATCCCCAGCCTCGCGCTCACAGCAGCCGTGCTTGCTCTTACCTCAGCTCCACAAGGTGCGCAGGCTCAAGATGCGGGGCCATCACAACCGCCATCTGTATGGGCAACCGCAATCTGCAGTGCAGGCGACGCTCCAGAAACGGGCATGCAGGGCGAGACTCCGCTGGCAGACATGCAAAGCGGTCGCAGCAAGTCTCCATACTTCTGCGGCGTAGATGTCGTCGCACAAGTCGACCCATGGGATGGCGGCAGTTCGGGGTTTATCCAGCGAGCGGGTAGCTGCGCCTATGTTCACGGCTCTGATGTAGATGGCGCCGGCCTGGCTGTCGTCGATCTCAGCGATCCGACCAAGCCCGAGATAGTCACACGCCTCATGACCCCGGCAACGGCCGGGGCCAGCGAAACGCTGGACGTGCTCGACCGTGGCCCCCGCCGCCTCCTGATCGCGGGCAATTATGGTGGCGGAGTAACTCCTCCTGGCCCTGCGCCGATGGAGATTTACGACGTTTCCGATTGCGCAAACCCGCGCCTTCTTGCCGCGTTCGAATGGCCGGCCAACATTCACGCGCCGCGTATCACCCCCGACGGAATGTACATCTATGCCGGGCGGCAATTCGGAATCGCCGGTGGCATGGTGATGGACATTTCTGATCTTGCACAGCCAGCGTTCCTTGGCGATTTCCCACTCGTTCTTCCTGACGGTCGGCAGCAACGTTGCCACGATCTCGAGTTCAACACCGAGATGACGCGCATGTATTGCGCTGGGAGCGTACCGTTGATCGAACAGCGCAAGGGTGATTCTGCGCCGAGCATCTGGGATATATCGTTGGTAGGTAGGACCGACCTCGGGCCGACGGGAGAATGGCCTGCGATCCGTTTCGTAAGTGCGCCAGCAGTTCGCGGACAGGGGGATCACCATACGCCTTTAGCCACGATCGGGGGGCGCCGGTATATGATCGCCGCGAATGAACTTCGCTGCACGGCCTTCCCGCGCATCTTCGATATTACCGATGAAAGCGATATGCGCATGGTCGGGGAATTCAGGCTGGAATCGAACGAGCGCTGTCTCGAAGATGAAGATTGGGCGCGGGCTAACCGCGGCGGCTCCTACGGCCTTCACTACAACAGTGTCGTTGACGACGCGTGGGGCGACGTTGCGCTTGGCATGTTCAACTTCATGGGGTCCGGCTTGCGGATTGTGGACTTGCGCAACCCAGCAAAACCAGTGGAAATCGCCTATTACCATCCAGGAGAGCTTGCAGACCAAATTCTTGCCAAACGCCCTCCCTCTCCCTTCGCGACCACCATGGACGCCTGCATGTCGAAGGCGTTCTTCGTGCACGGTACGGAGCATATATGGTTTGGTTGCAACAGCGGCTTGTATGTTGCCCAACTAGCACCCGAGGTTAAATTCTATTTGCAACAAGACTGAATGGAAGGCGACCAGATTACCGCTGGCCTTCCCCCCGGAGAAGTGGTCCATTTTGAGAGTTAGGATTTCGGCTATTTTGAGCTTGGAAGGAGCTTTGAATGGCACGGAGGAGATACACGCCGGAGCAGATCATCGGGATGTTGCGCGAAGCCGAGGTTCGGCTTTCGCAAGGGAAGAAGATCGGTGCGATCGTCCGATCGCTAGGGATAGTGCCAGCGTCTCGTTGAGGCACTCGTCGCGCAGACGGCCATTGCAGCTTTCCACGAAGCCGTTCTGCATCGGCTTGCCCGGCGCGATGTAGTGC
>JGI12367J12837_1000826_pt1 | contig 9534 bp, 7 predicted proteins | sample TtaePargueraPR_11_FD_12837 | JGI IMG/M metagenome (IMG submission 12837)
CAAAACAGCGTTAATAACCGGTTCGAGAATGTCAAACGCGACGGCAGCCGCATCATCTGCGAATGGTATGAAAGCCCGATATTTGATGCCAATGGCGAACTGGATTGTATCGCCAGTTTCGCACTGGATGTGACGGAGCGTGAACGCCATCAGGAGACACTGGAATCCATTTATCGTGGCATTCGCTATCAGGTCGGTGCCGGGTTCTTTGAAAACCTGACAAAGGTTCTGTGTGAAACACTTGATATGACCTATTGCCATATCGCCGAACTTGTCGGTGACCGGGTGAAATCAGTTGCGTTCTATTCCCCGGATGGCAGTCGCGGCGGCCTTGATTTTGCCCTGACGGGATCTGCGGCGGAACGCGTTATCAAGGCCGGGACGTTTGTGTGCAAAGATAATTTCCGTGCGTTGATGCAGGATGTCCAAAAGGTCACTGATATTGAAGTCCTTGGATATGTCGGGGCTACGCTTTATGACAGCGACGGGCGACCGATTGGTATTCTGGTGACCGTATCTGACAAGCCACTTGGTGATCCGGAACTGGCCAAATCCATCGTTGAAGTGTTCGCGTCCCGTGCGTCTGCCGAACTCCAGCGGCTGCAATCCGAACGCAAACGTGAAAAACTCGAAGAGCAATTGCGTCATTCCCAGCGGATGGAAACCATCGGTGTTCTGGCAGGCGGGATTGCACATGATTTTAACAATATCCTCCAGCCAATAAGCGGCTATGCCGAACTGCTTTACTCCGATCTGCCCGAAGATTCTCCGCTGCGTGACGATGTCATGGAAATTCGCCAAGGGGCTGATCGGGCACGTGATCTTGTGCGGCAAATTTTGGCATTCAGTCGGAATTCCGAAACCGAGCGTTCCCCGATTGATGTCGGTTCGATGATCACGGGTACGGTTCGTTTCGCGCGCGGGTCCATGCCATCGAGTGTGTCGATCAAGGTCGAACTGGGGGCGAAGTCCATGACCGTGATGGGCAACGCAACACAGCTTGATCAGTGCCTGATGAACCTGATCACCAATGCCTGTCATGCGGTTGGCGATCAGGGTGAAATCCGCGTGAAGGCAAGCCGCTTCGAAGTCACCGAAGACAGTCTGGAAATACATCCGTTATTGACGGTCGGGCGCTATATCCAGATTAGCGTTGTGGATAACGGCGTCGGTATGGAGCCGGAAACAGCCAAAAGGATCTTTGATCCATTCTTCACCACCAAGGAACCGGGCAAGGGGACCGGTCTTGGCCTGTCGACGGTGCATGGCATTGTTACCGGTCATAATGGTGAGATATCTGTTTATAGCCGTGTCGGGCAGGGAACCCGGTTCTCGATCCTGTTGCCGGAACATGATCGAGAAGCCACGGATGAAAAGCGCGAAACCCGCAGTCTGTCGGCAGGTGCAGGCGGGCATCTTGCGGTCGTGGATGACGAGGAGAAGAACCTCAGGCTTTGTGCGCGGATGTTGGAGCGGATCGGATATTCCGTCGATACGTTTAACGAGGCAGCCAAGGCGCTCGAAGCGCTGAGTGCACCGGATGCAAATTTTGATGCGCTTCTGACCGATCAGACCATGCCGGGCATGACCGGCCAGAAATTGATCGAAAAACTGCGAGAAGCTGGGAATGACATACCGGTTTTCGTGATGACCGGGTATGCCTCAGACGAGGTGACCGACGCCTTCAATGCGTTGGGGGTTGCGCGCATACTGGCCAAGCCACTTGATATCATTGAATTGCATGATGGCTTGGCCACGGTGTTTGGCGAGACAAAGGACGTGGCGATGGCATCTGCCGATTTGCCGGGAAAGCCTGAAACGCCCTAAGAGCAGCCAAATCCAGAAAGTCGTCGGGTATCAGGCTTGATCGGTCTCGTTACCGGCCGCCTGATACATCAATGATGCTGCCTGTGACATAGGACGCGTCGCCCGAGATCAGCCAAAAGATGCTCTGGGCGACTTCCTGCGGGGCGCCAGCACGTCCCAACGGGCAATTCGGGCCAAGTTCATGGGCGCGTTCCGGGCGGCCACCACTGGCATGAATATCGGTTTCGATGATGCCTGGACGCACGGCATTGACACGGATCCCTTTCGGACCGAGTTCCTTGGCAAGGCCAATGGTCAGGGTATCGATTGTTGCTTTTGATCCGGCGTAATCAATATATTCGCCAGGTGACCCAAGCTTTGCAGCAATGGACGAAACATTGACGATGGCGGTACCGGAACGAAGGGTTCGTGCGGCTTCGCGTGCAACCAGATAGGCACCGAGCACGTTGGTATTGAACACGGCTTTCATGCGATCAATATCCATATCTGCAAGTGTGCTTTGCCGGGCGACAATGCCTGCATTATTGACCACGGCGTCAATCGCGCCAAACCGATCACGTGCGGCCTTAAACAGGGCAATAACGCTGTCTTCATCGCGAACGTCACATTTGCGGGCAATCACATTGCCGGTAAATCCGGCGCGCTCGCACATCGCGCATGTTTCATCAGCACTTTCCTGATTGCCAACAAAGCTTAGCGCGACGTTCCAGCCTTTGGCGGCAAATAGAACAGCAGTTGCGCGTCCGATACCGCGTGACCCACCGGTGATCAGAACTGTCTTGGTCATTTCCACTCCGCATGGTGATCGTGATTTACTGTTTGGGGCACTATGGCGTGAAGGCCTGCGACTGGTCAAAAAGAAACGGCCCTGCTGTGGAGAAGCAGGGCCGTTTCAGAGGGAAAAGACAAAAATGCCGCAAGGATCATGAACCGTGATCCTGCGCTTCGTCTTTTGATGCAGACCAACCCGGGNGGGATTGATCCGTTATTCCGTATCCTTGGCATCTTGCGGGTCGTTTTTAATTCGATCCGCAATGTCGTCTGCCGGATGGGCAGGGCCAGTATCAAGACCGAGCGCAGTTTTCTGACCAAGGGCCAGGCGCTCAAGGCCGTCATAGGCCGTCTGGCGACGACGGGATTGTATGACGCTCAAGGCAGTAATAGGAAAACGGATCACCGTTCATGGTCTCCAGCAAATTGACGTCCCGACGGGCCATCTTTTTGTCACGGGACTGTCATACGTTAACCTTTGGCTAATGTGCATTGCGAAGGTTGCAACGCATTCATACGCGGGATGCATGCACCGGTGTTTCGGGCGAGGAAAAGGGCGTAGTATGTTCGAAAATTCTTTGGTGCTTGCGCGACATCGGCACAAACCCTTACATAGGTCTTACCACCTGCACAATGCCCCACATGTTTTAAAGAGGATCTTCATGGCCATTTCCGGTGATGCTCAACTTGCCAAACTGCTTGAAGCCGCCAATGTCGACAAGGATGTTAGCGCTGTCATCGACCTGATTGACGGCGTTCTGGCCGCAGCCCAGGGCAGCACGCGAGAAGACTGGATTGATCTGATTTGCCAATCCCCGGATGATGCGCTTCGGGCCGAATTGCTGGCCCTGCGGGATGAGCGCAAAACGCTTTTTAAAATGGCCAAGGATGACTTTGATGCCGCCCATCGACGGGATGCCTTGCGGACCTATCTGGCGGCCAAGGGCGTTGACGGATTTGTTGTGCCGCGCGCTGATGAACATCAGGGTGAAAACGTGCCAGCACGGGCCGAACGTCTGGCTTGGCTGACCGGCTTTACCGGATCTGCGGGCGCGGCCGTTGTCCTGCGCGACAAGGCCGCCGTTTTTGTCGATGGCCGTTACACCATTCAGGTGCGCCAGCAAGTTAACCGTGATCTGTTCGAATACCGCCATCTGGTTGAAGAACCAGTCGTCGGCTGGCTGCATGATCACCTGAAATCGGGTGAGAAGCTTGCCTATGATCCGTGGCTGCATACCGTGCAACAGGCCACGCATCTGCGGTCTGCCTGTGAAGCTGTTGGGGCGGAACTGATCGCGATTGACACCAACCCGATTGACGCCATCTGGCATGCCCAGCCGCACCTGCCGCTGGGCCCGGTGCGTCCGCATCCGATGGAATATGCTGGGAAATCCAGTTTCGAAAAGCGCACCCAGATTGCCGAAATCCTGTCGCGGATTTCGTGCGACAGCGCCATTCTTTCGGCACCTGACAGCATCGCGTGGCTTTTGAATATCCGTGGTGCCGATGTGCCGCAAACACCGCTTGCACTTGGCTATGCGATCATCAACGGTGATGCTTCTGTCGAACTTTTCATGGACGAACGCAAGGTCGCGCCGGAAACGCTCAAATGGCTGGCGGGTGAGGCAACCTTGCGGGCACCGGGCGAACTCGGAGATGCCCTGAGGGCGATGGGTAATCAGGCTGTGCGTCTCGATGAAGCCACTGCAGCAGACTGGCTGCGCATGAAATTGTCCGACGCCGGTGCCACCGTGCGTGTCGGGCGTGATCCGGTCGCCATTCCGAAGGCCTGCAAGAACGAGGTCGAACTTGAAGGTTCACGCAAGGCCCACAAACGCGACGGCGAAAAGATCATCCGCTATTTCAAGTGGCTTGATGAAACGGCCGCCAACGGTGATATCGATGAACGCGCCGCTGCTGATATGTTGCTGTCGATGCGTGCCGAAGATCCGCTGTTCCGTGATTCAAGCTTTGAAACCATTCCGGGCAGTGGCCCGAACGGGGCGCTTTGCCATTACCGCAATACCCCGGAAACCAACCGCAATCTGACACCGGGCGAGATTTTCCTGATTGATTCCGGCGCGCAATATCTTGATGGCACCACCGATATCACGCGCACGACCGTGATTGGGAACCCGACACAGGAACATCGCGACCGGTTCACCCGCGTGCTAAAGGGGCATATTGCGCTTGCCCGTGCCGTATTCCCGGTGGGGACGACGGGGCAGCAACTTGATACGCTGGCACGTATGCCGCTTTGGGAGGCCGGGCTTGATTTTGACCATGGTACCGGCCACGGGGTTGGCAGTTACCTTGGTGTGCATGAAGGTCCGCAACGCATTTCCAAGGCGGTGAACACGGTGGCCCTGAAGCCGGGCATGATCCTTTCGAACGAGCCGGGCTTTTATAAGGAAGGCGAATACGGCATTCGCATTGAAAACCTGATTGCAGTAACTGAAATCGATGCGCCGATTGGCGCAGATCGCAAGATGCTTGGCTTTGAAACGCTGACCTTCTCGCCGATTGACCGCAAGCTGATCGATCCGGAACTGATGACCAAGGACGAGCTGCAGTGGCTTAACGATTATCACGCACAGGTCTATGCGATGTATGCCGATGATCTCGATGATGATCATCGTGAATGGCTGCAAAACGCAACAGCGCCGATCAAAAAGAAATCAGACTGATTTCACGCCGCGTACTTGGCACTGACAAACAGGGTCGAATGCCCTATTAAGACTGCATTGGATCGATTCAAGAAAAGCGGTAAACCGCTTCTGAAAGCAGGAGGAAGATATGGCTGAAGTCGAAGCCCAGTGGATGGCAAATCTGGACCGCTATAACGACGAAAACTGGGACCGTTGCGGGCGCAGTGGATTGCTTCTGCCTAAAATCACGCTTGGTCTGTGGCAGAATTTCGGTGGTGTGGATGTTTATGAAACCCAGCGGGCGATGATCCGCCGCGCGTTTGATCGCGGTGTGTTCCACTTTGATCTTGCCAACAACTATGGCCCGCCGCCGGGCTCGGCCGAAGAAAACTTTGGCAAGGTCTTGTCGCAGGATCTTAAACGTCACCGTGACGAGTTGATTATTTCCACCAAGGCTGGCTATCGCATGTGGCCGGGGCCGTTTGGGGAATGGGGATCGCGCAAATATCTGATTTCCAGCCTTGATCAAAGCCTTAAGCGGATGGGGCTGGATTATGTCGATATCTTCTATTCCCACCGGGTTGATCCCAACACCCCACTGGCCGAGACCATGGGCGCGCTTGACCAGATCGTGCGTTCGGGCAAGGCGCTTTATGTCGGGATTTCGTCCTATTCGCCGGAAATGACCCGCGAAGCGCATGCGATCCTCAAAGACATGGGAACGCCATGCGTCATTCATCAGCCGTCCTATTCGATGGTCAATCGCTGGGTCGAGGATGGGCTGCTTGATACCCTTTCCGAGCTTGGCATGGGCTGCATTGCCTTCTCGCCACTCGCACAGGGCCTTTTGACCAACAAGTACCTGAATGGTGTGCCCGAAGATTCACGTGCCGCCCTTGAAGGATCTTTCCAGAAAGGCATGCTTAGCGAGGAAAACATCAATCGCGTTCGCGTGCTGAACGAGATCGCCAAACGCCGCGGTCAAAGTTTGGCCCAGATGGCGATTGCCTGGGTGCTGCGCCGTCCCGAGGTCACGTCTGCCCTGATCGGGGCGCGTCATGTTCAGCAGCTTGATAACAGCCTTGATGCGCTCAATAACCTTGAATTCAGCGCAGACGAGTTGGCCGAGATCGATAAATATGCCGGGGATGCCGGTATCAATCTTTGGCAGAAATCGTCGGACAGTCAGGCGCCGGTCTGATCCCAACGATTGATACAATGATAAAAACCCCGACCGAAAGATGCTTCGGTCGGGGTTTTGTTTATCAGAGCCCGTGTTGGTTTACTTTTGGTTGGCCATCGGAACGGTGCCGGCAAGATCACGCAATGTATCGACAACCGCCTTACCCCCGGCACTCAGTGGGCGATCCTGTAACCAGGAGAGCATCACCTTGCGCGACAGTTCCGGGTTGGTGATGCGTCGTGCCTTGAGGCGCCCGGTCGAAAGTTCCTGAACCAGCGAACTGCGCGGCAAGACGGTATGCCCGACATTGCGCGTCACCAGATCGACCAAAACGCGAAGGGCATCGGCCTCGACCACCGGCGTCAACGGCCGTCCGGCGCGAAAGGCCGCTTCCTGCATCATGGCGCGCAGCCCGTGCTTGTTGGTCGGCATGATGAGTGGCAGGGACAAAACATCTTCATAGGCGATTTCGGTTTCCTGTTCGCCGACCTTTGAGGGGTGGGAAATCAGAAATAGGTCTTCGCGCCATAGCTGTTCGGCATGCAGGCTGCGCGAAATCATGCCGTCATGAAGGATACCAATATCAAGTCGCCCCGAAAGTAGTCCTTCCTGCACATCGCCGGTCAGGTCTTCGGCAACGGTGATGTTGAGGTCTGGATATCGATCGCGCAGAGTTTCAATCAGCGCCCCGGTAATCACGATCCCGGCGCTGGGTGGAACGCCGACATGCACATGGCCTGTCACTTGACTGCTGCGGGCCGACAGATCGGCTTCAAGACGGGCAAGATCGGTCAGGATCACGCGGGCCCGTTCGGCAAGCATCTGGCCCGCCTCAGTCAATTTGACGCCGCGCCCGGTGCGTTCCAACAGTTTGGTATCAAGGGCCTCTTCGAGAAGGTTCAACTGCCGACTGAGTGCGGGCTGCGACAAATTAAGCCGTTCTGCCGCGCGCGACAGGCTTCCGAGTTCGGCAATATGTACAAAGCTTCGAAGTTGTTTGATATCCATGGGGCGTGATCCTGAGCAGCTTTGCGCATCCATATGCCTGTTAGATATAGCCAAAGCTGATATCTGATAGCAATTAATTCGAATTGAATAATGGCAGCTCACAGGTAACTATGGCAACCGATAGAGGATCGGAGAGACCCATGACGCCACCACCACCGTCACCTTCTGAGCCCGGGCAACAGGTTGTTACGCCTGTCGTGTCGCCTGCGGGTTCCGCGCTGACCATTGTGTTGCTTGCGACAGCTGCCTTGGCCATGAAAGGGCTGCTGGCAAAATTTGTTTATGCTACGGGCATGACAGTGGATGGCTTGTTGCTTTTGCGGTTTCTGATCGCCATGCCGCTCTTCTGGCTTGGGGTGGTTTTGTTTGGCAAGAACCGGCCGGGCGACCGCAAGATGAAGCCGGTCGATCTTGCGTGGGGCGGGCTTTATGGCGGGCTGTTTTTCCTTGCGGCCTTGTTTGATTTTACCGCCGTTTCGTTGATTGAAGTCACCGTTTCAAGGATCGTGCTGTTTACGTTTCCGGCTATTGTGATGATCCTTGAGGCGCTCCATAAGCGGCGCTTTCCGCCATTTCGCCAGATTGTCTGCTTTGTCATAACCTATGTCGGGCTGGTTTTGGTCCTCGCACCGGGCGGATTTGGCGGAGTGTCGCAGGCGCTTTGGTACGGGGCGGCTTGGGCGTTCGGTTCTGCTGTGACCTATGCGATTTATCTCTATTTCGGTCAGCGGATGATTACCGTTATCGGGTCGATGCATTTTGCAGCCCTGATCAACACCATGGCCGGTATTTGCATGGTGATTTACCAACTGATTGTCCAAAACCCGCTGAACCTGAATGTGGCTGGCATCATGTGGACGGCAGGCATTTCGATCTTTTGCACCGTTATTCCGTTCTTCTTGCTGTACGAGGGCATTCGCAGGGTCGGTGCGACACAGGCATCGTTGATTTCGCTTTCCGGGCCAGCCATGACCTTCTTTGCCGCCTGGCTGTTTCTGGGTGAGGTGCTTACAGTGCCGCAATTGGTTGGGTTTGTTGTGGTCACACTCGGTGTGGCGTCACTTAAAAACAGCTTTATGCTGGCGGGGCTGGGACGGTTGCTGGCACGGCCGTTCGCATCGGGTGGGACGTCGCAACGCTAATTGGGTTTGATGTTATTCGTCGCGTTGCCAGCGGCGAACTTCAATTTCATGTTCGGGTAAACGTTCACCGCGCCGCCATTTCAGGGGATCAATGAATTCCCCTGCCCAGACGCCGGTGCGTGCCTGTCGCGCCTGATTTTCATAGGCTTCGTATTCCGGCATCTGATCGGGGCGGGCAACCGCCATGCCCCGAACAATCAGGCTTTGTCCAATATCAACCCCGTTGGCATTTCTGCAAACGGCCATGTTGCGATGATACCGGTTTTTCCCACGCACTTCGCAGGTGATCGGTGTTGCGACCAGAAGGTTGGTGGTCAACTGCCATGCTTCGGCACCGCAGGCTGTGCTTTGGCCGTTAATCAGACATTCCTGAAAACGGTTCATGGCATCCGCCCCCCACAGATCAACACGTTTGAAGCCGAACTCAAGCGTATCAGCATCAATCGTACGTGCCGGGCCCGACAGGGTATCAAAGTCGGGGTCGGCCTTTGATACTGCTGGAAAGCATCCCAGCATCAGGGAAAAACCAAGTGTGATCAGGCGGTGGGGGATGGCGGGCACCATGCGGGCCTCAATACAGGTCGCTGTATCTGATTTCATCAAGCTGGGCAAAGATGACTTTCCACTTTTCATCCTGCTTGAGCAGCGCGAACGCATAGTCGCAATCAAAGATCAGGTTGTTTTCCGAATTGCCAAAGCGGAACGAAACAATTGCACGCGCCCCACCGGGAAGGGCGGAATGTTGTTCAATCACCATGGATTTTGCCATGGCAAGATCAGCATTTTTCAGTTCATCAAAGAATGAGTGATGGTATTTGTGCAGATCGTCTGAACTGCCAATGGCCTGTACGCCAGACAGATCATTGATCAGGCACGGGAAGTGGAAGAAATCATCAAGTGCGTTTTCTTCAAGCTTCAGATGGGCATCGACATAACGGCGAAAAAAACTTCCAAG
>JGI12367J12837_1000842_pt1 | contig 9458 bp, 8 predicted proteins | sample TtaePargueraPR_11_FD_12837 | JGI IMG/M metagenome (IMG submission 12837)
GGGATTCCAACTGCTGTACACTACCCAACCACGTTAAACCAGCAACCTGCGGTCGCTGACAAAACAGCAGACCTGCCCGTAGGGGATAAAGCAGCGACCCAGGTGATAAACTTACCAATGTCACCTTACCTTCATCAGCATCATCAAGAAATCATAGCGAAGGCTATCTATCATACCTGCAAATATTGAAAGGAAATAAAATGATTTCTGGTAAAAAAATTTTTATCACAGGTGGTGCTGGCTTTATTGCCAGCATGCTAATCTCACGCCTTGCAGACCAAAATGAGATTATTGTCTTCGACAATTACACTCGCAACACGCTTAAAGACACTGAATACTCACAGCATCCTAATGTAAAGCAGATTAAAGGTGATGTGTTAGATTACTCCTCATTAAAGTCTGAAATGCGAGATTCACAGATAGTCATACATGCCGCCGCAATCGCAGGTATTGAGTCTACTGTACGCAATCCAGTAAATACTATGCGGGTTAATATGATTGGAGCTGCAAATGCGATGGAAGCAGCTAAAGAACTGGGAGGCATTGAACGCTTCATCGACTTTTCCACTTCGGAAGTGTTTGGATCTCAGGCTTTCAAAGTAGGTGAGAACCATCAGACGGTTACAGGAGCAGTTGGCGAAGCAAGGTGGACTTATGCTGTTAGTAAATTGGCAGGCGAGCATTTAGCCCATGCCTACTACAAACAATACCAACTACCGACTGTCACCGTACGCCCATTCAACGTATATGGACCGGGACAAACTGGTGAGGGCGCCTTATCCATCTTTATACGAAAAGCGCTAAAGAATGAAGACATTTTCATATTTGGTGACGGGTCTCAAATTCGCGCATGGTGCTATATTGACGACATGGTAAAAGGAGTGCTTTGTGCTTTAGAGCACCCAAGCGCTGTAGGAGAATCTTTTAACATTGGAAACTCCCGTGCTGTAACAACAATTTACGGACTTGCTCAAACAGTTTGTCGCATTTTAGAAAGCTCTTCTCAGATTGTATTTAAGAATTCGTTATCGGCCGATATCGAACTACGCATCCCGGAAGTTAGAAAAGCGCAGGAGCTAATTGATTTTAAAGCTACCATAGATTTAGAAGAAGGGTTAAGAAAAACAGCCTATTGGATTAAAAACAACGAAACAAAACTGCCTCCACTTTCAAACTTATTCCAAAATTGATCATGCTAAAATTATCCCATCCCAATATCAGCGAAAAAGCAATTGAAGCAGTAACAAAAGTACTTCGCTCTGGTCAACTCGTACATGGAGAAGAGTGTGAAGCCTTTGAACTGGAAATAGCTAACTATCTTGACTGTAAAGATGCCATCCTTGTATCTTCTGGGACAGCCGCACTACATGTAGCCCTTATATCGTTAAACATCGGCCCTGGTGATGCAGTGATAGTTCCTGATTTCACGTTCCCAGCAACTGCGAATGCAGTAGCAATGACAGGAGCTGAAGTTATTATCGTGGATGTACTGCCGGAAAATTATACAATAGATACTGTACATCTAGAAAATACTATTCAACAGTGGAATAGACCTGAAATATTAAGGGCAATTATTCCTGTGCATGAATTCGGCTGTATGGCTAATATGTCTGAAATTATGCGTATAGCTAATACTCATAATCTCAAAGTAATAGAAGATGCTGCCTGTGCATTGGGAGCTCAACAAAAAGGACGAAAGGCAGGAACAATCGGAGATATTGGTTGCTTTTCTTTTCACCCAAGAAAAACTATTACCACAGGAGAAGGTGGGGCAATCACAACAAACAACCCTGCAATAGCAGCTCGCATGCGGCGATTGCGTAATCACGGAATAGAGCGAACTGAAGGGAAAGTTGCTTTTATAGAGCCAGCTCTTAACTATCGATTAACTAATTTTCAAGCAGCTTTAGGAAGAAGCCAACTACCAGAGCTGGACGACTGGATATCGAAAAGAAAAAGGTTAGCAGAGCTTTACGTTTATAACTTAAAAAAGCTAACAGCAAGTGGGCAATTAAAGTGCCCCCAGCTTACAACAGGGCATAGCTGGCAAACATTCATGGTGGTATTATCTAGCTTACATGACCGAGACTTAGTTATTCAAGAACTCAAAATAAGACTTATAGAAGCAAACCTGGGCGCACAAAGCTTATCTACAATCAATTCATATAACACTCTAAACTCTCAACAAAAAATAGGCTCGATACTATTCAAGAAAGGGCTTGCACTGCCTTTACACGAACAATTAAAAGACACGGATATAACAACAATCTCTCAGGCTCTAGAAGACATTCTCATCAATAAAAACTCTCAGGCAAATGATTAAAAAACTAAAACGCTTTTGGAAGGCTCAGCTACAGACCTTCAAATTAAAACATGACCGTTTTTTACCTTTTGGCGACTATATTGTTGACCGATGGGAAAAAGCCCGTCTCCTAGGGTTTGGGGAGGGAAGTTCTATTTATGACTCAAGCCTAGTCATTGGTGATGTGTTAGTGGGTTCAAACACTTGGATTGGACCTTTCACTATTTTAGATGGTTCTGGTGGCAGCTTAACAATTGGAAATAACTGCTCTATTTCTGCTGGCGTTCAAATTTATACTCACGACACTGTTAAACGCTCGATAAGCGGAGGTAAGATACCTATAGAAAAAGCAAGTACAAAAATAGGTTCTAACTGTTACATCGGCCCAAATGCTGTCATCTCCAAAGGCGTAGTAATCGGCAATTGTGTTATTATAGGTGCAAACAGCCTAGTACTTGATGACATACCTTCTTATACTAAAGCATATGGCAGTCCGGCTAAACTCACAGGTATGCTCAACTCAAATACAGAAAGAGGCATTAATTGAAATGAAAGTAGCTATATTGCCAATGGAAATTGCTAGCTATATAAGCACTACTGGCCGTGCTCTTAGAAAGTCAGGAATTACGACATTCACTATCAACACTACCACACCTGATAAAAGGTACCAAAAAGAGAACTACAACCTAACTCTTCAAAGAAACGAAAGCGTAAGCTTTTATGGCAGTCTTAGCAAAACCCTAGCACAAGAATTTGATGTACTTAATTATGTATGGGGGGAGTCGATCTTCTCTGATTTCAGTGATGTGTTATATGCAAAGAGTCGAGGAAAAAAAACGATACCTAGCTTTTTAGGAAGCGACGTAAGACGTTATGAATTTGCAAAAAATATATCACCTTATTTCGAATACGACAACCAGCCCGATGATGGTAGAAAAGAAAGGAAATTAGCATTTTGGTCCGACATCAATAACAGGACAGCAATTACAGGCTCTGAGGAAATGGAGATTTTGGTAAGTGACTTCTTCGATACTTGCCATAACATAGGCTATGGAGGAATGGATGAATACTTAAAAATGAAAACTGTTTTCTCTCAAGGAGAAACGATAACGATTGTCCATGCCCCCTCCAACCCCAGAATTAAAGGAACAGAATATGTTAGGCAGGCCATAAAAAAAATAAAGGACATCTTAGGAGAGGAAAAAATAAACTATATTGAGCTCACTGACGTCAGCCACCAAGAGGCTTTAGAAACATATTCACGTGCCGATATTATCTTAGATCAATTTAAAATTGGAAGTTTGGGGTATTTAGCCCATGAAGCAATGGCATTAGGAAAACCAGTTATCACTTACGTTTCACCTAAAATCATAGAACTTCTTCCCGAACAACCTCCTATACTAAACACAACCCCACAAGAAATATATGACAACTTATTAAATCTAATAAAAGACAAGGACCTCATTTACAGCTTGGGAGAAAAATCAAAGAAATATATACAGAAATACCATACACAAAAATCCTTTACCAATCGCGTGAAGCATGCTTTTACTCAAAAAACAGCCGTAAAAACAAGCGATTATTCAGAATAAACAGCACTTCTTAAAAGAGCCATGAAGAAATCTTCATGGCTCTTTCTTTCGGGCCTTAAAGATAAATTGATAAATCCATAACCTTTGCGTTCTCAATCTTAGAAAAACTATCTGAAACATTGTATTTTCTTATCAATTTCAAAATCTCTTCTTCAAGTGCTGGCGAAGCAACAAACTCTTTCAAATACAAACGAGACCTCTCCCCTTGCAACAGACTAAAGGCTATATCTTTAATGCCATACACCGTATGCAGCAGGAAGGCGAGTTTGGTGCGCTGGCTATCGCTTAGCTTCGCCATACGCTCATGGCTGGGTAGGAGAACAGTATCACCGCTTGTTAGCTCGGTGGCTTGTCGTTTTTCAGCAGGTACGGTTTCTGGTAAGTGACTGCGGTACTGCAGATTTTGAAGCGTAAAAAATCTAAACTCATTCCTAGCTGCCCAATGTTGCAACTCCGCTAGGTTGGGTTGGTGCTCATGGGTCGGCTGAAACGCAATCTTCACTTGTATCAATAACGTACTTTCCAGTGCTTGCTCGCCATTTTCCAACACTTTTATAGCATCGTGTAGATCATCTAGCACTAGCATATCAATGCTGGGCAGCCCATCAATATCGTCTAGGCGCACAGTACTGATGGGCAACTCTGCGAGAGTTTTTACTTTATCACGCAGGTACTCGGGCTGCTGGACTTCTGGCAGTAGCTTAAGCGTGCTGCCTTTTTCGGCATCTAACGCGGCGTAAAGTGTGTTGGGTTGACCGTCGCCTAGCAGTGCGTGGGGGTAGTGATGTAGCTCGCCGTACTCTTTTAGGGCCTCTACACTTTTGTTGAGTATGCTGGCGGGGTCAAAGCTGATAACGGTTAAGTGCCCTGTAGCCATCCATTTTGGGTAACTAGGATCGCGGGGGAGCACGGCGGCGTTGTCAATAATGGTAATGGGTTTATCCAAGTGCCATTTAAAGGCCGTTTCTTGTTCTGCTTCTGGCTCTTCCTCACTTCGTGCTTCGGGCAGCTCTAGCGGCTGCTTATCATCTTCAAACCATAGCTCGCCTTCTTTATTGAAAGTGAGCGCTTCTGGGGCTTTGCCTTCGCAGTAACGTACCCAAATAGCCCGCAGGGCGTTATTAAAATGATTAGCAAAGCGCGGGGCATCGCACACAGGGGAGTAGTGCAAAATAGTGCGCAGCCCGGCCCGAATAAACGCTAGATTGGGTAGGTCATTGGCAAGTTCTTTAACCCGATGGCGGTATTCAGCCCAACTGCTAGTCACCAGTTCCTGCAGGCCTGCATTAATTAAATGCGTGGCGCTGTGGCGGCCTGCAAAGGTGGGTCCAGGTAGAGTAACCACGGGTACGCCCATTAATAGCGCTTCACATGTGGTTAGGCCGCCGGAGTAGGGCCAAGTATCTAACGCAATATCAATCCGCTGGTAGGTGCCGATAAAGTCTTTATGATTAGTAGGGCCTTCTAACAGCACGCGGTGTTGTTCGATGCCTTGGTTTGCCATCTCCTCCCAGATCCGGCGGCAAAAGTCGTCGCTCTCATACTGAGCACCGCGCAGCAGCAGGCGACTTTCTGGCAGCTCGTGCATCAACTTCGCCCATTCCCTCAGCAACTGGGCGCTGATTTTAGCCGGATTATTTAAACACCCCAGGGTAATGTAGCGGTTTTTAAGCGCGGGTACCGAGGTAGTGGCTGGGGCATAGGGGCAAGGCATGTAGCAAATGTAGTCATCCGGCAAACGGATGAGCTTTTCCGTATATTGATCATCTACTCCCTCGGGCGTTTCAATACTGTCCGAGAGTAAGTAGTCGATAAACTCTAGGCCCATGGTATTGACTAGCCCACCCACCCATTTAACGCATAGCGGGGCGGGGCGCATAGAAATTGCCTGCAAACAGCTTCCATCACCGTGGCCAGAAAGATCGATTAGTATATCAATTTTGTCGTTGCGTATTTGTTCCGCCGCAGCCTCTTGACTTAAATGACGTATTTGACGCCACTGTTTGCAAGCACCGCGAATTTTCTGGGTAATTTCATCGTTAATATCATTGGTTGAATAAGCAAAGAAATGTATATCTGAACGACTGTGCTCAAGCGCAGTAGCAATCATCTGGCCCACAGGATGTAACCTGAAACCTGAAGAGACGAGGCCAACACGAAGCGGCTTGGTCTTATCTTTTTTTTCTGACGCTGGGCTCATCAGAGGCAAGGAAAATTTGTCACTCCACCCTTTGGCAAAAGCCAGCATCTCAGATTGCGTTGCTGCAGGATTATAGTGTTTAGCAAAAAATATATTGGAATAAGCCATGGCAAAATCAGGCTTGACTTCCAATGATTTTTTATAATAGATCTCAGACTTTTCATACTCACCTATATCTTTATATAGATTACCAAGATTATTATAAACTGTGTGATTATTGGGATATTTTCTCTCTAACAACTGATAATTCTTAAAAGCTTCACTGAAAAATTTGGTTTGGTACTGTAGAGCACCCAACAGTAGGCGAGAAAGAAGCTCGTCGTACCCTAATTCCAATGCTTTTTTGGCGTGATCTAATGCTGCCATATGCTTTCCTGCACTTTGCAACATCTCTGCTAACCGATATTGCGCAGGTGCATAGCTTTCATCCATTTGTAGTACTTTAAGCTGGTAATCAATCGCCTGCTGTTCATCTCCTTCCCGATAACAAGCTGCTGCTAAACTCGTCAGTGTTAATGGATCATTTGGTTCTAGCTCATATGATTTCAAGAGAGGCGAAAGCGAAGATTGTGTATCACCCGCTTCCAAATATGCAGTCCCCAAAGCCTTCCATGCGAACGCACTGCCAGGATAACGCTCAACCATTTGCTGTGCTGCCTGTTGCGCCTGTAGTAAATGTTTGGCTTTATAGAGCGCCATAAAAGCATCTACTTCTGCTTGAGGAACACCTAAGGCATTGCTATGGCGCTTAGCGTTTTTAGGAATATTCATTTTTCTCTGCCGAGTTTTTTTCTTAGCCATGACGCCCTTTTCTCGAATACATTGATGAGTATGCATACCACTATACTCATTAATCACTTAAGACAATCGAAAAAAAACCCGGGACTAAGCCCGGGTTCTCTGGGTTTAAAACAAGCTTATTGTAGCAGCGAAAGAACGCTCTGCGGGCTCTGGTTGGCCTGGGCCAGAATAGAGGTACCTGCCTGCTCAAGGATCTGAGCGCGTGTCAGGTTGGATACCTCAACAGCGTAATCTGCATCTTCAATACGTGAACGAGCAGCCTGTAGGTTAGTCGAGGTCGTTGCAATGTTATCCAACGCCGTTTCAAAACGGTTCTGCACGGCACCTAAGTTACTACGCTGTTTATCAACTTCTGCCAAGCGTGCATCAAGAATAGCCAGCGCATCACTATTAGTTCCATCGCTAGACAACACATCAAAACCGTTTGCATCTACAGAGCGGGCTACCCCACCGACACTTGCGAGAGATGCTGCTGCAACAAAACCACCGCCACTTGTTGCCTGCATATTCCAGCCGCCACCGGTTGTAACACTACCGTCAGCTGAACCTTTACCGATAGCAATAGAAATAGTTTCACCGTCTTTAGCACCCACTTGGATACTAAATGAAGTACTAGTAGCCGCGGTAAACAAATCACGTCCGTTAAACTGCGTCTGTTCTGTTACACGGTCTATTTCTGCTAAACGTTCGTTGACCTCTTCCTGAATAGAGTCGATGTCCTGGGCAGTATTGGTATCGTTTTGTGCCTGAACAGTCAGCTCACGAATACGCTGTAAGTTATCGTTGATCTGATCCAGCGAGCCTTCAGCCGTTTGTGCCAAAGAGATACCATCGTTAGCATTACGCGCTGCTTGATTTAGGCCAGTTACAGTGCTGGTCATGCGGTTAGCAATAGCTTGGCCAGCGGCGTCGTCAGCAGCACTGTTAATGCGCAGACCAGAGGACAGTCGCTCTTGTGCCTGCTGTAGCGAGCTTTGTGCACTCTTTAGATTATTTTGGCCAATCAGTGCAGTAATATTAGTATTGATGACAGACATAGTAAATCTCCAAAGATCACCTGTAATGTGCAGCTATTAATATGCAGTTATTGGTTATTAATGGCCACAGTATCAATTTCTTCAACGTTTCTCTAGTTCCTAACCATTACTGGCGGGAGCCAAGAGTTTTACTGTAGCAGCGAGAGTACGCTCTGCGGGCTCTGGTTTGCCTGAGCCAGAATAGATGTACCTGCCTGCTCAAGAATCTGGGCGCGAGTGAGGTTAGAAACCTCAACAGCGTAATCAGCGTCCTCAATACGTGAACGGGCTGCTTGAAGGTTAGTAGAAGTTGTGGAAATATTATCTAGTGCTGTTTCAAACCGGTTTTGCATCGCACCCAGATTACTACGTTCTTTATCAACTGTTGATAAGCGCGTGTCCAAAATCGCTAATGCATCAGCTTGGAGAACATCGAAGCCCGATGAACTCACCCCACGGGTATCACCTGCTGCCAAATTACCTTGCGCGCCAGCGACTGCAGTTGCTGTGTACATATTCCAGCCAGCAGCAGAAGTAGCACTGCCCGCGCCATCTGCTGCACCAATGCTAATTGAGATGGTTTCACCATCTTTCGCACCAACCTGGATAGAGAAGGATGTATCTGCCGCGCCTGCAAACAAATTGCGTCCGTTAAACTGGGTCTGATCAGTTACGCGATCAATCTCAGCCAGACGCTCGTTGACTTCTTCCTGAATCGAGTCAATGTCTTGGGCCGTGTTAGTATCATTCTGCGCTTGAACAGTCAGCTCACGAATACGCTGCAAGTTATCGTTGATTTGATCTAATGAACCTTCAGCCGTTTGTGCCAGCGAGATACCGTCGTTAGCGTTACGCGCAGCTTGGTTTAGGCCAGTTACAGTACTGGTCATACGGTTGGCGATGGCTTGGCCAGCAGCGTCGTCAGCGGCACTGTTGATGCGCAGGCCAGAAGACAGTCGCTCTTGTGCCTGTTGTAGAGAACTTTGAGCACTTTTCAGGTTATTTTGGCCAATCAACGCTGTGATATTGGTATTGATAACAGACATTTCCGTCTCCTACTATGGTTAATGGCCTAATCGGCCCACCTTACGGCTCACTGCCGTTGTATTAATTAACGGCCGCCAAAGAAAATACTTAAATTTTTTGCGCTCGCGCTTTGTATCGAAATGTGTCAAAAAAAATACAAAAAGACACAAAAAAAGAGGGAAGCACTGAGTGAGCCACGCCTGACGTTATATGGAAAGACTCTAGTTATTCAAAAAAACCCGGCATCAGTGGAAACTGATGCCGGGCTATTTAGCAGACAGCTAATCGATATACGCTTAATTAGCCGATGTGAAAATCACATCAAATTTTGGTTTACTGGAGCAGCGAAAGTACACTCTGTGGGCTCTGGTTTGCCTGGGCCAGAATAGACGTACCTGCCTGCTCAAGAATCTGGGCACGGGTCAGACTAGAAACCTCGACGGCATAGTCGGCATCTTCAATACGTGAACGCGCTGCTTGTAAATTAGTAGACGTTGTTTGAATGTTATCCAACGCAGTCT
>JGI12367J12837_1000843_pt1 | contig 9451 bp, 6 predicted proteins | sample TtaePargueraPR_11_FD_12837 | JGI IMG/M metagenome (IMG submission 12837)
CCCTTCCATTCAACAGTCGGGTCATAGAAGCTGTTAAACAGCTGCAGGAAAATCCACTGCGTCCATTTGTAATAGTCGACATCGGTGGTGGCAAAACGACGATGCGGATCATGGCCAAGGCCGATCACCTGCAACTGGCGCAGCATATTGTCGATATTGGCTTCGGTCGTGATGCGCGGATGTTGACCGGTCTGGATGGCGAACTGTTCTGCGGGCAGGCCAAAGGCATCAAAGCCCATGGAATGCAGAACGTTATAGCCACGCATGCGTTCGAACCGCGCCTTTACGTCGGTCGCGATATAGCCAAGCGGGTGACCGATATGCAGGCCAACCCCACTTGGATAAGGGAACATATCAAGGATGACGCTTTTCTTTTTGGACGCGTCAAAATCGGCATCGCCCGGGTTCGGGGTACGATAGGTATCGTTTTCCCGCCAGTAATCCTGCCAGCGCTTTTCAAATTCCCGCGCACTTTCCTGATAGTTCGCCACGCTCTCTCAACTCCTGCATGTCGGGGCCCGTTTTTGCTGGCAACGGGCGCCGGTCTGATGCCGCGCCTGCCATCCCAAAATCGGGTTCAAAATAATCTTAAGCAGTGTTCATAAGCGGGCTTTGGCCCGCGTGCAACATCAGATCGACTGGAATCAGCGGAAATACAGACGATTTTCGCAATCCCCCATCCGCAATTTGCAAGGCGGCATTGCAGCCCCATCAACCCGCGCTTGCGTGACAGGACTGGATTTTTCACCTGCACCATGCCATATTAGGGTCACGGATTTATCAGGCAACGGGTCGCGCATGAAAATGCCACGCGGCTTTTGTCTGGCGAAAGTGCTGATCGCAAACGATTTGTGTGTGGCACAGCTCTCAAAGATCTCGTCCAGGGAGGACGATTATGGATATCACCATTGGTGGCCTCACGTCCCAGCAGTCCGGCGCGTCCTCGCGTTCGGCACAGTCCTATTTGCCCGGACAGAGTGACTCTGAAAAGACCGGCAATAACGGCACTTCGGCCTTTGCGGCGGCGACCTCTGTGTCGCTGTCATCGGGTTCTGCCAATCGTCTGACCGCTGATCAGGTTGTCTCGGCAATCAATGAAAGCCTGTCCTCGACCGGTATTTCAATCGGCAATGTTGATCCGGGCGATTACACCCCCGAAGCTGTTGCCGACCGTATTCTTGCCCGTGTTGGCGATCTGATTGCCGCCAATGCCAGCTCGGAATCCGAAGCCCGCGACATTTTCGACAAGGCGAGCGAAGGCATCCAGAAGGGCCTTGATAATGCCCGTGAATTCCTTGAAGGCCTTGGTGCGCTTAATGAGGAAATCAACGGCAATATCACCGAGACCGAAGATCGCCTGAACGAAGGCCTTAAATCGATCGAGCAGCGCCTGACCGAGCTGTTTAACAGCAGCGCATCCGAGGAGGCCGCCGAGGCATCAACCCCGGTTCGTGACGAGCAGGTCCTGCAATCGCAGATCACCCAGACCGCACAGGCAAGTCAGGCCTATGCCGAAGCAGGCAGCAACGCCCAGCGCAATGCGCCGCGTTATGGCACCACCGGCTAAGTTATCCGAACATTTCGTTCGCACAACAAAACCCGGATCCCTTGGAGCCGGGTTTTCCTTTTGCAAATAGACCAATCGCCATGCGCAACTTCGACAAACAGCAACGAACATAGCTTGGAGTTCGTGACCAAATACAAGTGTTCAAAAGCTCAGAGCTTACGCTGTGCTAAAAGGAAGTGCCCTCTGCACCATTCCGTCAAACAAATGCGTGCCTCAGGCGTTTCTAACGACCGCACCAGCGCCACGATCCATGTTGACTGGTCACTTCCATGACCACTAAATAAATTAGAAAACAATAAGGATGTTACAGTTTTCTTTTTGAACGAGTACGGACCGTTACTCCAGACAGTATCAACTACACCAGCGACGATACCACAGTGATTGTTAATATCTGCATCCGCACCGCCTAGAATTGAAAATAACAAATTCAAGTCTTCTTTTTGCATCTCATCTGCAATGAAAAGCTCACACGCCAAAATTAGCGAAGACGTATCGATTGTTAGTTTATCCTCACCAAACTTCAGTAAAGCAATAACGGACCTCACATATTTCTCAGCACTCATAACATTAGCTTCGAGACAATAGTGTATTAGTGGCTGTAGCCAGCTTGCTTCTCCGCCAAAGAGCTCACGGTGCAACATTCGCTTGATCAGATCCTCAGAGAGCAAAAGCCTCTTAGATCGATCAGCTGCATAAAGATCATCCAAAAAGGCCCCATGCCCGCTAGATTTCCACATCATCAGCTCATCAGGAGGATCTTCATTTGGCATCGCCGGAACAATTAATGCGTTGTTAGCCAACCAATTCAAATCACTTTGAGTTATTTCTTTTGTAGCAAGCGATTGTTGATTGGACCGTTCAGTAACAACCACCTTTCCATTTTCGTAAGACAGATATTTACTGCCGTTTTCCTCTCGACATTCTTGCTCAACATGCATATGGCGAGCCGCAAATACGTCGATTGTATGCTGGGTAACAGCTAACTGCCCAAACAACTGCGTCAGTTCGCCGACAACGCCCAAACGCATCAATAAGAACATTGCTACTGGATCGCATAAACACCCATGCTCAAGCGCCACTGAGACACTTCTTTCGCCCTCTTGCAGGCTGGGTCTATCCCCGAGCGTCACGATAGGCTTCGTGTTCATTTGAGAGTTCAACCCACAGAATGTGTCAATGGGATCCAAACCTAACAATGAACCGATACAGTCTAAGACGATGGGCTTCTTGAGGTATTCCTCCACTAGACCTTTCGAGTAGGTCGCCCGTTCATTTAGCTTTTCGCGAATTGGCGCAATAGGATCACTACTTTCTGGATCAAACTCTATTGCGTTGAATACTTGATTCGAAGGAAATCGCTCTGAGAATTTTCCTGAAACGGTATGAAAAAGGTCAAGATGTTTGTGCTTAACAGATACAATCTCCGCTTGGCCACCGTTGATTGGCCATTCAAAGATACTTCCTTTTTCTTTTCCTTGGGCAGCCAAATAAATTGGATGATCAGGTGGGATATTTTCATCCCTCATCTGAACGAGCTTTCCCTCCACTTCAACTATGTATTTCTCCTCAGAACCATTTGGCTTTCTGACAACAAAGGCACTATTAAGCCCTACTGCCTTCATAGCTGATAGATTATCTTCAACCCCGGCTGGACTTTGGAAAGCCAGCACAGTAGCCGTGACTGACGCCCAAGCAGAAATATCACTCCTGTTTTCGCAATACAGTTGGTATGCAAGCTTTCTCGCTTCACTTACCTCCCCCAGATAAACCAACAAGTTAGCCAAATTTGCACGTTCGCTTACTGTTCCTTGCATATCGAAGAGCGAAAGTGACTTCAGGAGACGCAAAACACGCTTCTTTTTTCCCGTTCTAAGAAGCGCATTTGTATACCAATTCAACACCTGCAAAGACTTTGTGTTGTGTCGGTGTAACTTAGCCAAAAACGGGATAGATTTTATTAAGTTACCAGAGTTGGAGTAAACTTGAGCTGCTAGCTTCCAGCCGAAATATGTGTCTTTAATATCTTCGGGCAAACGCTCAAGAATTTCATTACCTCTGGATATAAGATTAGCAAAAAGAGTACTATCGACATACAGCTTTAAGGCGGAGCTATCTCGGCGAAAGTTCACCCTATTATGCAGCACATCGGATGCTCGTCTATATTCTCGACGCCCAAAAAATTCCTCTGCCAGCCTGAAGCAAACTTCAAAATCCAAATCTTCTTTAATCTTATACAGATCGTCCAATTCAGCACTTGCACTCGAACCATTTGTGTCATCTGTATTTGGATAATCGAACCTCCTATCACCTGAAGCGACAAGAGCCTTAACCTCTCCGCTATCCGGCCAACTTGCCTTTAACTCATCAAGCACACTTTCGAAGAGATCTTGCTTTCCAGCATTCAAGTAGATCTGAGCCTTTAAGGTCAGAATGAAGAACGCTTTCGGTAAGTCTTCGTAATGAATATTGATTGTCTCTAGAGTTTTGCATGCGTTTTCATACTGAAACTTGACCGCATGCACCTGAGCCTTGAGCAACAGAAGTTTTTCCGATCGTTCGGCCGCTTCCAATCTCTCCAAAGCCAAATCTGGCTTTTGCATTTCCAAGTCGCATGCCGTTCTAATCTCAACAAGCTCCTCAGAACGAAAAATCAGCTCTCTCGGCAAAGCATCGATGAGCTTTGCCGCATCTTCTGTTTTTCCAACCAATCTCAAAAGTACGGCAGCGTTGTAAACTGACGACGAGTAAATCATGAGATTAATGGGCGTTTCTTTGATTCTTTTCCTAGCGTCTTCCGCAAGGATTGATGCACAGGAGACCAAGTTTTCCTCGAACTCAGGACCAAGGTCCTCTCCCAAGAGAAATCTCTCGTTGCGACGCCCATCCTGCAATGTGGCAAACGCTTTTGCGGCAACGATATTGGGATCCTTTGGGAACTTTTCCAAAGCAACGTCTAGATAGGTGAGATACCCGTCATCCTGAACCTCTCGAAGGTAATCCACCTTCGCCAAGACGAAGCTACTGTCCTCCTCAAGGCTTGGAGAAAATAATGAGAAATCCACATTGCATCCCAGACGTGAACACGACGTGATATACGTTACTGCTGAAAACGTAGAAGGATCATCGTGACCTAAAACAGATCTTGATAAATTCTTTGCTTGTTCAAAATCGTTAGAAATGAGAGCAGAAAAAGCCTTCCCGGAAATGTACTTTTGATTATCGGGAAACATATCGTAAGATTTATTAAGGCTTTCAACAGCCTTATCCCACTCGCCCGACGCATGATAAACGATACCAATATTGAAAAATATTCGAGCAACATCCGCATCAGAGCCATCGTACTCGATTAACAATTCGCTCAACATTTTGCTTGCGAGCTCGTTATTCCCTTTCCTTCCAATATCCCTAATACTCTCGATACGCTTAACTACCCGACTGCCATCAGCGTCTAATTGGCCTTCAAACTCGTCCAGAAATTCCCGAACTTGACTTCTAGAAATAACTAAATTTGTATTTTGATAAGTGCGATTATCTATATTCTGAATTACTTCATTATTATCTCCTCTAACATTTGCATTCTGCTTAGAAGGAAATCGCTCTTCAGGTTCTTCTTGCACCTTATCGACTGAACTTCTGCGCTCAACAACTTTGCTGATCCACTCTCTTATCAATATGCCCCTCCACCTAAGTCACTTTTTAACAGTTTGCTTTACTGAATTACCATTTCCCTTGATTGTTGACTTCTGGTGTGTCCCGCTACCAACCAAACCGAAAAACTTGAGAACAAGACCGAGCACACCTACGACTGCAACAACTATACCCGCGATGTAATACCATTGTTCAAGCATTTGTATTTTCCACCTCTCCCGAATGTCTAGACACCTTGGAAGCCAAGTCTAATACAATTTATCAGAGTTCTCCCAACGTTATCGCTCAATCCCGTACAATCCATAACCTAGTTGGCGGCACATTGTTTGATTTCAGAACTTTGGACACCACACAACATTCAAACACTCGATATCTGACCACCACAACTTGAGCTTCAAATCACCGCCGTTGCAGAGGCGAAGCCTGATTACCAGCGAGTCAACTAAACCGGCTCAATATCATTATTGACCCTGAACAACTTCTGTGCCGCGAACTGAATACGCGCAAAAGCGTCTTCGGTCATGAAGCCTGAGACGAAGGCCATGAAGGTGACAAGGAACGGGCTGATGTCGATTTGGCCGGAGCCGTCCGGGCCGCCTTGGCTGACCATCAGCATTCCGGCCTCCGCACACAGGAAGATGATGGTCATGGCGCCCCCCTCGCCAACCATAGTCAAAAGCCATGCTGTCTATGAAAGGCTTGTCTGCATTGGCCGCAGATCCCGATTGCTCTCTCTGAAATCAGACTGATCACCCGCTTGCCGCCAACGCGACCTACAAGGCCTGCAATATTCAGCACATTCAAAACCGGTGGCTCTGCCCACCGGTTTTTTGTTGGGAAATACGCGAAAAACCTTCCCCTACTTAAGAGTAGCGCAAAGATAAATCATTTAATTTAAATAACTTAATATGAAACAATTCTTTCCCTATACACTTGTACTATCCGGTTGGCTGGTCTATTTTGATAAATAATAAACTGCTCATGTAGAGCAGATCACATTCTGTGACTTTCGAAACGCCTTGCTTGTTCAGGTAGGAACTGCGACATGGCTTTGAACATCATTTCCAACTATGCGGCGAATCTTGCCCATCGGAACCTTTTGGCGTCCGATGCATCGGCAACGCGTTCGCTTGCCAAACTTTCATCGGGTACGCGTGTGGTTTCTGCGCGTGACGATGCGGCCTCGATGGCCATCGGGGCGCGGCTGAATGCCACGGCCCAGGCACTTAAAACTGCCACCGTGAACGTCGGGCAGGCCAATTCCATGCTGCAGATCGCCGATGGCGGCATGGCAACAATTGACGATATCCTTGTTCGGATGAAGACGCTTGCCGTACAGGCATCGTCGGGCAACCTGTCCGATACCGAACGCGGTTTTCTCAATGATGAATTCACCCAGCTCCGTGACGAGATTGACCGTATTTCATCCTCGACCAACTTCAACGGCATTCAGCTGCTGGGCGATGGCGGCGATGTGTCGATCAACTATGCCAACCTCAATTCCGCTGGCCTTGCCGAAGACCTTTCGCCTGCCAACGGTTTTGATAGCATCGGCATCACCGATAATAATTACTGGGCAACAGATGCCAATAATAACGGTGTGACCGACAACCAGTTCAAGCTGCATTTCGTCAAGGTCGGCAATACCGTCATGCTCAATGTGTTTACGACCATTGACGGTGCCACCGACCGCGAACAAAGCATTGATGTCACCGATTTTGCCACCGGCGGGACAAGGGCCCTGACGGCAGGCGAAAAGACGACTGTCAATTTTGACGAGCTTGGGCTGACCTTTGATCTCAACCACAATATCAGCACAATCATTGCCAATGCCATCACCCTTGGTTCTGATGGTGCCGGGGCCGATGGTTATGCCACCGCACAGGTGATCGGCGGTGGTGCAACGGTCGGCGACAACAGCACTGTTCAGATGCTGGCCGATAATGGTCAAAAACTTTCGGACAATATCTCGTTCCAGATCGGGGCGGGAAATACATCCAATGACCGTCTTGCCATCTCCTTCCAGTCCGTTGACAGCAGCGCGCTGGGATCGGGGGCAACCGGCACCGAAGACGGGCTTGATGATCTGGGAGCCAACGCCATTTCAACTGCGGCCAATGCCCAGAACGCGGTCGAGGTTGTCACGCGTGCGATTGATGATTTGCAACGCGCGCGCGCCAATGTCGGCACCTATCAGAACCGGCTGGATTTCGCAGGGCAAAACCTTGCGACCATGCTTGAAAATGTCGAAGAAGCCCGCTCGACCCTGCTTGATCTTGATGTCGCTGCCGAGATGACCAACTTCACCTCAAAGCAAATTCTGGTTCAATCGGGTGTCGCCATGCTGGCCCAGGCCAATCAGATGCCGCAAACCCTTTTGCGACTTCTGCAGGGGTAAGCCCCTCACTACCAAAAAGTCCCAACGAAAGGAAAACCGGCGCGCTGTTTCGCCGGTTTTCTTTTGCCTGAATGCGATGCCTAAACTGTTGGAATATCGGGGCCCTTTCCCCCGTTCTCATCGGCCGTAACGCGAAAGATTTTCTTTCCGGCAAACTGGATGCGGGCAAAGGCATCCTCGGCCATAAAGCCCGAAACAAAGGCCATGAAGGTCACAAGATAGGGGCTGATATCGACCTGCCCCGTGCCATCGGGCCCGCCTTGGGTTAACATCAGCATCCCGGCCTCGGTAAACAGGAATATCGCCATGGCGGCCGCTATCCCCTCGCCGGTCAAAACCAGCAACCTTGCCACCGCCGCCCAGCCATTTGCCGATGTCTGCCGCCCGTCCCTGATCGCTGCCGGTGCAATAACATCCAGATCCAGATCCGCATCCTCATTCGCATGGCCCTCGCGGCTGGCCTTGGCAATCGGCTGTGTACGTGCTGCGAAATTATCGCGGGTAAAGGCCACCACTGCGCCAAGCCCACCTGCGGCGATTGTGACCAAAAGGGTCAACATGATGGTCGGCAACTGAATAAGGTAAAAAAGCGCATTGCCGACCGGATGGGCAAAAAGTGCGACCAACGCCCTATATTCCGGCCCGCCTTCGCGCTCAAGACGTTCGATCTCGCGACTGGTCTCGGCAATTTCGGCTGTCAGGTTGGATCGCAACCGGTCCTCATGGTCCTGCCCGGACCGGATATTGGCCCATTCGATCTGCGCCCGCACGCTTTTGGCATCAAACGCCTTGGCCGCCGCACGCACAGCTTCGACCTCGCGCGCGATCTGTTCCTCAAAGGCCGGGTCGGCATCTGTACCAAATTGCAGGTCTTCCAAAACCCTGCGCAACTCGACCATGACCTGAACACCAGCCGCCCGGCGTTCCGCATCATCGCCTGCCTCGCCGACCGGCACATCAAGCAATCCCAGCGGAACCGTATTTTCCCACGAATCACCGCCCGCCTCGCTGACAAGGCCCGAGGCCTCCAGATCCGTGACAAGTGCAAAGGCCCGGTTGACCGCATCACTTAAACCCGCGACAAATCCCGGATCAAAGGCAGCGCGGTTACGCATCACGATATCGCGCAAACCGGCATATTTGTCATAGGCCGCCCACCAGCCCGCAATTGCCTCCTTGCGCACCAGAAGCCCGACCCGCATATCCTCGGTCGAACCGGCCTCAAGCATACGCAAATCACGCTTTGAGCGCCGCAAATCCTGGCGCAATTCGGCCTCAAGATAACTTTGAAGAACAATCCGCTCGAGCTTGCCGGGCGTTGACGCCCCAAGCTCCCGCCCCAGAAAATCGCGCTGGATATCGGCGGTAAATCCGGCGAACAGGATCGCCACGAACCCCACATAGAGAACACAGGTCAGGGCAACCAGAATGCCTGATCCGGCAACTTTCCGTAAGGTAATGCGTTGTTCAGGTGCTTCGACCATGCATCATGTTCTCCATCGACACTTTATATCGACGGACAAGTTCTGCGCATGTGAGGGCAACAAAGGATCAACTCAGCCTTTGTTTCAAATGACATTTCTCCTATTGTCAAAGCCAGCAGATCAAAGAAACGAGACACCATGACCGCACAGACACAAACCACCTGGCACCACCTCTCCTCAGACTGGATTAACTGGGCGGACCGGCTGGCCCCGGCAGCCGAGAAGATCAACCGTCACATGATTGAGGCGGCTGATCTGGAAGGTTTGGCGCGATTGCGCGCTGGTGCGCCGCTTGATGTGCTTGATCTGGCATCCGGGGTTGGCGAGCCGGCCTTTTCCTTTGCCCGTGCATTG
>JGI12367J12837_1000847_pt1 | contig 9428 bp, 10 predicted proteins | sample TtaePargueraPR_11_FD_12837 | JGI IMG/M metagenome (IMG submission 12837)
TGCTGCCGCTGACGCCGCTGCAAACCGCCACATTACTCGTGTTCGCAGCGCTGCCACCAGCCGTGTTGAATTACTTGGTCGCTGAGCAGTATCGACTTGCACCGCACAAGGTCGCATCGCTGGTGTTGATTGGTAACCTGGGGAGCTTGATTGTCATGCCGCTGACCCTGGCGGCGGCCTTTGCCTGGATCCAGCCGCCACCCTGACAGCGGCTGGTGCAAACAAGGGGACACACTCAACAGGGTACGGAGTAAGAAAAACGGATTAGTGGCGCGGCTCGTCCTTGACTTCGTAACTGCCTTCGAGCGCATCACGCTGCCCCGTGGACTCCTTGCCAGCGTAGCTACCGCCGATGTCTTGAGCTTGGTCGGCGCGCATCTGCTCCATGCGTTTTTTCATCTTATGGCGCACGAACGGCATCATTGCCCAGCCAACGAGCAAGAAAAATAGCCCTAAGACGACGCCAACGATCATCAGCACGCCAAAGGCAAGCCATGTCAGTAAAAGCTTTAAGCTGCCCACGAGCCCGGTCGGCTGCGTTTGGGCAGCCCGGGCACGCCACTGGTGCGCGGCTTGCCAAGCGGCATTACGTTGTTCGCGATTCATCTGTGGCATGAAAGCCTCCATCGTTCGTTTGCCCCCTTTGGAGCTTGTTCAGGCAGGCAAGTTCACTGCCGGTCGAATTTTCCACTCGACTTCTTTTAAAGCGTCATCAATCAGAGGTGGCTAAATGGGCTCTCTTGAGCGCTCGACATGCGATGACACGCGCTGAATGTTAGGCTTTACATGAAAACACTAACATGATGCGTCATGTTTTTATGAGCTAATGTTTTAAGAACAGCGAATGAGGGATCTAAATAAACGAACGCACTATATGCGTATATTTCGTTCATTAACCAGGGTGGTGCTATGACAAACCATGGAGGTAAGTCGGTGTTTATCGCATCGGCGGTGATCATTTTTGGCTTAGTAATCGTAGGGGCCTCTTTTCCCGATGCGTTTGGCAGCGCCGCAGAGACGGCGCTGACGTCCATTACCGAACTGTTTGGCTGGTTCTATCTCTTCTCGGTATTCGGTTTTGTCGTTTTTCTGATCGGTCTTGCGCTCAGCAAATACGGCAAAGTGCGCCTTGGGCCTCAGGACAGTACACCCAGTTATAGTTTTTTTTCCTGGATCAGCATGCTGCTGGCCGCGGGGTTTGGAGTCGGCTTGGTGTTTTACGGCATGGCGGAGCCCATGACGCACTACATCAACCCGCCCTACGGGGATGTGCCTGCCGAAAGCGAGGCTGCCGCGCGCTATGCAATCCAATACAGCTACTTCAACTGGGGGATCCACCAGTGGGCCGCTTTCTCGGTGGTGGGACTGATCATCGCTTACTTTCAATTCCGCAAAGGGCAAGCAGGGCTGGTGTCGTCCGTTCTCTCATCGGTGACAGCCAAACATCCGCGTATTCGTCCCTATGCGTCTTGGCTGGATGTTTTTGCGGTAGTGGCGACCGTCATGGGCGTGGCAACGTCGTTAGGGCTAGGCGTCCTGCAAATGAATGGTGGGCTCAATGCGGTGTTTGGCCTGCCTGAGAACGGGCTTTGGCAGTTTGCCATTCTATTCGTGATGTTTTGTGCTTACATGGCCTCGACTTGGTCAGGGCTCGACAAGGGCATTAAACGGCTCTCGAATCTTAATATGGCGCTGTGTATCGGTTTGATGCTCTACGTGCTGTTCACCGGCCCGACCATCGCGATTCTCGAAACCATTACGCTGGGTATCGGCGATTATCTGCAGAACTTCATTGGTATGAGCCTACGAATTTCGCCCTACAGTGATAATCAGTGGGCCAGTAGCTGGACCATTTTCTACTGGGCCTGGGTCATCGCTTGGTCGCCCTTCGTCGGCACGTTCGTTGCCCGCGTCTCGCGTGGTCGTACCATCAAGGAGTACGTGTTCGGCGTACTGTTCGTGCCGCCGCTGCTGGCGTGTCTGTGGATCGGCGTATTTGGCGGGGCCGCGCTCAATTTGGAAATGAGCGGGAGCGATGTGGGCCTCGCGGCTGCAACGGAAGCCAACATCACCGTCGCCCTGTTCGAGATGTTCGATCTCATGCCGTTCTCTGGGGTACTGTCCGTGGTGGCCATGCTGCTGATTTTCATTTTCTTGGTGACGTCGGCAGACTCCGCTTCATATATCGTCGCGCAGATGACCGACAACGGCTCGATCAATCCGCCGCTCTACAAGCGCGTGGCATGGGGTGTACTGATTGCAGCGATCTGCTTGACGCTGATCGTCGCTGGCGGTCTTTCTGGATTACAATCTGCCGCCGTGCTGTCAGCACTGCCGTTTACCTTTATTCTGTATATGATGGTCATCGTACTGGTACGTGAGCTGCGTGCTGACCGTAAAGCCATGCTGACCCAGCTCTATCGTCGCCACGGCGAAACGCCCGTAGGGGCCGACGCCTTCGAGGCCGAGCAGCTGGGTGAAGAGGAGCGGTTGCGTCGTGCCCCTAGCGTGGTCAACCGGCGTATCAATAGCTAAGCAATGGCTTCAATAGAGGAAGCACTCATGGAAACAGCGTGCTAATGGCTCGACAAGGACGCCACGGAGCCACGCGAAGACAGCCCAAAGGCGCTGCTTTCGACCGCTGGCTGGATCGCTTGGTCACCGTGGCGGTGATCACGGCCATGGTGGTGGGCATCTCGGCGGTGATGGCTCACTGGCTGTTATGATGCAGTGTCCAAGGAGAGTGTGATAACGCCCGGCTATGCCGGGCGTTCGTGTATCTCGACTCGGTTGCGGCCACGCCGTTTGGCCAAATAGAGCTGTTGGTCGGCAAGGCTCAGCAGGTCGTCGGTACTCAGCGGCCGCTCGGCGGACATGCTGGCTACCCCCATACTGGCCGTCAGATGTGAATGTGTGCTGGAGTAAACGTGAGGAATGGCGAGTGAGAGCACTGCTTGGCGAAGACAGTTGGCGACGTCCAGCGCTCCAGCGCTCGCGGTGCCTGGTAGCACACAAATGAACTCTTCTCCGCCGTAACGTGCCAGCAGGTCGCGGCTGGGGTCGATGCACTGATTCAGCGCCGTTGCGACCGCCCGCAGCGTGTCATCTCCCATGGCGTGGCCATAGTGGTCGTTGAACTCTTTGAAATTGTCGATATCGATGAAAATCACCGACAGGGGCCGTTTGGCGCGATGCGCCCACTGCCACTGTTGAGCGATGAACATATCGAAGTGACGGCGGTTGGCCACGCCCGTCAGTCCATCGTATTGAGAAAGCTGATGAAGATGATCGCGCTGCTCCAGCCCTGATTGAAAGGCATTGAGGAGGTGGTCCAAGCTCTCGACCAAATGGCCCAGCTCGTCGTCGTGATGGCCTTTCAACGATGGTTTGGGCCACTGTCCTGGCCGTGCGGGGTCGGTTTGAGTAATTGCGGCGTGCACTTTCAAGAGCGGACGGGTAATGAAAATATGGAACAGCGCAATGACTAAGCCGCTCAGTAAAAAGGCTTCCACCACGCTTCGTCCCACGACCTCGTAGCTACGCTCTAAAAACTCTTGTGTCAGGTAGTCCGCATCCAGCGTGAGCGAGATATCGCCCACCGTCGCGTCGGGCATGTCACTGCCGATGTAGTAGCGTAGCGGCATGTCATGATTGACAATGTCGCCAAATAACCGCTGACTGAGCCAACTAGCGGCGGCTGGTCGAGTGGGGTAAAACTCTGCCAGAGCACGACCAAAATCGTCGCGAATCGCCACGTGAGCAATGTCGCTGTTACTGAACAAGCCAAACGCGATTTGATGCGCTAAATCGGGATTGAGCTGAAAAGCGGCTTCGGCCGCTGCGCCGTTGACGATGGCCAATTGCTGTAAGGTGCGTTTTTGTACGTCTTCGCGCATGCTACTGGCGTGACCGAGTAGCTCGATGCTACCGGATACCAAGCTGATCAAAATGGCGATTAACAGCGTTAGCAGGGCTTGCTTGAGCGTCAAGCGACCGCTGGCGAGATAAGGCTTGGTGATACTCACGACAGTGGCTCCCTTTTCGGGGTGGGCGGCGTGTCTAGGTGGCGCTGTAGTCGCTCGATCACGCTGCGTTCGACGCTGGGGTGACAGGCGAGATAAAGCGGAGCGTAATGGAAGGTAAACAGGTGCTCGATGGCAACGCCTTCTTCTGCTGCCAGTCGCTCTGCGGTCGCTCGTCCAGTGACGATGACATCGATCAACCCTGCCCCTAGCCTCACCATGTTTTCACGCTCGGTGGGCGCGCGCAGCACCTCGACCCCTTGGTTAGCCACGTAATCTCCCACGGCATCTTCACGAAAACTGCCTACCCGCCACTTACCCAACTGATCAAGCTCTGTAAGCTCCCAGTGTCTCGACAATAGGCCGAATGCCGACCACTCGTTGATGACCAGTGGTCCAACCCAGTGAAACAGCGGCTCTCTTTCAGAGGTACGGGTGGTGGAGTAGACGCAGTGGTGCTCGCGTAGCCGTGCTTCGGTATACGCCCGCGCCCAGGGTAAGAGGCGAAAGCGAGCGTCGATCCCGGCATGCGTCAATGCATGGCGTAGCTGTCGTGTGGCAATCCCGTCGATGTCGCCCTGAGGCGTCTGATAATTGAACGGTGGATACTCTTCGGTATTGATCGTGAGCAGCGGTGATTGAGCACGGCTGGCGAGACTGATACCGATGAGCAGCAAGCCGATTGCAACGATCACCCCGTAGGGCATCACGTACAAGAGCGTTCGATTAACCATCGCTACCTGCCTGTATGGCCACCGGGAGAGTCGTGACGTGTTCGAAAGCCTGCTGGAGTTGGGCAACGAGGCGTGAGTCCGTCTCAGCGTTGAGCGCGAAGTAGAGATAAGATTCGCTCAGGGTATAGAGAGGTACCACGATCTCGGCGGGATAGCCTGCTTGCTCGGCAATCCACTGGGCGACATCGCTGCTGTAAGCCCACAGGTCGACGCGCTCGTGGAGCAGCATATGCAGGGCGCTGCGATTATCCATGGCTGGTCGTATCAGTGCCTCTGGGTAGCCTGCCTCGGTTAGGGCTTGGGCACCAATGTCCTCGCGTATGACCGCCACGCTCAATCCCTGTTCGATGGCATCGTCCAGTGAGGACACTCGAATGTTCGCTCCCTGACGTGCAAGCAGCACGACATGGTCTCGCGCGATGGGACCTACCCAGTGAAACCGCGATTCTCGGCTCGGCGTGCGGGTCGTGGAAAACAGGACGGTGTTGGGCCGATGCAGGGCGAGTTCGTAGCCGCGTACCCAAGGGTAGTAGCGGATGTCATCCCTGCCCAGGGGAGAGCCCGCATGGGCCAGCATGGCTTCAAGCAGCTCGACGGAGCTGCCCATCAAGCGGTCCCCGTCTAAGTAGTTGTAAGGCGGATACTCTTCCGTGATAAACGTCAGCGATGCCAGGGATACCGTTGAGTCGTCCGCGAACACACGGTCGTCAAAAAGAGAGGCGGTGACGTCAGCGCACCCTAGCAGTAGAAAAAGGGTGGCCAGTAAACGCTTTTTTATAACGTTGCCATGCGCCATCTAATAGCGTCCCTGTTATTAATTTAATCTAGCAAAGTTAGAGTAACTTTGTGTGTCTGTCACCTCTAATCTGTTAACGAACTGGATAGCGAAGCGATACGGCGAACTGATACTCTTATGGCTCTTTTTAAGAGAGCGCTGATATGTCGTCTGCCCCCGTCATGCCCAATGCCACTGTTTATGCGACCCGGCGCGAAATTTTCGGCTGGGCCATGTTTGATTTTGCTAATCAAGCCTACACACTGCTCATTATTACCGTGGTATTTGGCGAACTCTTTACCACGGTTATCGTGGGCGAACGCAACGATGGTTATCGGCTCGCCAACTTTTTATGGAGTCTTGCGCTTGCCATCAGTTATTTGATGGTCGTGATCAGTGCCCCGCTATGCGGTGCCGTTATGGATTATCGCGCTGAGAAAAAACGCTTTCTGCTGTTTAGCTATTTGGCAACGGTGGCCACGACGGCGATGCTCTACTTTGTCGAGCCTGGCTGCGTGGTGCTGGGCCTGTTATTGATCGTGCTCTCCAACTATGCCTACTCCATGGGAGAGTCGTTCATTGCCGCCTTCTTACCTGAGTTGGGTCCGCCGGATGCACTGGGGAAGATTTCTGGCTTTGGCTGGGCACTGGGCTATATCGGAGGGTTAGTCGCTGCTGGTTTTACGCTCATCGTGCTGGGAGAGGCGACGGCCGACAACTTCGAGCGCATCCGCTGGGTGGGTCCATTTGCGGCTGGCTTCTTTTTGGTGGCTGCCATCCCAACGTTTTTGTGGCTAAAAGAGCGCGGTGTGCCCAAACCCCACGGTGTCTCTTATCGCCAAATCGCTCAGCAGCGAATAGTGGGCACCTTCAAGGAGCTGCGCACCTTCAAGGATTTGAGCATCTTTCTTGTCTCTCTGCTGTTTTCCATGGCGGGGGTCTACATCATCATCGCCTTCGCGTTCATTTACGGTGCTCAAGTCATCGGATGGGATGAGAGCGTGCGCAATATCATGTTCATCATCGTGCAAGTCACCGCTGCTGCTGGTGCGATCGGATTTGGCTTTCTGCAGGATAAACTCGGGGCCAAGCATACGTACCAAATGACCCTGGCCCTGTGGGTGGCTGCTATCGTGGCCATCTGGGCGACCCCCGAAGTGACCGCATGGCTCAATCGGCAGTTGGGTTGGCAGTGGCAAGCGCAGCATGTATTTCTAATCGTGGGCTGCCTGGCTGGTTTGAGCTTGGGCTCCAGCCAGTCGGCCAGCCGCGCGCTGGTGGGTGTTTTCTCGCCGCTGGAGAAGTCAGCAGAATTTTTCGGCTTCTGGGGGTTGGCCAACAAGCTCGCCGGGGTGCTAGGCATCGTCATGCTGGGCATACTGCAAACGCTAATTGGACTACAAGCGTCTATTCTTCTTTGTGTGGGGCTGTTCATGGCGGCCATGCTGATCTGCTTAGGCGTCAACGAGCGCCGCGGGCGTCAGGCGGCGGTGGCCTGGAAAAGTGTCTAATGCCACGAGGTGAGCGATGATGACAGGCCGGGCACAGCGCGGCGGCATCGTCATGATGCTGCTCTTCTGGGTGCTGCTCATGGCAGTGGGCACTTGGTGGATCCAAGGCGGCCTGGAGCAGATGTGGCAGCCAAATGTACATCTGATGAATACCGCTCCCGACAATGCGCCGGTCACTCTCAAACGAAACCGAGCGGGGCACTTCGAGGCACCTGGCCGTATCAACGGAGAGCCCGTTACGTTTTTGTTGGATACCGGGGCCACCTATGTGGCGGTGCCCAGCGAGCTAGCCGAACGCCTGCGTCTGGAGCCAGGGCGGCGTGCTTGGTTCAATACGGCCAACGGGCGCGTAGAGGGGAATCTGACCCAGTTGGAAGAAGTCTCGCTCGGTGGAATACGCATGAGCAACGTGCAAGGCTCCATCAGTCCAGGCATGGAACGGGATACGGTGCTGTTAGGCATGAGTTTTCTGAATCAGTTAGCCATCGAGATCCGTGGCGGAGAGATGGTGCTTAGACTGCCAGAACCTTAATGCTGGTTTGTGTTAAGCGCACTCATGTGCTTAGCTGAAGGCTCATGGACGCTTAAACGCAAGGAGTGACAATGGGTATCGAAGTCGGCGGTTTATTAGGTTTGATCTGGCTCGTCATCGTCGTATGGGCCATCGTAAAAGTCGCTAAAAGCTCGGCCGGTGGGTTGGCCAAACTGCTCTGGATCATCGCACTACTGGTCTTTCCCCTTGTCGGGCTAATCGCTTGGTTCTTGTTTGGCCCCAAGGGATAGCGAGCGTTAGTCAGTAGAGATATAAAAAGGCAGGCCGTGAGGGCCTGCCTTTTCTGTATTGAGCATCATAAATAGCGGCTATTCATCCATTGCGCTATTGGCATCGGTAGGCGGTGCTTTGTAATGCCCGGGGATCTTCAGCTTCTCACCGTTGGGCAGGTCACGCACCTGTGTTGGCACATAAACACGTTTAATGACACTTTTGGCTTTGCCATCTCCCATGGGATCTCCTCCTGTCAGATTGTCGACAGTCTTCCACCTCACATTAGCGCTTGATGTTAGAAGAATCAAGCCGACCCAAGCTACCCAGTAACGAAAGCCAGGGAACGTTGATCAAAGGGCAGGCGCTGGCGAGGTTTTGAGGTATCCTGGGAGCTATCACGACCTGCTTTTGCATCGGGTGAGCGGGTGATAATACAAACTGCCTAAGCGGAGTGAAGAAAAAGGATGGTAGATCACTTGGAACAGCAATTTCAAGCACTTGGGGAACAGGATGCGGTCACCCCCGACTACCCCGACCAGGATCACGTGCTTATCATCGAAGACGATCAGCGCTTGGCGGAGCTCACCCGCGACTACCTGGAGGCGAACGGCTTTCAAGTCACGTTAGAAGCGGATGGCGCCAAAGGAGTCGACCGTATTTTGACGCTGCAGCCTGATCTCGTCATTTTGGATCTAATGTTGCCGGGGGAAGATGGTTTAGCGATTTGTCGCCGTGTTCGGCCCAATTTTGTCGGCCCCATCATGATGTTAACCGCCCGAACGGATGATCTCGATCAGGTATTAGGACTCGAAATGGGCGCGGACGACTACGTGCCTAAACCGGTGCAGCCGCGGGTGCTGCTAGCACGCATGCGCGCGTTGCTGCGGCGTGCCGATGGCCCTGCTCCAGATGGCGAAATGCGTCTTAAGTTCGAAAATTTGGAGATCGACAACGCCACCCGTGAAGCTTGGCTCTCTGGTGATCGCATCGACTTGACCAGCGCCGAATTCGACTTGCTATGGCTGTTGGCGCGGAATGCGGGCCGTGTGCTGACCCGTGAAGAGATCTTCAGCGATCTTCGCGGTATCAAGTACGACGGTCAGGACCGCTCCATCGACGTGCGGGTGTCGCGGATTCGTCCCAAAATTGGCGACGACCCCAATCAGCCGCACCGCATCAAAACCGTGCGCAGCAAAGGCTACCTGTTCGTCAAGGACAGTTAAGAGAGGTTGTGGCATGCGGCGAGTGCTGAGTCACGGCACGTTTTTGCGTTTCTACCTGCTGCTGGGGTTAGCGCTTTGCGTGGTGTTTTTCATCGCGCTGGGCGGGCGCTCTTTTATCGAGCAGGTGCGCCGTGAGGATTACCGTGAGCAGCTCGCCGCGCTGCCCATGTCGCTGATGACTCAGCGGTTAGCGGACGTGCCCATGGAGAGGCGGGAAGCGCTGCTGGGGGAGTTTTCGGAACAGTTGGGAATGCAGCTCGCGCTGCGTAGCCTCAGCGACGCGTCCCTTGGCTATTTTGAGCGGGCGCGCATCGAGCGTGGCACGGTGCTGGTGTCAGAGCCGCCGTGGCAGCTACGTCAGCGCCTACCGACGACTGGCAGTGGAGAGCAGTGGCTG
>JGI12367J12837_1000850_pt1 | contig 9412 bp, 8 predicted proteins | sample TtaePargueraPR_11_FD_12837 | JGI IMG/M metagenome (IMG submission 12837)
GGGCTCGCCCTTTCTCGAGATCGGCCAGCTCGCCGCGAACGGACTCTATTCGGACGAGGTGCCGGGCGCGGGGATGATCGCCGGGATCGGCCGCGTCTCGGGCCGCCAGTGCATGATCGTCTGCAACGATGCGACGGTGAAGGGCGGCACCTACTTCCCGATGACGGTGAAGAAGCATCTCCGCGCGCAGGAGATCGCGCAGGAGAACCGCCTGCCCTGCCTTTATCTCGTTGACAGCGGCGGCGCGAACCTGCCGCATCAGGCGGAAGTGTTCCCCGACCGCGATCATTTCGGGCGCATCTTCTACAACCAGGCCAACATGTCCGCCCTGCGCATCCCGCAGATCGCCTGCGTGATGGGCAGTTGCACGGCGGGCGGGGCCTATGTGCCGGCGATGAGCGACGAGAGCGTGATCGTGCGCGAACAGGGCACGATCTTCCTTGCCGGGCCGCCGCTGGTGAAGGCCGCGACGGGCGAGGAAATCAGCGCCGAGGATCTCGGCGGCGGCGATCTCCATGCGAAAAAGTCCGGCGTGGTCGATCATTTGGCCGAGAATGACGAACATGCGCTGACGATCCTGCGCGACATCGTCAGCCACCTGGGCAAGCGGGATGCAACGGCACTGCAATTGCGTGAACCTCGCGCGCCGAAATTCGATGCCGAGGATCTCTATTCGATCGTGCCGGAAGACGTCCGCGCGCCCTATGACGTGCATGAGGTGATCGCGCGGCTGGTGGATGGCAGCGAGTTCCACGAGTTCAAATCCAGTTACGGCAGCACGCTGGTCTGCGGCTTCGCGCATGTCTGGGGCATGCCGGTCGCAATCCTCGCCAATAATGGCGTGCTGTTTTCCGAAAGCGCGCTGAAAGGTGCGCATTTCATCGAGCTGGCCTGCCAGCGGGGCATACCGCTGCTGTTCCTGCAGAACATCTCCGGCTTCATGGTCGGCGGGAAATACGAGGCGGAAGGCATCGCCAAGCATGGCGCCAAGCTGGTGACGGCGGTGGCGACGGCGCAGGTGCCCAAGATCACCGTGGTGATCGGCGGCAGTTTCGGCGCCGGCAATTACGGCATGTGCGGCCGGGCCTATTCCCCGCGCTTCCTGTTCACCTGGCCCAATGCGCGCATTTCGGTGATGGGCGGCGAACAGGCGGCCAGCGTGCTCGCCACGGTTCACCGCGATGCCGGTCACTGGTCGAAGGAGGATGAGGAGGCGTTCAAGGCTCCGATCCGCCAGAAATATGAGAGCGAGGGCAATCCCTATTACGCCACGGCGCGGCTGTGCGACGATGGCGTGATCGACCCGGCGCAGACGCGCGACGTGCTCGGCCTTTCGCTGGCGGCCTGCCTCGAAGCGCCGATTCCCGAGGCCCCGCGCTTCGGCGTGTTCCGGATGTAGCCTGAGAGCGGCCGAGCGAGCGGAAAAGCGCAGACTTCTGCGGCGGCGGCCGGTATTTTGCGGCGTATTTTCCTTGCCGCCGCGCGCAAGGGCTGGCCCGCCCGGCATTGCTATCCTGCCTTGTAGATCGCCCAATCAGCAGGATTCTTGCGGACGGCGCCGCAGGCGGCACTTCCGCCCTCCATCACCTCCTGAGCCGGAACCCGGCGCTATGGTGCGATGCGTCAAAAGGGCATTGTGCGGCGCGCAATTTCGCGATTAAGAACGCCTCTTCCGGGTCAAAATACTACAGGAGACATCGATGAGACACCTGATTGCCTTTGGCGCGATCGCGCCCTTGGCACTTCTGGCCGCCTGCGGCAGCGAAGCGCCGGCGGACGAGGCTGCGACCGAAGAAGTGGCGGCCGCGCCGACCGAGCCTGCAATGCCGACCGTTCCGGCCGATTCCCTCGACACGGTCGATTATAAGGGCACCTACACGCTCACTCGCATCAACGGCTCCAAGGCCACCGTGACGCTCGATCCCGAGGACACCAGCTACACCTATGTGGCGATGAATGGCGACGAGACCGACGGCAGCTACAGCCGGGTCGACGGCAACCGGATCATGGTCGAGGATTTCGACGGCGAGCCCGGCTATTTCGCTGTCGCCGACGGCGCGATCTATTATCTGCCCGATGCCGATACCAGCGTGGACGATGTCATCATCTCCAACATGTACCGCCGCGAAGATGGGCCGGGCGCGGTCGAATCGGCCGATGCCGCGGACAAGCCCACGGACAAGCCCGCCTGATCGCGGAAAGGCCCGGAAACGGGGACGGGCGGATGCGGCCGCCCGCTTCCACTTCCGCTCTCTGCTGATCCCCCCAAGCGGCACGGTTCGCCGCATTTCAGACACAATTTGGAAACAGCGCGGAGGCGCTTCGTTTTTTCCTCTCACTCATGGAGGAGAAGACTTATGCGTAGCCTCATCATCCTGACGGCCGCCGCCCCGCTGGCGCTGCTTGCGGGTTGCGGGGATTCGACGCCGGCCGAAAATGCCGAGCCCACCCCGATGCCGACGGATTCGATCGCGGCGGCCGAGCCGGAGCCGATGCCGACCGTTCCCGCCGACGCGCTGGCGAATGTCGATTATTCGGGCGCCTATACCCAGTCCGAAGGCAATGGATCGACCGGCCGGCTGACGCTCAACGCCGATAGCGACAGCTATGACTATACCGCCGCCGACGGGTCCGAGACATCCGGCAGCTACACCGAGATGGATGATGGCCGGCGCATCATGATCGAGGATTTCGACGGCCGGCCCGCCTATTTCGCCATCGCCGACGGCGCGATTTATCGCCTGCCCGAAGCGGACAGCTCGCCCGACGATATCACCGTCACCGGCATGTATCGCCGCGACTTCGCGCCGGTGCCGCCGCACGGGCCCGACGCCTCGGTCAATTCGGTGGCCGACAAGCGCGAATAGGCTTTGCGACTCGTGGAAGACTCTGGACGGGCGGCTGCGGCTGCCCGTTTCCGTTTCGGGACGATTCGCCGGAACCGCGGGCGCCGCTGCAGGATTGTTACAGCAATGATCGGAGGGGGCTCGAAACGAATGGAGAGTCTCTATGGACCAAGGTCAAATCCTGATGCTTGCGGTAGCGGGCATCTTCTTCCTCACCGCGATCGTCATCTGGGTGGCGTTCCGTCGGCGTCATACCGAATTGCTGCGCGAGCGCTTCGGCGCGGAATATGATCGCGCGGTAAGCATCAAGGGCAACCGCGCGCGCGCCGAAGCCGATCTGGACGATCGCACCCGCCGCGTGGAGGAGCTGGAAATCCGGCCGCTGACGGTCGGCGAGGCGTCCACATTGCAGGCGGAATGGGAAGAGACGAAGGCGATCTTCGTCGACAGCCCGCAAGAGGCGGTGCTGCATGCCGACCGCACGCTGACCAGGATGCTGCAATTGCGCGGCTTTCCGATGGCGGATTTCGATCGCCGCTATGAGGACCTGACGGTCGATCATGGCGAGGTCGCCCGGCATTATCGCGAAGGCCATGATGTCGTGCTGCTGCAGGACCGGGGCGAAGCCTCGACCGAGGATCTGCGTCAGGCCATGCGGCACTATGAACATCTGTTCGACGAGATGATCGCCGATACGCCCTTCAACGCGCGCGAAGCGGCGCCGCTGCCGAGGATGCGCGAAACCGAGCGCGTCTGACGCGCAACAGCGAGAGAGCGGGCGGCTTGTCATGAGGCAGCCGCCCGCTCGATTGGCCGTTTTCCTGCCTAGATATCCAGATTGGCGACGTTCAGCGCATTGTCCTGGATGAATTCGCGGCGCGGTTCGACCACGTCGCCCATCAGCCGGGTGAAGATCTCGTCGGTGACGTCCGCATCCTCGACCTTGACCTGCAGCATGGCGCGATTGTCGGGATCGAGCGTGGTCTCCCACAGCTGTTCCGCATTCATCTCGCCAAGGCCCTTGTAGCGCTGGATGGACAGGCCCTTGCGGCCCGCGGCATGCACCGCTTCCAGCAGCTGGCTGGGCAGGGTGATCGCGCCTTCGACGGCCACGGGTGTGGCCTCTTCGCCGTCATCCTCACCCGCAGGCTCCGCTTCGGGCTCCGGCTCGGCCGTGCCCTTGGTCAGTCGCGAGGGCGCGCCGTAGACTTCGGCCTGCTCCTGCGCGCGGCTATGCAGCTTGCGCGCTTCGGCGCTGCCGACGAAGCCCGGCTCGATCAGATAGGCATCGGTCACACCGCGCCAGGTGCGGTTGAAGCGGATCGTGCCGTCGGCCAGCAATTCGGCCGACCAGGTGGCTTCGGGATCGCCCATGTGCAATTGCGCGGCGGCGCGGTCCAGCGCCTCCTGCCTTGCCGCACTGGAGAGATCCGGCGCCAGCGCGCCCTTGATCGCCATCGCCTCGATCGCCGGGGCATAATATTTGCGCGGCACGAAGCCCATCAGGCTCTTCATGCGCAGCGCATGCTCCACCAGCGATTCCAGCTCGGCCCCGCCGCGTGCGCCGCCCTGCGTTTCCAGCACGCGGCCCTGCAGGCCGGCTTCCACCAGATAGCGATCCAGCGCGGGCTGGTCCTTCAGATAGACCTCGCTGCGGCCCTTGCTGACTTTGAACAAAGGCGGCTGGGCGATGTAGAGGTGCCCGGCCTTGATGATCTCCGGCATCTGCCGGTGGAAGAAAGTCAGCAACAGGGTGCGGATATGCGCGCCGTCCACGTCGGCGTCGGTCATGATCACGATCTTGTGATAGCGCAGCTTTTCGAGGTTGAATTCGTCGCGCAGCCCGGTGCCCATGGCCTGGATCAGCGTGCCGACTTCCTTGGAGCTGATGATCCGGTCGAACCGGGCGCGCTCCACATTCAGGATCTTGCCGCGCAGCGGCAGGATCGCCTGGTACTGGCTGTCGCGCCCGCTCTTGGCCGAACCGCCGGCGGAATCGCCCTCCACCAGGAACAGTTCGCATAGCGAGGGGTCGCGCTCGCGGCAGTCGCTGAGCTTGCCCGGCAGGCTGGCGATATCCATCGCGCCCTTGCGCCGGGTCAGCTCGCGCGCCTTGCGCGCCGCTTCGCGGGCGGCCGCAGCGTCGATGACTTTCTGGATGATGGACTTCGCATCGGCCGGGTTTTCCTCCAGCCACTCGGTCATCTTCTCGCCCATCAGGCTTTCCAGCGGCTGGCGCACTTCGGAGCTGACCAGCTTGTCCTTGGTCTGGCTGCCGAACTTCGGATCGGGCAGCTTGACGCTGACGATAGCGGTCAGCCCCTCGCGCATATCCTCGCCGGAGAGTGAGACCTTTTCCTTCTTCAGCAGGCCGGATGCGCCGGCATAATTGTTGAGCGTGCGGGTCAGTGCTGCGCGGAAGGCGGCGAGATGGGTACCGCCGTCACGCTGCGGGATGTTGTTGGTGAAGCACAGCACGTTCTCGTAATAGGAATCGTTCCATTCGAGGGCGACGTCGATACCGATGCCTTCCTTCTCGGCCGAGACCGAAATCGGCTCGGGGATCAGCGCCTGCTTGTTGCGGTCGAGATATTTCACGAAGGCGGCGATCCCGCCTTCGTAGAACAGATCGTGCGAGACGGGTTCTTCCTTGCGCCGGTCGCGTAGCAGGATGCGCACGCCCGAATTGAGGAAGGCCAGCTCGCGATAGCGGTGCTCGAGCTTCTCGAAATCGAATTCGGTGACGTTCTTGAACGTGTCGGTGCTGGGCAGGAAGGTAACGCGGGTGCCCTTCTTGAAGCCGTTCTCGTCCGAATTGCCTTCGACCTTGGGCGCGACGCCCTTCTCCACGAGCGGCGCCACGGCATCGCCATGCTCGAAGCGCATCCAGTGCTCCTTGCCGTCGCGCCAGACGGTGAGCTCCAGCCATTCGCTGAGCGCGTTGACCACGGAAACGCCCACGCCATGCAGGCCGCCCGAAACCTTGTAGGCATTGTCGTCGCTGGTGTTCTCGAACTTCCCGCCCGCATGGAGCTGGGTCATGATCACTTCGGCGGCGGAAACGCCCTCTTCCTTGTGGATGTCCACCGGAATGCCGCGGCCATTGTCCTCGACGCTCACCGATCCATCGGCATTCAGCTCGATCAGCACCAGGTCGCAATGACCGGCCAGCGCTTCGTCGATCGCATTGTCGGACACCTCGAACACCATGTGGTGCAGGCCCGAACCGTCATCGGTGTCGCCGATATACATGCCGGGGCGCTTGCGAACCGCATCGAGCCCCTTGAGGACCTTGATACTCTCGGCGCCATAGCCGTTTTGTGAGCCGTTCTTCGGCGCGCCGTTTTCAGGTGTTTCTTCCATGTCGATTATATAGGAATCCGTTGCCCTAAAGGGAAGTTCGGGGTGGCTTCCTCCACAGGGTTTTGGCCGCCCTGCCCGGCGATCTCGGCAAGTAACGGAAAACGGCCGCCCCCGAAGGAGCGGCCGCCTGCCTTATCCGGTGATGTTCCGGGGGATGCGAGCCTGTGCCCGCATCCGGCCGGGATCAGTTCGCGGCGACGAGCGAACGGCGAGCTTCGAGCTCGGCGAAGGCCTTGGCGGTGCCGTCGGCCGTGCAATCCGCGATCGACTGCAGCGCGGTCGGGAAGGGATCGGCATTGGCGCAGGCGCGCGCAACGGTGACCTGGATACGCTTGTTGATCGCTTCGACATCGGAGGGGTTGGCGATGTCGAGTTCGCCGAGATCGATCTTGATTACCACGTCATCGGCCATTGCGGGTGCGGAAACACCGGCAAGGCTGGCGGCGACGAGGGCGGCGGAGAGAAGCTGGCGCATGGCATATTCCTTCATAGGAGTTGTCAGTCGCCCTTCGGCGGACATCCAGATTGTGCTTTTGTTCGTCAGGATGGTGCAGTGCAGCGCGGCTGAGCACAAATGCTAAAAATGCGCAGGCTATTGCGCTTTATTCACCTGCGGTACGCGCCCTGCCGCAGCAACGAAAACGGCCGCCCCGAAGGAGCGGCCGCTTGCCTCATCCTGGTGGATGAAAATGTGTGAATTCAGGCGGTTCAGACCGTCCAGACCATCGGCAGCGGATAGTTGCCGGCGGTGGAGATGTAGGATTCGAAAATCCGCTTCATGAGACGCAGCATGGCGTGTCCCCTGTATTTGATTTGGTAGAAAAGGAACGGCCGCGCCCGAGGGGCGCGGCCGCTCGTTCGCTGTGATTTTGGCTCAGAATGCGCTGGCCAGTTCCACGCCCTCGAACGGGCGGGCAAAGGCGACCTGGTTGAGCGCGCCCGAACGCGCCTCAGCCTTGCATTCTTCCCAGGCCACATTGGCCTTGAGGTCACGAATGTCGGGACGCTGGCACACCGTGTCGATGGCGGCATCGATGCGGGTGGTCAGGGCTTCGCTGCCTTCCGAGCTGGACAGGTCCAGATCGGCGACGGAGACCGCGACGGAAGTTTCTTCAGCCGCAGCAGCCGGACCGGCGAAAGCGCCGGCGGCAGTCAGGGCGGCGAAGGCAGTGATGATGATCTTGCGCATGGCTAGTTTCCTTCAACTGGTTCGACCGCCTTTCGATGGTCATCCCTCGTTCGTTCTCTGATTGGCCGCTATGTGCGCCGCACCATATTATTGTGCAAATGCGAAATCTGCGAGTGGAGTTGCAGTTTTTGCAATCGGGGATTTTCGCTTCGTTAACCGCGTCGGATTCGCGCTTCCCACAGCCCGGCTGGACAGTGCGCCCGCCATGCGACTAACGCCCCCGGATGGACGCCCAGCATCTTCCCGATTCCATCCTCATCGTCGATTTCGGAAGCCAGGTGACGCAGCTCATCGCGCGCCGTGTGCGCGAAGCCGGCGTCTATTCCGAAATCGCGCCCTTCACCATGGCGGAAGAGGCGTTCAAGCGCCTGAAGCCAAAGGGAATCATCCTCTCGGGATCGCCCGCCGGCGTGCCCGAGGAAGGGAGCCCGCGCGCGCCGCAAATGCTGTTCGAGGCCGGCGTGCCGATCCTCGGCATCTGCTACGGCCAGCAAGTGATGACGCACCAGCTCGGCGGCGAGGTGCGGCCGGGGCACGAGACCGGCGAGGGCGGCGAATTCGGCCGCGCCTTCCTGACCGTGACCGAGGAATGCGCGCTGTTCGACGGGCTGTGGCAGGTCGGCGAACGGCACCAGGTGTGGATGAGCCATGGCGACAAGGTCACCCGTTTTGCCGAGGGTTTCGACATCGTCGCCGTCAGCGATGGGGCGCCTTTCGCGGTGATCGCGGACGAAAAGCGCAAGTTCTACGGCACCCAGTTCCATCCCGAAGTGGTCCACACGCCCGATGGGGCGAAGCTGCTGGCCAATTTCGTGCGCCATGTCTGCGGCTGCGCGGGCGACTGGACCATGGCCGAATTCCGCAAGACCAAGATCGCCGAAATCCGCGAGCAGGTGGGCGACAAGCGGGTGATCTGCGGCCTCTCGGGCGGCGTGGACAGCGCCGTGGCCGCCGTTTTGATCCATGAGGCGATCGGCGAGCAGCTCACCTGCGTCTTCGTCGATCACGGGCTCATGCGCATGGGCGAGGCCGAACAGGTCGTCAGCCTGTTCAAGGGCCATTACAACATCCCGCTGGTCCATGTGGACGTGGAAGAGCTGTTCCTCGGCGGGCTGGAAGGCGTCTCCGACCCGGAAAAGAAGCGCAAGTTCATCGGCAAGACCTTCATCGACGTGTTCGAGGAAGAGGCGGCGAAGATCGGCGGCGCAGATTTCCTGGCCCAGGGCACGCTCTATCCCGACGTGATCGAAAGCGTCAGCTTCACCGGCGGCCCTTCGGTGACGATCAAGAGCCACCACAATGTCGGCGGCCTGCCGGAGCGGATGGACATGCAGCTGGTCGAGCCGCTGCGCGAATTGTTCAAGGACGAGGTGCGCGAACTGGGCCGCGAGCTCGGCCTTCCCGAGATTTTCGTCGGCCGCCACCCCTTCCCGGGGCCCGGCCTTGCGATCCGCATCCCCGGCGAAGTGACCAAGGAACGCTGCGACATATTGCGCAAGGCCGACGCGATCTATCTCGAGGAAATCCGCAATGCCGGCCTCTATGATGCGATCTGGCAGGCTTTCGCCGTGCTGCTGCCGGTGCGCACGGTGGGCGTGATGGGCGATCACCGCACTTATGACAGCGTGTGCGGCTTGCGCGCGGTGACCAGCACGGACGGGATGACCGCCGATGTCTATCCCTTCGATGCGGGCTTCCTCTCCCGCGTGGCGACGCGCATCGTCAACGAAGTGCAGGGCATCAACCGCGTGGTGTACGATTACACCTCGAAGCCGCCCGGCACGATCGAGTGGGAATAGAGCGCGTCGCGGCCGCTTCGAGGTCCGACCGGGCTATCGGAAGCTAGGAAGCGCTGCGCGAGGCGAATGTCTGGATGGTCCGGGCGACGAGCACGGCCAGCGGGAAGACGAGCACCATCAGGCCGTAATCGCCATTCGCGAAGGGCACGATCCAGTAATAGAAGGCGATCGCTGCCGCCAGCGTGGCGATGCCCGCCGCGAGCTTCGCGCGCGGA
>JGI12367J12837_1000855_pt1 | contig 9378 bp, 8 predicted proteins | sample TtaePargueraPR_11_FD_12837 | JGI IMG/M metagenome (IMG submission 12837)
CGTTTCGGCATTGGCGATGATCCGGGCGACCGGCTGGCGCAGGACCGGCGCCAGCTCGCGGCCGAGCGTGGCGGTGAAGGTAGCGGCTTTCTGCTGCTCCTGGACGGCAGGCGAAGGGGCCTGTGCCAGCGGTTCTTCGGCGACCATATGCAGCTCGAAGCCCGCGCTTCCGGGCTGCGCCTTGCCGAGCGGGACGATATGCACCTTCCAGTGCCGCGCGGAGCCTTCGACGGTCACGAGCGATCCATCCAGCAGCCGCCAAGCCGCCAATGCATCGGCTGCCGGTGATCCTTGCCTTCGAGCAGGACGAAATCGGTCCACGGCCTGCCCGCACCCTCGCGCATAGCCTGGACGAGCCCCGCAAGATCGGGCGCGCCGGTCTCGGCCGAGAGCACTTCCTGCCCCGGTCCGAGCCGCGCGGAAAACTCCGCGAGCTGGCGGGCTATCTCGCGGCGATGTTCGAGCTCGTCCGGGGAATCGCCCTGGAGCAATGCCACCGCCTGCCAGTTCGACAGGCTCAGAACGCAGCCCTCGCCCTCTGGATCGGGCGCCACTTCGGCCCAAGCGGTCACGCGTTCGGCATCGTCCTGCGCCCGGATCGCCCGAGCGAGCCGCAAGCCATAGAGGCGCGACTTGCGCACGAGTTCGAGCAGTGCGGGCGCGGCGACAATGCCCGGCAGTTCGCCGCCAATGCGCAATTGCAGGCTCGCCAGCGGTTCGTCCGCTTCGATGAGCCAATCGCGCGCATCGGTCTTCGCCCGGGCGATATGAAGGGCCGTCCCGCTCATGAGATCACGCCGCCGTACCGAGTTCGGCTTCGGCCAATATAGCCGCGGCCCGCTTGCCGGAAAGGCCGTCCAGTCCATCGGGCAGCATCGCCATCGGCTGGAGATAGGCGAATTGCGCGCGGATACGCTCGGCCTTCAGGCCCGCCGCGCGCAACGACAGGGCAAGCCGGGCCGGCAGGCGGCCGTTGAGCGCAAGGATCGCCAGATCGCGGTCCTGGTCCGAACCCATCGCCAGCGCCGTGGCGAAGATCGCGAGGCCCGCCTGCTCCACGCGCAGCGCCCTGCGGAGCTTGCCGCCCATGCAAGTCACCAGGCGCGTGACGAGTCCGAGGCGGCCATGCGCCTCGTCGAAACCCTTGCGCAGCGATGCAATCGCGGCATCCATCACCTCCGGCTCGGCTAGATCGTGCGATTGCAGGATTAGCAGCGCCTTGTGGAACAGGTCGCCCGGAAGCTCGCCCAGCGGCAGTTCCATCCGCCGCTGATGCTGCATGAAGCGCGCCTGCGCGGCGAGATAGCTCATCGCCAGGCCGGCGACGGTTTCGTCGTCCGAAGCGGCGAGTTCCTGAACCAGCGGCGGAAGCACCGCATCCACATCGCTGCGTTCCTGAAGCGCCTCTGCCATCCGCCCCTCCAGCGCCAGCGCATGCGCATGGCCGAGCAGCGGCTCATCGCCTGACAGGCTGGTGACCAGATCGTCGAGATGTTTCGCCAGGAAATCGTCACGGTCGGAGATTCCGGCGGCTTCGGCAACCGCGAACAGTAGCCGGTCAGCCATGTCGAAAACCATGCCGCGAATGCGCGCGATCACCTCGTCGGTGAAGAGATCGGAATCCTCATTGCTCAGCAGATAGCGCAGCACCGGGCGCGCGCTGGCGATCACCGCATCGCCGCGCGTCAGCCCGTCCTGCAGGAGCTTTTCGGCCGACATCCCAGCCTGCTCTACCATCGGGTCCTCATTCATCGCCTCGCGGTAGCAGAATAGGGTTAAATGCGCGTTATTCCTGACGCGATGCGCCGCCTATCGCCGCGAGGAGGACGAGAAGGAAGGCGGCAAGCATAATTGCCGGCTCGGCCAGCCCGAAAGCCGCTGCAAAAGCAAAGACAAGCGCCAGCAGCGGTCGGTCGCCAAGCACGGCGCCGGGATCCTTGCGATCGCCGATCCGCGTCCCGTGCAAACCGCCGACGAGCATCAGCGGCGGAAACAGGGCCTGGAGCCAGCCACCGCCGATCGCGGCCACGCCGCAACCTAACAAAGCGATGTCGACCAGCCACGGCAAGGCCGCGAGCAGGTTGAAGCGGCCGGTTTCGCGCACGAAGGGCGCGGCGCGCAAATGGGCCAGCTCGGCGGCGAAAGCGGCGAGAAGGCCACCGAATGCCAGCAGGGCGAAACCGGAAGCGGGCGACCATTTCCACGCTATTGCGACGGCGGCGACCAGTGCCGCGATCGCGCCGCCCAGCGAAACCGGGAGCGCGCTCGGTGATGGAAGAAGCCTCCCGGCCAAATTCCGCAACGCGAATTGGGAAAGCCGGGCCGACACCGCGCCAACCGGCAGAACCGGCAGGTGGCGCTTCAGCCAGGTCCGCTCGAGTTCGTCAGCCGTGTCCGCATCGCGGGCCAGCGACCACGAGCCCTCGCCCAGCACCGCCTCTTCCAGACGCCGTTCGGGCACTCTTGCCTGAAGGGCGATCCGCAACAAGGCGGCATGGGGATCGCTATCGTCGGGCAAGTCCGCAAGGCGTTCGACTAGCCCGCCGGGCACGATAAGCGCACCTGCCCAGGCGCGTTCGAGGTCGATCCGCTCGAACCCGGCAGCAACGCCCGTTCCGGCCGGAAGGACGAGCACGGTATTGCCCTTTTCGAGCTGGGCCAGCGCATTGGGATCTTCGGCCAGCAGGCCGGGCGCAAGCACCAGCAGTTCGTCCGCGGCGCGCACCGCGCCGAGCAGGCCGTGGCCGCCTTTGATCACCTGGAACCGCGCGCCGGCGGCCTCTGCCGCATGGCGCAGGGCAATGGCTTCGGGCGCAGCACCGTCACCCAGCGCGATGATCCGCTGGCAACCGGCGGCGAGCGCGAAGCCGAGCTGGCGCTGGGCCAGCTTCTGTCCGGCAATGGCAACCGCCTGGCCGGTTGCGCGGTCCTTCGGTTGTGCTGCGATCGAAATGAGGGCGGCGCGCACACCCGGGCTCCTGTCTGCTTGGGCGCGTGTCCCTAGGCGCTTGCGCAGCGCCTGCCAAGCGAACAGCCGGTCAGTCAGCGACGCTGGGAACGAAACTCGCGGCGAAGCGCGTCAGCTTGCGGACGATCACCGGATCGCCGGGTGCGCTATCGAGCGCTTCTTCGGCCAACCGCACCAGTTCGGTCGAGTGGAAACTCGCGCCGAGCCCGCGCAAACGCTGCGCCGCGACCGACCAGTTTCCGTCGCAACGCGAACGTTCCAGAAGGTTGATCTGGTTGACCATGCTTTCGACGAAACAGGCGCGCAACTCCGCCAACAGCCCCGGATCCTGATCCGCGGCGGCGGCGAGATGTGCGTCAAAATTGCCGGATTCGTTGGCCATTTCAGCTTGATAGTGGAAGAGAGATTAAGGTGGGGTTTATCCCCCCGAGTCCTGTGATATCTTGCTTACATGTCTGGCAGGAAGAACCTCGTGGCCATCGGCCCGGAATCGCAAGGCAGCGACGCTGCCCAGGCCGCATCCGAAAAGGATGTGCTGGTGCTGGAGGCATCGGAGGAAGCCGCCGCCGCCGAGCAGGCGGAGGAGGAAGCCGAAGGCGATTGGGAGGAAGAACTGGAAGCCGAAAGCCGGCCCGGTTCCAACTGGTTCCCCGCCACGCTGGCCATCCTCGCGGTCCTTGGCTGGACGGCGTTTTTCGGATGGGTGAACCAGGCGGAGATGCTCGCCGGCGCCAGCGCCGCGCAGTGGCAGGGCTGGATCGTCAGCTGGTGCGTGCCGGTGCTGCTCGTGATCGGCCTGTGGCTGCTGACGATGCGCAATAGCCGCCGCGAAGCGGTGCGCTTCGGCAATATCGCGCATATGCTGTCGCAGGAATCCGCTTTGCTCGAAAACCGCCTGACCGTCGTCAATCGCGAGCTCAGCCTGGCGCGGGAATTCATTGCCGCACAGTCCCGCGATCTCGAATCCCTCGGCCGGCTGGCCTGTGACCGCCTGTCGAAGAACGCAGACGAGTTGCAGGGGCTGATTGTCGATAATGGCGCGCAGCTCGATGCAATCGCCAAGGTCAGCACCACCGCGGTCGAGAATATGGGCCAGCTGCGCAACGAATTGCCGGTAATTTCCAATTCGTCCCGCGATGTGAGCAACCAGATCGCCAATGTCGGCCAGGTCGCGCGGGTCCAGCTCGACGAGCTCATTGCCGGCATGAAGCGCGTCAACGAATTCGGCGAAGCCAGCGAACGGCAGATGGATTCGCTGCGGACGAAGGTGGGCGAAGCCGTTACGTCCTTCGAACAGCAGGCGGACCAGCTCGGCCAGATTGCCGACACCCGCTTCACCGCTCTCAACGAACGCAGCGTGGCTTTCCGCGCAGAGATGGACGGCCGTGAAGTCGATGCGCTCGAGGCCATTCGCCGCCGCGCCGATGCGCTGGAGGCAGAAATCGAGGCCCGCGCCAAGGCCATCGAAGCCGGTGAGGACGCCGCCCTTCAGGCTATGCGCAAGCGGTCCGAAACGCTGGAAGAAGAACTCGAAGCCCAGCGCCGGGCGCTTGCGGCGATGGAGGAATCCTCGCTCGACGTCTTGCGCGGCCGCCTCTCGCAATTGCGCGAGGAAGGTACGCGGCTGGCGGACATTCTGCGCGAAGGCGAAGCCGACGCTGCCGAGGCCTGGTCCGCTGCGGTCACCGGTCTCGAAGAACGCATGTTCGCCGCGATCCGCCGGATCGCCGATGTCGACCAGCAGGCGCTTGGCAATGCCCGCAAGCGGCTCGAAGCGCTGAGTAGCGAAGCCGGGCGCGTCGATGCGATGATCGTCGAGCGGTTCGAAGCATTTGAAACCCAGCTCGCCCAGCGCGACGCGCAGGCGGCGGAACGGGAAGCTGCGGCGATCGCGGAGCTGGAGCAGCATTTCGCTTCGCTCGATGCCCGCGTGGCCGAACGGCAGGAAGAGCATCTCGCGCATGTGGCCGGCCTTGCCGAACGCGGCGACGCGCTCGCCGAAAGGCTGGGCGAGCTCGGTTACGAGATCGAGCGGATCTCGACCCAAGGACGGGCGGCGCAGGATGGCCTGACAGACGCCGCGCATATCCTGGCCGAAAAGCTCTCCGAGAGCCGCGCGATCCTTAACGACAATACCGAGAAGGTGTCCTCGCTCACCGATGCCAGTGTCCGGCTGCTGGAGATCATCCGCTCCGGCGCCCAACACAGCAGCGAGGAGCTGCCGAAAGCGATCGGCGAAGCGGAGCAGCGGCTTGTCGCCTTCAGGGAACATGCCGGTGCGCTGAGGGACGTGCTTGCGGATGCGGGCGAAAAGAGCGCCTCGCTGGCAGGCAATGTCGAAACCGCGCAGCGCAGCGGCAGGGAGACTTACGAGCAGCTGACGCTGCTCGAGGCCCGCCTTGCCGATCTGGCCAAGCGGTCCGATGCCCTGTCCGACCAGGCGCGCAACGAGCTCGGCGAGGCTATCGCGCTACTCGAGGAGCGAGCCAGCCACGCGCTGGGCAAGCTCGGCCAGGATCAGGCCGAGGCAATCCGCGAGATCGCCGAACAGATCGGCGAGAGCAGCAACGAGGCGATCGGCCAGGCGGTGAAGGAACACGCCGAAAAGGCGCTGCGCGACCTGCAGACGGCGGCCAGCGAGGCGGGCGAAGCCGGCCGCGAGACGGCGATCCAGCTGCGCGACCAGCTGGCCATGGTCAACGAACTGGCCGGCAACCTCGAACGCCGCGTGGCCCATGCGCGCGAGCGCGCCGAAGAGAAGGTGGACAATGATTTCACGCGCCGCATGGCGCTGATCACCGAAAGCCTCAATTCGAACGCGATCGACATCGCCAAGGCTTTCGACACCGAAGTGACCGACACGGCATGGTCCAACTATCTGCGCGGCGACCGCGGGATATTCACCCGCCGCGCCGTGCGCCTGCTAGACAATCACGACAGCAAGGCGATCGCGGAAATCTATTCGGAGGACCAGCAGTTTCGCGAGACGGTCAACCGCTACATCCACGATTTCGAGGCGATGCTGCGCTCCGTCCTCTCAACGCGCGACGGCAATGCCCTGGCGGTAACCGTGCTCTCTTCGGAGATCGGCAAGCTCTACGTGGCGCTTGCCCAGGCGATAGACCGGCTGCGCAGCTGATCGGGCGCGGCCCTCAGGCCATGGCGGTCAGGCGTTGTCGGGGTCGTGGAACCCCGGCGGGCCGCCGCCGAAGAAGTCGATATCGTCCAGCGTGATCCACTCATTGACGTAATTGGCGACGAACAGGCCGCACACGATGGCGGCCAGAATTGTCGCCCGCAAAATCACCCGGCCGGGCCGGAAATTGGCCGGCGCGCTGTCCGCCTGTCCGGGCGTCTTCTCGACGCCCATCTCATCATGGGTCTGCACACCGAAGGGCAGCATGATCAGCGCGCTGAACACCCAACAGAGAAAATAGATCGCCAGGATCGATGTCCAGGCCATCGTCCTACTCCGTTCCCACCGGCAGGATCACGCGGGTCTGCGGCTTCTTGCCGCACCAGCGTTGCGCCGCGCGCCGGGCCGCGAGCCGCGCCGCCTCCCTTACCGCATCACGTTCGCGCCGGGCAGTGCCCTTGAGCCGCGCCAAAGCGGCTGCGACATCGCTTTCCGCTTCCTCGACAAAGGCGGTGTAATCCTCGTCCAGCGGAAGGCCGATGCCCTCGATATGGGCCTTGCCCTTGGAATCGAGCACCACGATGAGAATCCCGTCCCGCGCGAGCCGCCGGCGCATGGTGATAGCCTCGCCATCGGCGGGCACGATGATGTCCCCATCCAGCACCAGGCGGCCTGAATGGACTTCGGCCAGCTTGCCCGGCGCGCCGGGCGCCAAGCGGACGATGTCGCCATTCTTCTGCACCACCGCATTCTCGATACCGGCCGCCAGGCCGACGCGCGCCTGCTCCTGCATGTGGCGCATCTCGCCATGCACGGGCAGCAGGATATCGGGCCTGAGCCAGCCATAGAGCGCTTCCAGTTCAGGCCGCCCCGGATGGCCGGAGACATGGATCTCGCTCTGCCGGTCGGAAACCATGCGGATGCCGCGCTCGGCGAGTCGGTTCTGCACCCTGCCGATGGCGATCTCGTTGCCGGGAATCTGGCGGCTGGAGAACAGCACCACATCGCCGCTGGCGAGGCTGATCGGATGATTGTCCTCCGCAATGCGGGCAAGTGCGGCGCGCGGCTCACCCTGCCCGCCGGTGGCGAGGATCATCACTTCGCCGCGCGGCAGGTCCATCGCGGTATCGAAATCGACCGTCTCGGGGAAATGCTGCAGGTAGCCATTGGCCTTGGCCACCTCGATAATCCGGTCGAGCGAACGGCCGGCCACGCACAACCGCCGCCCGGTCTCGTCCGCCACATGGCCGAGCGTCTGCAACCGGGCCACGTTGGAGGCGAAGGTCGTCACCAGAACGCGCTTGCCCTTGTGGCGCCGCACCTCTTCCAGCAATCCGCGATAGACCGCGCCTTCGGAGCCCGATGGCACCGGATTGAAGACATTGGTGGAATCGCAGACCAGCGCGAGGACGCCCTCGTCGCCGATCTGGGTCAGCTCTTCCTCGGTCGCCGGTTCGCCCACCAGCGGTTCCTCGTCGAGCTTCCAGTCGCCGGTGTGGAATATGCGGCCGAAGGGAGTCTCGATCAGCAGCGCATTGCCTTCGGCGATTGAGTGGGCCAGCGGGATATAGGTGATCTCGAACGGGCCAAGCTCGATGCTGCCATGATCCTCTTCGATCACGTTGAGCTCGATATCCCTCGCCAGCCCGGCTTCTTCCAGCTTGCGCAATATCAGGTCGGCGGTGAACGGCGTCGCATAGAGCGGCACGCCCAGTTCGGCCGCGAAATAGGGGATCGCGCCGATATGATCCTCATGCGCATGGGTCAGCACGATGCCGAGCAGGTCGTCGGCGCGTTCCTCGATGAACTCGGGATCGGCGAAGAGCAGTTCGGTGCCGGGATATTCATTGGCGCCGAAGCTCATCCCCAGGTCCACCATCAGCCATTTGCCGCGGCAGCCATACAGATTCACGTTCATGCCGATCTCGCCCGATCCACCGAGCGCAAGAAACAGCAATTCGTCTTCCGGTGTGCAGTCCTTCTTCACTCTGCGCCGGCTTTCTCCGCGAGTATCGCCAGGCCCTCAAGAGTCAGATCAGCATCCACGGCGTCGAATATCTCCGTATGTTCGTCAAACAGCAGGGCCAGACCGCCCGTTGCAACCACTTTCGCCGGACGGCCGATCTCGGTGCGCAGCCGGTCGATCAGCCCTTCCATCATTGCGATGTAGCCCCAGTACACACCGATCAGCATCTGGTCTTCCGTATTCCGCCCCAGCACCGAATTGTCCCGCGGGGCCTCGATCGCGATGCGCGGCAGCTTGGCCGTGTTGTTGACCAGCGCGTCGAGCGAGAGATTGATGCCTGGGGCGATGATTCCGCCCTTGTAGGCGCCGTTGAAGTCGATCACGTCGAATGTGGTCGCGGTGCCGAAATCGATCACGATCAGATCGCCGGAATATTTGGCATGGGCAGCCACGGCATTGACCGCCCTGTCCGCGCCAAGCGAACGCGGTTCCTCCACATCGATGGGGAAATCCCAATCGGCCGCCCCTTCCCCGGCGAAGAGCGGCGCGAGGCCGAAATACTTCTCGCCCAGGACCTCGAAATTGTGGCGCGCGCGCGGGACCACCGTGGACACGATCATCCGCTTGATATCGTCGCGGGAAATGCCTTCGATCGCCATGAGCTGCAGCAGCCAGACGGCATATTCGTCGCCCGTGCGGCGCGGATCGGTGGCGATCCGCCAGCGGGCGCGAATGTCCCGCCCGTCGAACAGGGCGAAGACGACATTGGTGTTGCCGATATCGACAGCCAGTAGCATCGCTCAGTTCCCCTCCAGTTCCACGTCGCCTGCGTGGATGACACGCAGCTGCCCGTCGGCCAAGCGCAGTTGCAGGGCACCATCGGCCGCAAGTCCTTCGAAACGCCCCGATACACGGGCTCCGCCGGCATCGTGAACGGAAAGCTGCGAACCCACCGGATGCGCCGCCGCCATCCACCGGGTCAGCATCGGACCGAGCCCGAATTGCCGCCAGCGCGACAGTTCGAGATCGAACTGGCGGGCGAGCGCGTGGGCGAAGGCATCCCGATCGGGCGCCGGGCCGGACTGCGCGAGGCTGCGCGTCGTGCGGTCGGCGATATCCGGCGCGCGGGCGAGGTTCACGCCGATCCCGACCACCGCGTAGTCGCCTTCGCGCTCCAGCAATATGCCGCAGAATTTCGCCCCGGCGATCAGCACGTCATTGGGCCATTTGAGGAAGACGCCGGCGGGCCGCCCGAGCACGGCCAGGATCGTTTCATAGACCGCCAGCGCGACCGCGAAGGAGAGGCTC
>JGI12367J12837_1000867_pt1 | contig 9301 bp, 1 predicted proteins | sample TtaePargueraPR_11_FD_12837 | JGI IMG/M metagenome (IMG submission 12837)
GGCAACAGCGATACGTGCAGCTTTACGGTAACGGTAAGCGACATGGAAGCTCCGATGATTGCTTGTCCAGCCAGTCAAACGGTTCAAGCGGTAACGGGCGGCTGCGATGCGCTGGTTACGTATAACCTACCAACGACCACTGACAACTGTGATCAAGCACCAACGGTAACTCAAATTGCGGGATTAGCCAGCGGATCAATGTTCCCGGTAGGAACCACCACGAATACTTTTGTGGTAACGGATAGTGCAGGCAATAGCGATACGTGCAGCTTTACGGTAACGGTAGAGGAGATGACCCCACCGAGTATAACGTGTCCACAGGATGTGTATGCGGTTACCGATGCGGGGTCTTGCTCGGCGGTGGTGAGTTACTTGGCTCCAACGGGGTCAGATAACTGCGATCAATCGCCAAGTATTACGCAAATTGCGGGACTTCCAAGCGGAAGTGTCTTCCCGGTAGGGGTAACGACCAATACGTTTGTGGCGGTAGACAATAGCGGCAATGCCGATACGTGTAGCTTTACGGTAACGGTAGAGGATATTGAGGCGCCGGTAGCGAGTTGCCCATCGAGTATAGCGGTAAATAACGATCCGGGCTTGTGTAGTGCGGTAGTGACCTACGCGGCTCCGACGGGAGTAGATAATTGCAGCGGTAATGTAACGGTCACCCAAACGGCAGGTCTTCCAAGCGGAAGTACCTTCCCTGTTGGGGTAACGACCAATACCTTCACCCTTACCGATGCATCGGGCAACAGCACCACGTGCAGCTTTACGGTAACGGTCAATGACAGCGAGGCGCCAACGGTGGCGTGTCCAGTAAACATCACCCAGAGCAACGATCCGGGCATGTGTTCGGCTGTGGTGAATTACCCTGCTCCTACGGGCTCAGACAACTGCAGCGGTAATGTAAGTATCCAGCAAACGGCGGGTCTTCCAAGTGGAGGAACCTTCCCGGTTGGAACCACCACGAATACCTTCATCATTACCGATGCGAGTGGCAATACCGCCACGTGCAGCTTTACGGTAACGGTAAGCGACACGGAGGCTCCAGTGGTGAGTTGTCCGGCTAATATCACCACCAGTGCAGCAATGGGCACATGCGGAGCTCCGGTAAGCTTTACCGGACCGGTTGTCACCCAGAGTAACTGTTCAGGGGTGAGTATCCAGCGCACGGACAATACGGGCTTAAACAGCGGGGATGTCTTCCCGGTAGGGGTAACGACCCTTACATGGAGCATCACGGATGCCTCGGGCAACAGCACAAGCTGTAGCCAGACCATAACGGTGGTGGACAACCAGGCACCGGTAGCGAGTTGTCCGGCAAATATCACCCAGAGCAACGATCCGGGTGCATGTGGAGCGCGGTAGTGAACTACACGGCCCCAACGGGTACGGACAATTGCGGAGCGGTAACGGTAACGCAGGTAGCGGGCCTACCAAGTGGAAGCAGCTTCCCGGTTGGAACCACCACGAATACCTTTACCATCACGGATGCCTCGGGCAATAGTACCACATGCAGCTTTACCGTTACGGTGAACGATACGGAAGCTCCGACGGTAAGCTGTCCGAGCAACATCAACACCACCTCGCAGTTTACCCAGTGCGGTGAGATTGTGACGTATTCGGCTCCGAGTGTAACGGATAACTGCAGCGGCAATGTGAGCATTCAGCAGACTGCCGGACTGGCCAGTGGAAGTTTGTTCCCGATTGGAACGACGACCAACACCTTTGTGGTAACGGATGGATCGGGCAATACCGCTACGTGTAGCTTTACGGTAACGGTTCAGCAAGGATTTACCGTTACCTTGCCAAACGACACGGCACACTGCGGACCGTATACCTTGAGTGCGAACATTCCAGGGGCTCAGTTCCAGTGGAGTACAGGATCGACCAGTCCGAACATCACCATTACCCAGAGTGGAACGTACAGTGTTACGGTGACCAATCAATCGGGTTGCGTGGATAGCGATCAGATCAACGTGACGATCTTCACTCCACCGACAGCGAGTATTGTGGGTCTGGGTAACTTCTACTGCGTGTACGATGCACCGGTGAGCTTGGTAGGTACACCGGCCGGTGGAACCTTCAGTGGTCCGGGCGTGAGTGGAGGAAACTTTGATCCATCGCAAGCGGGTATTGGCAATCACGTGATAACGTATGACTATACGGACAACAACGGCTGTTCGGCAACGGCGAGCCACACCTTAACGGTGAGTGGCTGCGTGAGTGTGGATGAGCAGTGGATCGAGACGGTGAGTGTGTATCCGAATCCGTTCAGCAGTTCCTTTGAGGTGGTCTTCACGGGCAATAGCACCGATCAGATGACCATGGAACTAACGGACATGACCGGACGCATCATATACTCCGAGACGGTGTATCCGCAGGTTGGTGAGAACCGCTACCAGATCACACCGGATCATCTGGCAGCTAGTGTCTACTACTTGACCCTACGTCAAGGAGAAACCATCACCACCGAGAAGTTGGTGAAAGGGAAATAAGAGAATCGAACATCTATAAACACAAAACGCCCCGAAGCAAATCGGGGCGTTTTTTATTAAGAAAGTTTTTGGATTACAGCGATATCGATTCATTCTTTAAGTGATTCAAAATCTAAATAATTTCTTAACACGATTATTTATTCATATATTCTTGCTTCAATTAATTTTGACCATAAACCCGCCTATTTTTATTTACTATTTTATCTACGTTTTAACCCTGCATCTATGAAAAAATGTTTGACCAGTTTAGTTCTATTATTTACAAGTTTATTATTATTCGCACAGAGTGATGTAATTTTTAGCCAGTACATTGAAACAAATTCAGGCACAACGCCAAAAGGAGTCGAAGTTCTTAACGTATCTGGAGCGGCAATCACATTTTCACCAGCCAATACGCTAGAAGTTTGGCAAGGCACCAACGGTAGTTCCTGTGGAAATCTTGTGACGGTAAATTCGGGAACTCTTGCACCTGGCGAGGTATGGGTAATCGGAACTTCAGATTTGACATCTTACGCCATGACGAATGGAGCCAATTTGAGCGGAACAGCCACATTTGGTTTTGCTTTTAACGGTGACGATGCACTCCAATTGTACTTGGGAGGAGTATTGCAAGATGCGATTGGAGTATGTGGGTCGGATCCTGGAAGTTCTTGGAGCGGATCTGGAGTTTCTACCGCTAACCAAAACCTAGAAGTAATAGCTAGCACTTGTGATGGACAAACTGCTGGATTTACAGATCCTAGTACGCGGTTTGTAAATAGCGCTACTGGATCGGATTTGACCGGCTTTGGAAGTATTGGATACTCGTGTACTTCTGGTCCAGTATCCCCGACAGCCGACTTTAATTATGTGTCAAATCTTACTCAAGTTGACTTCACCGATGCTTCATCGGGTTCGCCAACATCTTGGAGTTGGGCTTTTGGTGATGGTAATACATCTACACTTCAGAATCCAACACATACCTATGCAACTCCAGGAACATATAATGTTACACTAACCGCTACCAATGGATCCGGAAGTGATGTAGAAGTGAAGCCCATTACTGTGACTTGTGATAACCAGATTTGGATCGAAGATTTTTCTACCGGGTCGAATTACAACGTTACACTTGGTGGAGAAGGGGAAGATGGAACCTCCGATTACTTTATTCGAACGGACGGTTCGAATATCGGTGAAAGTTATTCCGGCGCCGACGGCTTTTTCTTTGCAGCGCAAGATATCGATGATGGAGGTTGGCCAGGAAGTGCGTCTCCTTCGCAGTTAACATGGTCGGGAATAAATATTTCTGGACAAACTGGATTGTCTTTTTCTGTGGATTTAGCAAGCAATGGAGGAGGAATTGATAATGCCGATGAAATACTGTTTGAATATCGAATTGATGGTGGAAGTTGGACGAATGGCTTGGCCTTTGCAGGTCCGTCAGGCTCTAATACTAACTTTTTATTAGATAGCGATTTTGATGGAACGGGAGATGGCGTTGCACTGAGCAATGCATTTACCGCTTATTCTTTTAGTATTCCGAGTACAGGTAGTACACTCGATATTCGTTTTACTTTGGATTTGAATAGTGGGGGAGAAGACATTGCAATTGACAACCTTTCATTAAATGGTGCAGGAGGAGCTTGTTTCCCTCCCGTTGCTGACTTTACCTTCTCAACCAACGAGCTTGAAGTCGACTTTACAGATCTAACCACCGAGTCACCGACCTCATGGAGTTGGGCTTTTGGTGATGGAAATACGTCTACATCACAAAACCCGACGCATACTTACTTAGCACCGGGAAATTATGACGTAACGCTTACGGCAACGAACAGCTTAGGATCTGATACTGATGTGCAAACTGTAACGGTTTCTTGTTCACCCCCAGAGCCTATATTTTCTAGCTCAACCAATAATCTGACAACCACATTTACCGACGCGAGTACCGGAAATCCGACTGCATGGTTATGGGATTTCGGCGACGGCAACGTAAGTACTCAACAAAACCCAACGCATACGTATGCAGCGGACGGAAACTATATTGTTTGCCTTACTGTGGTTAACGCATGCGGCGTAGATTCTTCATGCAGTACGATTGTAGCCTCTTGTCCAATTCCAGCTGCGGATTTTAGCAGTTCGAGCATTGGCCAAGCAGTGACGTTTACTGACGCTTCAACGAATAATCCAACGGCTTGGTTGTGGGATTTTGGAGATGGGAATACGAGTACCCAGCAAAACCCAACACATACGTATGCAAATACGGGTACTTATCTTGTGTGTTTGACAACACAAAATGCATGTGGAACAGATTCGAGTTGTGCTTCAGTTATCGTTACCTGTCCTACTCCCGATGCAGGGTTTACCTACAATGGAACGTTGCTCAATTACAATTTTACCAATACAACTACAGCAAGCCCCGCCGTTACTTCATGGCTTTGGGAGTTTGGAGACGGAAATACATCTACCGCAGAAAATCCTTCGCATTCTTACCTAACAGGCGGTAGCTATGATGTGACTCTCACGGCAACTAATGATTGTGGCTCCGACTCTCAAGTACAAACCGTGACGGTGAATTGTCCTAACCCTTCGCCTTCTTTCACCACTTCAACGAACTTTTTGAATGTTTCATTCACCAATACGAGCACTTCAGTTTTACCTATTACGAGTTATTCGTGGGACTTTGGAGATGGAAACTCGTCTACAATGGAAAATCCCAACCATTCGTATGCTTCGGCAGGAACTTACAATGTAAACTTAACCGTTACATCGGCCTGTGGTTCGGTTACGAGTTCAAATGTCTCAGTAACAGTAAACGCTCCAATAACTGGTCCCGTTGCGATTTGTAAAGACTTGGAAATTTATTTAGGCACGAATAACCTGGTTACGATCACGGCAAGTCAACTGGATTCAAATTCATATAGCTTAACTGGTGATCCCTTGTCGTTTTCAGCAAGTCAAACGTCTTTTGATTGCTCAGATGTCGGTGTGAATACCATCATTCTATCGGTAACAGACGTTAACGGAACCAATACTTGTACCTCTACGGTAACTATTTTGGATACGGTAACTCCAGTTTTGAGTTGTATTTCGGATACCATTATTTATGCAGACTCCAACTGCGAAGCTATTTTTGAATTTGATATTCCAACTTTCACTGATAATTGTATTTCAAGCCCTTCACCATGTACAATTACGAACGGGGGTTTTGAAACAGGAGATAACTCTACTTGGAGTGCACAACCGTTTTTGTCAAATCAGGGCCCTGGGCCGGGACCACTGTCTCAAGGAGGTATAGCGCCGATGGCCGCTAATTCGAACGAGACATTTGCTATCGTCAACGACACAACGAACTTGGTGCCTGGAGACTCTTTATATGATTATATCGATGGGCAATGGGAAAATTATCAGCCTATATTCTTTAATAACTTTTACCCATTTGCTAATACGCAGATTAACGGAAATGCAGGCTTTTATTACAGCAACGGACAGACACCTGTTTCTTATGAAATTGTAAAACCGCTAACCGCAACACAGGATTGTTTTGAGTTGTGCATTGATATGGCCTTTGATATTCCTAGTAGTGGGTTTCCAACGCCGAATCCTGGACAGAATATCGAAGTTGTTATTCGTCCGGCCTCACAATCGGCTCCTACCTTGGAAACTTTCTTCGTACCGTTCACCTCGTTCTTCGATGGTGAAATCTGCTTGGACTTATCTGGTTACATCGGAGTTCCTGTAGACGTTGTGTTTCAAGTTACATCCAATGGAGGTCCAGTATTTCTTCTGATTGATGAAGTGCGCTTTAAACAATTAAATCCAGTTCAACAAACTGCTGGATTACCTTCGGGTAGCAGTTTCCCCGTCGGGGTTACAACCAATACATTTGAATTGACTGATCAAGGTGGAAATACGGGTGTTTGTTCATTTAATGTCACTGTTTTGGATACAATTGCACCTAGTCTAACAGTAAGCAATGATACCGTAATTTATGCCGCACCAGATAGCTGTAGTAAGGTGCTTAATTATTCATTTACGGCGTCGGATAATTGTTATGTAAGTTGCAATGATCCTATCGTTGATTGGAATTCTTTTAGTTCGTTTTCAAACACGACCGACGGAAGTGTTGTTATTTCACCAAATTCAGTAAGTATTGTCGGTAATAATGACCTTATAGCTGGCTCCAATGGTGTTCGAAAAATCGTGTCATGTGAAGGTGTGTTGAGCTTTAGTTATGATTACGAGACATTTGATACTGATGGATACACTTGGGACCCCTTTATTTGTTTCGTCAACTCGGATTCAATATTTGGAGTCTCTAATGATATAGAACAAGGAGTCGTCAACTTAAACGTTCAAGAAGGTGATACGGTAAGTATTGGAATATTCTCAGTGGATGGCGATTTTGGCCCAGCGACTGTTGATCTTGGCCCTATTTCCTTTGTTTCGTCTGGTGGTGGAACCATTACGGCGGGACAACTGGATACCACATTTACCTACGGTCCCGGATATGAATTTGATTTGGGGGTTTACACAGAAACGATTACCGTTTCGGATTCTTCGGGGAATAGTTCTTCAGAATCTTTCACAGTAACAGTATTGGATACGACTTCACCGGTTGTAGTAACACAAAATGTCACTGTATATTTGGACAGTGCTGGAGGTGCAAGCATTGCAGCTATTGATATCGACGGCGGTAGTTTTGACTTGTGCTCACCGGTAAACTTGGCTGCGAATCCAACATCGTTTACTTGCGCCGATTTAGGTCCTAATACCGTTCAATTAACCGTTTCGGATACCTCGGGTAACTCATCGGTAGGTAATGCAGTTGTAAATATTGTCGATACGGTATCACCACTGGTCACTTGCCCTCCAACGGATACGGTTTACACGTCTAATCAGCTATGTGGTGTTAACTATATTTTCAAAACACAAAGTGAATTATTGTCAAATGCCTCAGATAACTGTAGCCTGGTGGCGGCTAACCAAATTGGCGGTCCGATGTCAGGCGCATCTTTTGCCACATTCTTCCCAGTTGGAACGCATACATTGACCTACGAGATTTTTGATCAGTCAGGAAACTCAACGACTTGTTCATACGATGTAGTTGTAATTGATGGTACAGCCCCAGTAGCCATTTGCCAAGATGTAACCACAATCTTGGATTCCAACAATGTTGCAATGATATCTGCCTCGGATGTAAATAACGGCAGTTTTGATAATTGCGGTCCAATAACAATCACCGTGAGTGACTCTGTATTTGGCATAGCGGATATTGGTATGCAAACCGTTCAACTAACCATTACAGATGCAGAAGGAAATCAAGATGATTGTACGGCAATTGTAGAAGTTGTGGATAATACTCCGCCTGTTGCTATTTGTCAACCAGCTATGTTGTATCTCGATGCCAACGGTGAAGCCGTGTTAAATGCGTCGCTTTTGGATGGAGGAAGTATGGATAACGATGGAATCGCATCTTTTTCGGTTTCTAAATCAAATTTTGGATGTGGCGATTTGGGAATCAATTCAGTGGACTTAATCGTTACGGATAACTCTGGAAATACCGCGACCTGTTCGGCGGATGTGACGGTTATGGATACCCTATCTCCAGTTATTTCATGTCCGAATGACACCACCATTGGGCTTGGCTCGGGTTCTTGCGATACACCATTACTTGTGGATATCCCTACTGCTACGGATAATTGCTCAGAGCTTAACCCAGCACCTGTGGCAAATCCATTTACAACGAACCTTTCACAAGGCGATATCCTGTTTACAGCTTATCAATCAGATGCAATAGATACTTTCGCATTCGTTCCCCTTGTCGGAATTGACGCAGGTACAGAAATTTACTTTACCGATAACGGTTGGAAAAATGACAATACGTTCCGTGCAAATGAAGGAACTCTTCAATGGACTGCAACTAGTCAGATTTCTTGCGGTACAGTGGTATACATTACGCAGAACAACGAGACTTCTCATGGAACGGTTTCATCGGTTTCTGGACAGTTTCTTTTATCCACGGGAGGAGATGCGATTATAGCTTATCAAACCGCGAATCCGGCCACTCCGGCTGTAAGCGATATAATTGCGATGATCTATATGGATGGAAATTATGCTTCTGACGCAACCAATTCCAACAACTCTTCGCTACCGAGTAGCTTAGTGGACGGCTTTAGCTCTTTCCTTATGCCAGCAGAGGTGGATAATGCTCAATACGACTGCTCGACTTTGAGTGGCTCCATTTCGGATTTGCGTTCGGCGATAATGGATCCTTCGAATTGGGTTTCTAACAACTCGCCATTTGCGTTTAACTTCTGCTCAATTTCATGTCCGACGATAGCTCCAGCTCCTCTAATGAGTTTGACACAAATAGGAGGGCCATTGATTGGTGATCCAGTTTCTCCAGGAGTATATACATTAACTTTTGAAGCAGAAGACAGCCAACGGAATACAGATGTTTGTAGTTATCAAGTAACCGTCATTGACTCCACACCTCCAGCATTGGTTTGTCAGGATATTACAGTTGCTTTGGACTCTTCAGGTCAGGCGTTAGTTTCTGCTGCGGATGTTTTGGCGTCAGCAGACGATAACTGCGACTTTAATTCCGTGTCCATAGATCTTTCTTCTTTCGATTGTTCTAGCTTAGGAACGAATACCGTGACGGTAACTGCGACAGATTCAGTGGGGAATACTTCTACATGTACGGCTACAGTTACCGTAATCGACACGATCGATCCGATTGTTGTTTGCCAGGACCGCATTTTGAGTTTGGATGCTCAGACGGGCCAGGCGGACATTACGGACTTGGGTCCATTGGGCAATGT
>JGI12367J12837_1000869_pt1 | contig 9280 bp, 7 predicted proteins | sample TtaePargueraPR_11_FD_12837 | JGI IMG/M metagenome (IMG submission 12837)
CAAACGGCCCCGTCCCGGCCGGAACGCACGACGGCTTCGACAAATTTCATGCCTTCAAGGCCTTCCTTGACGCCGGGCACCAACATGGCAGCGGCATCGGCCTTTCCATTGGTCAGATACGCAACCAACTGATCGGCGAAATCGGTGTAAAGGTTTGCAAAGCCTTCAAGATACCCTTCCGGATGCCCCGGTGGTACGCGCACACCATGAAGACCCTCGGCCCCGATGCCGGCCCCACCGCGGGTCAGCAATTCCGGCCGCCCGTCAAGCGGACGAAAATGCATATGGTTTGGGTGTTCCTGCGCCCATTCAAGGCCGCCCTTGTCACCATAGATCCGCAGGCGAAGGCCATTTTCATGACCAATCGCCACCTGGCTTGCCCATAGCATGCCACGCGCACCATTTTCATAGCGCATCAGGATCTGCACATTGTCATCAAGCTTGCGGCCCTTAACGATGGCATCTACATCGGCACAAAGTTCACTCGGCGTCATGCCAGACACAAAGTTCGCAAGGTTGTGCGCATGGGTTCCGATATCGCCAAGCGCCCCGCCCATCCCGGCCTTTGCCGGGTCGGCACGCCAATTGGCCTGCTTGTTATCGGTATCCTCGACCTTGGTTGCCATCCAGCCTTGCGGATATTCGACCTGCACCAGCCGGATATTGCCAAGCTTGCCATCCGCCACCATCTGGCGCGCCTCGCGCACCATCGGATAGGCGGTGTAGTTGTGCGTTAAGGCAAACAGCAATCCGGTTTCCTTGACCTTGGCCGCGATCTTTTCGGCCTCATCAACCGTCATGCAAAGCGGCTTGTCGCAAATCACGTGAATACCAGCATCCAGCATCGCCATGGCGGCCGGGAAATGCAGGTGGTTGGGTGTCACAATCGCACAGACATCAATGCCGTCTTCGCGTGCTGCTTCCTGTTTGGCCATGTCTTCAAAACTGGCATAGCTGCGGTCACGATCGATAAACAGCTCGGCTGCTGATGCGGCCGCGACATCGGGCTTGGATGAAAGCGCACCTGCCACCAGTTCATAGCGATCATCCAGTCGTGCCGCGATGCGATGAACGGCCCCGATGAAGGCCCCCTGCCCGCCGCCAACCATGCCAAGGCGCAAACGACGGCCAAGCGATGTTTGTTTGCTCATATCTGCCTCCAAAGTCGAAATGGACGAGTATTGCCCGTGTTGCTGCTAGTTGATGCCAAGGATGCGGCGATTTGCCGCCTCGTCCGTGCCACCATCGGCAAAGTCATCAAAGGCTTTCTCTGTCACACGAATGATGTGGTTTTTAATGAATTCGGCCCCTTCGCGGGCACCGTCTTCGGGATGTTTGAGCGCGCATTCCCATTCCAGCACGGCCCACCCGTCAAAATCAATCGCCGCAAGCTTCGAAAAGATGGCGCCAAAATCAACCTGCCCGTCGCCAAGCGACCTGAACCGGCCCGCACGATTAACCCAGCCCTGATATCCGGAATAGACACCCTGTCGGCCGGTTGGATTGAACTCGGCATCCTTGACGTGGAACATCCGGATGCGATCAGCGTAAATATCGATGAAATCAAGGTAATCAAGCTGCTGAAGCACGAAGTGGCTCGGATCATACAGGATGTTGGCGCGCGGATGATTTTTCACCCGTTCCAAAAACATCTCGAACGTCGCCCCGTCAAACAGGTCCTCGCCCGGATGGATTTCATAGCAAACATCAACCCCCGCCGCGTCGGCGGCATTGAGGATTGGTGTCCAGCGCTTGGCAAGTTCGTCAAACGCAGTTTCGATCAACCCGGCGGGGCGTTGCGGCCACGGATAGACAAACGGCCAGGCCAGTGCGCCGGAAAATGTCGCATGGGCGTTGATTCCCATATGTTGCGAAGCCTTGATCGCGGCCTTGACCTGATTGACGGCCCATTCCTGACGCGCCTTCGGATTGCCGCGCACTTCGGGCACGGCAAAACCGTCAAACATCTCGTCATAGGCAGGGTGGACCGCCACAAGCTGGCCCTGAAGATGGGTGGAAAGTTCGGTCACCTGCACGCCGTGCTGCGCAAGTTTGCCGATCACTTCGTCACAGTAATCCTTGCTTTCGGCGGCCTTTTCGACATCAAACAGGCGCTTGTCCCAGCTTGGAATCTGAACACCTTTATAGCCAAGTGACGCCGCCCAGCGACCAATCGCGTCAAGACTGTCGAACGGGGCTTCGTCGCCGGCGAATTGCGCCAGAAAGATCGCCGGTCCCTTAAGCGTTTTCATCTCAGACCTCTTTAACTGCGTTCTGGTGGAAATCAGTGGAAATCGGGCTGCGTCGGGCGGCGACCGCCCGACGCAAGAGTGCATGTCCCAACCAAAGTTCGTTTAGAACGGGCTGTCCGGGAAATAGAAGTTCTCGGCATTTTCCTGAGTAACAACGGTCGCACCCAGGATATAGCGACCTTCAACCGGCGCATTCGAGGTGAACTTCATAACGGTCACGTCCATCGCGGTTGCGATCATTGCCGGCGGATACAGAACATCAATCGGGGTCAGTTCATCACCATCCATCACGCGTTTGATGATGTCTTTCATGCCAGCACCGCCAACGATGAACATCTCATCGGTACGATCGGCCTGTTTGACAGCCTCGATCACGCCAAGGGCAATGTCGTCATCCTGTGCCCAGACTGCGTTGATTTCCGGGAATCGTGACAGGAAGTCCTGCATCACTTCATAGCCGTCATCACGGTTCCAGTTGGCATGTTTCATATCAAGGATTTCGATATTCGACCCTTCAAGCGCCTCGACAAACGCGTCTACACGCTCGGTATCAATCGTGGTCGGAATGCCGCGCAGAACAACGATCTTGCCTTCGTCATTCAGGCGTTCACGGATATATTCCCCCGAAACACGGCCAAGTTCCGGGTTGTTACCCGCAACATAGACGTCTTCGATCCCCGGAAGCGAAAGACCACGGTCAACCACGGTGACAAACTTGCCCGCCTGTTTGACCTGCTGGACCGGAACGGTCAGCGGATCGGACTCAAACGGCAACACAACCAGCGCATCAATATTCTGAACCGACACCAGATCTTCAAGATCGTTGGCCTGTTCGGTTGCACCATTTGCGCTGACCACAATGATATCGATATTGGGATGGGCCGCCTCAATCCGCTTTTCGGCCTGTTCGGCATGCCAGTTCAGGCCACCGGCCCAACCATGGGTCGCCGCCGGGATCGAAACCCCGATCTTGATCTTTTCCTGTGCGATTGCACCGGTCGATGCCAAACCAAGGCCCAGAACACAGGCGGCCCCCAGATATTTCGTAAACGTTTTCATCAACGTTTCCTCCTGATCAAAAAAATGATGCGTTTTCACATTCATCCCGGACGTTGATCGCCGGTTATTTGCTCTTTTTGCGTCGCCAGTCCCCGCGCTGCAGGAACACCGCAACGATGATGATCAGACCCTGAACTGCTCCGTTCAGATAGTTACTGATCGCATCTGTCAAATTCAGAATATTGCCAATGGTGGTCAGCATGATCGCGCCGATCACCGTGCCCCAGATCCGGCCATAGCCACCCTTAAGCATCGTGCCGCCAATGATCACGGCAGCAATGGCTTCAAGTTCCCAAAGCACCCCGGTCGAGCTTGAGGCCGACCCAAGACGCGGCACGTAAATGATGGTCGCAACCGATACGCACAGCCCCTGAATGACATAGGTCAGCGTCTTCACACGGTCGACATGGATTGCCGAATAACGCGCAACCTGCTCGTTTGAGCCGATGGCAAAGCATTTCCGCCCGAACGGCGTCATGTTCAGCAGAACATAGCCCGCAACCGCCACGGCAAAGAACACAATCACCGGTACGGGCATGCCCAGCACATCGCCGTAATAGACCGGGCGATAAACACCGCGCACATCAAAATCAAGCGACAGCGTGCCGCCATCGGCCATATAGGTCACAAGCGACCGGTAAATCCCCATCGTGCCAAGCGTCACGATAAACGCTTCAATCTTGCCCTTGGTACTCACCAGGCCATTAACGGCCCCGGCCGCAATCCCCAGCAACACACTGACAACAATACCGATCAGAACCGTCTCGACCCCGGCACCCAGTGTGGCGACCAGCGTATTCATCACGACAATCATCGCGCCCGAAATAAACGCCGCCATCGAACCGACCGAAAGGTCAATCCCGCCCGCGGTGATTACAAAGGTCGCGCCCACCGCAATGATGCCGATAAAGGCCGCACGGGTGAAAATATTCGAAAGGTTGCCACCGCTCAGGAACGCATCATTGATGCCCGTTCCCAGAACAAACAGGCCAACAAGGGCCAAAAACGGACCCAGGGCTTTGAAATCGATCTTGAAACCACCCGAAGTCGACGCTTCAGTGCGCTCAAGGCTACTCATGAACAGACACTCCCTGCTTGCCTGAAATTCCTGTCGCGTGCCGCATGATTTCATGCTCATTGCGGTCGTTGCCTTCAAGAATGCCGGTAATCCGGCCCGCCGCCATGACCGCGATGCGATCAGACAGGCCAAGCATTTCCGGCATTTCGGACGACAGGAGAATGACGGATTTACCGCGTTTGGTAAGATCGCCGATGAAATGATAAATCTGGCTTTTGGTGCCGATATCGATGCCGCGCGTCGGCTCGTCGATGATCACGACTTCCGGGTCAGTTTCCATGACTTTGGCCAGCAACAGCTTTTGCTGGTTACCCCCGGAAAAATCACCGACCTTGGTTTTCGGATCGGCCGCGCGAATGTCAAAGGCCTCAATCGCGCTTTCAAGGGCGGCTTCTTCGGCCTTGCGGTCGATAATGAAAGTCCCGAATTTTTCCAGTGCGAGTAAAGTCAGGTTGGGCCGCATATCCATATTCAGCAACAACCCGCTGCCCTTGCGATCCTTGGTCAGATAGGCAATGCCGCATTTCTTGGCATCTTGCAGGCTGCGGATCGAAACCGGCTCACCATTGCGTTCAATCTCGCCAGATGATCTGTCGCGCAGGCCAATGATCGCCTCCATCAAGGCTGTCCGCCCGGCCCCGACAATCCCGGCAAAGCCCAGAACTTCACCGCGCCGCAAATCAAAACTGGCATCGCGCACCTGCCCGTCAACGGATACGTTGCGGACAGACATGGCAACATCATGGGCCTCAACCGGCGCGCGGTCGGGGAACATCTGTTTGATGTCACGCCCCACCATCAGGCGTGCCATGTCATCTTTTTCCACATCGGCCACCGGCTCGGTCGTGATCAGGCGCCCGTCACGCAGAACCGTCACCCGGTCGGCAATCGCCTTGATCTCGTCAAGCTTGTGGGAAATGTAAAGGATCGCAACACCCTGCTCGCGGAGGCGTTTGATCTGATCAAACAAGATATCAACCTCGCGCCCGGTCAAGACCGCGGTTGGTTCATCGAGGATCAGGATATCGGCGTTTTTCGAAAGCGCCTTGGCAATCTCGACCATCTGCCGGTCCGACACGGCAAGGTCTTTGATACGTGCACGCGGATCAACATCGCATTGCAATTGATCCAAAAGCTTTTGGGCCTCCGACCGCATCGCGGCCTTATCAAGGAACCAGCCGCGCTTGATCTCGCGCCCAAGGAAAATGTTTTCTTCAACGGTCAGTTGCTCGGCCAGGTTCAGTTCCTGATGGATCAGGATGACGCCATGATTTTCGGCAACTTCACTGTCTTCAAACGTGACCGCAGTCTGATCAAGACTAAGCGCGCCACTGGTCGGCTGGTGATAGCCAGACAGAATTTTCACAAGCGTCGATTTGCCGGCACCATTTTCGCCCAAAAGCGCATGCACCTCGCCGGCGCGTAGATCGATGGAAACATCGAAAAGCACCTGTGCCGGGCCAAATGACTTGCAAATCTCCCGACCGGACAGTCGCACGCGCGCCTGCTGATCGGGATTAACGGCGTGAACAGCCGCATCCGTCATGAATATATCCTCCCTAGCGTCGCATTTTTTGCGATCAACTGCTTATTACGGTTTGTGTAAACGTTTTCATTTTCGATGTAAACCTTTACATTTACGTCACAGTGATCAAAATCACCTCCCCAAACGGACATGTAATGCCGCTGGACAGCCTGCAACCGGCGGAGTAGGAAGAAGAATGAGTGAAAAAATCGCGACGATTGAAGATGTTGCCCGTCAGGCAGGGGTGTCTATTGCCACTGTCAGCCGGGCCTTGCACAAACCCGATGTGGTTTCCGAAACCACACGCGAAAGAGTGCAAACTGCCATCGCCGCGACCGGTTACACCGCCAACGTCATGGCCCGGAACCTGCGTCTGAACCGTTCGGGCATGATCCTTTTGCTCGTACCCGATATCGGAAACCCTTTCTTCTCGTCGATTCTCTCCGGCATCGAAAAGGGCGCCAGCCAGGCGGGCTACAATGTCCTGATTGGTGACACTAAAAACGATCCCGAACGCGAAGCAACCTATGCCGCCTATCTGCGCAGCAATCAGGCCGATGCGATGATCCTGCTCAATGGCAGGCTCCCAGCACCACTTGCCAAGGCCCCGCCAAACGCCACACCGCCGGTGGTGATTGCCTGCGAACGCATTCCGGGATGTGCCTTGCCAACCGTCATCATCGATAATGACGAGGCATCCTTTGTTGCGACCAACCATCTGATTGATCTCGGCCACACCCGCATCGCCCATGTCAGTGGCCCAACGGGCAACATCCTGACCACGGACCGCGTGACCGGATATCGTCGCGCTCTGAAATCGGCGGGCATCACCAGCGAGCCAAACCTGATTTATCGCGGTGATTTTTCCATCGATTCCGGCATTGCCGCCGGTCGTGCCCTGTTGGCAGATGCCAAAACGAGGCCCACCGCGGTCTGTTGCGCCAGTGACGGCATGGCGATCGGGGTGATTGTCGCGGCCAAGGAAGTCGGGCTTCGCATCCCGCACGATCTATCGGTTGTCGGCTTTGACGATATCCCGCACGCCGCGGCCTATGATCCGCCAATCACCACCGTGCGCCAACCGCGCCGCCGTCTGGGCGAACAGGCGATTGCATTGCTGCTCGATCGGCTGGGGTCAAAAATCCCGTCATCACATCATGACAGTGGCCCGGTGATTATCCCGACCGAACTGATCATCCGTCAAAGTACGGGCCCCTGCCCCTCTTAACGGCTTAACTGCCGGAAATCTTTTGCCATTCCCCCATGACGGAACGCGCATTCCCTTCGTGGTCCTCGCCGGATTTGGCGATTTCGGAGGCAAAAATTTCAAACCGGATACCGTTCGGATCGCGCATATAAAGCCGGCGCGACTTGCCGTCATCCTCGCTGTGATAGACAACCTTGTGCTGGAACAGGTGGTTTTGCCAGGAAATCACATCGCGCGGGGCGGCACAGCGCAACCCGATATGAAACACATCATCGGGCATGTTCGGATCATCGGGATAAGGCCCGGTATCGGCAGGCCAGTCATAAAATGACAGCCGCGTGCCATCGGGCAGCGCATAGGTAATCAGCAAATAATCGGATTTCCACGACGGGCTGTAGCCACTTTCCGCATGAACAAGTGTCGCGCCCACCACCTTGGCATAAAAATGGTCGGTGGCTTCAAGATCGCGGGTCGGAAAAGCAAGATGGTCAACACTTACAGGTGCAGGTGACATGGGCCTCCTCCGTCTGAATGTATCCGTGTTAAGGGCGGACAACACGATGGTAATCATGAATGCGCCCCATGATCAACAGATGGGGCAATAGGGTTTGGAAATCAATGCGATTGCCCCTTGATCAAACCGTCATGAAACCACAACATGCACAGACGCGCGAAATCGCCTAAGAAAGGCGACATTGCAGTATTGACCGCCCCCGCCCCCGCTGCTATTGGGACGCAGCAAAACGCATTGGCAACAACCCGAAGGATGGAGGCATCTGATGAATGAATACAGTTTATCTGTCTCCGTCTATTGGATGACGCACCGTCAGGCCGATCACTAGACGCGCGCGTGCCCCCACCAATTTGGTGATTTTGCCCAAACCCGGAACACAAAGGCCTGATCGCGCGTTCCGAGTTCACCCATATTTCCCGTGACATAGTTGTAGAGAGCCCTTCATGCCCGCAACGCCCTATTACCTCCTCGACAAGTCCAAGCTGCTGCGCAACATGGAAAAAATCGCCTATGTGCGCGAACATTCCGGTGCCAAGGCGTTGCTGGCGCTGAAATGCTTTGCGACCTGGTCGGTGTTTGACTTCATGTCCGAATACATGGACGGCACCACATCGTCGTCGCTCTATGAGGTCAAGCTCGGCCGTCAGAAATTCGGCAAGGAAACGCACGCCTATAGTGTTGCCTATTCCGATGATGAAATCGCTGAGGTCATCGAAAATGCCGACAAGATCATCTTCAATTCCATCAGCCAGCTGACCCGCTTTGCCGATCAGGCATCGGGCATTGTCCGTGGTTTGCGCCTGAACCCGCAGGTTTCGACCTCAAGCTTTGATCTTGCCGATCCGGCCCGCCCGTTCTCGCGTCTGGGCGAATGGGACGTTGCCAAGGTCGAAACGGTGATGGACCGGATTTCCGGCTTCATGATCCACAATAACTGCGAAAATGCCGACTTTGATCTGTTTGATCGCATGCTGAACGATATCGAAGACAAATTCGGCTCGCTTCTGTCACGCGTCGAATGGGTCAGCCTCGGTGGCGGCATTCACTTTACCGGGGATAACTATCCGCTCGATAAATTCTGCGCACGCCTCAAGGCCTTTTCGGAGAAATTCGGCGTGCAGGTTTATCTTGAGCCCGGCGAAGCCTCGATCACCAAAAGCACCACCCTTGAGGTCACCGTGCTTGATACCCTGTTCAATGGCAAAAACCTTGCCATCGTCGATAGCTCGATCGAAGCCCACATGCTTGATCTTCTGATCTATCGCGAAAATGCCAAGGTCCTGCCGAACACGGGCGATCACCCCTACATGATTTGCGGCAAGTCCTGCCTTGCCGGCGACGTATTTGGCGAATTCAATTTCGAGCACGAGATCAAGGTCGGCGACCGTATTTCCATTCAGGATGCGGCCGGCTACACCATGGTGAAAAAGAACTGGTTTAACGGGGTCGGCATGCCGTCCATCGTGATCCGGGAACTCGACGGAACTGAACGCATCGTGCGTGAGTTCACATTTGACGACTACGTTTCGAGCCTTTCGTAAAATCACGAAAGCGCAGTTTTCATAGCGAACCGGGGAAAGTGATTTCCCCACCTCTCAAAACAGGGGAGTTTTTGGCCCGACATGAAAAAGAATGTTCTGATTAT
>JGI12367J12837_1000889_pt1 | contig 9079 bp, 8 predicted proteins | sample TtaePargueraPR_11_FD_12837 | JGI IMG/M metagenome (IMG submission 12837)
TGCGTGTCGCGCGCCTAATGAGCATCCTTGTCGTTCTGTTCGCGCCGATCACCCAGACCATTCAGGTCCTGGTGCAGGCCACCCTGCGCCTGTTTGGCAGTGGCGAGGGCCCCGGGCTTGATAGTGAACGTGAATTGCGTGGTGCGATCGAACTGCATGCAGATGACGTGGTTGTCGGTAACCATCATGCCGAACGCACTATGTTGCACGGGGTGCTTGATCTCGAAGATGTCGGCGTTTGGGAAATCATGGTGCACCGTCGCAAGGTGCAGATGATCGACATTTCCCGCCCGATGGAAGAAATCCTCGATACGGTTCTGGCGAGTCCGCACACCCGCATTCCGATTTATGAAAAGGACCCGGACAATATTGTTGGTGTTCTGCATGCGCGTGAAGTTCTCAAGGCGATTGTGCGTGGTGCCAAGCCGGCCACAGCCGAGGACGTGCGTGAACTGAGTTCCGAGGCCTGGTTCATTCCCGATTCAACAACCCTTGCCGATCAGCTCAAGGCGTTCAAGGAACGCCACGAACATTTTGCCATCGTTGTTGACGAATACGGTGCGTTCGAAGGTGTTGTGTCGCTTGAAGACATTCTGGAAGAAATCGTTGGCGATATTGCCGATGAAACCGACGTCGAAGTTGTTGGCGTACAGCCACAGGCCGACGGATCGGTCATTGTACGTGGCGATGTCACCATTCGCGATCTGAACCGCCGGTTTGGCTGGCGTCTTCCGGATGAAGAAGCCGCCACCGTGGCTGGTCTTTTGCTGTATGAAACCCGGCGTATTCCTGATGTTGGGCAACAGTTCCGGTTCCATGGTTTTGAGTTTGAAGTGCTGCGGCGTATTCGCAACCAAATCACCCGTGTACGTCTGCGTGCGGTGACGGATCCGGCCGGGGACGAGCAGGAATAAAACCTTTCTCTCCGTTGTATCGGTGTGCTGAAAGCGAACCACTGTAGCGTAAAAAATTTCAGCTTTATCTACTTATGGGTTAAACTCTTGCTTCAGGGTCTTGACCCAAAGGATTGCAGGGCCACTTGCAAATAAGGGCCCGTCACACTGTGTCATCCAGTGACGTCATTTCTATGTGATGTCAGTCAGTGTGAAACCAGATGATCTGATCGGGTTTGGGCATGTGGCAACAGCAACCTGCAGAGAGAGATGCATGGATACGAAAATTGTACCGGGTGTGGTCCAGGAACAATCCATCGCGACACTCAACCCCGCCGATTCCGTGATGGACGCCGTCACCATGATGGCCGAGCGTAAGATTGGCGCTGTCATCATCGTTGATAACAACGCCAGACTGGCTGGAATTTTTACCGAGCGTGACCTTGTCAACCGCGTGGTGGCAAAGGGGCTGGATGCGGCATCTGTGCCGCTTTCCAAAGTCATGACCGCTGATCCCGATACGCTTGGCCCGAATGATTCCGCCATGAGTGCACTTGATCTGATGAGTGCACGTCGATACCGCCACCTGCCGGTTGTCGATGGCGACAAGGTTGTTGGCATGGTGTCGATCCGTGACCTGTTTAACGTGGTCAAACGCCAACTCGAAGAAGATGTTCGGGAACGCGAAAAGTTCATCTTCGGTTCGGACTACGGCGTGGCCTGAAACAAGCGGTTTTTCGGATAAGGCATATGGCATCGGCCTGACGGGAACTCCCCGTCAGACCTTTGCACCGTGATGAATTCGGATGAATTTCCCGAAATTCCGGTGACCGTCTTTCGCTGCCAGGTTTGGGCGGCGGGAATGACGGAAAATGCGTTTGCGACTTGACAGCGTGCAGGTGAACGTCTTTACGTTTACGTAAAGGAGAAATTCCGATGCCACTGTCCCGTCCCGCAGAACGCGAACACATCCATACCCGCACGGTGACCTGTCAGGGGTTCCGACGCAAAGACGGCCTTTGGGATATCGAAGGTCACATCACCGATGTCAAAACCTATGGTTTTTCCAATCATGATCGTGGTGAAATCCCGGCTGGCGAGCCGGTCCACGGGATGTGGATACGTGTTACCATTGGCGATGATCTTGTTATCCGCGAGGTCGAGGCCGTGACCGACTTTGCCCCGTTTTCGGCCTGCGATGCGATTGCCCCGAATTACGAAAAGCTGGTGGGTTTGAAGCTTGGCCCGGGCCTGCGCAAACAGATCCGCGACCGGGTAGGGGGCGTTCATGGCTGTACGCATCTGAATGAATTGATGGGACCGGTTGCGACCACCGCGTTTCAGACAGTCTTCCCGATATTGGCCAAGGAATCCTTGCAGGCACGCGACGAAAACGATGACAAACCGCCACGACGCAATCCCTTGATCAATACCTGCCATGGCTGGCGCAGTGACGGGCCCGCCGTCAAACGGATATCTCCGGAACTCTATACCGGTGACGATTAACCGGAGCGTCTTGCAAGAGCATCTGTGCGGTCCAATATCCAAATGGTCCGTAACGTGTAATTGTCAGGTGGCGTGTGTTCATGTTGCGCCGGTGTGGAAACGCCAATAACGAGAAAGATTGCAAAGGTTTCTTGCACCCGTTTGAAATGGCGGTGTTCTGTTGTTGCGTGACGGCCATACTGCTTCTGACGGCATCCTTGGCAACCGCGCATGATCTTGTATCGCCACAGGCAGAAGCCGGACAAGCCAATCTTGATGAACAGGATGGCTTCTTGATCTTGCAGACCAACCTGCACCCCCCCTATCAGGAACTTCAGAACGGCATACTCAGTGGATATTCGGTCTCAATCCTGAACTGTGTGTTTGATCGGCTTGATATTGGCTATGGGCTGGCGATTGCACCCCGCCAACGCAACCGCGAAATGGTGCGCACCGGGAAGGCCGACGGGTTCTTTTTGGCCCGCATCAGCGACGCGATGGACGAATACGCCGTGGCGTCAAATCCGTTGGCGCTTGAAAAATGGGTGTGGGTATCGCCCGCAATCAAATCGGATGATCCCCGTGTCAGTCGGCGGCCCAAGCCCGGTGATTTTTCTACAGTCGGGGCGATACTGGGATCGAACGAGGCCGAATGGCTGCTTGAACAGGGTTACACCGATGTCATGCGGGTACCTTCCATCGCGTCACTGGTCGCGCAAGTCGCAGCAGGTCGGGTCGAATATGCCCTTGTCGATAAGCACAGTTTTGAATTCGCCCGCAAGGAACTGCAACTGACAGCCGATAAGTTCCGGATGCAGTTCGAACGCTATGTGCCACTGGTTGTGTATTTTTCCAAACATTACGTTGCGACCGTCCCGCGGCTGCTTGATGACCTCAATGCCGTTTTGGAATTTTGTGAAACCCGCCCGATGCATTTGGAAGCCTGGGAACGCGAAGCAATCCAGAATGTTCAACTACCCGGTATTCGCCAGTTTGCAAGTTCGCCGGAACTTTTGGGCCATGTTTTTAACCAGTTGGATGGGACAGAAATACAGAGTGCCGATCAGAAACGTCTGACCGATCAAGAATGGATCACGCTGGCGCGCGAAGGTGCCGCCAGTGCAATTGCGACGGAAATCCTTGGCAATGATTTGTCAAAATACCTTCGCACGTTTCAGGCCAGTATTGGCGAACAAGTGGCAGAGGCATTCGTTTTTGATACCCATGGTCAGATCATAGGCATGAGCCGCCTGACATCTGATTTTGATCAGAGTGACGAAGCCCAGTTTCAGATGATCGATAGCCTTAATCGTGAAAAGGCACTGATCACCGATATTTGGTATGACGCCTCAACCCGTGCGTTCCTGTCGCAAATCACGGTGCCGATCATTGACCCGGATAGTGGTCAGACACTTGCCGCCCTGACGGTGGGCCTGAACGTTTCCGCAGCACTGCGTCCGGAAAGCTGAAATCAGGCATCGGCAAATCGCCCGGATTACTTGCCGGACGGCTTGGAAATTTCAATCGCGATATTACTGTACCAGTCCGCCGCAGCCTGCATCTCCGCATCCGTTAGGTCCTTGGCAATCGGTGTCATAACGTCATGAACCCGCTTGCCGGTGCGAAACGCCTTGAGTTGCGTTTCGATATAAATGTTGGTTTCGCCTGCCAGATTGGGGGCGTCTTCCAGTGTCGAAATGCCATTCGCACTGTGACAGCCAACGCAAAGCTCGGGTGCATCATCTTCGGATGTGTCGGCGGGCAGGGTGCCTGATACCTCAAAATGGCTAAACCAAAGCGCAACCTTGCTGATCTGATCATCAGACAGGCCGCTTGCGACCACGGTCATCATTTCATGTTCACGTTCGCCGGTCTTGAAGGTGTTTAGCTGGGCGATCAAATATTCGACCGGCTCGCCCCCGATATGCGGGGCAATCGGAATGCGTGCCAGACCATCAAGCCCGTGACAGGTACGACACATTCCGGCAACCTTGCGCCCGTCCTGAAGGGCGTCGGCATCTGGCGTGGGCGTATCTTGGGCCGCCACAGCAGACACGCCCCCGGCGGACAAAAGCCCGCCGAGGAGTGCGATCATAAATCTGCGCATCAATTGCCCTCATACCAGATGCGATACAACGCACCGGCCAGATCATCGGAAACAAGGATCGAGCCATCACGCAATTGGGCAACATCAACTGGACGTCCAAGATATTCCTCGTTCTCGTCAATCCAGCCTTCGGCAAACGGTTCGATGGTGGCATTGCCTTCAGCGTCGATGAAGGTCACCATCACCCGCGCGCCCACCGGGGTTGTGCGGTTCCACGACCCGTGCTGCGCCGAGAATATCGCGTTCTTGTATTTGGCCGGGAACGTGTTGCCGGTATAGAAGCTCATGCCAAGGTCGGCGGCATGTGCAACGGTTTCAACCGCAGGCATGACCACATCATATGGCACTTCCTGACCGGCATATTCATTGGTGCGGACATCACCGCCGCCATACCACGGATGGCCAAAATGTTGACCTGTGGCGGTTTGATGGTTGATCTCGCCGGGCGGGATATCATCGCCCATGCCATCGACCTGGTTATCGGTCCACCATAGCTCGCCGGTGACCGGATGGAAGTCATGCCCGACGGAGTTGCGCACCCCATAGGTATAAACTTCGCGATCGGAACCATCGGTATTAATGCGGATGATGCCGCCAATTCCCCACTCGCGATAAAGATCCAGCTTGTCTTCCGGCGCCACGTTGAACGGCTGACCAAGCGAGATATAAAGTTTCCCGTCCGGGCCGATTTTGCAGACACGCGCGGTGTGGTTATAGCTTTCCTCGGCCGGCGGGATCAGATCACCCTGCTTAACCACGTTAAAGGCCGCGACATCCGGGCTTTCATAGAAGAACTCGGCCGCCGGGAATACCAGAACACGGTTCTGTTCGGCGATATAAAGGAACCCGTCCGACGAGAAGCACGGACCGTTCGGGATGCTAAACCGAAGCGACGGGGCGAAGTCCTTGACCTCGTCGGCGACACGGTCCTTGTTGCGATCTGTGACCGACCACACCTTATCCTTGCGCGTGCCGACAAAGGTCACAACCCCCTGTGGCCCGACGGCAATATGGCGGGCATCGGGGACAATGGCATAAAGGCCGATCTTGAAACCATCAGGAAGCTTGATGCGCTCAAGGGTCTTTTTGATCCCTTCGGCGTAATCACCACCCTGTTCGATGACGGTGAATTCTGTCGTTCCNGTTGATTGGAANTTNGAGAGTTTTTCAAGATTGTCCGGCGCAGGTGCTTGCGCATAGGCGGTTCCGGACATGGCAAGCGCAATGCTCGCCATTAGAAGGCGTTTCGTCATTACGTAGTCCTCCCGATTGTCGCGGATGCCATTGACCGGCATCCGTGCCGCGCGAATTTCACCATTCGCACGGCTTGTGTATAAGCATTGCGCCTAATCGGAATGAACGTCTAGGTTGATTTCACTATGTGGAATCATTCTTAATTGTTTTTGTTGGCCAGGGCGTTTTCGTATTCCGCTGGTGTCATGGTTTTGAGTGCCAGCGCATGCACGCGATCTTTCAGCAACGCATCAAGTGCGCCATATACGAGGCGCTGACGATTGATACGGTTTTCGCCTTCGAATTTTTCGGAAACCACAAGAACGGAAAAGTGGGACTCGCCACGCGGGTCTGCACCGGCGTGACCGGCATGTTTGGACGAATCATCATTGATCTGTAGTTCGACCGGGCTGAATTGTTCGGTCAGGATGTCACGGATCTGGTTGGCGACCTGCATGGTAAGGGCCTCTGTTTTCTGGTGATGTTTGCAGATTGCTGCAAAAACGTTTCTTTACGTCACGTTCTGTCATGCGGTGACCGTTTTTCAAGCCTTTTATCGCATTTAAAGCGCCCGTATGATATTGCGCGCATCGAATTTTCAGAACATATAGACGCAAATGAACCGAGGACACCGCAACAAGCGCAAGACGCTTTACCATGAAGAACCCGTTCTGCCGGAATGTGATTGGCCGGAATGTGACGGGCATGGGGAATTTCGTGCGCCCAAGGATCGCAAGTTGCGCGACTATTACAAGTTCTGTCTGGAACATGTCCGCGAATACAACAAATCCTGGAATTATTATGCCGGCATGAAGGCCGAGGATATCGAAAACGACATGCGTCGCGATACCCATTGGCAACGTCCGACATGGCAGTTCGGGCATATCCGCGGATCAAAAAAACCGTTCAACTTCAAATTCAAGGACGGGTTCGGCTTCTTTAACGAAGACGGCGACCAAACCCATCATGGCCCCGGCGCCGAAGCCAGGGCCAATGCCGAACGCAAACGCAAAAGCGAAGAAGCCCAGCGTCGCGCGGGCGCCATGGGCATGCCGGCCGAACAGCAAGAGGCCATGGCGACCCTTGATCTGGGCTGGCCGTTCACCCGCGACGAACTCAAGACGAAATACAAGGCACTTTCCAAAAAGTACCACCCTGATGCCAATGGCGGCGACAAGGCGGCCGAGGAACGGTTCAAGCGGATCAGTGCGGCCTATACGTCACTCACACGCTATATCCGCGATCTTGAAGCGCGCGTGACACTTTAGCTTTCTGGCTAATTTTCTGCGAAATTTGATCAAAACCGGTCTATCTGGTTGCAGTTTGCGTATCTGGAAGGTCTTATCGACCAAACCTTTTGCGATAATAGATATTTTTTGCGCATCTTCCCTTTGTGTGATGCGTCATAACCGCTATTAATGAGCAAGTTTAACGAAACGACCGCGTCACCAGCGCCGGTCCGAAAAACGCGCGAGTACTTATGAGCCAAGGTTACGAAGCGAGCGGTGCAGCGGCAGAACATCCGCTTGATACACCAGACATCACCATTTCCGTGCGTGAAACGTTCGGGATTGATATCGATATGGAAGTCCCGGCGTTCAGCCAGGGCAGCGAACATGTGCCGGCGATTGATCCGACCTATCGTTTTGATCGCGATACCACGATGGCGATCCTGGCGGGCTTTGCCCATAACCGCCGTGTGATGATTCAAGGTTATCACGGTACCGGTAAATCGACCCATATCGAACAGGTGGCAGCGCGCCTGAACTGGCCGTGTGTGCGCGTAAACCTTGATAGCCACATCAGCCGTATCGACCTGATCGGTAAGGACGCGATTGTCCTGCGCGATGGCAAACAGATCACCGAATTCCGTGAAGGCATTTTGCCCTGGGCGCTGAAACGCCCGGTCGCGATGGTGTTTGATGAATATGATGCCGGTCGCCCGGATGTAATGTTCGTGATCCAGCGTGTGCTTGAAGTCGATGGCAAGCTGACCCTTCTGGATCAGAACAAGGTCATCCACCCGCATTCGCATTTCCGCCTGTTTGCGACGTCGAACACGGTCGGTCTTGGCGATACCACGGGCCTTTACCACGGTACCCAGCAGATCAACCAGGCCCAGATGGACCGTTGGTCGATCATTGCGACACTGAACTATCTTTCGGTCGAAGATGAAACCAACATCGTTGCTGCCAAGGTTCCGGCGTTCGATAATGCCGAAGGCCGCCAGAAGATCGAAGCCATGGTTGCCCTTGCCAACCTGACCCGTCAGGGCTTTGTGGCTGGCGATATCTCCACCGTCATGAGCCCGCGTACGGTGATTACGCTTGCTGAAAACGCCAAGATTTTTGGCGACGTTTCCTATGCCTTCCGCGTGACATTCTTAAACCGTTGCGATGAAGTCGAACGTCCGATTTTGGCGGAATATTACCAGCGTTGCTTTGGTGAAGAACTGCCCGAGGAAGCCATCAATGTGATGGTCCGCTAAGGCGTGGCTCTAAAGCAGATTGGCGAACTGGTTCCACAAGCGAGTAGTGCGATGAAGAATGATGAGGCTCTTTCCGGCTTCTTGCGCGGCACGGCAGCGACGTTTCGTGCGCTTGCCGGGCGCAATGATCTGGAAGTCGGCTTTGTCAAAGGCGGGCGTCCGGGTGGGTATGGTGAACATGTGCGTTTGCCAATGCCCAAACAGGCCATGCCCAAGGATGAAGTCGCCGATCTGCGCGGCGTTGCCGATGGCTGGGCGCTTAAGATGCGCCACCATGACGCCGCCTTGCACGCCAAGCGCATGCCTGAAACGGCCGAGGCTCAGGCTGTTTACGACGTGCTTGAAACTGCACGCGTTGAGGCGGTCGGATCTCGCTATTTCCCCGGTGTTCGCAAGAACCTTCGCGAACATGCCGAACAGGATTGCCACGCCAAGAACTATCACCGTGTGACATCGCGCGATGACGCGCCGTTTGCCGATGCCATCGGGATGTTGGCACGAGAAGTTTTTACTGGCGAGCGCGCCCCGGAGTCCGCCCGGCCGCTGATTGATTTGTGGCGCTCGCATATCGAAGAAAACGCTGGCACGGACCTGTCTGAACTACGCGAAGTGATGGACGATCAGGATGCGTTTGCACGTGGCATGCGCAAATTGCTCGATCACCTGTCGCTGGAAGACGACCTCGACGATGCCCCGCCCGAACAGGAAGGCGAGGATGACGAGCAAAAAGACGGCGAAAACGATCCCGATCAGGAAGACATGGAAAGTCAGGGTGGCCAGCAGGGCCAGAATGACGATTCCGAGCCTGATGGTGGTGATGACAAGCAGGACGCCGGTTCTGAAGAAGCCGAAGCGGGCGAAGGCGATATCGAC
>JGI12367J12837_1000892_pt1 | contig 9065 bp, 9 predicted proteins | sample TtaePargueraPR_11_FD_12837 | JGI IMG/M metagenome (IMG submission 12837)
TGCATGTGAAGCTCTATGAAGACATTGCCCGCCATGGGCATATCGCGACCACCTATGCCTATCCGGTAATGGTCGATGATCGCTACGTCATGGACCCGTCGCCGACGCCAAAGTTCGACAATCCCAAAATGAACAATATGGCAGCGCTTCAGCTTTTCGGGGCCGGTCGTGAAAAGCGTATTTATGCCCTGCCGCCCTACACCAAGGTCAAAAGCCTCGATTTCGAAGACCATCCGTTCGAAGTCCAGACCTGGGAAGACGAATGCGGCATGTGCGGTGCGCGCGACAGTTACCTTGATGAAGTCATCCTCGATGACAAGGGCAACCGGATGTTTGTCTGTTCGGACACCGATTACTGCGCGGAACGACAGGAAGCAGGCCATCGCGGCCCGCAACATCATGACCAACCCCTAGGTAGCGCAGATCGCGGAAAGGCAGCAGAATAATGACCCAGATGAACGAACCGCTTCTGCGCGTGGATAACCTGACCATGATGTATGGCGACCGGGTTGGTTGCAAGGATGTCAGCTTTGAACTCCGCCCCGGTGAAGTCCTTGGTATTGTTGGTGAATCCGGATCAGGTAAATCCACTTTGCTGCGCAGCATTTCTGCCCAGCAGGAACCGACCAAGGGCACAGTCGAATACCAGACCCGTATTGACGGGATCTGCGATGTCTATCAGATGTCGGAAGCCCAGCGTCGTCTTCTGATGCGCACCGACTGGGCCTTTGTGCACCAGAACCCGCGTGACGGATTGCGCATGAATGTCAGTGCCGGGGCCAATATCGGTGAACGGCTGATGGCGATTGGTGATCGACATTACGGCAATATCCGCAGCAACGCGGACAGTTGGTTGGGCAAGGTCGAAATCGCGTCCGAGCGACTGGACGATCTGCCTTCAACCTTTTCGGGCGGCATGCAGCAACGTTTGCAGATTGCCCGCAACCTCGTAACCAGCCCGCGCCTCGTCTTTATGGACGAACCCACGGGTGGGCTTGATGTTTCTGTTCAGGCCAGATTGCTCGATCTGCTGCGCGGGCTGGTTCACGATCTTAATCTTGCGGTGATTATTGTTACCCACGATCTGGCCGTCGCACGGCTTCTTTCGCACCGGCTGATGGTGATGCAACAGGGCAAAGTTATTGAACACGGCCTGACCGATCAGGTTCTTGATGACCCACAGCATGCCTATACCCAGCTGCTTGTTTCTTCCATTNTGCAGAACTGATCGGGGCGNANAAAATGTCTGAAATGCTTCATGCTCAAAACGTCGCNAAAAGCTTTACCCTGCACACACAGGGCAGCGTGACCATCCCGGTNTTCGAAGGNGTTGAATTCATGCTTTCGGCNGGGGAATGCATCGCGCTGACCGGTGAATCCGGNTCCGGGAAAAGTACCTTCATGCGCATGCTTTATGCCAATTACACATGCTCGCAAGGCTCCATCAAGGTGTTTCACGATGGCGACTGGCTTGATATCACCACCGCCAGCCCGCATTCGATCCTTGANATTCGCAAACGCACGCTGGGCTATGTATCGCAGTTCCTGCGCGTCATCCCGCGTGTGCCGACCCTTGAAATCGTTGCCGAGCCACTTGTCGCACTTGGTACGGACCGTGAAACCGCAACCGACAAGGCGCGTGATCTCTTAACCCGCTTGCGCATTCCCGAACGGCTGTGGCAGCTTTCACCGCTGACCTTTTCGGGCGGCGAACAGCAACGCGTTAATATTGCGCGTGGCTTTATTGCCGATTATCCGATCATGTTGCTGGATGAACCGACCGCATCGCTTGACGCCCAAAATCGCGCCACAGTTCTGGCGCTGATTGAAGAAGCCAAAAGCCGTGGGGCCGCCATTGCCGGTATTTTCCATGACCATGAAACCCGCGATGCAGTCTGCACCGGGTCGTTTGATGTGACTTCCTTTAAAGTTGGGGCCAATGACTGAACAGATTTTCACCAATGCCAAACTGGTTCTGGCAAACGAAGTCATTGATGGCGCCGTACAGATCAAGGATGGCCTGATCACGGATATTTCCGACCGTCCATCGAACCTGCCGGGTGCAGAGGACATGGATGGTGATTACCTGATGCCGGGCCTGGTCGAGCTGCATACCGACAACCTTGAAAAGCACCTTACACCGCGCCCCAAAACCCGCTGGCCTGCCACAGCTGCTGTTGTCGCCCATGACAATCAGGTTGCCAGTGCAGGAATTACAACGGTGTTTGATGCGATTTCTGTTGGTGACGTCACGGACGGATCAGAACGTATCGAACGTCTGATTGAATCCGTAAGCGCTCTTGAACATGCGCTTGAAAGCAAGCTTCTGCGTGCCGATCACAAACTGCATCTGCGGTGTGAAACGTCCTATGGCGGCTTGGTGGAAGCACTTGATAATCTTGTTGAGCTGCCGCTGGTTAAAATGTTGTCGGTTATGGACCACACGCCGGGTCAACGGCAATTTGTCAGCCTTGATGCCTATTACACCTATTATCAGGGCAAATACGGCATGAGCGACGAAGAAATGCGTAAATTCATCGCATCGCGCAAACGCGATTCCGAGCTTTATTCCACCAAACACCGCCGTCATGTTGTAGACCTTGCACATGCCAAGAATCTGGCACTTGCCAGCCACGATGACGCCACCGCGGAGCATGTCGCCGAGGCTGTTGCAGACAAAATGACCGTGGCCGAATTCCCGACCACGCTTGAGGCTGCCAAGGCATCACATGAAGGCGGGCTTGGCGTGATGATGGGCGGCCCCAACCTTGTGCGTGGGGGATCACATAGCGGCAATGTGGCCGCCGGTGAGCTAGCAAAACAAGGTTATCTCGACATTATTTCAAGCGACTATGTCCCGCACAGCCTTGTACATGGGGCGATGAAGCTGTTTGACGAATTTGACGGTTACGATCTGCCGCGGGCCATTCGCACGGTGTCGCTCAATCCGGCCACCCAGGTCGGGCTAAATGATCGCGGTGAGATCGCGGTTGGCAAACGCGGGGATCTGATCCGTGTGCACCATTCGCCACATCATCCAATTGTGCGCGGTGTCTGGCGCGAAGGTGTGCGGGTGTCATGACCGGGGTGCCTACACATAGTTGCAGATCAGCGTATGGACTTTTGGTCCTTGTCGTCGGCCCAAGTGGCGTTGGCAAGGACACCCTTCTGGATGCAGCGCGCGAAAGATTGTCTGATAACAAGCAGTTCTGCTTTCCAAGGCGCTGCATCACCCGCCCGGCCGGATCGGTTGGTGAGACACACATCCCCGTCCGGCCCGAAGATTTCGGACAAATGGCACGTCAGGGGGCGTTCCTGCTGAGCTGGATCGCCCATGATCTGGGCTACGGCATTCCGCGCCATGTTCTTGGCGAGGTCGAGGCGGGCAAAACCGTCATCGTCAATGTATCGCGCAGCGTCATTTCAGATGCCTGTGCCCTTGTCGGACAAAACAACGTACGGGTGATCAGCATCCGTGCCAGCAGTGAGGCATTGCGTAAACGGCTTGAAGGCCGTGGGCGCGAAGATGCCCTTGATATCGAACGTCGGCTTGCGCGCGCATCCACCTATCAAATTGATGGCGACCATGTGGTTCATGTTGATAATGATGCTGATCTCGAAACCGGCATCGCGCGCTTCATCCACGCAATCGAGATGCCACAACCGATTGCAAACCGCGCCTGAGGCAGTCTGAATCACCTAAAAATGCTGCACATTAAAAGCGCAGCATTTTTATCCGGCAAGCGGGAAACGTTTCACCAGTTTGAACGACTTCTGGTCCCCCGGATCACCAAACAGGCAGACTTCGCGAACGATAAATGGTTCCTTACATAACGGTGCGGCCGAGCCTGACAATGCCGCCTTGAAGGGATCGATCTGATCGTCTGACAGCTTGTTGGTCAATGTCAGGTGGAAGCGAAATTCTTCCATGACGTAGGGGTAGCCCCAGCGCACAAGATACGCTTCCTGCCGATCCGTAAGACCGACGGCACGGCGTTTGTTCAATGCCGCTTCGTCTTCGGGCTGGCGAAAGTCATCCAGTTCGCGCACCAGTTTTACCGCAAGGTCGGCCAAATCTCCGAGCGGCTCGGTCGGAACAAGGGCCAGAAAACGACCAATCGCCTTTAAGACCAGATGCCCGCAAGTTACCGGCGCAGTCATTCTGCAAAGGTCTGAAACAGCGGCTTCCAGATCGCAGCGATCCATACCGCTTAGTAGGGCAAAAGGCGGTTTCAGGGTTCCATGAAAACCATAGCGGCTTGGCGATGTCGTTGCCTCTACAATCTCGACCTCTGTCAGGCCCGCAACAATTGGCCGTTGCAACAGATTTCCGGTTTCAGGATCATGCCCCAGCCAGGCATTGCCAAACTGCCCCAACGCGCTTTGCGGTTCTGGCGCATAATAAAGCGCGTAGCGTTGATATTGGTTGATCATGTTTGAACTCTGGAAACAGGTGACGCGGCAAGAACCGCCGAAGGTCAATAGATTAACCTTCGGCGCATCTCATAACACTTGGAAATATTGATCGGTTAAACCGTATCGTATTTCAGGCAAAAGTCACGGACCGGAAGCGTTCGGAAATCCTGCAACCTTTCGCGCAGCATATCGTGCGACCAATCCCACCAGCGAATGCGCAACAGAGCATCGACGATGTCTGCTTCAAACCGGAGGCGGAGGGGGACTGCGGGAATGCCCGTCACAATCGTGTAGGGCGCGACATCCTTGGTGACCACCGCACCGGATCCGACGACAGAACCGATGCCAATGGTGACACCACCCTGCACAATTGCCCCATGCCCGATCCAGACATCATGTTCAAGACGCACGCGTTTTTCACGACGCCAGTCAAAGAACGCCGGATCGTCTTCGCCCAGTTCATAGGCGCTGGAACGATACTGGAAGTGATGCATCGACGCCCGGTCCATCGGATGCTGTCCCGGGTTGATCCGGGTATGGGCGGCAATATTCACGAACTTGCCAATATCGGAATAGATGATCTCGCTGTCATTCACGACATAGGAATAATCATCCATTTTCGTTTCACGCATTGAGGTACGCGCACCGACTTCGGTCCAGACCCCCATTTCGCAATCAACGACAATTGCTGTTTTGTCAATCGTGGGCTGTTCCGACAATGCCTTCATTGCCGGTTTGGCCTGCGTAATCGAAAACGCCATGATCAGGTCACCAGTTTACGCAGACGTTGAGACACCATATCGAGCAGGCTGACCGAGATAATGATGATGATCATGACTGCCGCTGTTTCCGCGTAATAAAAGCCACGGATATATTCCCAAAGCACCATGCCGATACCGCCCGCACCAACGATGCCAAGAACCGTTGCTGAACGCACGTTGCTTTCAAAGCGATAAAGCGAATAGGAAATCCAAAGAGGCAAGACCTGCGGGATCACGCCAAAGATGACTTCCTGCAACGCATTTGCCCCGGTGGCACGAATGCCTTCGACCGGTTCGGGATCAATCGCCTCGACCGCCTCGGAAAACAGCTTGGCCAGTACGCCCGTCGTGTGAATCCAAAGGGCCAGAACACCGGCAAACGGACCGAGGCCAACCGCAACAACGAACAGCATGGCAAAGACCATTTCGTTGATCGCGCGGAAGGAATCCATCAGGCGGCGCACCGGTTGATACACCCACACCGGAACGATATTTTCCGAACTCAGAATGCCAAACGGAATGGAACAGACGATGGACAATGCCGTCCCCCAGATCGCGATCTGGATGGTGATCCACATTTCTTCGACATACATCTTCCACATAAGGAAGTCTGGCGGGAAGAAGCCGTCGGCAAAGTCGACCATGTTGCTGCTGTTTTCAATCAGCGCCATCGGCCGCATATCTGCACCTTCCCACGACATGGCCAGAAGACCAAGAATGACTGCCCAAAGCAGGAAGCTGGACGCCGAACGTTTCAAATCACGCGGCGGAAGCTCCGTTGTGACAGATGATGTGGAAGAAATGCTGCTGTTCATCGTGTTAATCCCGGATGGTAAATGCAAACAGGGAGCGCACTTATGGTGCGCTCCCTGCCGAAAGGTCGATTACTCGTAAGAAACGAGGATATCGAGTTCAGCCAATTTCTGGTCGATTTCAGAAATGCGGGCTGCTTTTTCTTCTGCCGAAAGTTCTTCGGTGTTTTCGATTTTCAGCTTGTTTTTATAGAGTTCAAGCTGACGGATCGGGTAAAGCTGCGCGTTCGAGCTTTCCATGAACTTACCCATGCCGTCCTGGATACCAGCAAGAACCTTGTTGGCACCTTCAACGTCGCCCATACGGCCGTAACCAAGGAAGAACGCCTTGATTTCGGACTTCAGTTCGCGCGACATGTCTTTACGGTACACCATCGGGTCAGACGGGATCAGCGGCGAGGTCCAGATCACTTTGACCTTATCGGTGATTTCCGGCTTGTTCATGTGGGTACGTGCAAGCTGCTCGGAGTTGTTCGCTGCAACATCAACCTGTTTGTTGGCAGTCGCCATCAGGTTGGTTTCGTGGTTCGCATTACGAACGGTTTTGAAGCAATCTTTCGGGTTCACGCCGTTCTGGGCGAAAACATAATAGGTCGGAACCAGGAAGCCTGAGGTCGAGTTCGGGTCACCGATACCGAAGTTTAGCGAACCATCACATTTCAGCATGTCGGCAAGCGTGTTGAGCTTGTCGTTATCAGCCTGGGTGATGATGTGGGAATAGTAACCGTTCGAGCCATCTGCTTTGGAGGTCTGAACAAAGACTTCACCGCCAGCGCGATCAACTGCTTCCATTGCCGACTTGTTGCCGAACCAGCCAACATGAACCTTGCCGAAACGCATACCTTCGATGATGCCGGCATAATCCGGTGCGAAGAATGCTTCGATTTCCATACCGAGTGCTTCTTCCATGTCTTCGAGCATCGGAAGCCACTGAGCTTTGAGGTTCGAGCTGGACTCAGTCGAGATGAAACCAAATACAAGTTTCTCCGGATCCTGTTCGAGCGGCTTGAATTCAACATCGGCATGCGCGATGACCGATGCCAGCATCGTGGCTGCAAATGCTGCGGATGCAATTGTCTTAACGTTCATAAGAAGTCCCCTGTCAGATATGAATTGGGCGTGTTTCGATGAGGTAAGGCAGTCATGACAAATGACCCGGCTAGCTTGTTGCGACAGCCAGATCCTTTTCTGCGACGGGTCTTGAAGCAGGCTCTCTGGCCTCTCTGGCACCATCGGCAAAAAGTTCGGAAGAATGTTCGCCGTACAGTTCCTGAAGGAATTGCGGCGTCAGTTCGCTTGACGGTCCGTCAAAAACGACTTCACCATCGCGCATGGCGATGGTGCGTTTGCAGTAGTCTTTTGCGTAATCAACCTGATGAAGCGATACGATGACGGTGACGTTGTCTTCGCGGTTTACACGATCAAGCGTGTTCATCACCTTGCGGGACGACGCCGGATCAAGTGATGCGATCGGCTCGTCGGCAAGAATAAGTCGGGCACCCTGGGTAATGGTGCGCGCGATCGCCGCGCGCTGCTGCTGACCACCCGAAAGGTTCCGCGCCTTTTTTGACGCATGGGCATCGATGCCAACACGATGAAGTGCGCTCATGGCGCGCATCTTTTCGGTTTTGGTAAACAGACCAAGCGACCCACGCCATGCCGGAACGCGGCCCAAAAGCCCCATCAGGACATTGGTCAGAACCGAAAGGCGGCTAACCAGATTGAACTGCTGGAAAACAACACCAATCTCGGAACGCACCTTGCGGGCACCGCGCGAAATCTTGCCATTTTCCTGGATGGTTTCGCCAAACACGACGATCTTGCCGCCATCGCGATCACCGCGCAGCAAACCGGCAATATGACGGATCAGTGTGGATTTACCCGAACCCGATGCGCCAATCAGCGCCACCATCTCGCCTTCCCGCACCTGCAGCTTGACGTCGCTAAGCGCACGCTTGTCACGGGTAAAGCTTTTGTTCAGTCCAGAGATATCTACAACCAGCATCAAAAGAGTCGCCTGAATGTGTTTCGCTGGATGAAGAAGCTACGCACAAACCGCGACTCTACGGTGACACTGATGTTACAGTTCGATGATTACGGAGAGCATATTGCCCCGACAACAATTAAACTTGTCTATACATCAAGAACTCATCGGAGTACTTACCGGTAATTCCGACATTATTTCTGTAACATTTTTAAAATTTCCAGCCGGTATTTGTCTGATGAATGTCCTTTTTTAAAACTACAGAACAGTCAAACATTCTGCATCAACCCTTTTGACACCGATACAGACACAACGATCGCGAACTTTATTTAATTTGACTGATGGTCTCGATGACGTCGTCTTCGATCTCAAGGCCCTCCGCTTCGGCAAGTGCGCTTGCCTGCTTGCCGCGACGCCCCGGCAGACGCACGCCTTCTTCTGCGGCGATCTCGTTGGCAATATAGGCAAGGTGATCCATTACACCGACACCGCCGGTTGCCTTGGGATCAATGGCAATGATCAGTTGTCCAAGCGCAGGTGGTGCGCCTTTGTCATCAAAAAGTGACGAAGACTGGTGACCGAACTGTGCACCGGTAAGACCAGCCGCAAGAAGCTCCACCATCATGGCAAGTGCCGCCCCCTTGACCCCACCCGCCGGGATCATCGTGCCATCAATGGCTTTCACAGGATCAGTGGTCGGATTGCCGTCCACATCAAGCGCCCAGTCATCGGGAATGGCGACACCCTTTTGCTTGGCGGCCATGATCTTGCCGCGTGCGACCTTCGAAAGCGCAAGGTCGATGATGATCGGATCACCGGCACCCCCAACCGGTACACCAAAGGCAATCGGGTTTGTGCCAAACATCGGACGTCGGCCACCCCATGCCGCCATGGCCGCCGGGGCATTGGCAAACATCATCGCTGCCAATCCCTTTTCCGCCAGACGTTCGACCGTAAGCCCCATCACCCCCGCATGATGCGATCTGTGGATTGCGGCAATCGCAATACCTTGGGTGCGGGCCATGTCGGGCAAGTGGTCCATCATCAGATCCAGTGCCGGATAGGCAAATCCATGCTGCGCATCAATGCGCA
>JGI12367J12837_1000901_pt1 | contig 9003 bp, 6 predicted proteins | sample TtaePargueraPR_11_FD_12837 | JGI IMG/M metagenome (IMG submission 12837)
CGAATATCTGCTCGACCACCCGAACGAACGTCAGCGCCTTGGTCGGCTCGCCCGCCTGCGCGCCGAAGAACGATGGAGCAAAGCCGGAATCATCGATCGGTTCGAGCGGGAGATCTTGGCAGCCTTGGCGTCTCCGGCTTCGTCCGGCACGGAATGATCCGCCGGGTAATCACCCGCCGCCAGTCACTTGCCGGCGTTGCCACGGGAACTCTCATCGCCCTTTTTGGACCTTCGATAGCCCGCTCCGCGCAACCCATCAATCAAGTGGCCAGCCGCGTGGAACTCGCCCTATGTTCACCAGAAGACGGATCAGTCGAACTTCGTGAGGCGGGCCGAGAGGGTGTGTTCGCTTGGACGAGTGGAAATCTGACCGACTTAGTAACCCTTGACTGCAAGCAAGGAATTTACGTCGCCCCGAGAAATGCCGAGGACGGAGAAGGTGGTGCCTGGGTTCGTTGCTTCGACGATGGCATCGATCCGAAGTGGTTCGGCGCATCGCCCATGATCGCGGACAATTATGAGGCGATAACTGCCGCAGATCGAATGGCGAGAGTTTTAGAACGGCACCTAGTCTTTTCGGCTGGCACGTACACTATCCTCGCAGATTTGCTAATGACGGTAAGTTGGCGTCTCCACGAGGAAACCATTCTTCGCTTTTCTGGCCCGCCTGTCCACCGTGGTCGAAGATTGATTCAAATGCGCAGTTACGGCGGAGCCGAGCATAGGACCGCAAGGCTTGGCGCTAAGCCGGTGTTCCCGCGCGCGGCAATCAGGGAGGCGAACGCAAACACGACAGTCTTATATACTAGTATACCATCAGAAGCCGCTAACTTTCCTCCGGGAAGCATTGTGCGCGTTTCTTTCGGCTATAATCCCTACGACGCGGATGACCCCCTTTATCGTTATGATCGGCTGAACCGGGTCTTGGCATCGGACGGCCGGACGGGTGCAATCAAAGTAGAAACCCCCATCAACGTCCCCGTAAAAGGTTGGGGCTTCGAGCCAAGCGGCCCGTATTATGCCCCAACCGACTGGCGCGACGGAGAGACGATTGCTGCCGGGGCCTGTCGCTATCATCCTTGTCTCACGCCTGGACAGCTTTCCAACAACCCCGACCCAAACCTTGGTGGTGTATTCCGCGCCAAGAATGCTGGAAGAACCAGCGGGGAAGATTTGCTCAGCGACATCGCGATCATATGGGAACGAATAACCAACGACTACAACGGACCAGGCAATGTCAACCAGCCGCCGCCTTATGGTCGCGATACGCCTTACATCGATGGTCGTCCCGTGCTGGAATTGGTCGACCAACCGGTCAGCGAAGTAACGCTCTCTGGAGGTAGCATCCTGTGGGCAGAACGTTACCCGGCAAGCATGGGCGTTGAAATGCGCAGCGTGTATAAGTGCCGGTGCGAAAAGGTAACGATCAAATCAGAATCCAGTCCGATCGATATTCGCTGGGCAATATCTGAAGGCGCAAGCGGATGCGAGCTGTCGGGTAATATCGACGAAACTCGCTCTATCTCAGTGTCATCAGCGCAGGATCGTACAATTTCGGTTTACGCCGGCGATCTCTCCGTCAAATATCATCATTGCCTGCAACGGCGAAATGCGACTCCCAAACCGCTAATTCTTGTAGAGAGCTTCGCCGAACTCGAAATCGAACGATCTCGCTTCGAGAACCTAGGAGAGCGTCGGGCAAGTATTTTTTGCACCGCAAGCGGTGGAGGCACGTTTCGAATTTCGAAATCCACAATTGCCGGTTTCTCGACTCCCTTTTCACAGCGCGACTCATTTTCCAGCGCAATCGGCCCGAAATGGTTTCACGCCGGACTCTTTGCGATGGCCAAGGATAACGACATCGATATTAGTGATCGGCAGATACGCTTCGGAACGCATGAAACCAGCCCTATCGATCTATACGTGGGTAACCGTCTCTATCTTCAAAGTGTCGATGCGGGCCTCAACAAAGGTCGGCTGTTCGCCCCCGAGGCACTTACACCAGTTGACTTACAATTCACGCCGCTACCTGGCCAAAAAAATGCAGTTATACCGCTCGAAGGAACAACAGGCTCACTGATCTTCGTCTCTGCTGAAGCGCGATGGTATCGGCCAAACCCTTATGGTGAAATATCGATCTATCCTCGGCGCGCGCACGGCAGCGCACTAGGCCGGATGCTCACGTCAGTGAGCGCAATGAATGGACGAATCCTACTCGACTATAATACACCCTCAGGATCTGTTTCTGGCGACGGCACGGCCAGCCGCCTCGTCGACCACGAAGCCGGAGAGAAACTGCATCTGTCTTACGACAGCAATCTCAACGCGACGTCAGGCAAGGTTCATGTGCGCCTTTGGGTACTTACCGAACAATGACGGCATCTTCACATGCCGGAGAGCGTCCGTTCAGTACCACGCGGCGGGGAAAAAGCGTTCGCTGAAAATCAGGCACTGCGATGATCCGCCGCGCACGATGTGAACATCGCCGCCGCGCATTGCCTGAAATTCGACGGCTGTATCTTGTTCCCCCTTGCGCGCTGCATCGTCAAAAATCACGATAAAATCATCGGCCAAGGTTCGTTCCAGAATCTCTAACGCTCCCCAACGACTGTTGCGCACTCTTCCCTGCGGACCGTCGATAATAGCGAACTCGAATGTCTGATCCCCATCATAAGTATAGCTATCGGTAGTAACACCACGATAAGTTCTGCGCTCAAGCGGCTTCGTCAGTATCTCACGCTTTACGCGTGTTTGCATGTGCGCCGCCCAGGCAGCATCATGTTCGATCGACATGCCTTTTGCACCGAGCGCGTCGAGAAGCAGCGTCGACTGTCCGATACCCAGTTCCAACGTTGCGGCCGGCTGCAGCTCCGTCTGTATTCGATAGATCAGATAGAGCAGCGAGTAGTTGGCGGCACCGCCAATCGCAAAGAACGGCGCGTAAGAAATCTTACTAATGCGCAATGCCTCACTCAGCATATGGGCATAGAGGATCTCCCGTGAAGTTCGTTCACCATTGAGCTTCTCGATAAGGGTGGCCCGGCGAAGCTTTCTGAGTTTTGCTGTGATCGACATGGTTTCTCACTTTATAGAGTATACAAATAATGGGTGATGCCGGAAGAATTTGATCGCCCAAAACAACTGCAGCGCAAACGCGGTTGTTACAAGAATCCCGGAATTTACGATCAGCGCGATACCAACGCTATTTCGTGACAACAAATAGTAGCTGAATGCAAAGCCGGTGAGGCCGGACACGCCTACAATATAGCCAAAATACTTCGACTGACCAACATAAACCAGAATATTGAAGAGCAAGTGCCCCCCCAGATAACCTGCGGCCAGCAATCCCATTCCTATTAAGATAGCGCCGTCAGGCGGCAACCTAATCGAAAGCCAGAGATCGAGTATTCTGTTTCCAGCGAGTGCAAAAATCAAGCCAATGAGGACAGCGTAGGCTGTCGAAAAGCCGACAGACGAAAGATAATATCGTCGAAAGCCTGTGGCGTCGCTTCTGACTAGCGATTGCGAAATGACCGGGAAGATCGGATTTAGCAATGACTGGCCGACGTTGGCGAGCAGAACCAGCGCTCGTATTGTCGCGCCGATAGCTCCTCCCGCCGTTAAGCCGACTATATGGCTAACCAGATAAGTGAATCCGTGGAGGTGTAACACGATGCCGCCTTGCGCCTTGGCATAGGATATCACCTTTGACAGGACAGGCATGGGATCAATTCCGCCATACCAAAGGCGATCGCGGAAATCGCTCGTTCGCCCTAAAACAAACATCGTCAAGTTAACACCCTGAATGAGCACAGGAACCACGAAGAGCGCAAAATAAAAGAATGGTAGACTAGGCGCGACATGCGCAACAAGTATTACACCTAAGAACGCCAATACTGATCCAAATGACGAGTAGATATTCGTAATAAAGTTCTCATGAAATGATGCTCGAACACCTTCCACCATGCTGAACAAATATACACCAATTGCCTGGATAAGTGCAGTGAACAATATTGCGCGCGCCTCGACCGGAAAGGTGCTCACGCCCTCGCCCAGCATAGTCTGAGGTGTCAGAAAACAAATTAACATTAGGCCTGCGGCGAGGAGTAATACCGCTATGCTTCCAACTATGACGAAGGCGCTGCGAAGCCACTTCGCTGCTTCAACCTCATCGGCATGCCCAAGGGCCGACGACATTAAGTATCCGACCGACGAACTGAAACCAAGCGCTGGAAATTGAACCAGCGACCCCATGGCCGCCACCGTCATGAGCGCACCGAACTTTTCGCCCCCTATAGACGTCAACACGATCGGCAAGGCGACAAGTTGCACTACTGCGGTAGCGATCTTTGATACGCCCGAGGTAGCATGAGCTAGAAGAATGCGCTTCAGATGACTCATTTATCTCTCGCAATGTTCAAATCACCCAAAAGCGCTACACATCTGCTAGGGCGTCTGTCACCATTCAAAATCAGAATTTATTATGATTTAAAGCGCCATAATAATGGCGGAGTGCTCTTTCGAATATCTTAGAAATTTACTTAAAATTTAAAGAGCGCTAATATTCTTATTTCCGCCAGCTTGTCTGACGCATCGCCACATGCTGCGCGCAACACGCACCATCTCACTCCTTTTTATGTCTGCTTACGCGGATGCAGAATCAGCTTAGGGTTCATCAACTCAATCGAACCGGCTTCACATCACCGAACCAAGTTGATTTGATCAATGCGCAAATCGAGTGATGGGGCTCCAATTTCGGCAAGGCCGTACACTTGCAACTCCACGAACTCGCAAGAACCGGGAAATTGACCGCGGAGTATCACTTTAAAATTTGAATCTAGGCTTGGCTCCAATATATCCCGCTTTTCGCCTTCGCCCGCGCATGAAACAAAAAACTGCAGCGAGTTAAGCAAGTGGGCGTTATTTTCCGAAAGCTTTACTTCCAACGCCTTCACCGGTTCGCCTCCTAGTGGGAACATTTGCCGAAATAGAAGAGGGTTGCCCTTTCCGTCCCATTTAAGAGCTAGCCGGCCGTGATCTCCGGCCTTTTCCACTCTCGAACTGATGCCTCGACCAGTAGCTACGTTCCATTCGAAGGGAAATGAAGGTTCTCGCGCGCTCTGAACCCCTGCCGCGACCGTGAAGTCGGGATCGAATATCCCGGTATTAACACGCGCTCTTTCAGGAACCATCCTCGCAAAAACTTCGTACCCCAGCCCAAACAAGCCTTCCCTCACCATCGCCCTAACGGGAGGAACTGCCTCAACTCTCTTCAAGTCGACCGCTTCATCTAGGAGATCGTTCAACAACGCTGCGTGGGCTTCCAGTCCTACCTTCGTACGGATTTCACCCCCACTCTTAATAAAATCTTTCGCCCAGGGCGGTCGCCTCTTTAGAGATTCTGCAACCAAAGCGCGACCCGCGGGGCTTTGCTCCGCAGTGAGAAGCAGCGTGGTTATTTCATCAACGAACTTCTTACGACGCATAAGGCCATCCGATCGCTCAACGATCGAAGCAAAGTCTTCCTGAGCAAGAGCATGGCCAATCAGGTTTTGCTGTGCCGAAGTTGATCTCCATCCCAGTCGCGAAAGGAGGACATAGGCCCGTTCTGTTTCCTCAGAGCCCACCCCGAGACTTCTCTCCAAGATAACAAACTGGTTTAACACTTCGGGATCAATCGGCGCAATTTCCAGAATACTCGTTATGCCGTCAAGCCTCTTGCTTCGTTCGGCAGCGCTCAGCCCCGTATCACCCAATACCGCAAGCTGATTTGAAACTATTACTGCTCGCCGTGCATTTGTGACGTTTGCGAAAACCAATAAACCCAACGAAACGGCTACACAAACAAGAGCTAATGAAACTCGGAGTGGACGCAAATCTTTTCCGCGCGACCCAAACTCTCCGTCCACGGTGACAGTATCCATCTCAGGATTCGTCTTTATACCGGTAGTCGTAGGCATAATAATAACCATACCCGGCTTGCTTGGGATCGAATTTAGTAAGCAATGCCCCCACTACATTGCCACCACCGCGACGCAGTCGGTCGATTGCAGATCTTATAGTGGACGAAGGTGCCCGCGCCGATTCGACTACAAAAATCGACGCCTCAGTCACCGAGCCAATCTCGACAGCGTCTGCAAGTGCAAGCAGCGGCGGACTATCTATCATAACCACATCGAAACGTTTCTCAAGTGAACGAACCAAGTCACGGAAGGGCTGACCAGCGAGAAGTTCTGTCGGATTGGGTGCAATTCCGCCGCTTGGTATTGCCGAAATGCCAGGGAATGGCGTTTCGTGAATCACTTCGTCGACCGTGGCATTGTGGGTCAAAAGATCGGACATTCCTGAATTGTTATCGATGCCAAACAAGTGATGTTGGCGCGGACGGCGCATATCCAAATCTACGACCAAAACGGTCTTGCCAATCCGACCAAGCGCGAGGGCGGTCGCAAAACAGGCCGATGATTTACCTTCACCCTGCTGGGCACTCGTGAGCATAATGCTCTTTGGAAGCCCGCTCGTCGAAGACAGCATAAGGGAAGAGCGGATGGAAGCAAATGCCTCCGCAACGGTGGTTTTGTTATCTTTTGCCTCATCGGCTACGTCAACACCACCCTTGACAAAAGGAACCGCCCCCAACACTGGCACACCAACTTTGCGGGACAAGTCTTCAGTTGTTCGAATTGTATCGAAAAACTGCTCTCTACCAAATACGAAAGCGCCAGCGAGGCCAATTCCTGCGATAAGAGAAAGCGCTAGATTAAGTGGGATATTGGGTTTAACTGGCTTGTCTGGCGTATCCGCTCGATCGACGATTGCGACATTGTTCGCCTGCACCCCTGCTTCAGCATTCAACTCATTATAACGTCGAAGCAGGAGATCGTATAACTCCCGGTTGTTATCTGTTTGACGTCGCAGAATGCCAAGTTGGACCGATTTACCCTGCTCATCGAGCGTATCTGTTTTCAGCTCCGAAAGCTGCCGCTTGAGCGCTTGCTCTTGCATGAGCGCGGCCTGATAGTTGCTATGTATAGTCTGCCGAATGCCTGTGGCGATATCGTTAATCTGGCTGTCGATTTCATCGATGCTCGCCTTGGCCTGCTTCACAGCAGGGTGATCCGCTTTACGTCGCTGCAACTGCTCTTCATAGGCCGCCTGAAGTTTTGCACGTTCTTCAAGCAAGCGCTGAATAGCAAGATTGTCCAGAACTTCTGGTAAACTGAGAGCCGCTTGACTGCGTGTTTCATTCCATTTCTGCTCTGCTTCAATTCTTCTTGCCAGAGCAGTAGCATGAGCCTCATTAAGCTGCACAAGCGTCGCGGTCACAAGCGAACTAGGGCCAGCCGACCTATTGCTTTGCGCAGCGTTGCTGGCGTCGATAACACGGGTCGAACGCGCATAGTCGAGCGCCCGACGCTCGGATTCCGCAAGTCGGGCAGCGGCTTCGTCGAGCTGCCCCTTCAGGAATTCTCGAGCATAAGCGGATGTATCGAACTTGCGCTGCAGATTCGAACGAATGTAATTTTCTGCATAGCTATTCGCAATCTGTGCAGCCAGTCTAGGATCAGGACTGTCGAAAGTGATCGTTGCCACACGGGAATCCATTGGAAGGGAGACACCCAGGTTATCCGACATGATCTGAATAACCAATTCCCGCTTCGCTTGACCCGCACTTAACGCTCCATACGCCTCTACATTCGGATCCTGCCCCATTGTTTCAAGAAATGCGGGATCGTCAAGAAACCCCAAATCTTCAGCAACAGTAAGAGAAAGGGAGCGACTGCGAACGACGTCTAGCTGCGTTTGCAAAAAACGGTCAGAATCTTGGATCGAAGCCGAAAGGTCGGTATCCTCGGTCCCAAGGACTTTTGCAGCCTGTTGGTCGATCTGGACAGTGGCCTTAGCACGATAGATTGGTGTCGTAAGAAGTGTCGCCAGCACCCCCAGAACGACAGAGCCAACAATAATCCCGCCTATCCAAAAGCGCGAACGATAAATAGCAGCCCAAATCGCGGTCAGATCAATCGCAGCAACCAGACCTTGCGGTTCCGCATCGCCGAAATCGTCCATGATTCCAAAGCCCGCAGGCTCGCCGCCCCGCATCAAATTCTGGTCAGTTAAACTCATACAATCATCCAATTCGGAACAGAATAGAACCTCAGTTAAGCCTTACAAAAACCGTAGCAAGAAGCGGCGAGACCTGAAGAAAATCCCGGAACAGAGACTTCGCAAACGAGTTACCAACAACCACGATATCGTTACCCAGAATTTCTGGATTTGGCTGGAGGCCCTTGCGTATATCCGACAGATCGAACCGAGCAGCATAGACCCCGTCTTGTTTCCGACGAAACACTATTACCTCATTGAGTTTAGCTGTCTGTGTCGGCCCCTGTGCGAGTGCCATTGCTTGCAGCAGAGTAGTGGGGCCCTCGATCTCAAAGACACCGGGTTGAGTAACAGCGCCTTCAACGGTGACTTTCTGTGAAGCCGACCGTGATACGATAACCGTTACCTGAGGATCGACGAGGTATTTCTCTCCTAACCGATGGCCAATATCCGCTGCCAATTCGCTGCTTGTTTTGCCAGTAACGTCTATCTGCCCAATCAGTGGGAAAAGGATATTGCCACTTGCATCAACCGGGACCTCCTCCAACGACAGATCAGGCTCTTGGAACACGCTAATCTTGAGAAGATCCAACGGGCCAATTCGATACTCAGCTGGACGCGAGTCAGTCGAGGGAGCTGGAATTACGTTATATGCCGCCTCACCCACCGGCATGTTCGTCGTCTTGCAGGCAGCTAGAAAGCCGACTGTCAAAACGATAAAGAACCAACTACGCCGCAAACCCGGTCTCCTTTTCCAAAAAGCTGACAAGTCGTTGAACGACACGCCTCATCACGACGGACGACATTCAGCTGCCCGCTAAACTGCTCATATCGTTCTTCACACAACGCCAGCGAGCGATAATTTCGGCCAACGCCAGAGCGACAACACATGATATG
>JGI12367J12837_1000902_pt1 | contig 8995 bp, 8 predicted proteins | sample TtaePargueraPR_11_FD_12837 | JGI IMG/M metagenome (IMG submission 12837)
GCGGCAAAGCGCTTTGGCTATGACGCGGTATCTGTCTGATCCCGCCTTATCGGGCACAATCGAACGTCACCAAACAAAAAAGCGGAACAGGATCATCATCATCCTGTCCCGCAAGTTTGCTTGCATCCTCAGGGATTACTCCCCGTCAGATCAGTGTTTGTCTTCCTTGTTGCCCATGGCGACATGCCACATATCCCACCCGGCAAGCCCCACCGTCAGCGCTACGATCAACGCAAGGTCAAAGCGGGTGACATAGCCCACAAGAATGCCGACAAATCCGACAAGCACAGCAAAGGACAGAAGTGCCATGGCACGATTAAGCAGACTGTTTTCCATTATGCGTTCTCCTGACTGCTGAGATGTGATTTCAACCAGTTGGCGGTCCGCATCAAACGCGCGTCATCGCCAATTCGACCAACAAGCTGCACGCCCATCGGCATCCCGCCTTCTGACCACAAAAGCGGGATGGTCACGGCGGGCGTTCCGCAGAATGTCCACAACCCGTTAAAGATCGGATTGCCGGTGGTCTGATGGTTGGCCGGTGCCGGGCCCGTGGCCGCAGGTGTGATGATCGCATCACAGCGATTGAACACTTCCTCCAACCCGGCATTCAGGACCTTGCGCCAGTCAAGGGCCGCCAGATAGTCGCGCGCCTTGACGTCATTGCCCTTGTCGATGGCCTCAAGGATTTCGGGCGACAGGTGATCACGGCCACGCTTTTCATAAACGTAATAATCCTTGGCCATTTCGGCAAAGTTGATCCGGGCCCGCAGGGCATTTGCATCTTCAAATGCCTTGGGCAACGGGGCCTCGAAACATTGATCGCCGAGCATTTCGGTAATTTCCCGAAATGCCATGATGGTTTCCTTGTCCGCGACCTCGTCAAATTGCGGTGGCCGGACAAAGGCAAACATCGGGGTGACCAGGGGATCGCTTTTGGCGACATCGACCAACCTTGGCGTCGGGCTCGGTTCTGTTGCCGGATCCCCTGCGTCATATCCAAACAGGCTTTCGGCCACCATCGCCGCCCCGGTGATCGAATTGGCGAAAACACCGATTGTATCAAGGCTCGGACTTTGGCTGAGAACGCCGGTCCGGGCAATCGCGCCAAAGGTCGGCTTGAACCCGACCACACCGCAAAACGATGCCGGTCGAATAACCGATCCACCGGTTTGCGTCCCCACGGCAAGCGGCACCATGGCGGCCGCCACCGCCGCCGCCGACCCGGCCGATGAACCACCGGGTGTATGATCCGGGTTATGCGGATTGCGCGTTTTGGACGGATGCATGAAGGCAAGCTCGGTCGAAACCGTCTTGCCCATGATAATCGCACCGGCCGCCTTCAGACGCGATACCAGAACCGCGTCTTCTTCCGGCACCCGCCCCTTGTCAAGGACGGTACCGTTCTCCGTCGGGATCTTGGCGGTATCGATCACATCTTTCAGACCAACCGGAAGCCCGTGCAACGGACCAATCGGCGCACCGGATTGCCGTCTGGCATCAAGGGCACGAGCCTGGGCAATCGCATGATCGCTGTCAAGCCACGCCCATGCCTGAACCTGGGGTTCGATCTCGGCAATACGGGCAAGGCAGGCTTCGACATATTCGACCGCGCGCACCGCCCCGCTGGCAAGGCGGTCGCGCAGTTCGACAACTTCAAGTGTCAGTAGCGGGTTGATAGTGCTCATCTCATCCCTCCCTTAACGTGCGCCATAGAACAGATCGGGCAAATGGAACACGATTTGCGGGAAGGCGTACATCAGAACCATGCTGACGATCACCATGAACAGGAACGGCATGATCCCCTTGAAGATATCGGTCAACAATATCCCGCTTGGCGCCACCCCTTTTAGATAATAGGCCGACATCGCCATGGGCGGGGTCAGGAACGAGGTCTGCAGGTTCAGCGCCACCAGAATACCAAAGAACAGCGGATCGATATCAAACAGCGGGAGCAACGGCAGGAAGATCGGAACGAAGATGATGATGATCTCCGACCATTCCAGCGGCCAGCCCAGCAGGAAGATGATCAACTGCGCGAGCAAAAGGAACTGAAGCGGTGTCAGGTCCAGACCACCGACAAACTCGGCAATCACATGTTCACCACCAAGGTAGGAAAACACCGAGGAGAACGTATAGGAACCGACAAACAGCCAGCACACCATCGCCGAGGTCCGCACCGTCAGATAAACAGACTCCCGCAGGCGATCAAAGGTCAGCGCCCGATAAGCCGCCGCCAGCAACATCCCGCCAAGCGCGCCGATCGACGCCGCCTCGGTCGGGGTTGCCAGACCAAACAGGATCGATCCCAGAACCGCCAAAATCAGGAAAGCCAGCGGGAAGAACGAGGTCGCCAGCATCCAAAGGACTTTCGGCAACGGCACTTCCGGAATTTCATCGCTGGTCGGACGGGGGGCTGCCTTTGGCTGCAACATTGCACGCCCCATGACGTACAAAAGATACAAACCAACAAGGGTCAGACCCGGCAACAGTGCCCCGGCATAAAGCCGCACGATCGACACACCCGACGCCGCGGCATAAACAATCAGCATGATCGACGGCGGGATCAGAATGCCCAGCGTCCCGCCAGCGCAAATGATGCCCGACGCAAAGCTTTTGTCATAGCGCGCCTTAAGCATCGCAGGCAGCGCCAGCATCCCCATGAGTGTCACCACCGCGCCGACAATGCCGGTTGCGGTTGCAAACAGCGCACAGGTAATCAGGGCCGCAACGCCAAGCGATCCGGGAATGTTACGCGCCGCAATGTTCAGGGTGGAAAACAGCCGGTTCACGATATTGGCGCGTTCAACGATATAGCCCATGAACAGGAACAACGGCACGGCGGTCAGAACTTCGTTCGACATCACCGTGTATGTCTGGTTGATGAACAAATCGAATATTCGGTTGTTAAACGCCCCTTCGAACCACGTTATCACCGAGGTCAGGGTTTCGCTGTCCTCAGCCAGCCGGTCAAAGGCCCGCCACATGCGGCCGGCATCGAAATAAGCGTAATATCCAAACCCGATGCCAAGCGCCATCAGGGTAAAGGCAACCGGGAAACCGAGGAATACCAGTATAATAAAGATGCCCAGCATCATCAGGGCGACATGTGCGTCAATCACGTTGGCTGCTCCGTTCGGGGGCGTGTATCGCGTATGGCTCAGCGTTCTGGTTGATCTTGATCGTCATGGGATCAGTCTTCCTTGGCCACTTTTTGCTTCATCAGCAATTCTTCGGTTTCCTGAACATCATCATCTGCATTGCGCCAGTACCCTTCACGGATACACAAAATGCAGCGCATCACCTGTGCGATACCCTGGATGAACAAAAGAATGCCGGCTGCGACAATCACTGCCTTGAATTGAAAGATCGGAACACCCGCCGGGCTGTTCACGCTTACTTCCCCATAACCCCACGAACGGGCGGCATATTTCCAGCCCGACAGGATCAGGGCGGTCACACCCGGGAAGAAGAAGAAGATATAAAGAACCAGATCAACCTTGGCCTGGGTTGTGGGTTTCCACAGACGATAAAGGAAATGGCCTGGGTTGTGGGTTTCCACAGACGATAAAGGAAATCGCCGCGGACATGCCCGCCACGAGACAGGGTATAGGCCCCACCCATCATGAACAATGTGCCATACATGATAAATGACACATCAAGCGACCATGTGGTTGGCGCATTAAATAGGTATCGCGATGCCACCTCATAGCTCATGCCAAGCGTCATGAGGATAATCAACCAGCCAAAGGCCTTGCCAAACCAGGCCGAAAGCTTGTCCGCGAATTCAATAAATCCAATCATGAAATCCTGTCCGTTCGCGTATTGACTGCTCCGTCAGCCAAAAGATCAGGCCAACGGAGCAGTCAGGATCATCAAAACACTGAAATCCGAAACAGGGATCAGAGTTTCAGTTTGCCCGGGAAGTAGTGTTCATAAGCGAGCTGATAATCAGGCGAGTTCATCAGTTCATAGAAGGTCACACGTTCGACCCAGGCACGCTGGCTGTCGAGAACCCGTTTCATGAACGGATCTTCTTCAAGTGTCGGGATCAGTTTGTCCCAGGCTTCAAGCTGTGCGGCCAGGATCTCTTTCGAGGTCCGGTGAACTTCTACGCCCTCATCCTGCAATTTCTGCAGATCCGAGGAATAGTTGTCCATCGCCAGCGCCGTGTTCGAAGTCGACGCTGCCTCAACCGCGTGACGCAGGATCGCCTGCAGATCCGGCTCAAGGTCTTCCATCAGGGATTTGTTGAACAGGAACTCAAAGCTTTCCGATGCCTGATGGTACGAAGACAGATAGTAGTTCTTCGCAACATCCTGCGCGCCAAAGCGCATGTCAGACGACGGGTTGTTGAATTCGAACGCGTCAATCACGCCACGTTCCATCGCAGGCACAATCTCGCCACCCGGAAGCTGTGCGACCGACATGCCCATCGACTGCAGAAGGTCTGCGGCCAGACCCACCGTGCGGTATTTGAAGCCTTCGATATCGGCAACGGTGTTGACCTGCTCCTTGAACCAGCCAAACGGCTGTGCTGGCATCGGGAAGCCAAGAAGACCAACAACATCCAGACCCATCACATCCTGGGTCAGTTCGCGATAGAACTCTTCACCACCACCCGCATAGAACCAGCTCAGCATGGTGGTTGCGGAACCACCAAACACCGGACCGGTCCCAAACAGCGATGCGGCCTTGTTTTTGCCGTACCAGTAAACCGGCACGGAATGGGCGATATCAATCACGCCGTCATTGACGCCATCAAGAACCTGGAAGGCAGCAACAACAGCACCCGCCGGCAGAAGGTCGATTTTCAAACGACCACCCGACATGGCTTCAACACGATCAACATACTGCTGGGCAAAGGTCATCCAGATGTCGGATGACGGCCAGGAAGTCTGCATCTTCAGAACCATCGGTGCCGGCTGCGCATGAACAGCCGGTGCCGCAAACATGCCTGTTGCCGCCGCACCACCGGCAACCACCCCGGTCGCCCCTTTGGTCAGGAACGAACGACGGGATAGTTCCTTGGACTTCACGTCTTCAGATTTGGTCTTCATTTCCATTTTTCCTCCCAGATATACCGTTGTTTGCCGTCCACCATTGGCGGGAAACACTCGGTAACTGTCAGCCTTCAAAAGCCCCTGATCTTGATATCCAAGATCCTTTTTGATGCGCTTGGTCCGTTTCGGGACCGCAAAAACGGCACGCATTTTGTTATTGTTAAAGACTTCAACAAACTGGACGCAGGCGGTCTTCCCGCCGTCTACGCCACCCGGTCGCCGGGTTCTTTCCCCTGAAAATAGGCATCAAGGTTATCAAGTGCGCGAAACCCCATGGCATCACGCGTTTCTTCTGTAGCAGACCCTATATGTGGTAACAGAAAGACGTTATTCAACGCGCTAATCCGTTGATTTCCACCGGGTTCGTTGCAAAACACATCAAGGCCTGCTGCAAACAGCTTTCCGCTTTGAAGGGCGGCCACAAGTGCATCCTCATCGACCAGATTGCCGCGCGCTGTATTCACAAGGATCGCGCGGTCAGGCAGCATCGCAATCGTCTTGCTGTTGATGATGCCTTTTGTGTCAGGCGTTGACGGACAATGCAGTGACAGCACGTCGGAATGGGCAAACAGGTCTTCGACCGTCTCGTGGAAAACTGCGCCCTTGGCCAGAGGGTCGGGCAGCGGCTTGCGGTTGTGGTAATGGACTTCCATGCCAAATCCGCGCGCACGCTCGGCCGCGACCTGACCAACCCGGCCCATACCCAGAACACCAAACCGCTTGCCGGTGACCTGACGCCCGACCATGAAGGCCGGCGACCAGAAATCCCACTTTCCGGCCCGCACCATCGCATCGCCCTCGGCCCCGCGACGCGCCGCACCCAACATGCACAGCATGGCAATCTCGGCGGTGGCATCGGACAGCACATCGGGCGTGTTGGTCACAACAATCCCGGCATCCTTGGCCGCAGCCAGATCAACGTGATCCACCCCGACAGAATGATTGGCAATGATCTTGAGTCTCTTGGGCAGTTCGGCAATGACATCAGCCGAAAAATGCTCGGAATGACACGGCAAAACAGCATCGACCTGCTGGCACTTTTCAATGAGCTCTTCACGCGTGAACACGCGGTCTTCGGCATTGGTCAGAACCTGATAGTCCCGCGCGGCGCGTGCCTGAACGGCATCACGCAATCGTCGCGTTATCAGAAGCTTTGGCTTCTCGGGCATGCGGACGCTCCCGGTAAATTCCCTGAAAGTAATATTATTTTTTATGATCCTAGGAAACACCTATACGGAAAATCCATCAATAGGCGATCAACCAAGCAGCAAGTCTTTTTCACTTCGTGGAAAACCATGGGGCGCATTACGCCGCAATCACGCGCGTAAAAGGCTCAACAAGCTTCTGATTTTATTCATTAAAAATTGAATTTATGGCCTGGATTTTGCCCCGCAGACCAGTCCGGCCTTTCATCACCCAAAAGTATACATTTGCGTTCNCTCCTTACGGAGCGTTGCGCAAAAGCCGTTCTGAACGGTCAGTATTTGGCGATGAAATGCCTTTTTAAAGCGCAACCAAAAAGCCTGCACGCTGGCTAAATTCACTTTTCAGAATTTAAATTTTCTGCCCAAATATCGTGATCAGGGTCTGCATCAGGGGGCTTTAATGCAGGGTCAAACCAAACTCACAAGATCATCGTTTACCGCTGGAAGTTTGTTACTTGCAGCAAGCTTTTTGCTCGCAGGATGCCAGACAACTGATTTGACCAGTATTGGCTCGGATTTGCTTTCCAGTATATCAGGCGCTTCAAACGCCACCACATCTGCACCCTCAAGTTCGCAGAAGGTCGAACAGACTTCCGACACGAAACTTGCGAAATCCAAACTTGCCTGGGGTGCGCTCTCGTTTCAGGTCGATCCGGACGGTCTCATGCCAGATTACTGGAACATGTATGTCTCTGGATCGACCGACAATCCGAATTTCAAACCCTACAGCGCCACAATGGTCGCCCCCGGTCAGCGTCATGTCGCGCAACTATGGCCCGGGAACTATCAGGTTCGCGTCGAACATGATGGCGTTATTGTGTTTAATGGCCCGGTGAGCGTTGACGCAGGTACGATGGTCATGCTGGACGGAGAATACGGCTTGTTTAAAGACACAATCAAACAAACAAGCCAAACTCTGTTCTCTGACGCATTTCCCTTGGCTAACAAGATCATTCACATCGATATGCTTTACGGACCCATCGTCATTCAACGTGGCGACGGCTGGCAGCTTGAGTATCGCGGTGAACAGTCGCGTGGTGAAATTCGCACCGATGGCCAAGGCATTGTCGGCATTCGCAAAAAAGGCGAAGAGATCGTCAAGATTACCAAGGCAGAAATCACACCGACCGAAATTTCTGGCAACTTTATCTTGCCTGACGGCGGCGAAACGCCCGGCAGTATAAACCGGGAAACCATGGATTTTAAGCCAAACGACATAACACGGTGGGGCAACGGCAAAACCTTTACCGGTGACTATGATGCAGGTGTTCCCAAATCGGGCAAGCTTACGCAACGAAGTGGCTCTTACTGGGAAGGCGGTGTCAGAGGCGACAAGCCAATTGGAACGGGACGCTACACCAACACCGATGGCAGCTGGGTCGAATATTCCGACTACGCAAACCGTGATACCTATGTGGGTCTGCGCGATTGTGGTCCATCTGCGAATGTGAAAACCACATGTGCCTATTACAAAGGGGAAAAGCTGGCCTCCGAAGCCGAACTGAATCACAAAATTGCCGAAGGAAAACGTCTGGCCGAGATCGAGCGCCAGCGTATTGAGGACAAACGCCTTGAAGAACTGGCAGCCGCCCAAGCCCTTGCAGAAGCAAGGGATCTTGCCAAATCCTTGCAGGCCGCAAACGAAGCTGCTGCACCTCAAAAGCGCGATGACTGCACGACCGCTACCGGCACCTTCACCGCCGACAATGGCCTGACATCATACGACATGAACGGATCAGGCAGCGGCAGCGGACATTTCCGCCAGCGTACGTATGGCAGCGAGTATCAATTCGACATCGACTTCTATTTCAACACCTCTGCCAACAGCATCAGCTTTGATTACGGCGAAGGTATCTATTCCGACGCTGGGTCAGGTGCCATCCTTCAACGCACATCCATCCCGAATGGCAGTGCAAGTTGCACCTTCAATGGTCGCGTTCTGACCATTGACGGCAAGGAATTCGTCAAACGCTGAAAAAAGAGCCGCAACCAATAAGGCTGCGGCTCAATGCCGACAGAGCGCCGGTCGGGAAGAACACGTTTCAATGGTGAATTCGCGCACACGGAAATCCCCAGATTTCCCGATTGCGCGAAATGATCACATTTTGACCCAAACGGCCCCGTCCCGGCCGGAACGCACGACGGCTTCGACAAATTTCATGCCTTCAAGGCCTTCCTTGACGCCGGGCACCAACATGGCGGCGGCATCGGCCTTTCCATTGGTCAGATGCGCAACCAACTGATCGGCAAAATCGGTATAAAGGTTTGAAAAACCTTCAAGATACCCTTCCGGATGCCCCGGCGGCACGCGCACACCATGAAGACCTTCTGCCCCGATGCCAGCCCCACCGCGGGTCAGCAATTCCGGCCGCCCGTCAAGCGGGCGGAAATGCATATGGTTTGGGTGTTCCTGCGCCCATTCAAGGCCGCCCTTGTCACCATAGATCCGCAGGCGAAGGCCGTTTTCATGGCCAATCGCCACCTGGCTTGCCCACAGCATGCCGCGCGCACCATTTTCATAGCGCATCAGGATCTGCACATTGTCGTCAAGCTTGCGGCCCTCAACGATGGCATCGACATCGGCGCAAATTTCGCTTGGTGTCATGCCGGATACGAAATTCGCAAGGTTGTGCGCATGGGTTCCGATATCGCCAAGTGCCCCGCCCATCCCGGCCTTTGCCGGATCGGCACGCCAATTGGCCTGCTTGTTATCGGTATCTTCGACCT
>JGI12367J12837_1000910_pt1 | contig 8862 bp, 7 predicted proteins | sample TtaePargueraPR_11_FD_12837 | JGI IMG/M metagenome (IMG submission 12837)
GTGGCTTCCTGCTGGGTGATGGTTTCTTTGAAACCATGCGTGCGCACGACGGGAAAATTGCCTGGCTGGAAGCCCATATGGGACGGCTTGACCATCATGCCGAGTTGATTGAGTTCCCGCTTGACCTGTTGCCCGAGACAGAAGAAGTCGCAGAAATCGTTGCCAAGCTGTTTGAGCAAATTCACCGCAAGGATGCAGTCGTTCGCATGACGGTGTCACGCGGCCCGGGCGAACGTGGATTGCTGCCACCGGGTTCGCCGGATCCGACCATCCTGATTACCGCAGAACCCTTTGATCCGCTGGACCCGAATATCGGGTTAACCCTGGCGACGTCACAGAAAGTGCGCCGAAACCCGCATTCGGTCGCAGGCAGCATCAAAAGTACCAATTATATGGACAACATCGCAGCCAAACAGGAAGTACAGAAATACGGTGCACAAGACGCACTTATTCTGTCTGCTGAAGGCCATGTGGCAGAAACGACGGTTGCCAATCTGTTCGGGATCACCGGGGAAACCCTCTGGACGCCGGATGAGGATACCGGCATCCTTTGTGGGCTTGCCCGCGATTACGTTCTGCAAGTTGCCGAAGAATCCGAGATCGAGGTGACTTTCGAGTCGAAGGCACCAGAAGAGCTCAAAGAGTTCGATGCGGTGTTTATCGCCAATGCACTGCAGGGATTGCGTGTTGTTGACCGAATTGATGGCTATGTTGTCGGTGTGCCGGCGAAAACCTTCTTTACCGATCTCGCCCTAAGGGTGGAAGCGGAACTATGCGATGGTATAGTAATTTAGGTTGAATACACTACTTTAGTGACGTATGTTCAGCTGCAATTCAAACTGGAATGCATATGAACGCGCACACCACCAAACCACCTGTCACGATCAATCGCTTTGTCGAAAGCCTGCGTAAAAACGAGGCCAAAGGCAAAGCGATTTCGTTTGGGATCCTGAATATTCCGGCCGACTTGCGTCTTGGCACCGATGACTATCAGGCCATTACCCGGGATGCTTTCCACAATCTCCCCGAGAACACCAAGGTCCATCGCCTGGAAAACGGCATGGTGGCTTTTGTGCATGCAGGATCGTGGACAAACGACGACAACACCTTTGTCGAGCATATTCGAGAAATTCTGACCGATGTCCTGAACCGTCAGGGCCTTGGCCATATTCCAACCAATCTCTGGAACCGCTTTGAATGGCCAAAAGACCAGGAGAAGTTGGCAGATTTACTTGGCATCACACTTGCAGAAAGACCAAATAGTGATGTTTCAGTGCGCTTTGATATGGCTGATATGCTACGTGGCGCGATCACAACAGAGGCTGTATTCGACTCATGCCGGCGCCAGGCCATCGTCTGTTTTGATGACACTCGACGCGAGGTGTTAGGCCACGAGATTTATTGTTCGCTTGATTACCTGCGCCAAAACCATCTTGCCAGTTTCCTGTTGGAAGGGCCGGGCGAGATTGAGATCCTGTCGCGTGTTCTTGATGAAAAAGTCATGGATGTTACGGCAGCATTGGCACCGTCCATTTTGCCAGACCGGTTGCATTTGAACATGCAAATCCAGACAGTTCACAGCGACAAGTTTACCGATTTCATCGCAGAACATGACGGTAAGCTGATCGAAAACATGGCCATCGAGTTTTCCATGGAGAACGCGATCGCAAACTGGTGGGAATTTGAAGACGCGTGCGAATTCCTGCATTCCTTGGGAATACAGGTTGGTCTTGACCGTATCACGTTGCCTGCACTCGAATTTCTGTCGCCGCGCAAGATGAATGTCGATTTCATCAAGGTCATATGGGACCAGAATATCGTCGGATCGCGTCGCGCAGAAGTCGCCGAAAGACTGCGGGAGTTTGCTGTCTTGTTTGCCGACCGCAGCCTGATCCTTACACGGTGTGACAGCCGAACGGCGCTTCGCATGGGCCGCAGTCTGGGGGTGGATGTCTTTGAAGGCAGCTATATTGACGCCATGCTTGGCGGCTATCTTCATCGGGAATGCAAATCCGAAAGCAGATCATCGGAAAAAAAATGCGCCGTTTGCCAATGGGCGCCGCGCGAAGCCCGCAATAACGGATGTGACTTCCATTTCCGTGCAGGCAAAATCCTTTCGGATATTTAAACCAAAAGATTTTAAGGGTTTTATGGCGTTTGACAACGCTGGCGCGCTTTCATAAAGTGCGCGTGTTGATTAATTGTGGTTAACGTTTGTCGTTGAAACACGGCGCTTATTCTCAGGGCAGGGTGAAAATCCCGACCGGCGGTAAACCAGTTTTGGTAAGCCCGCGAGCGCCCACAGGTCGCAAGACTTGTGGGGTCAGCAGATCCGGTGAGATTCCGGAGCCGACGGTAACAGTCCGGATGGGAGAGGATAAAGCGTGACGGTCGTGACAGGAACGCCTTGGCGTGAGTGGTATGCCGTCTGCCTGCGACCGCATTGTGACATTTGTCGCAAAGCGGGCCTTTCTTTGTTGCCCTGGTTCGTAAGCCCCATCCGTAGAGGACGGTTATGAATCAGAGTATTGAAAAACAATCCGATCTGTCGATCTTTGGCGATCCGCATGGGCGTATGGAACGTGCGCTTGATGATCTGCGCCAGGGAAAAGGTGTTCTGGTTGTTGACGATGAAGATCGCGAAAACGAAGGCGATCTGATCTTTTCAGCAGAAAATCTGACCAATGAACAAATGGCGATGCTCATCCGTGATTGTAGCGGCATCGTCTGCCTGTGCCTGACCGACGAGAAGGCAACTGAACTTGATCTGCCGCCCATGGTTGCAGATAACACATCCAGCATGGGAACGGGGTTCACCGTCACCGTCGAAGCCAAAGTTGGCGTCACAACCGGTGTATCGGCCGCAGATCGTGTCACCACGGTAAAGACGGCCATCGCCGATGATGCCAAACCGAGTGATCTGGCGCGTCCGGGCCATGTCTTCCCGCTGCGCGCCCGCCCGGGCGGTGTTCTTGAACGTCGTGGTCATACCGAAGGCACGGTTGATCTGATGCGTCTGGCAGGGTTCAAACCCGCTGGTGTGCTGTGCGAAGTCACCAATCCGGATGGCACCATGGCGCGGCTGCCAGAACTGATCGAATATGCCAAGACCCATGATATGGTCGTGATCAGCATCGAGGATATCGTCGCGTATCGCATGGCGATGAAGCAGGCGGCTGAATAAAGCCAGTCTGTTGCAATTGATAAAGAAAAGGGCCGCGTCCTGATAGGAGCGGCCCTTTGCTGTTTTCGTGATCGAGCGCGATCAGTCGTCAATCATGCACCAGACCGGCGTGTGATCCGATGCCTTTTCCTTGCCGCGTGGCTCCCGGTCGATGTCCGACGCGCTTAGGCGATCCGCTGCTGCTGGCGTCAAAAGAAGGTGGTCGATGCGCAGGCCATTATCCTTGTTCCAGGCGCCGGCGCGGTAGTCCCACCAGCTATATTGATGACCTTTCGGGTTGAAGGTCCGGAATGCGTCAGTAAAGCCCATATTCATCATGGTGCGCAAACGTTTACGTTCAACCGTTGTGCACAGCACCGTTTCGCGCAGTTTCACGGGGTCATAAACGTCCATGTCGTCTGGGGCGATGTTGTAGTCCCCGCCCATGACCGCAGCGTCACCACTGGCACGAATTTTCTCAAACCGGGTGATCAGGCGATCCAGGAAGTTCAGTTTGTAATCGAACTTCTCGTCGCCAACGGCTGTTCCCATTGGAACATAGATCGATGCAACCCGGATCGGACGATTGGATCCGATGGTTGCCTCGATATAGCGGGCCTGCTCGTCATCATCATTGCCGGGCAGGCCGCGTTCGACATCTTCGATCGGGAATTTGGAAAGGATCGCAACGCCGTTATAGGTCTTTTGACCGTGAATGGCGATGTTGTAGCCAAGGTCCTCGATCTCCATCGCCGGAAACGCATCATCAACCGTCTTGGTTTCCTGTAACAGGACCACATCGGGTTTCGCGTCCTGCAGCCAGTCAAGAATGTTTGGCAGGCGTGCCTTGATCGAGTTGACATTCCAGGTGGCGATTTTCATTCGGGCCTCGGTTTTTTTGGGTGTTTGGTCAAACAAAACGGGGTTCGCCAATAACGAACCCCGTTTTATAAATCGGTTTGTCGATCTGGATCAAATCGAGAAACTTGATCCGCAGCCGCATGAAGAGGTGGCATTCGGATTGTTTACACGAAAGGCCGAGCCAACCAGCTCACGCACGAAATCAATCTCTGCACCGCCGAGAAGATCCAGCGATACTTCGTCGATCACCATTTTCGCGCCGTGGTTTTCGAAGATACGATCTTCGTCAGTGGTGTCTGAATCGAGCGAGAACTCATACTGGAACCCACTGCAACCGCCGCCAGACACCTGCAAACGCAGCATGGTGTTCGCAGCACCTTCGCTGGCAATCAGTTCCTGAATGCGTTTTGCAGCACTTTCAGTCATTTGAACTTGCCGAGAAGAATCGGTCATTCAACACTCCTTGGTCTTGTCCTGCCGGGGCAGGTGTGTTTGCGATCCTTGGTCACATCATAACATGATCCGAACGCAGTATTTGAGTCAGTATTTAGCGCGCATGGCTGAAATGTCAAAACCTGTAATGTCTCTAAATACGGGTGACTTGCGTTTTGAGGTGAAATGGCTCAAAACAGGCGCCAGTCAATTGGCCGGTCCGGTCAGAACCAGAAATTACAAAGTTCCAAGTCATGAATGTTTTCAGCCTGTTGAAAAGCGACATCGAGAACCAGATTCTCGCCCTTGAAAAAGACGGTGTTCTCCCTGCGGGAACCGACACTTCGCGTGTCACGGTGGAGCCGCCGCGCGATGCATCTCATGGGGATGCTGCAACAAATGCGGCGATGTTGCTTTCAAAGGCTGCTGGCATGAAGCCGCGTGATCTGGCGGAAAAGCTGGCTGAAAAACTGCGTGGCCTTGATCACATCGAAGAAGTCGAAATTGCTGGTCCGGGTTTCATCAATCTTCGGATGGCTGAACGGTTCTGGCTTTCACAGATCAGCCAGATCCTTGAAGTCGGCACTGCCTATGGCAATAGCGACCTTGGTAAAGGCGAAAAGATCAACGTCGAATATGTTTCGGCAAACCCGACCGGCCCGATGCATGTCGGCCATTGCCGTGGTGCAGTTGTTGGTGACGTGCTTGCCAACTTGCTTGCAAAGGCGGGCTACGCCGTTACCAAGGAATATTACACCAATGATGCAGGTGCGCAGGTAGATGTCCTCGCACGGTCGCTTCATTTGCGCTATCGCGAAGCCCTTGGCGAAGAGATCAGTGAAATCCCACAAGGCCTGTATCCGGGGGATTATCTTGTCGCGCCGGGCAAGAAGCTGGCGGAACGCGACGGTGACAAGTGGCTGAATGCCCCGGAAGATGAATGGCTTGAAGAGTTTCGTGCTTTCGCCATTGTCGAGATGATGGCCCTGATCAAGGAAGACCTGCGTCTTCTTGGTGTTTCCCATGATGTTTTCACATCCGAAGACGGCTTGGTGAAGGCGGGCAAGGTCCAGTCGGCCTTTGAACATCTTGAGAAAAAAGGCGATATCTATGTCGGTGTTCTGGAACCGCCAAAAGGCAAGAAGCCTGATGACTGGGAACCGCGCCCGCAAACCTTGTTCCGTGCAACAGAATTTGGCGATGATGTCGACCGGCCTTTGAAAAAGTCCGACGGTAGCTGGACCTATTTTGCGTCCGACATTGCCTATCACTTTGATAAGTACGAACGCGGCTTTAACCTGATGATCGACATCTTTGGCGCCGACCATGGCGGCTATGTCAAGCGCATGAAGGCGGCCACCAAGGCGATTACACACGGCGAGGGCGACCTTGATGTCAAGCTTTGCCAACTTGTCAGCCTGTTTGACAATGGCGAGCCGGTCAAAATGTCGAAACGTGCCGGAACGTTCGTCACCCTGCGTGATGTGGTTGAGCGCGTTGGCAAGGATGTCGTGCGTTTCATCATGCTGACCCGCAAAAATGATGCCGCACTTGAATTCGATTTCGCCAAGGTGACCGAACAGTCCAAGGACAACCCGGTTTTCTATGTTCAGTATGCGCATGCACGTGTGAATTCGGTCTTCCGCCAGGCGGCCGAAGCCTTCCCGGGCCAGGATCTGTCGGAGAAGACGCTGGCGACCGCGGACCTGTCACTGCTGAGTTCGGAAGATGAAAAGCTTCTGGTGCGCCGCATGGCTGAGTGGCCGCGGATTGTCGAACAGGCGGCCGTTGCGCATGAACCGCATCGTATTGCCTTTTTCCTGACAGAAATTGCCGCAGAATTCCATGCATTGTGGAACAAGGGACGTGACAACACCGCGCTGCGCTTCATCATTGCTGATGATTTGCCTGCGACTCTGGCACGTCTTGCGATGATCCGTGCCGTTGCCACGGTTATTGCGTCCGGTCTTGAGGTTGTCGGCGTTAAGCCTGTCGAGGAGATGTAAGAGATGAGCGAAGAACACGGTGCCGACCTTCATGCAGAGCGTGCAGATCACTACGGATCAGAAAAGCCCGCCAGCAAGAGCATGATCAAAGGGCTGGCTACCGTGTTTCTTGGCGTTGTCGTGGTTGGTGGCGCGCTGGGCGGGGCAGGTTACTGGTTTTACAATCAGGGCCAACCCATTCAGGACGATGGCAATTTGCCGATCCTGCTTCCTGATCCATCACCGATCAAAATTCGCCCGGAAGATCCGGGTGGAATGGAAGTTCCCCACCGTGAAACGACAGTCTACGACCAGCTAAGCGACGTTGATCCGGATGCAAATGTAGTGTTGCAGGAACTTCCCGATATGCCGCGCGCACCGGAAGTCTCGGCAACGCCCAAGACAACCCAGCCAAATACAACGACTGAGGCACCGGCAGATGCGGCCGCAACCGAAACAGCGGATGCACCGCAGACGACCGAAGCTGACGTCAATGCAGAGCCTGCTGTTAAAGCACCGGAAATTACAGACCCCGAATTGACGGACGCCGAGAAGGCATTTGCCGCCGCTGAAAACCGCACGACCGAAGCCCCGGCCAAGGAGCAAGGATCAGCAGAACCGGCGCCAGCACCGCAAACCACAACCGCAGCGGCTGCGTCTGGCGCATTCCGTGTGCAGTTGGCTTCGGTCCGCGAAGAAAGCGGGGCGACTGCTGAATGGAAACGGTTGTCTTCTAAAAACAAAGACTTGCTTGGCAATCTTGAGATGTTTGTGCAACGTATTGAGATCGAAGGTAAAGGTGTCTTCTATCGGTTGCAGGCAGGTCCGCTTGGTGATTCCGGGGCGGCCGAAAAGCTTTGTGCGAATTTGAAAGAACGCAATGTGGGGTGCCTCATTGTCCGGCCTTGAAGTCAAAAAGCCACGTGCCTGCATTCTTGGTGTTTCGGGAACGGAACTCAGCAATTGGGAAAAAGGCTTCTTGCGTGAAGCCGATCCGTTCGGGTTTATCCTGTTTGCGCGCAACATCGAACATCGTGATCAGGTCCGTTCGCTAACCAACGCGCTACGTGAAACCGTTGGCAATACCAATGTACCGATTCTTGTCGATCAGGAAGGCGGCCGCGTTATGCGGCTAAAACCGCCTCATTGGCGCAGCATTGCGCCCGCCGGTGCGTTCGGTGATCTGTTTGACCGCAATCCAGATGATGCACGCGAGGCGGCCTATACCAGTGCGCGGCTGATGGCGATGGACCTGCGTGAAGCCGGGTTTAATACAACCTGCGCACCTGTTCTTGATCTTCGCTTGCCGGGTATGAGTGACGTTATCGGTGATCGGTCATACGGGGCAGAGGTCGGCAAGGTCGTGATGCTGGCCAGTGCCGTGGCCGCAGGCCTTCTGGATGGTGGCATTGCGCCGATCATCAAACATATCCCGGGACATGGCCGCGCGACGGTGGATAGTCACAAGGACCTGCCGATTGTCACCGTATCACACGAGACGCTGTCAGAGTTCGATTTTGCGCCCTTTGCGCACATGAAGGACGTGCTGGCGGCAATGTCGGCCCACTTGCTGTTTACCGCCATCGATGATCAACGGCCCGGCACAGTTTCCGCAACGGTCATTCAGGACATCATTCGTGGCGAGATCGGCTTTGAGAACCTGCTGATCAGTGATGACCTGTCCATGGAGGCACTGGGTGGCTCCATCGCCAGCCGGACGCATGAATGTCTGCGTGCCGGGTGTGATATTGCGCTTCATTGCAATGGCAAACGCACCGAGATGGAAGAAGTGGTCTCAATGGCACCGCTTTTGACCGGTACGTCCTTGAAGCGCGCACAGACCTTTACCAATCAAATAGCCACCTTCAAAAACGACGCGCCAAGCAGCACCCAGACTACTGATTGGCAGGCACGGCTTGCCGATCTTCTGGCGCCGGTTTGGTCAGCAGGAGATGATCAGAAGTGAATGACACCATTGACCTGATTGTTTCGGCGACAACCTGGATCATTCCGGTTTTGCTGGCCGTGACGTTGCACGAGGCAGCGCACGGGTTTGCCGCCAAGTTGTTTGGTGACGATACGGCCCAACGCATGGGTCGGCTCAGCCTTAACCCGATCCGCCATATTGATCCGGTTGGGACCATCCTGATCCCGGGATTGCTTTTGATAACAGCCGCACCGTTCCTGTTTGGCTATGCAAAGCCGGTTCCTGTGGCGTTTCACCGCCTGCATCCGCAGCGCTTGGGCGTGATTGGTGTTGCGATTGCTGGTCCGGCGACCAACGTGGCACTCGCCATTGTGTCAATCCTGCTTCTGGTGTGGCTGCCAAGCTTCTCGCCAGCGGTCAATGACTGGCTTGCGACCATGCTCAATCAGTCACTTTGGCTGAATTGCATTCTGGCGGTGTTTAACATGTTGCCG